>RRZU012272868.1_pt1 | contig 28199 bp, 25 predicted proteins | sample 2165561 | NCBI WGS metagenome assembly RRZU01 (sample SAMN10456909, study PRJNA506462) | wastewater metagenome | isolation source: wastewater sludge | place: USA: Moscow, Idaho | reverse complement strand
CCGGTTTCCCTGCATCTGTAGTGTCAAAACTTACAAATATTATCGGTTTTGAGAGCACCTACTTCTGTGTTTCGATAAAAATCGCCGATATATCAAAGCGTGAGCGCAATTACCGTATCTTTTTACGGAGAGAAGGTTCGTCATGCAAGATCGTTCGCTGGGAGGAGTAGCTTTTAATGGGGATTAAACAGTGCTGGTGCAGCATAAACTTTAGAGAAAAAAAGCCCTTTCCAGCTATGGCCAATATAAAAAACAATCACAAACGCAGATTTTTTCATTCTGAGTCTATTTTGCCGTCCGCTAATCAAACTGTTGCCGGCAATGATATCAAAGTTCTGCTGGTGCCATTCAAAACACTGGTCTCATACCCGTTTTCTCTGCCTTTCGGACGCAAAGGTAAAATGTGTGAGGCTCTGGCGCTGAAGTTTCGCCCGATGCTCGGCGAGAGCGAAGCCTTTCTCTCATTGGTTCCCCAGGTAATTGAGCAAACATCGAGCCGCACTTGCGGCATTGCTTGGTTTGTCTCCAAAAAAGAAGTTGATGCGTGGGAAGAGCGGTTCGGAGCAAATTTTATTTTTTGGCCCGCACCGTTGGCTTTCATCCCGGAAAACGATAGTCCCTCGCTTGTTTTATACAGTGATGACAGCGGTACTTGCGGTATATTGTTTGAGAACAAAACTCCTTTGATTTACCGTTGGATTCCGCATGAGGAGGACGATGCGGAGAGTCTTGGCGGCTGGATGGATGTATACGCTGAAAGTATCGGGAAAAAAATAGCCAGCTGCGATATTTACAAGGCATCAGAGCTTACAGATGAGACGCTGCAGCACTTTGGCGTCAAGGCACTGACCGCTGTTCCAGGACTTGACAGCCTCAGCCTTTCCAATGAAGGTGCTGATAGGGCAAAAGAGATAGAGTCTTTTTTGAACAAAGGATACAAAGCCGTAAAATTGACCTCACTTCTCGGACTGTTTTTCCTGATGCTCTCGGTGTTGTTTTTTGCCGGAGCATTAAAAACGCGAGAATCTTTTGAAACAGCACCTGCAGGCATATACTCAATACTCTTTGGTGAAGAGAGCCGCAACCCTCTGAGGTCTGTTAATAAGCAGCTGAAGCTGCTGCGGGGTGATGGGGCACAGACGACTTTTGAACAAGTCCTGAGCAACTTTTCCGCAGCTTGGAGTAACGCCAATGCCTCTTCCGGTATGAAAATTGACGCCATACGCTATGGTTCGGAACGGACGGAAATTCAGGGGTTAGCTGATAGCACTACAGTGATAGAGGCATTTAGAGACGCACTGGGGCGCAGCGGTTTTAGCGCTAAGCTCGGAGATGTGCAGCAGGTGCCAGGCTCAGGTCTGCGCTTTTCAATCTCTCTTGCGGGGGTGCGCTGATGGTTAAATTTGATGAAATAAGAAATGTTCCCGCAGTGTCTAAACTCGGCAAACTGGCAATTTTTGCCGTTTGCTTATGGTTGATAGGCTTGGTGATCTTCTCAAACGCGCTCTTTATTATTGACGGCAATAGAGAAAGATTGAAAGAATCCGATAGAATATTAAATGGTGCTACGATGATAAAATCATATCCCGCCCGCGGTTTTTTCGCAGGAGGGGAGCCATTAGCCGCCGTTTCCTCAATAATTGACAAACTGGGATTGAAGGATAGAGTCTCAAAGATGACATCTGCCTCCACAGGGTTGGTTGTGCAGCTTGACCGCCTTTACCCTAACGAGCTTACAGGACTGGTGGAGGAATTTTCAAAAAGCGGACTTTCAATAGCCACGGCAGAAATCAGTGCGGCTGTTTCCGGTAAAGAGGGGCGGACTCTCACGGCGGTCTTCTCCTTGGAGGGGGCACGAGAATGAAAATCATTACTTCTTTAAAGCTCGCTTCAATCGCTACATTAGGTTTTATTCTCGGCATTGTGCTATTTTTCCCCTGGCAGAGTATTGGTGACTATGTTATGTCCCGCGGGCTCGCAGTTGCAGCTGAAAATGGCATCTATGCCACTGTGGAGGGATGTGATGCGGAAGGTCTGATAGATAAAGAATTTGTTTATCAGAGCATCACAGCAGATTTTCCTGTTTTTCGATTTTCCGTGGGTGAGATACGTGTGAACCCTGCTTTTATCAGCTCTATTTTATCAAGGAAGTTCTCCTGTTCTGTAAAATTGGGACGAGGTGAAATTATGCCTGTAACCCGCCAGAAATTGGAGTGGACTTCCGCTTCCGCCGCGATATTTGTCGAAAAGGAGTTCATCTCTGTCAGAGATATAGCGTTTTTTGGCAAATTTTCCGCAAGAGGGTTTTTTGAAATATCCAGGGAAACGGGACAGATTTTACGTGCCAACATGGTACTCCATCTTCCGGAAGATATGGACAGGGCTTTTGAAATGCTCAGCAGAAGCGGCATGGTGCCTCTAACCAAAATCAAAACCGGAGAATGGAAGGTGGAGAGATAATGGATTTTAGAATTCCGTCAAGCTCTTCACTAAAAAATATTTGGACTTCGCTTGTGTCAAAGCAGGGGCAACCACCATCGGTAAAAACTCCGGGCAGTCTATTTTCACACAAAGAGGATGGAAGTGAAACTCGCTTAGGCGCGTCACTGCTAAAAGTGACTCTTTTTCTGACAGGTTTTTTATTCGCCCTATCCTTTTCTCTGACTGCGGAAACAATAATCATGTCGCGCACCCTGACCTTTAAAACGATTCTTGCTCAGAGTGTAGCGGGACGTTCTCCCTCTTTTGCCAATGCGAATATGGACAGAAGTTACGGCGGTTTTGCTTCTCTCAATCCGTTTGGTGCCGTTATGCCACCGGAAACAGAGCAAAAGGCGTCTTCGTCTTATCCTGTAACGTCTTTGGTCCTTTCGGGAACTCTGCCAAATATCGGAGCTTGGATAACAGATGATACAGGCACGCACCTGGTTCTTAAGGGGCAAGAGATAAAAGGCTACAAACTGGATGCAATACAATATGGCAAAGTGTTTATCTCTTCCGGATCCGTGTCGCATGAAATATTTCTGACCCTATCCGGCGGCAGCATCGTACCGGCGCCGGCAGCTCCGTCCGTTTCCTCAAACAAATCAGTGTTAGACATCTCAGGAGTTGTTTCCGCCGGTTCGGGGAAAGAGGGATCTGTCCCCCGGGAGTTGGTGGACAAACTTTTGATGAATCCCTATGATGAAATAGCAAAAATGAGAATGGTTCCCGCTGATGGCGGTATGCAACTGCAAAGAATCGCCTCCGACAGTGTCCTTGCCGCCGTTGGTGTGACGGAGGGGGACATCATCAAGGCTGTCAACGGTGTTCGCATCACCAATATGGGGGATGTGGCAAATGCGGTAAATTCGATGATGTCAGGCACGAGGTTTGACGTCTCCGTCACCAGAGGCGGGAAGCCCTTAGATCTCAAATACTTGGTAAAGTAACTGTGATACGTAACTGCAGCTCACGCGCCTTCACCATGGTAGAAGTGCTTGTCGCGGTGGTTATTCTCGCTTTTACCGCCACTGCGGCGATTAAACTTGTTGTTTTAGCGCAGAACACGCTGCGAGAGACAAGGACGAAGCAGGCTCTCTATGATGCGGCTTTGGAAATACAGACCGGCATTAGAATAGGAGATAAAGATTTATCAGGAATGAGCGGCGATATAACTTGGGAGACGGTTAATAAAGAGAAAAAATTCTTCGGCGGGGATTTCGGCCGACTCAATTTTGATAAAGGCAAATCAGGTGACACTGAGACGGAAAGTATTAAATGGCGGGAGCTTACGGTGAACATCAAAGATAAAGAAAAACTGGTTCTCTATCTGCCTCCTGAAATGAGAGAGCAAAACGCTGAACTGCCTCTATCCGCTGATGTTTTGAAATAGAAGTAAAACAGCAGCACTATTTTGACTTTATTGTTTAGAGTATTTATAAGGAGTGGTTGTTGTGGGTAGAAAAAAGTTGCTGTTTTTTGTCATAGCTATTCTAATTGTTGCGGTTGGCAGCGGGTGCTCTTACGCGGCAGACCAAGAAGAAGAGAACCTTGTTCAAGCCGCGCACCAAATGAGGGGAAGCGGGCGAATACAGCTCAACTTTAAAGATCTTGAGATGGCGAAATTTATTCGTTTCATGTCTGAGTTGCTCGGAGAAAATATCCTTGTTGATCCGGCTGTCGGAGGCAAGGTTTCTGTTGTCTCACCCAAACCTATCTCTATTAAAGAGTCAAGGCAGGTAATGCTCTCTGTTCTTGAAATGAATAATCTTGCGATACAGGATATGGGAGGCTACTCAAAGGTGCTGCCATTAAGTGCCGGTCCTTCTACCAACAACATGGTGATTAAAGGCGATATGAGTATACAGCCCGGCGAGGCTGTTACTGTACAGGTGGTGCCTCTGAGCTATGTCAAGGCGAGTTACATCGTTGATCCTCTGAAATCAGCTCTGCCTGCTCTGCAAGTTACGCCGCTCGGGGAGGGGCGTTCGATAGTGCTTGTCGGCAAAGCCAACGTACTTAGCCGAGCCACCAGCATTGTCAGAGCTCTCGACGCCCCTGACAGCATACGCTCGATAAAAATATACTCACTGGCATACGCTAATGTGAAAACTCTGGAAGCCAGCTTTAACGCAATGGCGAAAGACTCCTCTTCCAAACTCTCGGGGCTTTTGGCTGTAGCGGACGAACGAACCAGACGCATTGTGCTGATAGGCAACGGACAGTCTCTGCGTGAGGCTCAGCGCCTTCTAAAAGGGCTTGATGTCCCCTCCCGCACGGAGAATTTCCACGTTTACAGACTGCAGAACGCCGATGCCAAAACTGTGGCCGAACAGCTTAGTCAGATTCTCTCGGTGGCGGCCAAGCTATCACCTGACCCTAAGGGTGTGATGCCTTCCACGGTGGTGCCTGACCTGCCTACAAACAGCCTGGTCTTTACCTCATCGCAGGAACAATTTAATTCCCTTAAAGAGATACTGACACAGCTTGATACTCAGCCGAAGCAGGTGTTGCTGCGCGGGCTGATTGCAGAAGTCAACCTCAACAAACTTAACAGTGCCGGCATAGACTGGGCGGCGTGGGGTGGTTCGGTAATGGGAGATGTCATCGCGGCGGGAAGCGCGCAAATCGGCAGTACCAGCATCCCTTCACAATTTGTAGATCTCTACAACAAAATGATTACCACAGAGAAGCTTGAATACGATAAAAATGGCAACGCTCACACAATTACCAATACAGAGGGTAAAGGTCTGGTCTACGCCTATGTGAAAATGCTCAACAAATATGACGCTATCAACGTACTTTCGATGCCGCGGTTGATGTGTACAGATAACCTTCAGAGTCACTTGCAGGTGGGGCAGGTCATTCCGCAGATGAAGGGCAGTCTCACTGATACTACTAACCCCGGAGCGGTGCAGAACAGCTACGAATATAAAGACGTGGGACTCATTCTCACAGTCACTCCCCATGTTCGCAGCGGCAACTTGGTCGCATTGGAAATAGAGCAGAGAATAGAAGAGCTGATGACCACTCAGGGCTCCACCACACCGATAACCTCCAAGCGCGAAATTAAAACCAATGTTCTTGTCGGCAACGGAGAGACAATTGTTCTCGGGGGGCTCATAAAAGAGGCAGAAAAGGCGTTGCGCAACAGAGTGCCGTAGCTTTCGTACATTCCCCTTATAGGAAACCTTTTTAAGTCAAATGAAAAACAACGCGAGAAGATTGACTTGATGATCTTCCTCACACCCTATATTTTGGAGACCCCGCAGCAGGCATCTGAAATAACTAATCAGATTGTCAACGACAGTCAGAAAATGAGCGATGCTGAGTCCACACTGCTTAATAGAAATCACAATGATTACCAGAAGTCTCTTAAAAAAGAGGCGATAACTAAAGAAGTTATGGACACACACAGTGTCAGAGACAGCTATGACCGTAAGTTTAAAGAGGACGCCGAGAATCAGACCGGCCCCCAAGAGGTAAAAGAAAAATAATGGATAAAACACCTCCGTCAGCGGAAAAAGTTCTGGAATTAATACCTCAGGGAGTGAGCTTGGACGCTCTTAGGGATAAGGGTTTTCTTCCCGCGGCTCTTGACGGTGTAGTACTAACTGTGATGATGTCGGACTATACCTCATTGACTGATGCCCAAATATTTGCCTCAGGCATTGGCTGCACGTTAAAGACAGAACTATATCCAGCTGCCGAGATTCAAAGCCTCATCAGAAGTCTCTATGACCTTAAAAGCGGCGTGGGACAAGATACTCTCAGCGCCATTGAGGAGGTAGACAACCTTTCAGAGCTGGTGCGTCAGGAAGTGATGAGCGACTCGGTGGATGCTCCTGTTGTGCGCTTGGTGAACGGAGTATTAGTGGAGTCGCTTAAGGAGCGCGCCACGGACATTCACATTGAACCTTATGAGGACCGTGTCGTAGTTCGTTACCGTGTAGATGGGGTTCTGCAAGACAGATACAGCTTATCAAAAGGACACCAGGCACCGGTGACGAGCCGTATCAAAGTCATGGCCAACATGGACATTGCCGAAAGGTTTGTTCCGCAGGACGGACGCATAGGTATCAGCCTCGGCGAACGCATTGTTGACATCCGCGTCAGTTCCCTGCCCACACAGCACGGAGAAAGGTTGGTATTGAGACTTCTTGATAAAGCGCGCGGCCTTTTGACCCTTGAGGACTTGGGTATGAAGGCTGATGAACGTGAGCGTCTTGAATCTCTCATTCGCCGTCCAAACGGCATGATACTCTTCACAGGCCCTACCGGGTCGGGTAAGAGTACCAGTCTATACGCCATTCTCCAGGCTCTGGCACGCCCTCAGGTTAATATCATTACGGTAGAAGACCCGATAGAATATGATCTGCCGGGTGTCGGACAGGTGCAAGTCAACGAAAAAGCGGGGCTGACCTTCGCCTCCTCGCTGCGCTCAATTTTGCGCCAAGACCCAGATATAATTATGATTGGAGAAATGCGCGACTTTGATACCGCCCACATAGGCATCCAATCATCTTTGACTGGGCACTTGGTGCTCTCAACGCTCCACACAAATGACTCCATATCGGCGGTAACGCGCCTTACGGACATGGGCATAGAGCCATATCTGGTCTCAGGGTCGCTGCTGGGTGTTGTTGCCCAGAGACTTGTTCGGCGCGTGTGCCCGTACTGTTGCGAGGAAATCCCAACCTCGGGAGTTATCCTTCGCAACGGCATAACTAAGTCATGGCGCGGCCGTGGCTGTGCTAAATGCAGCTATACCGGTTATAAGGGGCGTTTCGGGCTGTATGAACAATTTGATGTCACTGCGGAAATTCAAAACGCTATCGCTGAAGGTGCGCCGATAAGCGAACTTCGCCGCTTGGCGAAAAACTCAGGTTTTTACACTTTGCTTGAGCTGGGATTAAAGGCCGTTGCCAACGGAGAGACAACGGCTGAGGAAATGCTCCGTGTAGTGGGAGAAGTCTAAATTGCCTCTGTACAGAGCAGAAGTATATAATGCCAAAGGCGAAAAAAAACAGCTTCGTAAGGAAGCAGCAGGGGAAAACGACCTGCTGCGTGAATTAACCTCCCTTGGCTGTACTGTGGTATCCATAAAAGAGGAGAGTATCAGATCGTTCTCTTTCTTTAGCGGCGGTAAGGCACGAATGCTGAAATTGGAAGAACAGCATCTTTTCTGCACCACACTTTGCTCATTTATGAGAAGCGGACTCTCGCTCACTGAAGTGCTCAAACTGCTCCAAAAACAAACGCGTGATAAATCTCTCAAGCCCGTCTTTACCCAACTGAGGGAATCGGTGGAGGGCGGACGCTCTTTGGCCTCCTCCATGCAGACACTGGGCGTTTTTCGCCCCAGTCTGGTGGGCATGGTTGAGTCTGGGGAAAAATCGGCCTCTCTTTCTGATATTTTGGAAAAAGCTGCGGAACTGACACATAATGAAATTCAACTGCGGCGCAAAATTCAGTTTTTGCTGACATACCCCATTTTGATGCTGATTGTCGGGCTTGGTGTTGTGGTCTTTCTGCTCAGCTTTGTCGTTCCCCGCCTTACAGAACTGGTAATAGAATCTGGGGCTGAGCTGCCCTTTGTTACCAAAATGCTCATATTTATCTCTGGCGTTGTAAAAATCGGTTTTCTGCCGTTCATCTCCGCAATAGTGCTCTTCATATTCTGGTGCCGCCGCAACAACAAAAAGATTGAACTGCCGTTGTTTAAAGATGTCCGCGATAATATCGCTTTCGCCATGATCTTCTCACAGACAGGAACTCTAATAAAGGCCGGAATACCTTTGGTGCAGGCACTTAAGCTCACAGCCCCCCTTGACCCGGTTGCGGGACGCCTGATTGTGGTGGCAGAACATATACGCCAGGGTTACCGTTTCTCGCAGGGCTTGGAAAAAGAGGGTTCCTTTCCTGAAGAGATTGTTACCGTAGTACGAGTAGGAGAAAGCGGCGGCAGTCTTCCCGACTCGCTCAACCGCCTTGGAACCAATTGCTGGGACTACGCCCAGTCATCTATGCAGCGATGGGCTACACTTGCAGAGCCAATGATTATACTGGTGATGGGGTTTCTTGTAGGTTTTGTGGTCATCGCCGTACTTTTGCCGATATTCGACCTCTCGACACTAGCTACAAGGTAACATGCATTACATAAATTCAAGCAACCTTATAGAGAACGGTTTATTATGCCATATCACATTTTCTGATATGGCATAATTCGTTTTTTTGCCTAATAAAATATGCTCTTGTTATCAATTAACCAGCATGTTAAACTAGCTAAAGAGCAAAAACTAAATATGGGGGTCTGGTACATGGAACTTCAGCGTTTCAATGGCAGAATTGAAGAAGCAGATTTTCTGAACTTTTTAATGGTAGACATCGCCGGAAACATTCGCTGTGTCTCTCTTCCTCATGCTTATGTAACAGAGAAGGTCCTCAAGGAAGGCATCGGATTTGATGCGTCTAACTATGGCTATGCTAAGGTTAACAACTCAGACATGGTAGCTATCCCTGATATGTCTACTGCTTTTTACGAGATCAGGGGTGAATACAAAATGCTGAACGTTTTATGTGATGTTGTCTCCACAGAACGTGAAACATTTGACCAATATCCCAGAAATGTAATCAGAAACACGCAGAAATTTCTCCGTGACAGCGGTATCGCCGACACAGCGAAGGTACTTGTGGAGTTGGAGTACTATGCCTTTGAAGACGTTGAATATTCAAGCGCACCGGACCACGCAGGCTACAGAGTTGTTTCAAGCGAAGGTTTCGGCGGGGGCTATGAAAAAGCGCCTAGAGTTGACCCGCACAAAGCATACCACCGTATGCCTCCGGAAGATAAGTACATGGATTTCCGCAATGAAACTGTACACTTGATGGAAATTCTTGATATCCCAGTAAAATATCACCATCATGAAGTTGCTATTTCACAGCTTGAGATAGAGCTTGACTTTATGGATATTGCCAAGGCCGGAGACCAAGTATCACTTGCCAAATGGATAGTTAAGCAGGTCGCGGATGAAATGGGGCTGTGCGTCACCTTTATGCCCAAGCCACTCTACAAAATGCCCGGAAACGGTATGCATGTCCACCAGTTCCTGGAAAAAGACAATGCCTCTATATTCCCCGGCACGGAACTTTTCAACCTCTCAAAAGAGGGACTGAGCTACACGGCAGGAATGCTCAGTCACAGTCTCACAGGCAGCCTTCTTGCTTTCGGCTGTCCCAGCACAAACAGTTTCCGACGTTTGGTGCACGGCTATGAAGCTCCTGTCAGTGCAACCTTCGCCAAGGGTTCTCGCGCAGCAGCCGTAAGAATTCCCGGATATGTAAAAAAAGAAGAAACTCGAGTCGAATACCGCACGGGTGACGCCTCTGCCAATACCTATTTCTTCCTTTCGGCAATGGTTCTTGCCGGAGCGGACGGAATCATTAAAAACATGGATCCTGTGGCTTTGGGTTATCAAAGCCAGGACGCTAAAGCAGAACTGACCTTCCCGCTGAACCTTAACTTGGTCTTGGACGGGCTTGAAAAAGACCACGAATACCTTGATTGTGTATTCCCGCCCAAACTTATTGAGCTGTGGATCAAAGCAAAGAGAGCGGAAGCGGAATATGTCTACAATGCGCCTACAGCGCAGGAATACGAACTTTACTTTTAGGTAGCCGCTGCTAGTATGTACCGCACGCTTCACAGGCAGGCGGCGGCTGTTGCTTTGACGTGATATGTGTCTGCGTACAAGCAATTGTCTGCATGCATGTGATCGGCCCATCTAGTCATCGGACGGTACGTTGGTTATTATTAGGGGCTTGACGCTTATGTTTCTTATATAAAAAAAGCTCCAGCGGCAAAGAGCATAAAATAAAGAGGGCTTCGTCATCAGACGAAGCCCTCTTTTGTAATAGAGTTTTTAACTACTTTTTGGGTTCAGCGTCGTTGTTGCCGAAGCCTACTTCTTTAAGCCACTCTGTCGGGTAGCCTACAGTGTTGGCCTTGCCGCTGTCTTCGACCACATAGCCGTCTGCGTACTTGCCGACTAGATGCCATGCGAGATCCCACCACTCCTTGTGAACCTTGTTGACATTATTATTGACATAGGATGTGATGAGGTTTGAAGCGTCTGCAGTCTTCTTGGCTTTATACATCTGCATGAAAGCCTTGTCGGTTGCAGGAAGTGTCTTAAAGAATCCGTTCTCAAGTTCGGCCTGCTTGGCGCGGATATCCTTAACCATGTAGGAATGCTTAAGGTCTGCCCAGTTTGCTGCGAAGTTGAAAGCCCAGAAGGTGGAATCCTTGTTGAACTTGGCGCGATCATAGATTGCCATTGATTTTGGCAATGATTTTGTGCCGGCGTAGATAGGCATGTAGACAGATGTGTGGGGCTGGTCGAAACCAAACCAAGTTACTGCGGCAATTTCTTCGGGCATGTTTGATCTCACCTGTGAAACGATGCTGTATGAGCAGCGGAAGAGTGAGATTGGACGATCCCAGTCATTAGCCTTGCGGTTCTCGGGCTTCTGCTCTCTGCCTGTCGGATAGCGTGAAGGTGTGCCGAACGGACCTGCAGCAATTCCCTTTGTCAGGTCGAAACGTGTATCTTCAAGGTAGTCGCGGTTTACGCGCATAAGATCCTGTACTGTGAGAGGCTTATCAGGTTTCTGGAAGAGGGGATACTGCTCCTTGGCGTTGGGGTCGAGCTTCACGCTGGGGGTAAGCAGACCGTAGGCGCGCCATTCACGGCGCTGCTGGTAGTAGGGTGAGCCATAGGGAGTGGGGTTGTAGATTTTGTGGAAGACAAATTTCTCTCCCTCTTTCCACCAGCCCATATCTTTGGCGAATTCTTTGATGTTTGAGGAATACATGAAGTTGGCTTTGTCGTTGAAGTCAATTTCGGCGATGCGTGAACGGTTTGATCCCATGGCGTACTTGTCATCGGGAATACGTGTTGCCGCCCAGATAGCGCCGGGCTTTTTGCTCTCAGCGTTCCAGAGGGGGCCAGGGCCGGTGATTTCAAAGAGCCATACTTCGTCTTTGTCAGCGACGGCAAGGGCTTCGCCTCCGTCAGCATAACCGTATTTCTCGGCCAGCTCGCCCATGATTTTGATGACTTCGCGGGCAGTAGCTCCGCGCTGGAGTCCAAGAACTTCCAGCTGCTCAATCATCATCATTGCTGTAGGGCATTCGTTTTCGTCGCGTCCGCCCCATGTGTATTCGCCTATGACGACAGACTTTTCATTCATTACCGGGTAGCCGGCGTGGAAGTAGGTATATGTCTTGGGGGCCTGGGGAATCTCTCCTACTTTATCGAGAGGACGGTCGGGGCGTGTCTGGTAGCAAATGTTCTTGTAAATGGGTGTCATTGATCCCTTAGGATTCTCTTTGCCCGGTACCACTACCAGACGGTGGTCGTACCATCCGTCGCAGGTGTAGGAGACGAGCACTTCGCCGTTAGCAGTGGCTTTTTTGCCTGCCATGACGACTGTGCAGGCGTCAGCCTGGGCGGCAAATGCCGCCATGAAGAAAAACAGCGCTAGGAGCATGATTCTTTTGGAAACTGATTTCATGACTTACATAACACTCCTTCTGAAAATATAATTGAAATAATGTAACAAAGTCATGGGGAAGAGGAATCCCCATTGCTTCACAAAGTGGTGTTAGTCAAAAGCCACCATATTTGAGGGTGCCTTTGCGGGGTCTTTAAAGAACACGCCCAGACCCTTTTCCTGAACTTCGGCATACTTAGGTACGTTATTGATAACTACTGCCTTGTCAGGGTGGAGCATAGAGAATACTTCGGTGCTTTTCAGAACGCTGGAGAGGTGACGTCCGACGCGCTGCTCGATGGGCCAGCCGTTTTCGTCTATCGGCGAATAGAGCAGTCCGTGTTTTCCTGCGGTAAGGACAAATTCGTCTTTGCCTGTCATAGCCAGCTTTTCATCGGTGATGCCGCGGATACGGTCAAGATAGGGCTCTGCTACTTCGAAAAGAATCGAAATAGCACCGGTATGGTCTCCTACTTCACGGTGTGAAAGGCCGTGCAGGGCTTTTGGCGAGAACTCCATATTCAAAGGAACAGGGAACTCTTCCGCAGTTAGAGTCATTGAAGTCATAGCGGCGATCTCCTCGCCCTTCTCGTGTGTAACAACGGTGTTTATTACCGGGTATTCCAGCTCTGCTTCGTGAAGGTCAATAAAAAGATCAACTTTTTCCTTGTTAATCAGCTTGGTGTAGGCCGCACAGGTGCGTTCTACAAGAAGACCGTTGCTGCGTCCCGGCCAGGCGCGGTTAAGATTGCGAATATCCATGTAGGCCAGCATCTGTCTGCTGGGGTAGTGGATATATACTTCCGGATCCGGCCATGAATCAAGCTGGCTCGCTGAGCGGTCACCCATACGCCAGACCTTTTTGCCCCAGGGAGTCTTAATGCTGCAATACTGAGCGTAAGCTTCTCCGTTGCGTGTCGTAAGCGAGGCGCTTCTGTTAGCGCGGTTAACTATTATCAAGCGTCCGGCGTCCAGTTTGACATTCTCCAGCAGCAGCGCAGTGCTGATGTTGGTAGCCGGTTCTTCCGGGTGGGTACTTCCGAGAACCATCACGGTTCCTCCCGGTTTTCCGCTGTCTACAATGTAAATATTGCTGTCGTTAGCGGTTCCGGCCATCTGCGGTTCGTAATCAGAAAGCTTTTTTACCGTTGTCTGTTCTCCGATTACTGAAGGTTCTTTAAAGTGACGCATATTATAGAATTCAGATCCGGCAATGCTGCCGGCGGCAATAGCCACTATCAATGCGGCAATCTTAATCTTGTTTGTCATAGTCATCGTCGGCACCTACTTTATGTGCAGAAGACGCAGTACAAAAGGAATTAATACGATGATATAAAGTATTGATTCCTGGGCGTTCTGTGTTTTATACGCATTCCAGCAGATTGCTATTCCAAACAGAGCTGTAATGACGTAGTAGGAATATGTAATTAACTCATTTAACACTAGCATCTTTATTCCTCCAGAGTCTACATGGCTAAGAACGACAGTTCCTTGCTGAAAACAAGGAAGAGCGTACATACTACCGCTATTGCGATAAAGGGAACCGCGCAGGCAGCCACGAACTCACGATAATATTTGCCTTTGTAGTTGAGCTCCATAACAGCGGCTCTGCCTACGACGGCGGTAGGCGGCAGACAGTCTCCCATGGGCCACAAGACTGACATAGCTGAAAGCGCGATAATCGGGTCAAGTCCTCTCATATTGAAAAGCATGATCAGAGGAACGCCGATAAGCGGTGCTACAGCATACTGCAAAAGGCCCTCGGATAGAGGAAGAATAAAGAACAGTGTCGCAAAAAGTGTTGTCAGCGGCAAGGTGACGATAAGCAGTGATATCAGTCCTCTTGCTCCGGTAAGCGCCATAACCTGATTGAGTGCGCCGACCACAACCATGATGCCTACAAGCGGCAGGAGGTTGCGCACGGTTTCTGTCGCTACTTTGGTAATGTTCAGCTTGATCGGGCTGAGAGCTACCATGACAGCCGCGGAGATAATAAAAATGAGCGGCAATCCCACCACGGGGAAGTTGAAGGGGAAGAGGCGTCCCGCCACAATTAATCCGCACAGCACGGCGAAGGGCAGAAACACACGCGTCCAGTTCATCTTTGCCGGTGGTTCGGGCAGCAGTTCAAGAACTTGCTTTTCATCAATCGGAGCTCCTCCCCAAGCGAGGTAGAACATAGAAAATACTGCGCCGAAGATGGAAAGCACTCCCAAAGGATAGGTAAATCCGACATAGGGCATGTTCGCTCCCGCGGCCGCCATCATTGCCCAGAGGTTTATCGGAGGGGCTGCGGCGCTCATGGCTGCGGTAATAAAAATAGCTGCTGTTCTCTTTGTTTCGTTGACCCCCATTACAGCCAGCACAGTACCAACTAAGCCGCCGACTGTAAGTACTGTAGTAGCGCCAGAACCGGTGAGAGCCCCCGGGATAAGCATGACTAAAGTCAGCAGCAACAGGCATATCATACGGCGTTCTTTAAACGTGGCGACTATTTTTCTGACAATAAACGCTACTCCGCCGGACTCTTTGACGAGTGTCATAAAGAACGTTGCTGTAATAAAAATCAGACAAACATCAAAATAAGTGAACATTCCCTCCACGATGTGGCGTACAGGGAAAATTTCTCCCGAGTAAACCACACCGTGATAGAGAGCTGCGACGCATGCCGCAAAGAGCATCGAAAGCTCTGTTGTCAGCTTAAGCTTCGCAATCAGAAAGGCCACAATAATAATGGCCCGAATTGTATAGGCGTATACGAACATAATACGCGCCTGCTACTTCTTTATTTCCGCAAGTTTTTTTCCTAAGTCAAGAGAGTCTTTCGCAATGATCATCTCTTTGCCGAGTTCTTTAGCGTACTTTGTAAAGAATCCGTCTTTGTTGCTGTCGGCGATAATCAAGATGAAATCTGCCATCGGCATTACGGCTTTGATGGACTTCATGTCGGAAGCGTCTGTACGGCGTGCCATTCCTTCAACTTGTGCGCCGACTACGATCATGCCAAGTTTCTTAGCTTCTTTTACAAGAGCCTGGCAGCGCTTGATTTCCTTATCGATATCGGTTCCGGCGGCGCCCATGCCTTTTCCACTGGTTCCGGCTGTGACTACAAGAGTCTTATAACCTTTTCCAGCGAGATCTTTCGCCGTAAGATTGTTGTTATGCTCGGCAGGTGTGACCTTGGCCTGCACGGCGGACATTTTCAGCATCATTGCTCCTGGGGTCTGTCCGCAGGTCGTGGCGATAATAGGTGTCTTTACCTCGAGGGCTGATGCGGAAACTGCGAAGCTAAGCAGTAACACAACTAAACAAAGAATCTTTTTCATACATAACTACCTCCTATGGTTTTTTTGCAGACATTGTAACTTTGTATTGCGAACTTAAATAAACGATTATGAAAAATATCGTCCGCAAATATCAAAATATCAATGACTTACACCATAGAATTGTAACGGATAACTATTTTTTTATCAAGGCAAAATGTCATTTTTACAAAAATTTGTGATAGTGAAAATACCTTTTACAGTTATATATAAAGATTGTTGATATTTTTTACCATTATTTCTAAATAAGATTGCCTATTTTTAAATTTTCAATAAATAATAATTTAGTAAAATTTAACATATTAAGAAATATTTATTTGAACTAATTATAATAAAAATAAAATTTATAAAATATTTTTTTGAAAACTGTGGTTTTTTTGCCAATGGCACACAGTGCCTTTGCTGAAATTTGTTTGATTTTTTTAATTGCTTTGATAATAATTCTATTTTGACAAGATGTGAATATTTTGCAAAGGCAGTGTTACAAATTTGAAACAGTTGCAGGTAAATTTTTGCACAATGAAACATGGCGAAGAAGCAGTTTGTTTTATATTAAATGAGCATCTTGCCTGGTGAGGTACGGCTGAAAAAGCGGGTCGACATTTGTCGGCCCGCTTTTTCGGTGAAGCATGTAAATAACAGCGCATCAAAAGAGCTGTGTAATAATTACAAAATACTGCCAAGCTCTCTGGCCGCGGTTAGGTATTCCGCACCCAGTTGTTCGATATCCCCTTTTTTGTAAATACCCGGGGCGCAGACAGTGCCAGCTATTTCAAACCCCATAAAGTCGGCTGAATTTTTAAAAGAGGCGGTCATTCCTTCAAACTTACTCTCCTCTTTGTCTCCTGCTGCTGCCAGCAGGATAGCCCTTTTACCGGTGATTGTGCGTGATGCACCTGGCATATAAAAAGGAAGCGATCTGTCCCATACAGGTTTTATCTGAGTGGACCATGAATAGTAATAGAGCGGGGAGACAAAAGCTATTACAGACGCCGCTTCAATGTCTCGGTACACCTCGTCCATGTCATCCTTCTGCACGCATGGGGTGCCGGTGCTCCAGCATTTGCGGCAATCAAGGCAGCCTTTGAGGTTCATAGATGAAAGTTTTACCATGCGAATTTCGTAGCCGTTTTCCGATGCCCCCTCTGCCAGGGCTTCAGCCATTTTGTCAGTGTTTCCCCCGCGTCGGGGACTTCCGAGCAGAATCGTGAGAATCTTTTTGTTCTCCATTGGTCAACCTCCTGTTTTCTGTCATATATTACTGCCATGTTATTTTTTTGCCGCGAAATCAGTGAAACATACTTTTATCTTCACATATATCTGGTAAATTATATATCATCTTAAAAGGCAGTGTAATGGTACAATTTGTATTATAGTACATATGTTCGGAGGGGAAAAACAGATGCTTCTTTGCAGAGATTTCAAATTTGATGCGGCGCATAATCTTGTGAATTATCATGGGAAGTGTGAAAGGCTGCATGGACATACATACCACATGTCTGTGGTGCTTAAGGGAGAACCTGACCACGAGGGAATGATTTTTGACTTTGTGGAGCTTAAAAAATGTGTTAATGACCTTGTGCTTTCAAAGCTTGACCATGCCTATATCAATGATATAATTCCGCAGCCAACGGCAGAATATATTGCCAGATGGGTCTTTATGAATCTTGATGAACCTATAAAACGCCCCAATTGTGAGCTGTATGAGGTCAGAATATGGGAGACCGAGAGCTCTTCGGTTATCTGCCGCAGGGAGGATTGCTGATATGAGAGATGTACAGAGTGAACCCGATGTCCGTAATGTTCCGATTGACAAGGTGGGTATATCCGGTCTTTCCTGGCCGATTCAGGTGCTTGATAGAGCTCAGGGAACGCAGGAAACCGTAGCCTCGGTAAGCCTTTCTGTATTTCTGCCAAGAGATTACAGGGGAACTCACATGAGCCGCTTTGTGGAAGTCCTTAGCGCTCAGGAAAAGCAAGTTACCTTTCATAATATGGAAGGGCTGCTGACATCGCTTGCTGCCCGGCTTAACGCAAATGAAGCTCATGCTGAGTTTTCGTTTCCCTATTTTATAACCAAAACAGCTCCGGTAAGCGGAGCTAAAGGACGAGTGAGGTATGACGTCCGTTTCAGCGCTACCCTAAAAGATGGTGTTTTTGATCTGATTACAGAGCTGACCGCCCCTATTCAGACGCTTTGCCCCTGCTCCAAGGAAATCTCTGAATTTGGTGCACATAACCAGCGCGCCCACGCTAAGATAGCCGCCAGAATGGACTCTTTCATGTGGGTGGAGGAGCTGGCTGAAATAGCGGACAAGTGTGCCTCCGCGCCTATATACAGCCTGCTCAAGCGTGAAGACGAGAAAGCCGTTACGGAACTGGCTTACACTACGCCGCGCTTTGTTGAGGATTCTGTGAGAGAACTTGCTCTAGCCATGGAGCATGAAAATCGCATCACATGGTACATGGTTTCAGTGGCAAGCCACGAGAGTATACACAACCACGACGCTTTCGCCAGTGTCGAGAGGAGCAAAATTTAATGACGTCACCCAAAAGGTTAATGCGCCGCGCGGTGCTTGATGATTCAGGCTTAGAGAGGGTTCGTTCTCTCCATCCGTGGCTTTTTAGGGGAAACCTACGCCAAGTTCCGCAATGTAACCCAGGTGACCTCATCGCTTTTACCGACAGAGCCGGCGTCATAAAGGGCTGGGGGCTGTGGAGCGACAGTGCGCTTTGTATCAGAGTGCTTACCTTTGGATCTAAGGAACCGGACCAGATGGTTCTGTTGCGTGAGCGTCTCACCTCAGCTCTTGCATGGCGCAAAATGTGGTGCGCCGGAGAAGAGGCTTTTCGCTGGGTTCACGGAGAGGCTGACGGTCTTCCCGGTATTGTAGCTGACCTTTACGGAGATGTGCTCTCCTTGCAGCTTTCGACAATTGGTTGGTACCGCCATTTAGATGAAGTTGTCACCATCTTCCGCAAGGTCCGTAAGCTTTCCGCGGTCGTTTTAAGAAACGAAACCAAGCATTTGGAAAAAGAGGGCATCCCGCATGAGCTGCGGGCTGTTTTAGGCGAAATGCCAACAGAGCCGCTTAAAGTTAAGATAGGTTCTCTTTATGAACTGGTCGATGTCTCTGCCGGACAAAAGACCGGTGCCTATCTTGATGTCAGACACGTTCCTGATATGCTGCGTCCTTTGTATAAAGATGCCAGAGTTCTTGACTGTTTCAGCTATCAGGGACACTTTGGACTTCACGCTCTTGCAGGAGGAGCTGCGGAAGTTATCGCTGTGGAACAATCACAATCAGCAATTGATGTAGCTAGAGAAAATCTGCTGCTTAACAACTTGCCGGAGAGAATGAGTTGGAAGTGCGGCAATGCTTTTGACATAATGCGTGACATGGATGCGGCGCGTGAGCGCTTTGACCTTGTGATTATGGATCCTCCTCCTTTTTCACCTGGTAAGGGACAGTTGGATTCCGCGCGCAGGGGATATAAAGAATTGGCTCTTCGCGGATTCAAACGTCTGCGTGAAGGAGGCAACATGGTCTTTCTTTCATGCAGCCACGCTTTTACGAGAGATATGCTGCTGGACACTCTCAATGAAGCTGCGAGAGACGAGGGGATCTCCTGCCGTATAGCCATGGAGATACATCAGCCTTTAGACCATCCGGCGCTTTCGGGAGTTCCGGAGACAGATTACCTAAAAGGATTCGTTTTGGGGGTACAGAAGCAATGAGTGAGACAAAAGGTATAAAAGCGGTTCTCTTTGACTTTGATATGACTTTGGCAGATACAAGCTATGCCATAGAACATTGTACAAACCTTTTGGCAGAAAAATTCGGACTGCCGAAAGTTTCCCGCCAAGTGGTGCTTCAAGGTATCGGACTTCCCATAGAAGCCAGTTGGAGACACTTTTGGGGTGACTATAAAGAAGAATGGCTAGAGTATTATCGCAACAACTTCCGTTCTGCCGAGCAGTCGATGATCCGCCTCTTTCCCGGAACAATTGAGACGATTAAGAGCTTGAGCGCACGGGGGATTAAAGTCGGTGTGGTTTCAAACAGATATTTTGCTAAACGCCCTGTGGAATCTACGGGCCTGTCACCACTGCTTGACACCGTGGTTGGGCTGGAAGATGTGGAGCATCCTAAACCGGCACCGGATTCTGTGCTAAAAGGATTTGAGCGTGTAGGCGTTAGTCCTGCTGAAGGATTATATGTCGGAGACACTGACATAGATATGAAAACGTCGATTGCCGCCAAGACCAGAGGAATAGGCATGACGACTGGAAATTTCAATGAGGCAACACTGAAAGCCGCCGGTGCTTGGCTGGTTTGCGGGGACCTCAGAGAGATTTTGACTCTAGAAGTATTTTAGCGCCAGCGCGGGTAAGAGATGGTCAGACGTTTCGATCCTGAGGAACAGAATAGAGGTTTCAGACCGGGCTACTGGATTGCGGTAGCGCTAATAATATTTTTGTGGGTCTGGGGTTTTAAGCTCTATTTTGACCGTTATGAATATCTTCATCCTGAGATAACCTGGGCGGTGCCGGGAATTGATACGGAAATAATTAAGGCCAAGGGTGCCTTGCTGTGGAAAGAAATACCTGTAAGAGCGAGCGCGTCCGGAGTGGTATCATATCCTCAGGGGACAGGTCCCGTGCGTGTATCCAGAGGCGCCGTTGTCGCCCAGATCAGATCTGGCTCCTATGTAAAGGATGTTAAAGCATACCAGCAGGGATATTTTATGGCCGGTGTGGATGGACTGGAATCCTCTTGGCGCTATGCTGAACTTTGGCCGGGCGGTGCTCCTCTGCCTGTGCCAAAACCGGTTACAATGATGAAGGACGGACTTGTTATCGGAAAAGGGCAGTCTTTGGGGAAGTTAATCGAACAGCCGCAGGAGCTGCGGTTTGTCGGCTATGTTGATTCTGTGGGGGATATGCCCGAACAGATAAAAAACAATACGCTTCGTGTGAAAATGGATGGCGTGGATACTGTCTCCAAGGCGGATATCAGAGTGGCAGTGAAGATTGGAGAAAAAACAAAAATGTACCTCTCCTTGCCGTGGTTTCCTCTCGAAATGGTCAAATCAAGAAGATACACTTTGACTATAGAAGCGGGGAGGACGGAAGGGGCGGTTGTACCCATAACATCTGTAATGCAAAAAGACGGCAAATATTCAGTATATCTTGTGAAAGGTTCCAGAGTGGTACTTAAACCAATAGAAGGCAAGCCGATAGAGGACGGAAAGTTCATCGTAACAAGCGGCGTCTCGGTAGGCGATGCAATCGTTGAGACAGCTTCGGCTGCCCGCGAAGGAAGGATACAGCTATGGTAAATTCTATACGTGATAACATCATGGAGATTAGGGCGCAAATTGCCGCCGCTGCCGAAAAAAGCGGCAGGGGTACCCATGAGATTAAACTTATGGGAGTATCAAAGTATCACCCTTTGGAGATGATGATAGAGGCTTCCCCCTATGTTGATATTCTAGGCGAAAACAAAGTCCAGGAGGCCCATGAAAAGCGTCTTGGCTGGCCCGTGGATAACAAAAGAGCTTGGCACCTTATAGGGCATCTGCAAAGAAATAAGGCTAGAAAAGCATTGGAAGTATTTGACCTGATTGAAAGTGTTGACAATCTTGACCTTGCCAGAATTTTGGACAGGATTTTGGCGGAATCAGATACAGCTGCGTACCCCATATATATAGAAGTAAATATGTCGGGAGAACTGACAAAAAATGGTGTTGAGCCTTGCGAAGCGGAAAGTCTTGCGGAACGCATCATTGAATATTGCCCTAGGCTCTCCGTTGAGGGGCTGATGACAATAGGACCTAATACAGACGATGAGGCGGCAATACGTGAGTCATTTGTCAATCTGCGGGAATTAAGAGATACAATGAGAATAAAAACAGGTCTCAGTCTTCCTGAGCTTTCGATGGGGATGAGCGGAGACTACAAGACTGCCATAGAGGAAGGAAGTACAATTGTCAGAATCGGCACATCCATTTTTGGGACGAGGATATATAAATAAGACTTAACACTATTTTTATAGAGAGGTGGATTAACAATGGTTGAACTTTTGACATCACTTGATGTGGTAAATCAATCTTTCAAAAAGAGCATCAGAGGATACGATGCCGAAGAGGTGGATGAATTTCTCGATACAATAGCAGAAACATTGCAGACATACGCTCAGAGGACAAAAGAACTTGAGCGTGAACTCAGCGCAAAAGAAGAAAGCTTAACAGAATACGAAAATATGAAGACGGTTCTGCATGAAGCTTTAATTATGGCTCAGAAGAGTGCCGACGACAGAATCCGCAATGCCAGAGACCAGGCGACAAAGATAATCGCCGATGCCGAAGTCAAGGCTAAGGAAATTTGCGCTGATGCTGCGGTGGAAGCAGATAAGCTCCGCGGCGGCGTTTATCAGATAAAAAACATCAGAGACCTATATGAGCAGGAATTCCGGGGTATGCTTGCCAAGTTTGACAATCTTCTTAATCAGACAATAGCCGGTTCAAGCCTTAACGTCGCTGTGGAAAGCGTACTTGAGGCTGTTGAGCCGGAAGCCGAACCCGATCCGGGGGAAAAAAACGTGGCACCTACTGCGGATAAAAAGAACCTTGAAGCTGCATACAACATGCTAGGCGTGAATCCAAAAGAAATTCTAAGCGATGCAAACGATGATAACGAGGATTAACTGAACTACCGGTGTCCAATTTTTTACAGAAGCCACTGACCTCCTTCCGCGGCGTAGGTCCTCAGCGAAGCCGCTTGCTTGCCGCATTGGGATTGGTTGTGGTTGAAGATTTACTATGGTTCTTTCCAAGACGCTATGAGGATAGGCGCCATGTTGCGGCGATAGCCTCCTTGCTCCCAGGACGGCCAGCTGTTGTATATGCTAAAGTTACAGACACAAAACGCCGCAGACTTCAAAAGCCCGGACTAGAAATTGTCACAGCCCTCCTTACAGATGAGAGCGGTTCGATAACCGTCTCATGGTTTAACAGGAAAGGGCTGGAATACATTTTAAAAGAGGGAACATCTGTAGTTATCTATGGGGTTCCCTCAGTTCACGGTTCAGCGGTTGAAATGTCCAATCCTGATTTTGAAGTGCTCAAAGAAAGTGGTACAGGAGCTTCTTTTTGCGGTATTATCCCCATCTACCCATCCACAGCTGGACTTCCCGCAAAATGGTTCCGCACATTCGCTGCGGAAGTGATCGCCGTCGCTCTGCCGCACATAAAAGAAACAATCCCGAACTTTATCATTGAAAAAAGGAAACTTAGACCACTTGCGGAAGCATTGGCTTCGATGCATGCCCCTTCGTCTCCTGAAGAGTGGAAAGAATCAAGAAGGCGCCTAGCGTACGAAGAGATGCTGCTGCTTCAAACAGCTCTCGCTGTGCGCCGCAAAAAGCTGAAAAACATCCGCTCCGCCACGCCGCTTAAGATGGACGGAAAAATCTATCAAGCATTCAAAGATGGCTTGCCATTTCCCATGACAGATGCACAGATAAAGGCAATTCAAGAAATATCCGCAGATATAAAACAAAATATTCCCATGCTACGGCTGCTTCAAGGAGACGTTGGGTCGGGAAAGACGCTCGTTGCTGTAGCTCTTGCGGCAGCGGCATCTGACAGCGGCGTACAGACAGCAGTGCTTGCCCCTACGGAAGTACTGGCAGATCAGCTCTATGTGCAAATGGAGCAACACCTTGCTCCGCAAGGTGTCTTAGCGGTGATGCTTAAAGGCTCGCAGACGCCGGCACAGCGAAAAACTGTGATCGACAAAATATCTTCAGGTGAAGCGGGAATCATTGTAGGAACTCAGTCACTGCTGGAAGATGGAGTGCCGTACCGTAATTTGGGAGTAGTCATTATTGACGAACAACACCGTTTTGGTGTGGCGCAGCGCGGCGTCTTTACCAAAAGAAAATCAGTTCCACACATGCTGATGATGAGTGCTACACCGATACCGCGAACGCTGTCCCTCTCATTATTCGGCGATTTGGATATCTCCGTCTTGGAGGGCAAACCAGCGGGGAGACAAAAGATTCAAACGAGAATTATTGACGCCGGTCAAATGAAAACGCTGCTTTGCTTTATTGTTGATGAAATAAGAAGTGGTGGAAAAGTATACTGGATTTGCCCTAGAGTTGAAAACAGCGGCGAAGAGGGGGTCGTTTCGGCGGAAAAAAGATACTCTTTCTTAAAAAAACACCTCGGCTTTTTAGGCACGGAGCTGCTTCACGGAAAGATGGACAGCCGTCAAAAAGAGTGTGCGCTGCGCAATTTTAAAGAGGGTAGCGCGAACATTTTGGTCGCAACGACGGTAGTAGAAGTAGGTGTCGATATTAAAGAGGCTTCGGTCGTAGTAATAGAGTCGCCTGAACGTTTTGGGCTTTCTCAGCTGCACCAGCTGAGAGGCAGAGTCGGGCGAGGAGAGCGAAGAGGCGTATGCTTACTGCTGAATCAAAACCATGAAACAGGTACTCCGCGGCGTCTTGAAGTTTTAGTTAATACAGATGATGGATTTAAAATAGCCGAAGCTGACTTGGCATTGCGCGGATCCGGAGAAATAAGCGGAGACTTGCAGCATGGGCTCAACGAATTTAAATTAATTGACTTGATAAAAGATGTAAATTTGATTACAGAGGCCAGAGAAGATGCTGCAGAGATAGCTGAAAACTCAGAAGATCTCTCTCTGTATAGTGAACTTAAAAATAAAATAATCAGAAATATCGGTGATTTTGCTGGCATCGGTTAAATTACAACCCACATTGGAACGTAATAGCCACTTGTGAATAAAACAATTTTTATGTACAATAACGCTATCGGCGTGTAACACAAAATGTTGGCTATATTTACAAATATAAATAGAGCTAGTAATTGCGGTAAAATTAAAACGAACCATGACAATTGAGATTGAGGTGACATTGATAATGCTATTATTAACAGCACTGTTGTGCATTGTCGCCGGACTTGCAGTCGGAGTTCTCGGCGGTTTTGCATATCACAGAAATATTGAAACAAAAAAGTTTAAAGGGGCTCTTTCGGAGTCCGAGCGCATAATTTCAGAGGCTATGAAAAAAGCCGAACAATCAAAAAGGGACCTTGTTTCAGAGGGCAAGGAAGAAATACACCGTCTGAGGCAGGAAGTAGACCGTGATATCAAAGAACGCCGCAATGAGCTTCAGCGCTCAGAGCGCCGTTTGGAACAAAAAGAAGAGAACCTTGACAAAAAGATTGAAAATATCAGCCGTAAAGAAGAAGAGCTTCGCCTGCGCCACGAACAGGCTCAGGAAAAACTCAATGAGCTTGGTGAACGCGAACAGGAACTTATCACCAAACTGGAGCAGATAGCTCAGCTCACGCGCGAAGAGGCGAGAGATGTTCTTTTGGCTGAGGTTGAATCCGACGCAAACCACCTTATCGGACTTCGACTGAAAGAACTTGAAGAGCGCGCCAAACGCGAAGCCGATCGCAAAGCTCAGGAAATAATCGCTACCGCAGTACAGAGATGCAGCGTTGAATTCACATCTGACGTTGTAGTGAGCGTAGTAAACCTACCGTCCGACGAAATGAAAGGCCGTATTATCGGACGAGAAGGACGCAACATCAGAACATTTGAAACCCTTACCGGAGTGGATCTCATTGTAGACGATACACCGGAAGCCGTTACTTTGAGCAGCTTTGACCCAGTTAGGCGCGAAGTTGCGCGTCTCTCACTTGAAAGACTCGTTGTTGACGGACGTATACATCCTGCGCGTATTGAAGAAATAATCGAACGTGCGGAAAAAGATGTGCAGGTTCAGATTCTTGAAACAGCAGAGCAGGCTCTGCTTGAGACTGGAATCAAAAATATGCACGGCGAACTTACAAAGATAATAGGACAGCTCCGCTACCGTACAAGCTATGGACAAAACGCGCTTGCACACAGTCTGGAAGTCGCACATCTGGCAGGAATCATGGCTGCGGAAATGGGACTGGACGAAATAAAAGCGCGCAGAGCGGGGTTGCTTCATGATATAGGCAAAGCAGTAGACCACCAGGTTGAGGGACCTCATGCCAAGATAGGCGCCGACCTTGCCAAGAGATACGGGGAGGCCCCTGATATCGTAAATGCGATCGCCGCACACCATGAGGACGAAGAGCCTCAGACCATCTATGCCGTACTCGTGGCAGCCGCTGACGCAGTCAGCGCATCACGCCCCGGTGCGCGCCGCGAGAGCCTTGATGCCTATGTTAAACGTCTTGAAAAGCTCGAAGAGGTAGCCAAATCTTTCAGTGGAGTGAGCAAAGCATTTGCGATACAGGCGGGCCGTGAAGTTCGGGTTGCCGTAGCTCCGTCGATTACTGATGACGGTGCGATGGAGAAACTTGCCTATGATATTGCACGCAAGATAGAAGAAGAGATGAGATACCCCGGGCAGATTAAAGTCACTCTATTGAGAGAGACAAGAGCTGTGGAGTATGCGAAGTAGGTTCGCATGATGCGTATCCTATTTATCGGAGATATTATGGGACGGCCCGGGCGTGAAGCAGTAGCCCGGGCTTTGCCCTTACTGCGCGCGGAATACGGTTTTTTTGATTTTGTTATCGCCAACTCCGAGAACAGCGCTGCCGGTTTTGGTCTTACAGAAAAAGTTATGAATGAGCTCTTTTCATATGGGATTGACATTCTTACCAATGGTAATCACATTTGGGATAAAAAGGAATTTATCCCCTATTTAGACAGTGAAAGAAGAGTCCTGCGCCCCGCTAATTATCCTGATGGTGCGGCAGGGAGAGGGTTTGCCGTTTTTGAAAAAAACGGTATGAAGCTTGCTGTGATCTCTCTCCAAGGCCGAACTTTCATGCCGCCTATAGACTGCCCGTTTGTCAAAGGCCAAAAATTAGCGGAAGAATCTGAAGCGGCGGCAATATTTGTGGATTTTCACGCCGAGGCCACTTCTGAAAAAAGGGCTTTGGCGTTCTGGCTGGACGGTAAGGTTTCTGTTGTTGTCGGAACCCATACACATGTACAAACAGCGGACGAGGAAGTCTTGCCTGGCGGCACCGCTTTCATTTCCGATGTCGGCATGACCGGCGGACATGGGGGAATCATTGGTATGACATATGATTCTGTTATCCCTAAATTTCTATACGGTACCCCCAGCCGCTTTGAAGTATGTGACAAAAATGTTAGATTTCAAGCTGTAGTTGTTGATATCGATTCTGAAACAGGCAGGGGAATGGATATTCGCCGAGTCAATATTCCCTGTGACTAGATTGTGCTGAATTAAATAAAAAATGATGAAAGCTACTAAGTATCTTTCATCATTTTTTTTTGCCTAAATCAGGTTGTTTTATAAGTTGCCAGGCTTTATTTGCTATGTTTATGTTGCTGATATTTTACGGTGACTTTTCAAAAACAGCTAATTTTATAAAGCAAAGGAAAGAAAATAAGGCAAACAAAATTTGTTTTTTAAAATTAAATGTGATATACATTTTACTTTGAAAGGACTTATGCTTATTGGGTTCTATCTAATAATCGAAAGGGGCTGTTTTAATGGCTGAATCGAGAGATCAGTGGGGTAGTAGGTTTGGCTTCATCATGGCCGCGGCAGGTTCCGCGGTTGGACTTGGCAACATCTGGCGTTTTCCTTACATCACCGGCAAATACGGTGGTGCGGCATTTGTACTTGTTTACCTGGCAGTTGTCCTTATTATTGGTATGTCTGTAATGCTTGCTGAACTTTCTATTGGGCGTAACGCCAAGCTGGACTCGGTTGGTTCCTTCCGTAAACTCGGCGGCGGCATGTGGCCTCTTGTTGGCTGGATGGGTTTTTTCTGTGGCTTCGTAATCCTCTCATACTATGCCGTCATCGCCGGCTGGACTTTCGCTTACATGTTTAAATCATTTGGAACTCTCATGGAAGCGGCGGGAGCGGGAAAAGCGGGGGACGTTTTTGGAGCATTTGTTTCTGACCCTGTTCAGGCAATTACCTACCACATTATTGTCATGGCTATAGTAATTGCCATAATTTATAAGGGAATCAGCGGCGGTATTGAAAGAAGCTGCAAAGTGCTGATGCCGGCGTTATTTATTATTCTTGTAGTACTTATCATTCGTTCAGTTACTTTGCCTGGAGCAGGTGCGGGACTTGAATTCTATCTTAAGCCGGACTTTTCCAAACTTAATGGAGAAGCTATACTGGCGGCTGTGGGACAGGGCTTTTTCTCGCTCTCTCTGGGAATGGGCGCAATGATCACTTACGGCAGCTATCTTGGAGACAGAGAATACATGCCGACCATGACCCGTACGATTGTCCTCCTGGACACATCGGTAGCTATTATGGCGGGTCTGGTAATATTCCCCGCAGTATTCGCATTCGGTGTGGAACCAGGTGCAGGTCCCTCTCTTACCTTTATCACACTTCCTTCCGTATTTGCGAAAATGCCGCTAGGCGCGCTATTCTCATGCGCTTTCTTCATGCTGCTCTTCATCGCTGCTCTCACATCGGCCATCTCTTTGCTGGAAGTCGTAGTCACCTATGCGATTGATCAGATGCACTGGAGTCGCTCAAAATCTGCTCTATTAATGGGAGCGGCAATCACTCTCTTGGGGATACCCTCCGCGCTCTCTGTCGGCGGGAACTTCCCGCAAATCGCTGGAAAGGACTTTCTCGATGTTTGTGACTTCGTCACAAATAACATCGTTATGCCTCTTGGCGGAATTTTTATCTCACTCTTTGTCGGCTGGTTCTGGACGGACGGAGCAAAAGCTGAAATTACGGACAATGGTAAGCTTGTATTTCCCATGTACGCTGTGTGGCTATTCATTTG
>RRZU010239938.1_pt1 | contig 28227 bp, 20 predicted proteins | sample 2165561 | NCBI WGS metagenome assembly RRZU01 (sample SAMN10456909, study PRJNA506462) | wastewater metagenome | isolation source: wastewater sludge | place: USA: Moscow, Idaho | reverse complement strand
GATTACCGGTGCCAACGGCAAAACCACCGTTACCAGCTTGGTGGGTTTTTTGTGTCAGCGCTGCGGCTTGGATACCGTGGTGGCGGGCAATATCGGCACGCCGGTGCTGGAAGCCTGGCTGGCACGCGACGGCAAAGCGGCGGACGTGTGGGTGCTGGAACTGTCTAGCTTCCAGCTCGAAACCACGCCCTGGTTAAACGCCAGTGCCGCCACGGTGTTGAATATTTCTGAAGACCATCTCGACCGCTACGACGACTTGCTTGACTACGCCCATGCCAAAGACCGTATTTTCCGCGGCCAGGCGGTGCAGGTGCTCAATGCCGACGATGTTTTCTGCCGCGCCATGCAACGCGCAGAGCGGCCGGTAAAGTGGTTTTCTCTGCAACAGCCCGCAGATTACTGGCTCAATAACGGCGTGCTCAGCGCCGGTGATGCGCCGTTAATCAGCCAAAGCGCCTTGCCCTTACAAGGCAGCCACAACGCTGCCAATGTGCTGGTGGCACTGGCCTTGTGCGAAGCCATCGGCCTGCCGCGCGCCGAGCTGCTGCAACACGTTGGCCAATTTGAAGGCTTGCCACATCGGGTGCAAAAAGTGGCCGACATCAACGGCGTGAGCTATATCGACGACTCCAAAGGCACCAATGTGGGCGCCACCTGCGCCGCCATCACTGGCCTGGATGCGCCGATTGTGCTGATTGCCGGCGGCTTGGGCAAGGGGCAGGACTTTACACCGCTGCGCGCGGCCTTGCAGGGCAAAGCCCGCGCGGTATTGCTGATTGGCGCCGATGCCGCACGCATTGAGGCTGCAGTGGGCGATTTGGCGGTGCCGGTAGAGCACTGCACCAGCTTGGAAGCCGCCACCGAGCGGGCGGCGGCATTGGCACAAGCGGGTGATATGGTGTTGCTCAGCCCCGCTTGCGCCAGCTTCGATATGTTCCGCGGTTATGCCCATCGCGCCGAAGTGTTTGTGGCGGCGGTGCAGGCTTTAGCAGGGGAGCGCCATGCTGATTAGCGAATCGAAGCTCTTGGATCGCAAGCTGCTGCGCCGCGGCCACACTTATGATGTGTCGCTGCTGTGGATGATTGTATTGATGGCGGCCTTCAGCCTGATGATGGTGTATTCCGCTTCGATTGCCTACGCCGGGCACGATGGCGGCAGCAAGTATTATTACTTGTCTCGCCAAGCCGTGTTTTTGGCGGCGGGCGGGCTGTTTGCTTGGCTGGCGGCCAAAATGCCTTTGTCGGCTTGGAAGAGGCTAACACCGTTGATTTTGTTTGGCAGCTTGCTGCTGCTGGTGGCAGTGCTGTTTGTGGGGCGGGAAATCAACGGCGCCAAGCGCTGGATTCATTTGGGACCGGTTAATTTACAGCCTTCCGAAATCTTCAAGTTGGCGGCCATTCTGTATTTATCCAGCTTTTTTACCCGCCGCGCCGAAATATTGAAGCAGTTTAAAAAAGTGTGGTTCGTCGGCCTGCCGATTGTGTTTGGGCTGTGGTTGCTGATGCTGGAGCCGGATTTCGGCTCGGTAGTGGTGGTGTCGGTGATTTTTCTCAGTCTCCTGTTTCTGGCCGGCCTGCCGAACAAGTGGTTTGCTCTGGTGATTATGCTCAGCGTGTTGGGGCTGGCGCTGCTGATTTTGTTTGAGCCTTACCGCATGGCGCGGGTAACCTCGTTTTTGGATCCGTGGCAAGACCCGCTGGGCAAGGGCTATCAGCTCACCCATTCGCTGATGGCGATGGGGCGTGGCGGCTGGCTGGGCGTGGGCTTGGGTGCCAGCTTGGAAAAACGCTTTTACCTGCCTGAAGCGCACACGGATTTTATTTTGGCGGTGATAGGCGAAGAATTCGGTTTTGTGGGTGTGCTGGTGCTGATTTTTTGCTATGTGTGGCTGGTGTTGCGCGCGTTTTCCATTGGCAAGCAGGCACGCGATTTGGAGCTGTTTTTCGGCGCGTTTGTGGCCAAAGGCATCGGCGTGTGGCTGGGTATTCAGAGCTTTTTTAATATCGGCGTGAACATCGGCTTGCTGCCCACCAAGGGGCTTACCCTGCCGCTGATGTCCTACGGCGGCTCGGCGGCGATAGTGATGCTGCTGTGCATGGGCTTGCTGATGCGGGTGGATTATGAAAACCGCCGCGTGATGCGCGGGTTTAAAGTTTAGTTTTACACTTCTAAGGCTGCCTGAAAGACAGCCACAAGCACAACAGGCGGTAATATGAGCGGTAAAACCTTTATGCTGATGGCCGGCGGCACCGGCGGCCATATTTTTCCGGCACTGGCGGTGGCACAGGCTTTGCAGGCGCGCGGCCATCATGTGGTGTGGCTGGGCAGCGAAGGCGCGATGGAAACGCGCATCGTGCCGCAATACGGCATCCATCTGGAAACGCTGGCCATCAAAGGTGTGCGCGGTAACGGCCTCAAACGCAAGCTGGCCTTGCCGTTTACCTTGTGCAAAACCATTCAGGCCGCGCGTGCTATCATCAAAAAGCAGCGCGTGGCGGCGGTAATCGGCTTTGGCGGTTTTGTCACCTTTCCCGGCGGCGTGGCCGCCAAATTAGCGGGCATTCCGCTGCTGATTCACGAGCAAAACGCGGTGCCCGGTTTGGCCAATAAAGTGCTGTCGCGCTGGGCGCAGCGGGTGTTGTATGCGTTTCCCAAGGTGTTTGCCGATGAAAGCGGCTGGGTGGGCAACCCCGTGCGTGCCGATATTGCCGCCTTGCCCGCGCCCGCCGAGCGCTTTGCCGCACGTTCAGGCAGCCTGAATATCTTGGTGGTGGGCGGCAGCCTCGGTGCCGATGCGCTCAACCAAACCGTACCGGCGGCCTTGGCTTTACTGCCGCCCACGCAGCGAGTGCAAATAAGCCACCAATCCGGGCGCAATAAGCTGGCGGCGTTGCAGGCAGCCTATGCCGACCGTGGCTTAGAAGCCGATTGTGTGGAATTTATCGACGACATGGTGTCGGCCTACCGCGCCGCCGATGTGGTGATTTGCCGCGCCGGTGCGCTCACCATTGCCGAGCTCACTGCCGCCGGTATCGGCGCTTTGCTGGTGCCTTACCCACATGCAGTAGACGACCACCAAACCGCCAATGCCCGCTTTATGGTGAAAGCCGATGCCGGGCTGCTGCTGCCGCAAGCCGAGCTGAGCGCCGAAAAACTGGCTGCCGTATTGGCTGGGCTCAGCCGCGAACAATGCCTGCAGTGGGCGGAAAACGCCCGCACGCTGGCCATGCCCGACAGCGCCGATGTGGTGGCGCAAATGGCCATTGCGGCCTTGAAAACCAATGCCTAAAAGGCTGCCTGAAAAGCTGAAAGCCCTTTCAGGCAGCCTATAAATACCTAAGAAAATAAAGACCAACCCATTATGAAAAACCGCATCAAACACATTCATTTTGTCGGCATCGGCGGCACCGGTATGTGCGGCATTGCCGAAGTGCTGCACAACCAAGGCTACCGCATTTCCGGCTCCGATATGTCAATCAATGCCGCCACCCGCCATTTGCAAGACATCGGCGTGGCGGTATACCAAGGCCATGCTGCCGAGCATATTGCCGGTGCCGATGTGGTGGTAACGTCCACCGCGGTTAAAAAAGACAATCCCGAAGTGGCCGCCGCACAAATCCATAAAATCCCGGTGATTCCGCGTGCGATGATGCTGGCCGAAATCATGCGTTTTGGCAACGGCATTGCCATTGCCGGCACCCACGGCAAAACCACCACCACCAGCCTTACCGCCGCGGTGCTGGCGGCGGCGGATATGGATCCCACCTTTGTGATTGGCGGGCGGCTCACTGCCGCGGGCAGCAATGCCAAGTTGGGCACCGGCCAGTATATTGTGGCCGAAGCCGATGAGTCGGACGCTTCTTTTCTCTACCTCACGCCCTTGTTTACCGTGGTTACCAATATCGACACCGACCACATGGAAACCTACGACCACAGCGTTGACAAGCTGCATCAGGCGTTTGTGGACTTTGTGCACCGCATGCCGTTTTACGGCAAAGCATTTTTGTGCATCGACAGCGAGCATGTGCGCGCCATTTTGCCCAACATTAACAAGCCGTTTGTTACCTACGGCCTGGATGCCGAGGCCGATCTCTACGCCACCGATTTGCAAGCCGTGGGCGCGGCCATGCGCTTTACCGTGCACACGCGCAAAAAAGGCATTGCCCCGTTTGAGGTGTTGGTGAACATGCCCGGCCGCCACAATGTGCTCAATGCGCTGGCGGTGATTGGCGTGGCGCTGGAATGCGCGGTGCCAGTGGCGGCGATTCAGGCGGGCTTAAGCGGCTTTAGCGGCGTGGGGCGGCGTTTCCAGAGCTACGGCAACATCACGCTGCCCGGCAACCGCGGCCATGCCTTGCTGATTGACGACTACGGCCACCATCCGGTGGAAATGGCCGCCACCTTGGCCGCCACCCGTGGCGCTTATCCGCAACGCCGCTTGGTGTTGGCGTTTCAGCCGCACCGCTACAGCCGCACCAAAGATTTGTTTGAAGACTTTGTGGCCGTGCTCAACCAAACCGATGCGCTGGTGCTCACCGAAGTGTACGCCGCCGGTGAAGCGCCGATTGTGGCCGCCGACAGCAAAGCACTCAGCCGCGCGGTGCGCGTGCATGGTAAAGTGGAGCCTTTGTATGTGGAAGACGTGGCCGCCTTGCCCGCCACCTTATTGAATGTGTTGCAAGACGGCGACGTGGTGCTCACCATGGGCGCAGGCAGCATCAGTGCCGTGCCCAAACAATTGCTGGCCTTGGTTTGAAGAAGGCTGCCTGAAAACCTGTTTTGCGGCCATCCAAAATAAAGGAGAACCCCATGAGTGCCACCATCCACGCCGACAGCCGCACCCGCGTCCAAGCATTTTGGCAGCAGTGGCAGGCAGCAGAAGACAGCCTGGCCGCACAAGGCCCGCAAACCTTGGTGGAAGAAGGCAATAACTTGCTGGAGCAACACCTCGACGATGTGGTGCTGGAGCTGGAGGGCGATGCCGATAAAGCCACGTTGATATTCAGTGCCAACGGCATCGTGGCCGGGTTTCCTCATGTGCAGGCGCTGGTAGACACCGCCACCACTAAGCGTTATGCCGTGAGCGCGTTCAGGCAGCGTTTGCCGCGCGAATCGGTGGAACGATTCGGTTTCCGTATGAACGGGCTGGAATTGAATGCCGCCGATGTGCGGGTGTTGCCCAGCACTGCGGATTTTCGCATTGATTTGGTGTTGGCGTTTACAGTGCCGTTGGCCGAAGAGCAGCGCGAGCAGGCGCAGCACATGGCCTTTATTATGCTCGACCATATTTTGGGCGAGTGGGATTTTGCAGTCAAAATTGCGGCAGTGGATTTTGCCGATGCCGTTCCGGCAAACACCATCGCGCTGACCGATTTGCCCGCCGTGGTGGATGCACTGTGGCGTGATGAATTGGCCCACAGCGGCCTGTATCCGCCGCCGGAAGACGAATGCCAGTTTGAAATGGCACAATGCGAAGAAAGCGAACAGCAAGACGCGCTGATTTTCACCCGCAACCGCAGTGCCGCCAGTGTATTAGGCCGTGCCGATATGGGCTGGTGCATCATTATCGACACCGAATTGGACAGCCAGGAAGATGTAGACGCCGCACGCGAGCTGGAAGATGCTTTTTTCCAACGCATGGCCATCGGCCAGCAAGGCGTGGGCGTGTTAAGCGTGGTCAACCTCAGCCGTGGCGTGCGTTCGGTGTATGCCTATTGCGGCGATGCCGCTTGGGGCGAAGCGCAGGCGCAAGCCAGCGTGGCCGAATTCGGGCAAATCAACAGCCACGTGCGGGCGGATTATGATCCCAGTTGGGGTTGGTATCGGTTTTAAAACTGGGTTTTATCGTGAATTAAATTTGAACCAATACTGCGTTGGTTCGCCTTAGCGCAAAGCGAACAATTTTGTAAGGTGCTAAAGCACCAACAAAACTCTGTTCCGCCTTGCCTTGATTCAAATTTAATCCACTATAGGCTGCCTGAAACGCATAAATGGATTGCCGAACTTGATTCGGCAATCCATTAACAAACAAATTAAAATGAAGCGAATCATTTTAAAAAAATAGGCTGTGTTTTTGTATTCATTGCTTATTGTTTTACTTTGCGCTTCATGGCCGCGCGGCCACCTACTTTCTTTGCTTCACCAAAGAAAGTAGGCAAAGAAAGGTGACCCCGGTTGCAGGTTTGGCTTACGCCAAACTTCCCTCATCTGCACGAATTTTAGCGGCGGGTGCGAACTCGCTGCGCTCAAACATAGCGCACCCTTCTCCCGCTAAAATCCGCTCCGATTCGGCTGCGCCAAGGGGAGGGCTGCATGGATTATAGGTTTCAGGCAGCCTAAACAAAATGATTTGTAAATGACTGTACTTTAATTTATACGAGAATTTATACGAGTGCGTAACTTCAGTTATTAATTCTGAAAAGCGGCATAAAAAACGTGTTCTGTGAACCCGCGCCGGATTCTTGAATCCGATAGCGGATTAACATAGCAACAATAAATGAAACAATGGAAACAGCAATGAATAATTTCGGTAAAGTGGCGGTGCTGATGGGCGGTTTTTCCGCTGAACGCGAAGTGTCCTTGAACAGCGGTGCTGCGATTTTGGCGGCGCTGCAAAGCCGCGGTGTCGATGCCCATGCTTTCGATCCGGCAGAAAAACCTTTGCAAAACCTGAAAACCGAAGGCTTTCAGGCAGCCTTCAATATCCTGCACGGCACCTACGGCGAAGACGGTGTGGTGCAAGGCGCGTTGGAAGCCTTGGGCATTCCCTACACCGGCTGCGGTGTGCTTGCCAGCGCCATCGGCATGGACAAATTCCGCACCCGCTTGGTGTGGGCCGGCTTCAATCTGCCCAATGTGCCGTATGCGGTGCTGCATGAAGATACCGACTTTGCCGCTGTAGAAGCCGAACTGGGCTTGCCCTTGTTTGTCAAACCCGCAGCCGAGGGCAGCAGTGTGGGGGTAAAAAAAATCAAGCAGCCGGGCGAATTGGCGGCGGCCTATCAAGAATTAAAGCAATACCACGGCGAAGTGCTGGCCGAAAAAAGCATTAACGGCGGCGAATACACCTGCGCCGTGCTCGGTAATCGCGCCTTGCCCAGCATCCGCATTATTCCGGCCACCGAATTTTACGATTACGAAGCCAAATACCACCGTGACGACACGGTTTATTTGTGCCCGTCTGATTTATCCGCCGAGCAAGAAGCGCAGATGCGCGATTTAACCCTCAAGGCGTTTGCAGCCGTGGGCGGCAAAGGCTGGGGGCGAGTAGACTTCTTGCGCGGCGAAGACGGTGCGCTGTATTTGCTCGAAGTGAATACCGTGCCGGGCATGACCAGCCATAGCTTGGTGCCCAAAGCTGCGGCGCAAGTGGGGCTGGATTTTGCCGATTTATGCGTGGAAATTTTAAGCCATGCGACTGTGGGATAACGCCGCCGCGCTTAAGCGGCTGTATCGCTGGCTGTATGCTTGTGTGATACTGTGCCTGCTGGCAGCGGGCGGAGTGTGGCTGGTGAATTCACCGTATTTCCCCATCAAGCAAGTGCGGCTGGAGCAACCTTTGCTGCGGGTTTCTGCCCAGCAGGTGCAGGCAGTGGCACAGCAGCATTTGCACGGCAATATTTTTAAGGCCGATGTGAATGCCGCGCAAACGGCCTTGGCTGCGCTGCCGTGGGTGGGCAAGGCGCAGGTGAAACGCATCTGGCCGGACACGGTGGTGGTGTCGCTCACCGAACGCGTGCCGGTGGCGCATTGGGATCATCAGCGGCTGGTGGACAGCAACGGTGAACTGTTTAGCGCCGAAACCAGCGAAGCCTTGCCGCAATTTATGGCTGAAACCACCGATGCCGCCGCCCGCGTGCCGCCGTTGATGGTGGCCAAGCTGGCCAGCTTTCAGGCAGCCTTGCGCCCCACCGGCTTACAGATTGCCAAGCTGCATTACAGCGCCCGCTCGGCGTGGACGCTGGAATTGGACAACGGCATCACCGTGCGCTTGGGGCGCGAAAACGAAGCCGAACGGCTCCAGCATTTTGTGTGGGCGTGGCCGCGGGTGTTGCAGGCACAGGCCGCCGACATCAATTATGTGGATATGCGTTATAAAGACGGATTTGCGCTGCGCCGCCGCGGTGAGACAGCCGCAGCGGAAGCAAGCAATGCAGCAACAACAGAATAAATAATGGCTTAAATGGAAAAATCATGGTTAAAAACAAAAAATACATCAGTGCACTGGACATTGGCACTTCTAAAGTCATCGCCCTGATTGGCGAAGTGCAAGACGATAACGACATTCACATCATCGGCTTGGGCGAAACCCCTTCGCGCGGCTTAAAAGCGGGGATGGTGACCAATATCGAAACCACCGCCCAAGCGATTAAAGTGGCTATGGACGAGGCGCAGCTGATGGCCGATGCGCATGTGGACAGCGTGACCACCGGCATTGCCGGGAACCATATTCGCAGTTTGAACTCACAAGGCGTGGTGAAGATTAAAGACGGCGAAGTCACCCAGGCCGACATTGATCGCGCCGTGGAAACCGCCAAGGCTGTTAACATTCCGCCGGATCACGATATTTTGCACACCGTGGTGCAGGAATTCATTATCGACAATCAGCCCGGCGTAAAAGAACCCATCGGCATGAGCGGGGTGCGCTTGGACACGCGCATCCATATCATCACCGGCGCGGTAACGGCGATGCAGAACATCCAAAAATGCGTTAATCGCTGCGGCTTGCACATTGAGCACATGATTTTGCAGCCCTTGGCCAGCGGCCAAGCGGTGCTCACCGAAGACGAAAAAGAGCTGGGTGTGTGCGTGATTGATATCGGCGGCGGCACCACCGATATTGCGGTGTATACCAACGGCGCCATCCGCCACACCGCCGTGATTCCGGTGGCCGGCGATTTGATTACCAAAGACTTGGCACAAGCTCTGCGCACGCCGCACAGTGCTGCCGAATACATCAAAATCCATCACGGCGTGGCGTTGGCCACCATGGACGGCTTGGACGACATGATTGAAGTGCCCAGCGTGGGCGACCGCAGCCCGCGCCAGATTTCGCGCCGTGTATTGGCCAGTGTTATCGGCCCGCGGGTAGAGGAAATTTTGGAATTGGTGTTAAACGAATTGCGCCGTTCCGGCTTCCCCGAAGAAGTGCTCACCTCCGGCGTGGTACTCACCGGCGGCGCTTCCTTGCTCACCGGCATGGTGGACTTGGCTGAAGACGTATTCAACCTGCCCGCACGCATCGGCGTGCCGCAGGAAATGGGCGGCGTGTCCGAGCGCATCCGCAATCCGCGCTTTGCCACCGCCATCGGCCTATTGCAGGCAGCCCGTGGCGATGATGGTCGGGCGGGCATGCCGGTACATGCGGCCGAGTCCAAAGAGTCAGCGCTGAAACGCTTGCAAAATTGGTTTAAAAATAATTTCTGATTTAATTGACAAAACGGCAGGTAAACCTTTGCCAGTGCTGCCTGAAAGCCTTTATAATGCCCCGCAGACACAAAGCACAGCCCAGCCGCAAAGACATGGCTTAAGGAGAGAATATATGCAATTGGTTTATGATGTGGTGGAAGCAGCGGCCAGCCCTGCGGTGATTAAAGTCATCGGCATTGGCGGTGGCGGCTGCAATGCAATTAACAATATGATTTTAAACGCGGTGCAAGGGATTGAGTTTATCAGTGCCAACACCGATGCGCAGTCTTTGCGTGGCAGCCAAGCACCCAAACGTATCCAATTGGGCACCAATTTAACCAAAGGCCTCGGCGCCGGTGCGAATCCGGAAGTAGGCCGCAATGCGGCAATGGAAGACCGCGAAGCCATTACCGATGCCTTGCGCGGTGCCAATATGGTGTTTATTACCACCGGCATGGGCGGCGGCACCGGCACCGGCGCGGCGCCTGTGGTGGCCGAAATTGCCCGCGATATGGGTATTCTTACTGTGGCGGTGGTAACCCGTCCGTTTGAACACGAAGGCAAGCGCATTCAGATTGCCAAAGAAGGTTTGGAGTCGTTGAAAAACGCCGTTGATTCGCTGATTGTGATTCCCAACGACAAATTGATGACCGCGCTGGGCGAAGATGTCACCGTGCGCGAAGCCTTCCGCGCCGCCGATGATGTGCTGCGCAATGCCGTGGCCGGGATTTCCGAAGTGGTCACCAGCCCTGGCATTATCAACTTGGACTTTGCCGACGTGCGCAATGTGATGGGCATTATGGGCATGGCCATGATGGGCTCCGGCAGCGCCAACGGCGTGGATCGCGCCCGTATTGCCACCGAAGCGGCCATTGCCAGCCCCTTGCTGGATGATGTAACACTCGACGGCGCACGCGGTGTGCTGGTGAACATCACCACCGCACCAGGCTGCCTGAAAATGTCGGAATACAAGGAAATCATGACTGTGGTGGGCGAATACGCGCACGCGGATGCCGAACGCAAATACGGCACCGCCGAAGACGAAAGCATGGAAGAGAATGAAATCCGCGTCACCATCATCGCCACCGGCTTGCACGAACAACACAAAGCCGCGCCGCAAAGCCATAATTTGCGCATGGTGAAAGCCCAACAGGCCACCGGCACCGATGGCGGTTTTCCTGATATTGACAGCGTGATTCGTTCTGGCCGCGGTGCCCGCAGCCTGAACTTGGCGGCGTCTGACTTTGCCAATCAATCGGTATTGGATGATTTTGAAATTCCGGCGGTGATTCGCCGTCAGGCCGATTAAACCAATACACATCCACCAACCTGCCCGGCCTCCGGGCAGGTTTTTTATTGTCTGTTGTTATTTTGTTTACAAATTCCTTTACAATAGTCTTTTGTTTTCAGGCAGCCTTATTCAGATGTCAGGAATCAGGTTTCAGGAATCAGGCGTAGGCTTGCAATTCATCACCATAGCTGATTCCCGATGCCTGAAACCCGACACCTGAAACCCGACACCTGCCCCCCCAACTTTAATGCTTATGAACGAACACACCGATACCCTCGCCGTGCTGGGCGACGACCACTTATTGCTCGGCCAATATGCCGAGCGCGCTTATCTCGAATACGCCATGAGCGTGGTGAAAGGCCGCGCCTTGCCGGATGTGGCCGACGGCCAGAAGCCGGTGCAGCGGCGCATTCTGTATGCCATGAAAGACATGGGCTTAAGCCCCAATGCCAAGCCGGTGAAGTCGGCACGGGTGGTGGGTGAGATTTTGGGTAAATACCATCCGCACGGCGATGCTTCGGCCTACGATGCCATGGTGCGCATGGCGCAAGACTTTACCTTGCGCTATCCCTTAATCGACGGCGTGGGCAATTTCGGCTCGCGCGATGGCGACGGCGCAGCGGCAATGCGTTACACCGAAGCACGGCTTACCCCGCTGGCCGAATTGCTGCTGTCGGAAATCGACATGGGTACGGTGGATTTTGTGCCCAATTACGATGGGGCTTTTGAAGAGCCCACCGTGTTGCCCGCCCGTTTGCCGATGGTGCTGCTCAACGGCGCTTCCGGTATTGCGGTGGGCATGGCCACCGAAATTCCCTCGCACAACTTGGCCGAAGTTACCGCCGCCGCAATTGCATTGCTGAAAAAGCCGGGATTGGACACTGCCGCGCTGATGGAATACATCCAAGGGCCGGATTTTGCCGGTGGCGGCCAAATTATTACTCCGCGTGCCGATTTGCTGGCGATTTATGCCGCCGGCCGTGGCAGCGTGCGGGTGCGTGCGCGTTATGAAGTGGAAAAGCTGGCGCGCGGACAGTGGCGGGTGGTGGTGCGTGAGCTGCCACCGGGCACCTCGGCACAAAAAATTCTGGCCAGCATTGAAGAACAAACCAATCCCAAGCCCAAAGCGGGCAAGAAAACCCTGAGCCAAGAGCAGCAAAACACCCGTGCGCTGATGTTGTCGCTGCTGGAGCGCGTGCGCGATGAATCCGATAGCGAGTCACCGGTGCGGCTGGTGTTCGAGCCCAAATCCAGCCGCATCGACCCCGATGAATTTATGAATACGCTGATGGCGCAAACAGGGCTGGAAGGCAATGTGTCGCTCAATCTGGTGATGATGGGGCGCGACAACCGTCCGGCACAGAAAAATCTGGCCACCATTTTGCAGGAATGGCTGGACTTCCGCGTGCACACTGTTACCCGCCGCCTGCAACACCGCTTGGCACAAGTAGAGAAGCGCATCCATATTTTAGAAGGGCGGATGACGGCATTTTTACACATTGATGAGGTGATTCGGGTAATCCGCGAGTCGGACGAGCCCAAGCCGGAATTGATGGCGGCGTTTTCTTTGAGCGAAATCCAAGCCGAAGACATTTTGGAAATCCGCCTGCGCCAACTGGCGCGGTTGGAATGGATTAAGCTGGAAACCGAGCTGAATAAATTGCAAGAGGAGCGCGACGGCCTAAACCATTTGCTGCAAGATGAAGGCGCTAAAAAACGCCAAATCATCAAAGAAATGCAGGCCGATGCCAAACAATTCGGCGATGCGCGCCGCACCTTGATTGAAGAAGCCGAACGCGCCGCGCTCACCCAAACCACCGCCGATGAGCCGATTACGCTGATTTTGTCGCAACAAGGCTGGTTGCGTGCGCGTGCCGGGCATAATCTGGATTTGAGCCAAACGGCGTATAAAGAAGGCGATGCCGAGCAACAGGTACTGGAGGGGCGCACGGTGTGGCCCTTGGTGGTGCTCGATTCGCATGGCCGCACCTACACCATTGATGCGGCGGAAATCCCCGGTGGCCGTGGCGATGGTGTGCCGGTGGCTTCATTGATTGAATTGCCCGTGGGCGCCAAAATCGTGGCCTTGATGACGGGGCTGCCTGAACAGCATTATCTGCTGGCACACAGCGGCGGCTACGGTTTTGTGGCGCGGCTGGCCGATATGCTGGGGCGGGTGAAAGCGGGTAAAGTGGTGGTTACGCTTAACGCCGCCGAACAATTGCTGCCACCCGTGCCGCTGGCCGCCGCGTGGCTGGCACCAAGCAGCGGCGTGCAATTGCTGTTGGCTTCGAGCGAGCAGCGCCTGTTGGCGTTTGATTTGAGTGAATTAAAAGTGATGGCCAAAGGCCGCGGCCTGCAATTGATGAATCTGGCCGACGGCAGCCAGTTGGCGCATATGCTGGTAACGGCGGCGATGCAGTTTGTGGTGTGCAGCCAAGGCAAGCGCGGCGGCGAATACCGCGACACCTTGCGCGTGCAAGACATCCGCCATAAGCGCGGCCACAAAGGCAAGCCCTTAAACCTTTCAGGCAGCCTCACCGGCCTGATCGCGGTAGACGGAGACTGATATGACCGAAGCCACAACACGGCTGCATTGGCAAAATGCACTGGATAAACTGCCCGGCCTGATTAACATCGGCCGCTTCAGCCTGTTGTTGTCTTTACTCACCTTTCATGTGCTCAGCCAGCTGATGTTGGACAACGGCGCCCTGCGCAGCAGCCTGCCCATTTTTCAGGGTGCCCAGTTTTATACTTGGGTATTGGTGTACATCGGCCTGATTGTGGCTACCTTATTGGTGCCGCAATGGCAAAACCAAGGCACAGCCATGCCCAATGCCAATGCGGTGGCCGACATCACCATGATGGCCTGGCTGATGTATCTGGCCGGCGGCATCGACAGCAGCTTCGGCATTTTGATGTTGCCTTTTATCACCACTGCCTGCCTGCTTAGTCAAGGGCGTTACTCGCTGCTGTATGCCAGCTATGCGTCACTCTTGATTGTGTTGCTGGCTTATTGGTCTAGCCATGGCGGGCAGGATGCGCAAGACGCCAAGTTGTGGCTAAACGCCATTATGCTGGTGGCTGGGTGCTATCTGGTGGCGGTGCTCACCGCTTTTGCGGCGGCCTATTTGGCACGCTCGCGGCTGGCGTATAACCAACAAGCACGCCTGCTCGACCGCTTTCGCGGCCTAACGGATCTGGCGCTTAATCATGTGCGTGAAGCGGTGGTGGTGCTGGACGAAGGCGGCAAAGTGCGTTTACTCAACCAACAAGCACGGTTTTATTTTCCTTCGTTGGCCGAAGACACGGCCACCAAGCTGTTCAGGCAGCAGCAGCACCACTGGCGCCGCTGGCCGCGGCAAATTTTTGAAATGGATACCCGCATCCAAGAGCACGCTGTGCGTGTGCGCGCCCGCCCGTTTGCCGATGGCGATATTCCCTTATTGATGCTGTTTATCCGTTGGGAACAAGATTTGGCGCAAGAGGCGATGGCATTGAAACTGGCGGCGCTGGGGCAGCTCACCGCCAATCTGGCGCACGAAATCCGCAATCCCTTATCAGCCATCCGCCAAGCCAACGGGTTATTGCAAGAAGAAGAGCAAGATCCCTTGCGCAGCCGCCTTAATAATATGATCGACAGCAATATTGCCCGCATCGATAAAATGCTCGAAGACGTGGGGGCGCTGAATAAAAGCGATCGTGCACAAAAGCAGGCTGTGGATTTAATGATGTTCTGGCGCGCCTTCAAGCAAGAATTTTTGCTCACCAAGCCACAGGCAAAAAACAGCATCACCTTAAAGGTTTCCGACGGCAAGCTATTGGTGTGGTGCGATCCCATGCATTTGCAACAAATCATGTGGAATCTGTTTAACAATGCTTGGCGGCACAGCCAGCAAAACAAACAAGCCATTCAGGTGGTGTTCCGCACCCGTGGTGAAGCCGAAATTTCGATTACGGTGCTGGACAACGGTGCCGGTGTAACGCCTGAGCATCAGCAGCGTTTGTTCGAGCCGTTTTTTACGACTTCCTCTGAAGGCACGGGCTTAGGCTTGTATGTGGCGCGCGAGCTGGCACAGGCCAATTTGGGCAATCTGGCCTATCGGGCGCAAACCAATGCGTTTGAACTGATTTTACCAAGGGTATTGAATGAGTAATGCAGACTTGAAACGGCCGGTATTGGTGGTGGACGATGAAGCCGATATCCGCGACCTAATGGAAATGACGCTGATGAAAATGGGCTTGTCGGTCTACACCGCCCCAGGCGTGGCTGCGGCCAAGCAGCAGCTGACCGAACGGCGCTTTTCGCTGGTGCTCACCGATATGCGTATGCCCGACGGCTCCGGCCTCGATGTGGTGGACTTTATCAACAGCCAAGGTTTGGATGTGCCGGTGGCGGTGATTACCGCTTTCGGCAATGCCGACCAAGCAGTGCAGGCGCTGAAAAACGGCGCTTTCGATTATCTGCAAAAACCGATTACGCTGGCACAGCTGCGCAGTTTGGTGAAGTCGGCGATTAAAATTAACGAAGGCGAAGCACCCGCCACCGCAGCACCGCCGCCTACCGGTGAGCCGCAACCTGTTGATACACAACAAGTTGATGCCCCGCACGTTGATGTGCCGCCGCCAGCACCAAAGTCGCAGGCAGCCCCCGTTGCCAAACCAGCCGGTGCCAACGCCGAAATCCCACGCCTGCTCGGCACCTCTACTTTGATGGAAGACGTGCGCCAGATGGTGCGCAAGTTGGCCAAAACCATGGTGCCGGTGTACATCGCCGGTGAGTCGGGCAGCGGTAAAGAGCAGGCGGCGCGCAGCATTCACGAATTGTCGGCGCGGCGCGAACAGCCTTTTGTGGCGGTCAACTGCGGTGCGATTCCCGAAAATCTGATGGAAAGCGAATTTTTCGGCTATAAAAAAGGCAGCTTTACCGGTGCCGATACCGATAGATTGGGCTTTTTCCAACATGCCGATGGCGGCACCTTATTTTTAGACGAAGTGGCCGATTTGCCGCTGGCGATGCAGGTGAAATTGCTGCGGGCAATTCAGGAAAAAGCCGTACGCCGCATTGGTGAAGCCACCGAAAAAACAGTGGATGTGCGCATTATTTGTGCCACCCACAAAGACTTGGCTGCTCAAGTGGCGGCGGGCAACTTCCGCCAAGACTTGTTTTACCGCTTGAATGTGGTGTCGCTGGCGATGCCGCCCTTGCGCGAAATGCGCGAAGACCTGCCCCGATTGGTGGGGCAGCTGCTGCGCAAGCATCAAGGCACGAGCAAGCTGGCCATCAGCAAAGAGGCGCAAAAAGCCCTGCTGCATTACAACTATCCGGGCAACTTTCGCGAGCTGGAAAACATTCTCGAGCGTGCCGTGGCCTTGGCGCAGGATGACGTGATTGATGTTGATGATTTGCAAATCCACAGCCATCAGGCCGTTATGGCTGCCGAGCCGGTAGAAGTGTGGGGCGGCAACGAAACCGGTGTGGCGGCGGTGGCCGATTTTCAATTGGGGCGCACCCAGATTCAGGATTATCTGGACGACATCGAACGCGCCATTCTAACCCAGGCCTTGCAGCAAACCCGTTACAACCGCACCCAGTCGGCCAAATTATTGGGCATCAGCTTTCGCTCCATGCGCTACCGCATGGAACGGCTGTCGATTGAATAAGGTGTGTCGATGGCTTATTCCATGCATTTCGTTTGCCATCCATTGCTTAGTCCAACAGCGCAAACCGCTTTCAGGCAGCATCTGAACGAATGTGGCGTTGAGGCGGTGGCAGGGCTGCCTGAAAGCGGCGTGTATCTATTGGCCGACGAACAAGGCTTGGCCTTGGCCAAAGCCGGTGAAAAAGGCGTGGTGCGGGTGGATTTTGTGCATGGCAGCGCCCAGCACCGTCGGCTTTACGGCGGCGGTGAATTATTGGGCAAGGCGGTAAACCACAGCAACCAACCGCGCGTATGGGACGGCACCGGCGGCCTTGGCCGCGATGCGTTTGTGCTGGCTTCATTAGGCTTGGCGGTCACGGTGTCGGAACGGCATCCGGTGGTGGCGGCCTTATTGGCCGACGGCTTGCGCCGCGCCCGCGCAGATACGACGGTGGCGGCGATTGCCGAGCGCATTACTTTTCTCGCCGGCGAAATGCAGGCGCTGCTGCCCACACGAACCGCACCCGAAGTGGTGTACCTGGATCCCATGTATCCGCAGCGGCAAAAATCGGCCGCAGTCAAAAAAGAAATGGCCTATTTTCATGAATTGGTGGGCGCGGCAACGGCTGCCGATGAAGCCTTGCTGCTGCAAACAGCGCGCCGCCATGCCACCAAACGGGTGGTGGTGAAGCGCCCGCAAGGCGGTGCGGTATTGGCGGGCGAAGCACCGGCATTTCAGTATCAGGGTAAAAGTACCCGTTTTGATGTGTATTTGCCGCTGGCCGCACATCCAAATGGGTTAAAATAGCCGATTATCTTGAATTCAGGTGCCGCCATGCCGGATATGCCGAGTTTCTCTACCCGCATCAGCCCACAGCAACAAAACGCCTTGTGGCAGCTGGTGCAAACGATATTCCAAGTTGATTTGACCAGGTGGACGCGCCTGCACTTAAACGGTGTGCATTTAGGCTACCTGAACCCGCATTGGCGCGCCCATTTGTGCCAAGATTGGCCGCTGCTTATGCTGGAAACGGCAGACAGCATTGATTTGCAACAAGCCGACAATTTGGCGCTGGCCGATGCATTGCAGAATATGGCGCAGCAATGGCACCGGCTCGGCCTGCTCAGCGGCTGGCGCAATGAGCCGTTTGATGTGCGCAACCCGGCCGGGCAAACCCTGTTTGCGCTGGAGCGTGCGGCATTCCGCCCCTTGGGCCTGGCCAGCCGGGCGGTGCACATCAACGGCTTGGTGCACACGGCTGGCGGTTGGCGTTTTTGGATTGCGCGGCGCAGCCCGTTTAAAGCGGTGGATCCCAATAAGCTGGATAATCTGGTGGGCGGCGGCATTGCCAGCGGCGAGAGCGTGCACACCGCCATGCTGCGCGAGGGCTTTGAAGAAGCCGGGCTGTCTGAAACGGTGTTGACGCCATTACAGGCGCAAAGCGTCCAACACAGCTTGCGTGCTGTGTCGCGCGGGCTGCATCGCGAATGGCTGCATATCTTCGATGCGGTGCTGCCTGAAGATGTGTTGCCGCAAAATCAGGATGGCGAAGTGGCCGAATTTATGCAGCTAACGCTGGCAGAAGTGGTGGCCGCCATGCTGGATAAACGCTTTATGAACGATGCCTTATTGGCCACGCTGGATATGTTTGAACGCCTGAATCTGCTGGATGCAGATTTGCCTTTGGCGCAGTGGTTGCGGCAAGGGCGTGGCGTGGATGTGCTGGCTTCGGCTTGATATTCGCCGATAAGCTGTCGAACAGCTTTTATTTTGTAAGGCTATTTTTAAAATGATATAAGCAGCAAACAAACAGCCCGCATAAGCGGGCTGTTTTACTTGCTGCTGCGCGGATTAGTCCACCAGTTTTACGGTGCCGTGCATCAGGCCTTCATGGCCGGGGAAAGAGCAGAAGAAGCTGTAGTCGCCGCCGGCCAGTTTGGCCGGGTCGAAGGTGACTTTGGTTTCTTCGCCGCCGCCAATCAATTTGGTGTGGGCAACAATGCGTTCGTCACCGGCTTTAACAAAGTCGCCATCGGCACCGGCACTGGCGCCATCGGCCACCACGGCGGCGATGTCAGCAGTTTTGGTGATTACCACGTTGTGACCCATGGCGGCTTTGGGCATGGTGCCCACGTGCTTCAGGGTGATGGTGAATTCTTTACACTGTTTGCTGATGTCGATATTGGCGGTGTTGAATTTCATTTGGTCGTTGCCTTCTACGACCACTTCGCAGGCGGCGGTTTGGGCATCGGCAGTGGGTGCGGCTTCAGAAGCGGCGGGGGCAGCTTCGGTGGCCGGTGCGGACGCCACCGGAGCAGAGGCCGGTGCCGGTGCAGGCGCTTCTTGTGAGCAGGCGCTCAAGCCCAGGGCAGCGGCGGCAATCAAAGACAGATAGTATTTCATAGATGGAACTCCTTGGTTAAATTCAGCTAAGCGATGGCAACATAAAAACAAGATGGTTCTGTGTATTTTAGGGCAAGCTTAAGCGTTTACATGCTTATTGGCTTGCGGTCAATAAATGTATGTACAGATATTTAACATCTTAACCGTGATTCAGGCGCTTATCTTTGTATTATGTCAAAGTTTATTGACATAAATCAGCAAAACAGCCTTAAAAGCGGTTTGGGCGCTTTCAGGTAGCCTTATCTCTATTTGGCTGGCTTAGGTTACAGCGCCAGTGCCAGTTCGGTGCCCGCTTTAATCGCCCGTTTGGCATCCAGCTCGGCGGCCACATCGGCGCCGCCAATCAGGTGCACCGGCTTGCCTAAGCTTTGCAGGGCGTCAAACAATTGGCGGTTGGGCTCTTGTCCGGCGCACACAATGATGTTGTCTACCGGCAGCACTTCGGCTTGGCCGTTGCGTTCGATGTGCAGCCCGGCGTCGTCGATTTTCAGATACTGCACGCCGCCTTGCATGTGCACGCCTTTGTATTTCAAGGTGGTGCGGTGAATCCAGCCGGTGGTTTTGCCCAAATTGCGTCCCACCATGCCGTCTTTGCGTTGCAGCAGCCAAATTTGGCGTGCCGACGGCGGCAAGGCTGCCTGAATATTTTGTAAGGCACCGCGCTGCTGCATGGTAGGGTCGATTTGCCATTCCTGCAAAAATTGCGTCGGCGAAAGCGCGCTGTCGGCGCCGCTGTGACTGAGGTATTCGGCCACGTCAAAGCCGATGCCGCCCGCGCCGATAATCGCCACCGCTTCGCCCACCGGTTTTTTGTCGCGCAAAACGTCCAGATAGCTCAGCACTTTGGGGTGCTCGATGCCGGGGATGGCCGGGGTGCGCGGGCTGATGCCGGTGGCCACCACGATTTCGTCAAACGCGGCCAAATCGGCTGCCTGAACGGTTTGCCCCAGCTGCATGGTGACATTAAGTTTGTTCAGCTCGTGCTGGAAATAGCGCAGGGTTTCGTTGAACTCGGGCTTGCCGGGAATTTGCTTGGCAATATTGAGCTGGCCGCCGATTTGGTTTTGCGCATCAAACAGGGTAACGGCATGGCCGCGCTCGGCGGCGGTTTTAGCAAACGCCATACCGGCGGGGCCGGCGCCCACCACGGCAATGTTTTTCGGCTGCGCGGCGGGGGTTTGAATCAGCTGCAATTCGTGGCAGGCAAATGGGTTAACCAAGCAGGAAGTGAGCTTGCCGGCAAAAATATGGTCTAGGCAGGCTTGATTGCAGGCGATGCAGGTGTTGATGGCGTTGTCGTCGCCGTTGATGGCTTTGGCCACCCAGTGGGCATCGGCCAAGAATGGGCGCGCTAAGCACACCGCGTCGGCCAAGCCTTGCGCCAAGATTTCTTCGGCGGTGTGCGGCATATTGATGCGGTTGGTGGCCACCACCGGAATGCGGGCAATGGCTTTTAATTTGCCGGTGAATTCGGCAAAAGCGGCGCGCGGCACCATGGTGGCGATGGTGGGAATACGCGCTTCATGCCAGCCGATGCCGGTATTGAACATGCTGGCACCGGCACTTTCCAGCTTGGCGGCGAGAATTTCGTTTTCCGCCCAGGTGGAGCCGTTTTCCACTAAGTCGAGCAAAGACAGGCGGAAGATGATAATGAAATCATCGCCGCAGGCGGCGCGGATGCCCTCGACAATGTCCACGGCAAAGCGTTGGCGGTTGTCGAGGCTGCCGCCGTATTCGTCATCACGCTGATTGGTGCAGGGGGCCAGAAATTGGTTGATAAGATAGCCTTCGCTGCCCATCACTTCCACGCCGTCGTAGCCGGCTTGTTGCGCCAATTGGGCGCAGCGGATGTAGTCGGCCACGGTTTGCTGCACTTCTGTGGTGCTTAAGGCGCGCGGGCGTGCCGGGTTAATCGGTGCTTGGATGGCGCTGGGTGCCACCGGCTCGCGGCTCATGGCGTAGCGGCCGGTGTGCAGAATCTGCATACAGATTTTGGCGCCGTGTTCGTGTACGGCGCTGGTAACGGTGCGGTGCCAGGCCACTTCGGCTTCTGTGGTGAGCTTGGCGCCGCCTTCCACCACTGCGCCTTGCTCGTTGGGGCCGATGCCGCCGGTGATAATCAGCGCCACGCCGCCGCGGGCGCGCTCGGCATAAAAGGCGGCCAGATGTTCGGCACCTTCTTCATGTTCTTCAAAAGCGGTGTGCATGGAACCCATAATCACGCGGTTGCGCAGGGTGTGGCCGTGAAGGGGGAGGGGTTGCGCCAGCAGGCGGGTGGTGGTCATGGGTGTCCTTTATAGATGTTGTTTTTATGGAGTTTATATGGAATAAAATGAAGTATTGCCGTTTCAGGCAGCCTTATGATTTGCGGCTCAAGGCGCTTAGGGCGGCGGCCAGCTGCGGATGGTGTGCTAGCTGTGCGGCGGCATCGGCGCAGGCGGCTTTGGCTGCCGGGCTGAGCTGCGCTGCCTTGGCTTTGGGTGGCGGCGTTTGCCGCGGTTGGATTTTAACGCGAACCGTTTGAATAGCGGAATCAATAGATTGGAGCTGCGGCACTAGTGCGGGCAGCATCATGCGCAAGCGCGAAGCGGCCATGCTGTTGGCGGCCAATACCACCAAGCAGCCGCCATCCACGCAGGCGGTGTGAAAATGGCTGTGCAGATTGGCGGGCAGATGGCATTTGATGTGGGCATCCAAACGCCGCCATTGCGCCGATTGATGCAGCAAGCTGTTTAAGCCTTGGTTTTTGTTGCCGAAACGGGTGAGGTTCATAAGATTTTCTTTTTCAGGCAGCCTTGCGAACAAGTGCTAAGAGCCTGTTCACGATCTTTTTTGTAGCGGATTCCCATGCCAAATCAGCTACAGAAACGGGTGCAGGCAAGGCAAAAAGCATAGCCAAAGCCAGCTTTGGCGCGCATTTTTAACGCAGCATGCGCCTGTTTATGTGCCCAAAACAGCACAATAAAAGATTGTAAACAGGCTCTAAGGCTGCCTGAAAGGGTATCGGAATTATTCTGCGGCCAATAATTGCGGATACAGCTGCGGCAGTTTTTTGGCCACATAGCTGCAACTGGGGCGGATGGCGGCGTGTTCGGCTTGAGCATAGGCCGCCAGGGCATTCAGCAGCGCTTCGGCCACGCCGCGTCCGCGGGCTTCAGGGTCTACAAAAGTGTGGTGTGCGTCCATCACCGCACCGCTGCGGCGGTAGTCCAAATGCCCCAGCGCGGCGTGGCCGTCGTGGGCGCTGAAGCGGCCGCCGTGGGCGGTGGTTTGGTGTTCGATTTGCATGGCGGCTCCTGAGGGTATTTGTGTGCGTGGGCTTGGAAAAGCGGCAAACAGCATTATATAGTGGATTAAATTTGAATCAAGACAAGGCGGAGAGCCGCAGGCAGACAGTATAAATATACGGCAAGGCGAGCCAACGCAGTATTGGTTCAAATTTAATTCACTATATACAGCTGCGCTGTGCTTGTGTGGATACACACTTGAGCCAGCTTTTCAGGCAGTGTTGGCGCTGTTTTTGCTTTATGGTGCCCAGTGCACTATATGATGCGGCTGAATTTATAGCAGATTTGGCCGCCGCTTATGCTAAAATTTACCGTTTAGTGCCTTTGAGGCGCTTCACGCCTTCACGCCTTTACGATAAAGATGCCCGATGGGGCAGGACTTGATTAACTATGCTGACCAAATTAGCCAAAAAACTCGTCGGCAGCCGCAATGACCGGCTGTTGAAACAATACCGAAAAGTGGTGGCCAAAATCAATGCACGCGAGGCCGAGCTGCAAGCCTTGAGCGATGCCGATTTACAAGCCAAAACCGCCGAATTCAAACAGCGTTTGGCCGAAGGCGCCAGCTTAGACAGCCTGCTGGAAGAGGCCTTTGCCGTGTGCCGCGAAGCCGGCCGCCGCGTGCTGGGGATGCGCCACTTTGATGTACAGCTGGTGGGCGGCATGGTGCTGCACAACGGCAAAATTGCCGAAATGCGCACCGGCGAGGGCAAAACGCTGGTGGCCACCTTGGCGGTATACCTCAATGCGCTGGCGGGCAAGGGCGTGCATGTGGTCACGGTAAACGACTACTTGGCAAGCCGCGATGCCGGCATTATGCAACCGCTCTACAACTACCTGGGCTTAAGCGTGGGCGTGATTGTGAGCAATATGGATCCGTGGGACAAACAGGCCGCTTATCAGTCTGACATCACCTACGGCACCAACAACGAATTCGGCTTCGACTACCTGCGTGACAATATGGTGGCCGATGTGGCAGAAAAAGTGCAGCGCCGGCTTAATTTTGCCGTGGTCGACGAAGTCGACTCCATTTTGATCGACGAAGCGCGCACTCCGCTGATTATTTCCGGCCAGGCCGACGACAACATCAGCCTCTACCAAGTGATGAACCAAGTGCCGCCGATGCTGCAACGCCAAGAAACCGAAGACGGCGCAGGCGATTATTGGGTAGACGAAAAAGCCAACCAAGTGCTGCTGAGCGAAGACGGCCACGAACACGCCGAAGACATCCTCACCCGCCTAGGCCTGCTCAAAGAAGGCGATTCGCTCTATTCCACCGCCAACATCATGCTGATGCACCACTTAATGGCCGCCTTGCGGGCGCACAGCCTGTTCCACCTGGATCAGCACTATGTGATTCAAGAAGGCGAAATCGTGATTGTAGACGAATTCACCGGCCGTTTGATGTCCGGCCGCCGCTGGTCCGAAGGCCTGCACCAAGCAGTAGAAGCCAAAGAAGGCGTGGAAATCAAGCGCGAAAACCAAACCTTGGCCTCCATCACCTTCCAAAATTACTTCCGCCTGTATGAAAAATTGTCGGGCATGACCGGCACCGCTGACACCGAAGCATTTGAATTCCAAAGTATTTACGGCTTGGAAACAGTGATTATCCCCACCAACCGCCCGATGGTGCGCAAAGATTTGAACGACCAAATCTACCGCACCGCCGAAGAAAAATACGAAGCCGTGGTAGCCGATATTAAAGCGCGCCATGAAAACGGCCAGCCGGTATTGGTGGGCACCACCAGCATTGAAACTTCCGAGCTGGTGTCAGCCTTGCTGCAAAAAGAAGGCCTCTACCACAACGTGCTCAACGCCAAAGAACACGCCCGTGAAGCCGATATTGTGGCGCAAGCCGGGCAGCCGGGCATGATTACCGTGGCCACCAATATGGCCGGGCGCGGTACCGACATCGTATTGGGCGGCAACATCAAGCCGCAAATCGATGCCATCAGCACCAACGAAGGGCTGCCTGAAAGCGAAAAACAAGCCAAAATTGAGGCATTGCAACACAACTGGCAAAGCGAACACGAAAAAGTGTTGGCCGCAGGCGGTTTGCACATCATCGGCACCGAACGCCACGAAAGCCGCCGTATCGACAACCAATTGCGCGGCCGCGCCGGGCGCCAAGGCGATGCCGGGCCCAGCCGTTTCTACCTCTCGTTTGAAGACACCTTGCTGCGCCTGTTTGCCCTGGATCGCGCCGCCGCCATCCTCAACCGCTTGGCACCCGAGCGCGGCGTGGCCATCGAAGCCGGTTTGCTCAACCGCCAAATCGAAGGCGCCCAGCGCAAAGTGGAAAACCGCAACTTCGATATGCGCAAACAAGTGCTGGAATACGACGACGTGGCCAACGATCAGCGCAAAGTGATTTACCACCAACGTGCCGATATTCTGGAAAACGCCAATGTGGCCGAGCTGGCCGCCGAAATCCGCCGCGATGCGATTGTGGATTTGGTTGACACCCACATTCCGCCCGACACCATGGAAGAGCAGTGGGACATCACCGCGCTGGAGCGCCAGCTGGCCACCGATTTCAATATGCACGTTTCTGTGGCCGAGTGGCTCAAGCAAGACAACACGCTGGACACGCACGACATCCAAGAGCGGCTGGTGGCACAAATGGAGCAGGAATACGCCGACAAAGTGGCGCTGGTGGGCGCCGAGCCGATGCAGCAATTTGAGCGCAATGTGCTGCTCAACATCATCGACAGCAAATGGCGCGAACACCTGGCCGATATGGACTATCTGCGTCAAGGCATCCATTTGCGCGGCTATGCGCAGAAAAACCCCAAACAGGAATACAAACGCGAAGCGTTTGAAATGTTTGAGCAATTGTGGCAACGCATCAAGCACACCGTGGCTTCACTGCTGATTTCGGTGCAAATCGAGCGCAACGAAGATGTGGCGCATGAGCAGATTAGCGAAGCACCCACCAATGTGCTGGAGCAACACGCCAACCCGGCACTGGCCGACAGCGTGCAACAACCGGCGGATGCCTTGGCCAGACAAGCGTTTAACCCGGCCGACAACACCGACTACAGCCCCCAAGCCTTGGCCGCACGCGGCCAAATGGTACACCGCAACGACCCTTGTCCTTGCGGCAGCGGCAAGAAATACAAACAATGCCACGGCCGTTTGGCTTGATTTAAAAGCAATAAATAAAGGCTGCCTGAAAACAGATAACCATGTTTTCAGGCAGCCTTTGAAATTATCAGTCGTAGGTTAAATTTTTGAATCTGACATTTGTTTGCAGAACAAGACATTCACATCGCTTTGGCTGTTGGCCAAACGTCGGATTCAAGAATCCGACCTACGCAGATGGTGCTGTCGAACGGCTTTTATTTTGTAATACCAATATGAACGTGATTCATAGGATGCGCCTTGGCGCATCAAATCTCAAAATTGAGAAAACCGATGCGCCAAGGCGCATCCTATGCCCTATTTTGTGTATTTAATTTAAGGCTATTTTTTAGGATTGGTGTTAAAGCAGCAAAAAAGGCTGCCTGAAAACATGGTTATCTGTTTTCAGGCAGCCTTTTTAAATTGGTGGGTTTATTCAGCTTAAGCTGTGCTGGTGTGGGTGAAATGGCGGCGGAAATAGAGCAAACCCGGCTCGGCATTGCTGTTGACATGAATATGCTCCACCGCCACATAAAACACCGTGTGGCTGCCCATATCGTGCGCTTGTAGCACGCGGCCATGCAGATGCGCCAAGGCATCGGCCACTTGCGGCTGGCCGCTGGGGCCGTCGGTCCAAACATGCTGCTCGAAACGCTCTTGCGGGGTGAGCTTGGTGATGCCAGCAAAGTGCTCGGCCACATCTTGTTGCTGTGCCGACAGCACATTCACGCATAAATGGCCGTTGGCACGCAAAATCGGCTGGATGGCCGCCTTGCGGTTGATGCACAGCACCAGCGTGGGCGGCTCATCGGTTACGCTGGTAACGGCGGTCATGGTGATGCCGTAGCTGCCGGCAGCACCGCCGGTGGTAATCACATGCACACCGGCGGCCACATTGGCCATGGCGTTGCGGTAGGATTGGGCAAGGAGGAGGGGCAGATTATCGGACATGGCGGCGATTATAGCGAATAAATGCCCGATTTCATACGGCAAAGCTGTTGATGGCCATACAAAACACCGCCGCCGGTATTGAACCGGGCGGCGGTGTTTTGATATCAGCAGCAAACTTTATTTTTTGGTTTCCGCATCCGGGTTTTCGGCGGCAATTTTGGTGAACTCTTGCAGCAGTTGCCCCAGTTGTTGCAATTTGGCTTGGCCAAAGCGCTCTTGCAACAGATCGTAGCGGTCGTCCACACGCGGGCAGAAGCTTTCGTATAAAGATTCGCCGGTTCTGGTGAGTTTCAGATAAACCCGACGCTGGTCGTTGGAAGGCTTGAGCCGCACCACGTAATCCATTTTTTCCAAGCGGGTGAGAATGCCGGTGAGGCTGGGGCGCAGAATACAGGCCTGCGCGGCCAAGTCTTGAAAATCCATGGTGCCGTTTTCGGCCAGCAGACGGATGATGCGCCATTGCTGATCAGTAATGCCGATTTCGTTGAGCATGGGGCGGAAATGCGACATCAAGGCTTCACGTGCTTGAATCAGCACGATGTTGAGCGACTTGTGTTTGGAGGTGGTAACCATCATTGTTTCCTTAGTAGATATTTTCTTTAATTTTGGTCGATCGTAACAGCAAAAACGGAGCGGTTTATTCGGCCTAAGCTGTCCGCAATCATGGCTTCTATTGGCCAGAACAGGACAGAAGAAGTAAGCTGTTATTTTCTATTATCAAGGTATTTGCGTTGGTATAGGATGACAGCACCGGGAAGAATGTGTTGTCATCATTAACAAGCAAAGTGCATGACAAAGTGCTATGACTGAAAAAATGGATCCGATGTTTCATTAAGGCGTCATTTATTTTTGAGTTATTGCTGCTTCATGAATGCATGAAGTTTGTATTTTACCTAAGCTTCTTTTCAAAATGAATAATATGCATCAAATAAAATTGAATTGGCATCAGAAAAATGTTGTTTTTGCCGACAGATGGGGCAAAAAATACGATTAAATAGGACAAATGCATTATTTTTGCTTGAATAAAGTAAGCTGGTACAGCCACTCTACTCACTCAAAACGGCTATTTCATTTGTGTAATCAATCTGGCAAAGCCAAGCAATAAAGCAGATAAGGCGGTAAGCTGAAGCCAATACATAAAAAACCCATGCGTTTTTGCATGGGTTTGTTTGTTAGCATCAGCTGCGGTATTTTTGCAATTGGCTGCTGATTTTGGCCATTTTGTCTTGCAATTCGGCCAATTCGGCACGGTCTTTTTCGACCAAATGCGCGGGGGCTTTGTCGGTATAGCCCGGTTTTTCCAGTTTGGCGCTGATTTTGTCCATCGCTTTTTGCAGTTTTTCGGCTTCTTTGCTCAAGCGGGCGGTTTCGGCGGCTTTGTCTATTTCCACTTTCAGCAGCAGGCGGGCGCCTTGGCATACGGCCACCGGCGCATCTTCGCTTTCAGGCAGCGTTGCTACCCGCGTGGCTTCGGTGAGGCGCGCCATCATCGGCACATAGGGCAGCAATTCGGCCAATTCACTGCCGCCTTCCACAAACAAAGGCGCTTTGATGCCGGGCGCCAAGCCCATTTCGCCGCGCAGGTTGCGTACGGCGCCAATCAGGTCTTGCAGGCGCGCCATTTTGTCTAAGGCTGCCTGAACAAAACGTTCCTGATCCGCCACCGGCCACGCCGCCAGCATGATGCTGTCGCTGTGTTTGGCATTGGCCAGCGGAGCGATGGTTTGCCACAGGGTTTCGGTGATAAACGGCATAATTGGGTGCAGCAAGCGCAAAATCACTTCCAACACGCGCACCAAGGTGCGGCGGGTGGTGCGCTGGGTGCTGGGGCAGCCCCCTTGCAACTGCACTTTGGCCAGCTCCAAATACCAATCGCAATATTCGTTCCACACAAATTCGTACAGAGTTTGCGCGGCCATGTCGAAGCGGTAGGTGTCGAAAGCCTCGGTGACGGCGCTTTCCACTTGTTGCAGGCGTGAGATAATCCATTGGTCGACAAAGCTGTAGGCCAAGGGCGCGCTGTCGTCTTGGCCGCAGTCGTGCTGTTCTACATTCATCAGCACAAAGCGGCTGGCGTTCCACAGTTTATTGCAGAAGTTGCGGTAGCCTTCGGCGCGTTT
>RRZU012481922.1_pt1 | contig 28260 bp, 23 predicted proteins | sample 2165561 | NCBI WGS metagenome assembly RRZU01 (sample SAMN10456909, study PRJNA506462) | wastewater metagenome | isolation source: wastewater sludge | place: USA: Moscow, Idaho | reverse complement strand
ACGACAAGAGGATCGATAAAGAGTCTGTCGTGAGAGATCCCGTATTTGTCCGCTTCTTCAAGAATACGCTTGAAGACTTCGATACGTTTTTCAGGCGTTTTCGGAATTCCGGTGTCGTCGCAGAGCAGCGCGATACAGTTCCATTTCGTATCCGCAATTACAGGGAAAATCACATCCGTTTTATTGCCTTCCATCGAAACGGAATTGACGATGCCGGGTCTGCTGCACATTCCGATACCTTCTACACAGATTTCAGGACTCGGGCTGTCGACACAGACCGGCGTATCAGCCGCATCTTCGATCGCCTTGATCATCCATTCCAGTGTCTGCGCTTCTACCGCTTCCGAAACGGACGCGCAGCAGTCAATATAGTCGGCTCCGCAGTCTGACTGAAGCTTCGCGAGCTTCTTAATGAATTCTTCGTCATGTCCCGCGATCGCTTTTCCGACTGACGGAATCGAACCGTTTATTTTTTCACCGATAACTATCATTATTTTCTCCTCTGCTGCTTTTTCTGCCGTTATGCTGTAAACCTATTCTATCAGCGTCGGGAGGCTGTTTAAATCCGCAGTCCGCTTGACTTTTCGAAGGTCTATTCCTACAATGTGTAGGACGATTACAAAAATACACATCGGGGTCGCGCTAAGAGAGGGAAGATATGAGGATCAGTCCGGCTTATCTGTACAAAAGGCTTTCGGAAAACCACATCACAGACGTCGTCGTAAACAGAGATCGAAAATCTGATTCGAATTCACAGAGACACAGCAGTAATCCAGAAGCGAAAGGAACATACGGACAATTTTCAGAAAAGGCGGCGCTGAGCTGCGTCTGTTTCGGAGAACAGGAGCCTGCCGAAGACAGAATCAGAGTCGCCTGCACAGACACAGGAGTCTCAAAGAATGAAATCGTTGTAACTTATGGTATCGGACCGAAACCGGATATCCATATCCTGGATAACACACGTCCTGAATCCGTTCTGTTCGAAATCCAGGAAATCTTTCGCGAACTGCAGGACTGGTTTGAGCGGCTCACCGCGATCGAGCAGGAAAACGGAATGGTTCAGAGCCTGCTTCAGGAGAGCCTCTCCGTCGTAAAAGGCCAGCTCTGCGTCATCGGTATGGATTATAAGGTGATCGCAGCTACTGAAGGCAGAATGCGCGACGAGCTCAGTTCCTATAAAGACGGCTTTATGGGAACCACCGAAGAATCCTACAGCGACATCACTTCCCTCAAGCAGGATCCTGTGTATTACAAACTGAAGGATATCGACGGCGTCTTCTTCTATCCGGGAAATCTCGCTGTAGATCCTTCGTACTGCATCAATCTGAAACGAAACGGAGAAACCGCGTTCCGTTTGATGATCAACGCGGCGAATCCGGAAAAGGACGGCGCCTCTTCGTTCCTTCTCGAGATACTCGCCCCCTTCGTTTCTCATGCTCTTTCCTACAATCTGCCCGGAAAGGGAGCGGACAGAAGTCTGCAGCACGTCATCCTGACGTTTCTGAGTCTGAAGGACGCGGACTACATGACCATCTCCTCGAGACTCGAACAGCTGGGCTGGCCCCAGGAGAGCAGCTACTTCTGCCTCGTGCTCAAGCCGTCGGCTTTTGACGTCATGAATATGACCCTCCGGACAATCTGCGGATACCTCGAAAATACGATTCCAGGCTCTGCCGCCGTTGCCTACGATCAGAAAGTGGTCATGTTTGTCTGTATGGCCGTATGTCCCTATACGATCGCCCAGATCGAACAGCGTCTGTCCCTGTTCATCCGTGACAGCTTTCTGAAGGCGGGCTACAGCAGGACTGCCGAGGGACATTTCAACCTCCGAAGACAGTACGAACAGGCTCTGATCGCCATCGAAACAGGCGAACGTCTCCGGCCTGACCGCTGGATCTTCAGGTTCAGGGAAACCGCTCTGTTCTATATTCTGGACCAGGCGGAAAAACGCCTTCCCGCCCACATGCTCTGTCACGAAGGTCTCTTAAAGCTCATCGAGCACGACAGAATTCACGGCACGGAATACGCTCAGACCCTACGTGTATACCTGGATAACAGTCGCAACGCAGTCCGCTCCGCAAAAGAGCTGTATATCCATCGAAGCACCTTTCTGTACAGGATAGACAGAATCAGGGAAACGCTGGGAAGCGACTTTGACGATCCTGACGAGGTCCTTTATCTGATGCTCTCTTTCCGTCTGCTCGACAATGAAAAACGAAGAACGAAGGAAGAGGGGCATTCGGCGTAAAAAAATAACACGGATATCCGTGTTATTTCATAAATTTAACGTTAAACAGCCGCTGGGCGTTTTCCGCCGTCGCTTCGAGCAGCTTTTCCAGCGGGATCTGCTTGATCTCAGCCATCCGTTTCGCGACATACCAGGTGTTGGACGGTTCGTTTACCGTACCGCGGACCGGCTCCGGAGCCATATAAGGCGCGTCGGTCTCGAGCAGGATCCGGTCAAGCGGCGTATAGGCGATCACATCGGGAGTCTTTCTCGCATTCTTAAAGGTGAGCGGTCCGCCTATTGAAATATACATGCCCAGATCAAGGATATCCCTGGCCATTTCAACAGAGCCCGAATAGGCGTGAAATACGCCGGAGGCCTCGCGATTCAGCCCTTCACGAATAATATCCAGCGAATCCTTATGGGCTTCCCGGTCGTGAATGATGACGGGAAGTCCCAGCTGTCCGGCCAGATCCAGCTGTTCTCTGAAGACCTTATGCTGGGTCTCCCGGTCCGGATTATCGGGATAATGATAGTCCAGTCCGATCTCACCGATCGCAAGGGTCTTCGGCAGAGCCGCCCATTCACGAAGCTGATTTAACGCAGGTTCGCCGTCAAACCGGTCCGCGTCCATCGGATGAAACCCCACCGCCGCATAGACCTCCGGATACTGTTCGGACAGCTCGACAGCCGCCCCGCTCGTTTCGTAGTCGCAGCCCGGGTTCAGGATAAATCCCATTCCCCGGTCTCTCGCTCTGCTCAGCACCGCATCGAGATTTGACCTGAGCTTCTCGTCGTCGAGATGCGCATGTGTATCTGTTAGCATTTTTCCTCTTTCCATAAATCTTCCTGAACAGCCTGCCAGAGCAGATTTGTTCACCAGGTTTACTTACCAGCTGCCCGGTGTTTGTTTATCCTGTCAATTTCCATCGCGATCCGTTTTTTTCTGACCTGAGACAGGACGTCTTCGAGTCCTTCGGTGTCTCCGGCAGAAATCAGATCCCGAATCCTGTTCATGCTGTCCATAAATCCGTCTATCTTTTCAGTGAGCAGATCTCCGTTGGCACAGAATATCTCCGACCACATCGGCGCGTTGATCATCGCGATACGGGTCAGATCCGCGAAGCTGCCGCCTTCATAATCCGTAATCTGGAGATCGTCCTCGCCGTCGATAAGCGCAGACGCGATCACATGGCACAGCTGGGACGTATAGGCGATCTTGCTGTCATGATTCTCCGGCGTCGTCTCGACAATATTCGTGAAGCCGAGACTGCCGATCACCTGCCTGAGAAACTCAAGACGTTCCGGACGGACATTATCCGGTGGAACGAGAATGTAGTTTCGGTTCGTGAAGATTTTTCTGTCCGCGCCGCCGTAGCCTTCTTTTTCGGAACCGGCCATCGGATGACCGGTAATATAGTCGACGTCTTCTCTGAGAACAGGGAGAACCGAATCGAGAACCGAACGCTTGATCCCTGCGATATCCGTGATCATCGCGCCGGGTTTCAATACCGGCATCCATTTCCGAATAAAGTCGGCAGTGGCTCCCGGATACAGACATACCCAGATCAGATCCGCGCTCGCAAGACGTCTCCCGATCTGATCGTCGCTGTAGCCCTCGTCGATCGTTCCGTCGGACAGCGCCTGCTCGAGGATCTCATCGTTCAGATCGAAGGCGGAGATTCTGGCAGGGTGCTGTCGTCTCAGACCGTCCGCCAGAGCTCCGCCCATCAGCCCCAGGCCCGCGATGACTATTTCAAGACCTTCAGCCGGAGCTCTGTTTTTACCTGGTCTGACTGTTTTCGCTGCGCTCAAAGACTCTTTCCTTCAAGCTCCGCGTAGCGGGCGATCTTTTTCATGATCCCGTCAAATTCTTCAGGAGTGATCGCCTGTTCGCCGTCGCACAGCGCTTCTTCAGGCTTGTTGTGGACCTCGATCATCAGACCGTCCGCGCCGGCTGCGACAGCCGCCTTCGACATCGCTTCCACACACCATTTGAGTCCCGTCGCGTGAGTCGGATCCACGATAACAGGCAGGTGCGTCTTGTTCTTCAGAACCGGAATCGCCGAAAGATCAAGGGTATTTCGTGTCGCCGTTTCGAAGGTACGGATTCCGCGTTCACACAGAATAACGTTGTCGTTTCCGCCTGCCATCACGTATTCCGCAGACATCAGCAGCTCCTTCAGGCTCATCGCCATCCCGCGCTTCAGAAGAATCGGCTTTTTCGTGCGCCCCAGCTCCTTGAGCAGGGTGAAGTTCTGCGAATTTCTCGCGCCGACCTGAATCACATCCACTTCGCTGAACATCGGAAGCTGAGAGAGGTCCATAATTTCCGTAACGATCGGAAGCCCCGTCAGCTTTTTTGCGTGCAGCAGCAGCTCGAGTCCGTTTGTGCCCATGCCCTGGAACGAGTAGGGGGAGGTTCTCGGCTTGAACGCGCCGCCGCGCAGCATTTTTGCGCCGGACTTTTTGACATCCTCTGCGATGGACAGAATCTGATCTTCGCTTTCTACCGAGCAGGGTCCCGCGATCACAGTCAGACTGTCTCCGCCGACCTGTTTCCCGCCGATATTGTAAACGGAATCCGCCGGATGGAAGGCGCGGTTGGCTTTTTTATAGGGTTCGTTTACCCGGATCACCTTTTCGACGATATGCTGGGAACGGATCGTACTTTCTTCAATGGATTTTGTATCGCCGATCAGACCGAGGATCAGATGATCTCTGCCCTGAGATCTGTGAATGTGGAAGCCGCGTTCTTCCAGTGCCTGCGATAGACGCTCTACTTCTTCCGGCTTTGAATCGGGCTTAATTACGATAATCATTTATGTCTCCGTTTTTTGAATGAGGGTGCTTCTGACAAATTCCGATGTATGATTGCGAAAAAGGGATAAAAAAAGGACGGCTCGTGAGAGCCGTCCAATAATAATATACTGACGTAGTCTCTCCGAATTTAACCCGCGCAAATAAACCAGTAATAATACTGGCTAAAAGAGAACGCGAATTTTTCAGAGAACATAGTAGTCATTTTTTTCACCTTTATTTCATTATAGACAATAGAAAGCTCATGTCAAATCTTTTTTATGCTAAAGCGTATTTACATGGAAACTGCTATAATTGAAAAAGCAATGGAAAACGAAGATTAAAAGCCGCAAGCCGCGGCGAAAGGGGAAGCAGTGCCGCTTAAAATACCTTCAGATCTGCCGGCTTTCGATATTCTCGAAGGCGAAAATATATTTGTCATGGATCAGAACCGCGCGATGAGCCAGGATATCCGTCCTCTGGAGATCGCGATCGTCAATCTGATGCCCACGAAGATCGTCACGGAAACTCAGCTGCTGCGCCTGATCGGAAACACGCCGCTTCAGGTGAACATTACGCTGATCAAGACAGAAAGTCACGATCCGAGCCATATCTCCGCGGAGCATATGGAATCTTTCTACAAAAACTTCAGCGATATCAAGAAACGTCATTTTGACGGACTGATCATAACGGGAGCGCCGGTCGAAACGCTTCCGTTCGAAGAGGTCGACTACTGGGACGAGCTTACCGATATTATGGAATGGAGTAAAACCAACGTCTACTCGACATTTCATATCTGCTGGGGCGCTCAGGCAGGTCTGTATTATCATTACGGGATTCAGAAGCATCCGCTTCCGAAAAAACTGTTCGGAATTTACGAGCACGTCGTTCGCGACGAATATATTCCGCTGTTCCGCGGCTTTGACGATTCCTTTTACGCACCGCATTCGAGAAACACGACCGTCGACGCGAACGAGATCGAATCTCATCCGTCACTGAAGATCCTGGCCTATTCCTATGAAGCCGGCGTCTACGTCGTTTCCGCGATGAACGGCCGCCAGATATACGTGATGGGTCATTCCGAATACGACAAGGATACGCTCAATAAAGAATACCAGCGTGACATCGCGAAGGGACTCGATATCGACGTACCGAAAAATTATTTCATCGACGACGACCCGTCCAGAGGAATCAAGATCAAATGGCGCAGCCATGCAAACCTGCTGTTTTTTAACTGGCTCAACTACTACGTCTACCAGAGAACTCCGTATCTTCTGAATAATGACGATAATTAAATGACATTCATATCAATGCGTCCTGATAGGGCGCATTTTATCTATACAGATAAATAACAATTATTTTAATGATTTTGTAACATTTCTATGTTTTTATTTCATGCTTATGAATTTAATAAACACCTGCTAATTTTAACGATTGGTTTTTTACCTGTTTTCTTTTTTGAAACTTTTTCAGATTTTTATTTTTTCTAAAAAAAGAACACGGCTTCCCGTGTTCTGTAATGTTCTGAAAACAAAGCATTTTTCAGGATTTTTTGAAAATTTTCCAGAATTTTCGTCGCCTGTATTTCGTTTGTAAGACGAGAAAATGAATTACAGGGAGTCTTTATCGTGTGCAATCGCGATGGTCTCTCTGCTCGTTTTTACGCTTTTTACGACCATATCCATAAACGTATCGATATCGTCGCAGCTTTCCCAGTTCAGTATCAGATATTTTGCAGTCCACATCGCGATCCGGCAGGCATCCGTCTGATCCTTACGGTTCGGAAGCGTATCGAAGTCGGGAAGGGGAACAAAGCTTCCAATTCTCGAGATGACCTGCGCCCCGGCTGCTCCGCAGACCTCGTGCATAAAATCTTTGAGCAGACAGTCCCGATACTGAATATGAGAACGGTACATCGGTTTCGCGTCCCGGTCCCAGCATTCGGAATACACTCTGAAATACGTTTCGATCATTCCGCGCATATAGGAGAGGACAGCATCGCGCATGCGCTTTCCATATTCCGGCGTATGATCAGGCATATAGAACCAGCGGATATACTCGTACAGAAGACTGCCCATCAGATAGCCCGTATCGCATGAAGCCAGTCCCATGTACGTATATTCCTGGTCAATAATTTTCATATGCTCCCGGTCGATCAGAATATTCGACGTATGAAGATCTCCGTGCACAAGACATTCCGCCTTCTTCATATGCAGCTGTCTGAGCCTGAGCATCTGGGTTCTGAAATTCTCATCCTTCCACGGATTTTCGTTCATGACAATCCTGGCAGGATCCGTTCCCTCAGGCGGTTCACGCCTGCCGTCGAATGCGGATTCTTCGCGCAGGAACAGACCGATCTCAAATACGAGACGCATCGACGGATTCATAAAGGCGGTCTGAAGCCTTCTGTGTTCGACCGCGTCCATATAGATCTCCGAGGTATAAAAATTGGTCTTAGCGAGAAATTCTCCGATCTGCTCCGGGAAGTTCGGAAACTGCATGCCTTTCATCATCTCGAAGCGCATGATTCTCAGATTCGAACAGTCCTCGCAGATGTAGATATGGTTCTGTTTATCGACGTCGTAAATTTCAGGGACGTATTCAGGGACAATCGCTCCCTTGATTTCCATAACACAGGCTTCGGTCAGATTCCGGTCCTGCTTCATAGGCGTGTTTTCATAGCTGATCTTCTTCAGAACGTCCTTCGCCTGCTTGACGATGAGCGATTTCCCATCCTGATTCCAGAGCCGGTATACAAAATTGACATACCCGTCTCCGTCCTCTTCTTCATTTTCACCGAATTCGTATAGTGAGACCCTGTCCTCCGGCGCGAAATAATCGATCCGGCTTCTGACATAGTCTTCTGCGTTTTCTCTGGTTAGTTCGATATAGCCCATTTCATGCTCCTGTTTCTTCGAGTATATCAGAGCGGGGCAGGGGACAGAATGCAATATCTTTTCGCAGTGAGATACAAAATAGAGCATAAAAAAGAAGCGGTTTCCCGCTTCTTCTACAAATTCATATTAAACTCATTCTGTTGTATCCGCCTGCTTCGTATAGCTCGCCGTCGTGCTTGTAGTCGTATCGGTAAGCGTAAGCTTCGTATTGTTCTCTGCCAGCGTATACGTATAGACGACTGTCGTTCCGCCGAAGGAGCTGTTATAGACCAGCGTGACCGTACCTGCAGCGGCATCGGCCGTATAGGTCGCGGCGTCCGCACCGGCGATCTGGAAGTTTCCGTCCTTTGTGAACGTCAGCTTCATATAATCAGGATTCGAATCGTCCAGCCAGGTTCCGATCAGCACCGACGTCGCGTCTTCCTCTTCACGGGCAGCCTGATAACTGTCGCTGAATCCCGTCAGCAGAAAAGCGCACAGCAGAGCGATCAGCGTGACTGCGGCGATTCCGATATTGAACTGTTTGTTTGTCATTCTGGCCTCTTTTCCGCCTTAAGAATTCATTAAGAAATCACTGGTTTTAGTACATTATAACCGTTTATAAAGACTTTATCCATAAAAAGCGGTTTGAAATACAGAAATAATTCAGGCTGTCAACTCTCTGAGTTTCTTCAGATTTTCGTCTGGATCACCGCCGAATACGCCGGATCCCGAGACGAGGACGTCGGCTCCGGCATCGCGGATCTCGCGGGCGGTCTTGAAATTGACTCCGCCGTCAACTTCGATCAGGATATCGCGGTCCCCGATCATTTCGCGGATCTTTCTGATCTTATCCGAGCTTGCAGGAATATAGCTCTGTCCTCCGAAGCCGGGATATACGCTCATCACAAGGATAATCCGTACCCTGTCGAGCCAGGGCGCCAGAGCCGACGGATCGGTGTCAGGTGAGATAACGAGTCCCGGAACGGCTCCGCCTTCCTCGATCAGATCGTGACATTCTCCGATATCGCAGGCCGTTTCCACATGGAACGTGATAAAGTCGGCCCCCGCGCCGATAAAGCGGGGGATATAGGTCTTCGGATCGTCGATCATCAGATGGACATCGAAGGGAATCTCGACGCAGCCGCGAAGGTTCTTGAGCTGGTCGGGTCCGAAGGTGATATTCGGGACGAAATGACCGTCCATAATGTCGACATGAAGCCAGTCGGCGCCGGCTTTTTCGATAGTCTGAAGATCTCTTCCGAGCGCCGAAAAATCTGCGGAAAGCATGGACGGTGCGAACATCGTCCGATCCGTCCGTTTCAGTTTCTGATCCTGCTCGTTTTTCGATAGTTTATTCATTTTCGATCTTTTCTGCTTCATCAAGCGTATTGAGTCCTGCGATCGCTTCCTGTTCCTCGACGATTTCCGCTTCTTCCGGTTCCTCGCTGATTTCCTTATGAACCTTCGACGTCGTCGCGATAATTTCGTCCTTTTCGAGACGCATAAGCTTGACGCCCTGGGTGCTGCGGGAGGTTTTGGAGATATCCGAGCAGGACAGCTGAATCACGACGCCCTGATTGTTGATCATCATGATTTCCTGGTCGTTGTCCGCCGTACAGAAGCCGACGAGATCGCCCGTCTTCTTCGCGATCTTGTAGGTCTGAACGCCCTTGCCGCCGCGTTTCTGCTGTCGGTATTCCGAAATATCGGTAAGCTTTCCGTAGCCCTTTTCCGAGATGCACAGGATCGTATTTTCCTGCGCGTCCGGTTCGATCACGTCCATGCCGATCACGTAATCGCCGTCTCTGAGGTCGATTCCCTTGACACCCTGGGATGTACGCTTCATCGGACGGACTTCCTTCGCATCGTAACGGATCGCGTAACCGCCCTTCGTGCCCATGATGATCTGATCCTCCTGATCCGTCATACGGACCCGGATCAGCTCGTCGCCTTCCTTCAGATTTATCGCGATCAGACCGTTTTTGCGTGAAGAATCATATTCCTTCAGATGAGTCTGCTTGACGATCCCGTATTTCGTCGCCATGAACAGATTCTTGTCTTCATCGAAATCGCGGACTGCGATCATCGTCGTGATCTGTTCGTCCGGTTCGAGCTGAAGAAGATTGACGATCGCTGTACCCCGGGCTGCGCGTCCCGCTTCCGGGATTTCGAAGGCCTTCAGGCGGTACACCTTGCCCTTGTTCGTGAAGAAGAGCAGATAGTGATGGGTGGTCGTCGTGAACAGATGCTCGATAAAGTCGTTCTCTCTCGTCGAAAGCGCGGAGATTCCCTTGCCGCCTCGTCTCTGAGAACGGTAGGTATCGGCGGAGATCCGTTTGATATAGCCGATATGAGTCATCGTGATCACGATATCGTCTTCCTCGATCAGGTCTTCGATGAGCAGCTCGTCCGTATCGGCTTCAAAGGCCGTTCTGCGCTTATCGGAATACTTGTTCTTGATCTCCAGCAGCTCTTCCTTGATGATGCCCAGAAGCAGACGTTCGTCCGCGAGGATTTCGCGCAGCTCCTTGATCAGCTTCATCAGCTCCGCGTATTCCTGTTCGATCTTGTCGCGTTCGAGTCCGGTCAGGCGCTGCAGACGCATGTCGAGTATCGCCTGAGCCTGAATTTCCGTCAGAGCGAAGCGGTCCATCAGCTGGATCTTCGCTTCCTTGCCGTCCTGTGCGGCGCGGATCAGCGCGATGACCTCGTCGATATGGTCCAGCGCGATGCGCAGACCTTCCAGGACATGAGCTCTGGCTTCCGCCTTCTTCAGATCGAAGCGGGTACGTCTCGTGATGACTTCCTTCTGATACTTGACGTATTCCTCGAGGATCTGACGCAGATTCAGGACCATCGGCTGGCTCTTGCCGTTTTCGTCCCGCACAAGCGCGAGCATGATCACACCGAAGGTTTCCTGCAGCTGGGTATGCTTGTACAGCTGATTCAGGATAATCGTATCGTTGGCATCCTTCTTCAGGTCGATGACGACGCGGATGCCCGTTTTAAGACTCGATTCGTCTCTGAGGTCGGAGATGCCTTCGACGCGCTTTTCTCTGACGAGATCCGCGATCTTTTCGACGAGCTTGGCCTTGTTTACCATGTAGGGGAGCTCGGAGACGATGATCTGCTTGCGGCCCTTTTTCGTCGTCTTGACATCCACCTTCGAGCGGACCTTGATCCGTGAACGTCCCGTTCTGTAGGCTTCGAGGATCTCGTTCTGACCCATGATGATGCCGCCTGTCGGGAAGTCCGGTCCCTTGATATGGGTCATCAGCTCTTCGGCCGTGATATCCGGATTATCGATAAAGGCGATGGTTCCGTCGACAACTTCGCCGAGATTGTGAGGCGGAATGTTCGTCGCCATCCCGACTGCGATCCCGGAGGAACCGTTGACCAGAAGATGCGGGAAGCGGGAGGGAAGGACCTCCGGTTCGACTTCAGATCCGTCGAAGTTGTCGACGAAATCTACGGTATCCTTATTAATGTCACGGAGCATTTCCATCGCGATTTTGCCGAGCTTGGCTTCGGTATATCGCATCGCGGCGGCTCCGTCACCGTCGACGGAACCGAAGTTCCCCTGGCCGTTGACGGTCATGTATCTGGTCGAGAAATCCTGGGCCATACGGACCATCGCGTCGTAGACGGCGGTATCGCCGTGGGGATGGTACTTACCGAGAACTTCCCCGACAATCCTCGCGGATTTTCTGAAGGGCTTGTCCGGCGTCATGCCCAGCTCGTTCATCGCATACAGGATTCTGCGATGAACCGGCTTCAGGCCGTCCCGCACGTCCGGAAGGGCGCGGCCGATGATTACGCTCATCGCGTAGTCGATGTAGCACTCCTTCATTTCCTGTGCGATACTGACGGTTTCTATCTGATGTTCAATAAAATTTTCTGTTGTTTCGCTCATATACTCCGACCGTTCTAAATATCAAGATTCTTGACTTTTGACGCGTTGACTTCGATAAATTCCTTGCGGGGCTGAACCTTGTCGCCCATCAGGATCGTAAAGATATCATCGGCAGCCGCCGCGTCTTCAATCCTGACCTTTTTCAGAAGTCTGTGATGCGGGTCCATTGTCGTTTCCCACAGCTGCTGGGCGTCCATTTCACCGAGACCTTTGTAACGCTGCAGCGTAACCTTGCTGCGGTCCGGGACCTCCGCGAGCTTTTCGTTCAGATCGTCGTCAGTGTAGGCGTAATCGATCTGTCTGCCGCGGGTGATCTTGTACAGCGGCGGCTGGGCGATATAGACGTAGCCGTTGTCGAGAAGCCCTCTCATATAACGGTAGAAGAACGTCAGCAGCAGCGTACGGATATGCGCTCCGTCGACATCGGCATCCGTCATGATGATGATCTTATGATAGCGCGCCTTGTCCACATTGAAGTCGTCGCCGACGCCTGTTCCGAATGCGGTGATCATCGCCTTGAGCGTGTCCGCCCCGAGGATCCTGTCCAGACGCGCCTTCTCAACGTTCAGGATCTTCCCGCGAAGGGGGAGGATCGCCTGGATCTTCGAGTCACGGCCGGATTTGGCGGAACCGCCCGCCGAGTCTCCTTCGACGATAAAGATCTCGGACAGCGCCGGATCCTTTTCACGGCAGTCCGCAAGCTTGCCCGGCATCGACGTATTGTCGAGGGCCGACTTACGGCGCGTCATTTCACGCGCTTTTTTCGCAGCGTCGCGCGCGCGGGCAGCCTGAAGCGTCTTGTCGATGATGGTCTTCGCATGCTGCGGATTTTCTTCGAGAAACGCCGAGATTTCCTCGGATGTGATCGATTCGACGATATTCTTGACTTCAGGATTTCCGAGCTTCGTCTTCGTCTGTCCTTCGAACTGCGGTTCCGCGATCTTGATGGAGATGATGGCGGTCAGACCTTCTCTGACGTCTTCGCCGGTCAGGTTCTTATCGCTGCTCTTGAGAAGTCCGTTCTTTCTCGCGTAGTTGTTGATGCTTCGCGTCAGCGCCGTCTTGAACCCGTTCAGGTGCGAGCCGCCTTCCGTCGTGTTGATGTTGTTCGCATAGGAGAGGATATTTTCCGTATAGCCGGTCGTATACTGGAGAGCAAGCTCCAGCTGGCAGGATTCCGCATCCTTTTCGTAATAGATAATATCCGTGAAAAGCGCGTCCTTGTTGCGGTCGAGATATTCGATATAGGACTTCAGTCCGCCTTCGAAGCAGAATACTTCTTTTCTGACCGGATTCTCACGTTCGTCCTTGAGTGTAATCGAGATGCCCTTGTTCAGGTAGGCCAGCTCGCGCAGTCTGTTTTCGAGAATCTCGAAATCGTAGTGGGAAACTGAAAAGATCTTCGGGTCCGGATGAAAGGTGACCGTCGTGCCTGTACGGTTTGTCGTGCCGACCGGAACAAGCTCCGAAGTCTTGTGACCGCGTTCGAAGGTCTGGCGGAAAACCTGTCCCCGCTGCTTGACTTCGACGCTCAGATGATCCGACAGCGCGTTTACGACCGATACGCCGACGCCGTGAAGACCGCCGGAAACCTTGTAGGTATCGCTGTTGAACTTCCCGCCGGCATTGAGTGTTGTCAGAGCGAGTTCGACGCCGGAAACTCCGGCTTTTTCGTTGATATCCGTCGGGATCCCGCGGCCGTCGTCGACGACGCTCACGGAATTATCCTTCTGAATGGTTACCGTAATATTTTTACAGAAGCCGGCAAGCGCTTCGTCTATCGAGTTGTCTACGACTTCGTAGACCAGGTGATGGAGTCCTTCGTTGCCGTTGTTCCCGATATACATCCCCGGACGAAGCCGGACATGCTCGATTCCTTCGAGAACCTGTATATTATTGGCAGTATACTTTTTAAGCTTGTTATCTTTACTCAATTGCTCTCCTTGCTGTATTTCATGGCCGAATGAACGGCCGCAGGTTCGTTATATGCTGCTGCGGGTTTCGGGATCAGCTCACCGGAATTAATACGGAATTTCCGGATATCCTGTCCGCTTCCTTCCTCGCAGACCCGGGCGGTTCCTTCGGCGATCACATCCGCAAAGGCCGGATCGGTGCAGGTGATGAAGGACTGGACCCCGCTGAGAACGCTCAGGAGGTTCCTCTGGCGTCCTTCGTCGAGCTCCGACAGAATATCGTCCAGCAGCACGACAGGCGCTTCGCCGTTCTTTTCTCTGTACAGAGCGATATGGGCGAGCTTCAGAGAGATCGCCGCCGTGCGCTGCTGTCCCTGGGACGCGAACTGTCTGGCAGGCACGCCGTCTATCTTGACGACGAGCTCGTCTGCATGAGGTCCCGCGGCCGTATAGCCCCGCTCGATATCCGAAGTCAGGTTCTCCTCAAGCTTGTCAAGGTATACCTGCCGGATCCGGGGAAGCTCGTCAAAGCCTGAAAAGACGTTTGACTGATACTCCAGAGACAGTTTCTCTCCGGTTCCGGAAAGCCGCTCATGGAGCTTCTTTGCCTCGCGGTTAAGCTTAAGCAGATATTCCGCCCGTTCCCGGAAGACGTTCTCCGCAGCATTCGTCAGCTGCTGATCCCACGGAGCCAGAAGCGCCCGCGCCTGATCCGCCGGGATCTTTTTAAACCGGATATCCTTAAGCAGCGCGTTTCTCTGACTTCTGACCTTCTCGAAGGTTCTGTAGGTCGCTCGATAGACCGGATTCAGCCCGGAAAGCTCTTCGTTGATAAACGCGCGGCGCCGTTCCGGCCCGGACTTGACGATCTCAAGATCGTCAGGCTCGAACAGGATACAGCCGGCAAGCCGGCCGATCTTCGCGAAGCCGGACTCGGTCTTACCGTCGAGCTCCCATTTCTTTCGTCCCTGAATGACGGTCAGTCTGAGCCTGTGAGACGTGCTGCCGGTCTTGAAGGATGAGCTGATGCCCATGCTGTCGTCGCCGAAACGGATCAGATCCGCGAGTCTTCCGCTTCGGTGAGAGTAGCCGCGGCACAGTACGAACACGCTTTCGAGAAGATTCGTCTTTCCCTGTCCGTTTTTCCCGAAGATGATATTCGTGCCTTCTGAAAATTCGAACGAGCTCTTTTCATAATTACGATAGTGTATTAACTGAAGCTGCTTGATCTCCATGGAACAGGTCAGGAAATCCTCCAGGAAGCGCTGATCCCGTGTTCCGGAGCTTCAACGGTGACTTCGTCGCCGGGGTAGATCTTCTTTCCGCGCATCGTGCAGACTTCTCCGTTAAGCCTGACGAAACCGTCGGCGATGAGCATCTTGGCTTCTCCGCCGCTTCCGGTTAATCCTCCAAACTTGAGCAGCTGGTCAAGTTTGATAAATTCGGTTTTTAATTTGATATTTTCCATTGATTTCCCGTCTAATATAAAATCCGATAAAAATAACCTGATTTTCATTTTACAGGCTATAAACAGCAAAAAACGCCGAAATAAGCCTATATTATCTTTTTAGTATAACATAGACAGCAGGCATTAACGACTCATGCAAACGCTTTACATCTTCGATAATAATAAGCGCAAAAAAAGCCCGCAGATATAACTGCAGGCTTTGATATTAAAATTGTTTAAATCGTGTCTTCTATATCTACTCAGAGACACGCACAGGAAGGATCATATAGGTATAGCTGCTGCCTTCCACCGGAACGACAACCGCCGGCCCGTACGGAGTCGTGAGTCCGATACGGATCTTATCGTCGTCGATGACCTTGAGCGCATCGATGAAGAATTTCGAATTGAAGGCGATCTTCAGCGTCTCTCCGCTGTTTTCGATCTTGATCACTTCGTGAACACCGCCGACATCCGCGTTGGAGGTGATCGTAAGCTGATCCGGTTCAAAATCCATCTTGATCAGATTGTTTTTGCCTGCTTTTGCGAGAAGAGCAGCTCTTTCGCAGCTCTGAAGAAGGCTCTGCTTCGAGATGACGACATCTGTCGTACTCTGCTTCGGGATGATGCCTTCATAGCTGACGAATTCACCTTCGAGAAGGCGGGAAGTAAAGACCGTTTCTCCGAGCTTGAAGAAAATCTGCGATTTGCTGAATTCGACCTTTACGGGCTCCTCGATTCCGGCCAGCAGTTTAAAAAGCTCTTTCAGTGCGTTTCCGGGAATGATTACAGAAAAATCATCATCGACGCCTTTTTCAAGCTCGCCGCGTCTCAGAGCAAGCCGGTAACCGTCGAGAGAGATCATCCGGATATTTTTCTGATCCACTTCAAGCTTGATCCCGGTATGCACCGGAATACTTTCACTGAGAGCGACAGAATCCTTTGTCGAACGGATCATCTCACGCAGTAGAACAGGGGAGATTTCGAAGCTGTATTCCTCGCTTATTTTCGGGAAATCAGGAAAATCCTGAACCGGCAGCCCGTTCAGCACAAATTCAGAAAGAAGACTCTCTATTTTTACACGATTCTTTTCGTCACTCTCGAAATAAACTTCCTCGCCGGACAGCTTGCGAATTACATCGGTAATCAGAGCGGCATTGAGAATGATCTCTCCGTCATTCTGCGTCTGAGCAGGAATTTCCGTTTTAACGCCGATTTCGAGATCCGTAGCGGTAAGTCTGAGCTTATTATCATAGACAGTAAAAAGGATCCCCTGCAGTACGTCCATTGTACTGCGGGTCGATACGCCTTTGCTGACGATAGTCAGAGCGTTTAACAGATCATTTCTGGAACAGCTGAATTTCATTCCGATCTCCTTCCGGTGCGGCTGCATGCAGCAGGTTAAATACAATTATATATTAATTAATATTAATAATAAGGCCTGTGGATACTGTGGATAATCCGTCAAACTCCGCAGAGTGCGGAAAAAGCGGATTTTTTGCTGCGGATAAAGCTGTGCGCAGCCTGTGGATAACTAGTCCTCACGTGTGATTTCTTTTCGAATCATCAGTACGAGTCTCGAGAACTCCGATTCCTTGGACAGTTCCTCAGAAATCTTCTGACAGGCATGTACGACAGTCGAATGGTCGCGGCCTCCGAACGCTTCGCCGATTTTCGGAAAGCTGTTGTCCGTGAGCTCCCGGCACAGATACATTGCGACCTGGCGGGGCTGCGTAACCTTTTTCGTGCGCTTCTTCGAGTCAAGCTCGCCTGCGTCGACATCAAAGAATTTAGCGGTCGTTTCCTTTATATAGGGGATGTCGATAACGATGCTCTCGGTATGAAGGAGATCCTTCATCGCTTCCTTGGCTGTCGCTAGGGTAACCGGCTTTCCGTGAAGCTTCGCGTAGGCGGTTACTGTTGTCAGAGCCCCTTCGAGCTCCCGAATGTTCGAATGTATGTTTTCCGCGATATACGAGAGGATATCATCGCTGATGTCGCCGTCGTAGGATTCCGCTTTCTTCCTGAGAATCGCCATACGCGTTTCAAAGTTAGGCGCCGATATGTCGGTGATCAGTCCCATTTCAAAACGGGAACGAAGGCGTTCCGTCAGCTTCTGAATTTCCTTCGGAGGGCGGTCGGACGTGATGACAATCTGCTTGTCATTTTCGTAAAGCTCGTTAAACGTATGGAAGAAAGCTTCCTGTGTTTCTTCCTTGCCTGTCAGAAACTGGATGTCGTCGATGAGAAGCAGATCTGTGTTTCTGTATTTTTCCCGGAACTGCGGATTTGTGTTGTTCATAATCGAATTAATGTATTCGTTCGTGAAGCCTTCGCAGGAGATATAGATCACTTTTCTGTTCTTATTATATTCTGCCACATAGTTGCCGATGGCCTGCATCAGATGGGTCTTGCCGAGTCCGACACCTCCGTATATAAACAGAGGATTGTATTTCTTGGACGGAGATTCCGCTACTGCCACACTTGCGGCATGGGCAAACCGGTTGTTTTCACCGATAACGAAGCGTTCGAAGCTGTATCGGGGATTCAGCAGGCCTGAAACTTTTTCCGGCAGTTCTCCGGACGGCTGAGACGTCTGTTTCTCTGGAGGTTCTGTTTCTTCACTTTCGACAAGCAGTTTAACAGACTGTACGGAAGGGTCGATCATGCTCAGCGCGTTTTTAATCAGCGCGGAATAGCGTGTGTCAACCATCTCTTTATAGAATGCGTTCGGGGCTTCTAAATAGAAGACGCCGCTGACATATTTAGAAGGCTTAAGTGGACTAAACCAGGTTTTGAAAGTTACAGATGTCAGCTCCGTTTCGAGCATTGACATCGCTTCTTTCCACATCTTCATAATATTATCCAAGTAATTCTCCAATCTATACGGGCTTCCGGCTTTCTTAGAACCCTTCTTACAGTGGATAAAACTGTTGAAAGTATACCGGGTTATAAACCTTATTGAATTATCCACAGGGCTGTGAATAAATATAAAAGTCTGTATGCACAGTAAAAACCGCAGTAAAATGCGGTTAGTAGAATTATTATCACACGAATCCACCGAATTATCCACAGTTCTGAAAAATTGTGGATAACAAAATAAGCAGGCAGTGAAAACTGTCGATAAGACGAAATAAAAGTCTTAAAAAAGAGTACGCGGAGGAACGTTCGTCAATTATTTTATTCCTTTCTTGACTTTTAAAAATGAGGATAATATAATCTATAAGAATCTTATGCACTAAAAACAGATAGACCAGACCAGTCAGGGGGTGTGATAGATGAAAAGAACTTTTCAGCCTAAAGTGCGTCAGCGTAAAAAAGAACACGGCTTTAGAAAACGGATGTCGACGAAAAACGGCCGCAACGTTTTAAAGAGCAGAAGACAAAAAGGCAGAGCGAAATTATCTGCATAACAGACCGCAGAAGCGGTCTTTTCTTTTTGTAAGACTAGACTCAGTAAGGAAGCGCAATGTTTTCCAGTTTAAAAAGCAAAACAGATTTCGATCATGTGTATGAGAAGGGTAAAATTTTCGGTAACCGGAATTTTACGCTGCGTTACGTTAAAAACGGGAAGGATGCCAATCGTCTGGGCATCGTTGTAAGCAAAAAAGTATCGAACAGAGCGGTCCACCGCAACAGGATCCGCAGACAGATTCGTGAAGCTTACAGATCAACGGAAAACGCAGTCAAGCAAGGTTACGACCTGATCATTACAGCCAAGCCGTCCTGTTTAGGGGAGGATTATTCGGTCTTAAGCAGATCGCTCAACCATCTCTTCTATAAACAGGATTTACTGAACAGGAATCAGAAGAAATGAAAAAGATATTTCTAGCCTGTATCCGTTTTTATCAGAAATTCATATCGCCGATGCTTCCGGGCTCCTGCAGATACATCCCTACATGTTCCGCATACTGCTACGAGGCGATCTCGAAATACGGAGCTTTAAAAGGCGGCTGGCTTGGATTGAAGAGGATTTTAAGATGTCATCCTTTTCATCCGGGCGGGTACGATCCCGTCCCATAATTTGAGGAGAAAATACTGAATGAGTTATTTGTACCAGGCCTTCGGATGGGTCCTCGGCCTTATCTTTCAGTTCGTTCATAGCTACGGATGGTCGATTGTTATCTTTACCATTCTCTGCAAGCTTATCCTGCTCCCGCTGAACATCAAATCGACGAAGTCGATGAAGGAAATGCAGGCGCTCAATCCAGAGCTTCAAAGGCTTCAGGCGAAATACAAAAACAATCCCGAAAAACTGAACGAAGAAACGATGAAGCTGTACAAGATCTATAAGGTCAATCCGGCAGGCGGATGTCTTCCGCTCCTGCTGCAGCTTCCGATTATCTATGCCCTGTTCGGAGTTCTGAGAAATCCGCTTGAGTATGTCGTCGGAATCAGTCAGGCGTCTATCAATGCGTCTTTTTTATGGATCTTGGATATGGGAAACCCGGATCAGTATTACATCCTGCCTATCCTCTGCGTAGTCTTCACTTATATTACGCAGAAGTTCACGATGTCGGTTCAGCCGAGCAGCGGCGGACAGGGAGAAAGCACCCAGAAGATCATGCTGTACACGATGCCGCTTATAATCGGTGTCACGGCAATGAGCATGCCCGCCGGTGTCTGCCTGTACTGGGTAGTTCAGAATATATTCTCGTTCTTCCAGCAGTTCTTCATGATGAGAAAGCCTGCGGAAAAGCTTGATCCGAAGGAAGTTGAACAGCGTCTTGCGGCCTACGAATCTGAAGAAAAGCAGAAAAAGAAGGACGCACGTCAGAACGCTTCAGACGCCCGTCAGGATATGTACAATAAGCAGAGCGGCAAAGCACCGAAAAAGCAGAAGCAGGGGAGCAGCGTTAAAATGACTCCGGCTTCAGGTAAAACGGTCAAGAGAAAAACGATCACGAAGATTCCTGAACGTAAGGACGATAAGGAATAGGTTGGAGAATTTCATGAATCAATCTGTTACTGGAACCGGAAAAACGGTCGAAGAAGCCGTCAATAACGCGCTCGCGCAGCTCGGTGTTCTCAAGGAGGACGTCGAAGTTACGATTGTACAGCAGCCTGAAAACGGCGTGTTCGGACTTTTCGGAAAGAAAGAAGCTGTCGTCGAAGTCGTAAAAAAGAATACGGCGGAAGACGCGGCAAGAGCATTTCTTACGGACGTATTCGAAGCGATGGAAATTCCGTGTGAACTTGAGATCGCAGAGAATGTCACGGACGAAGGAACGTTCCTGAATGTCAATCTGATCGGCGAAAATATGGGTATTCTGATCGGCCGCAGAGGCCAGACGCTGGATTCGATCCAGTATCTGACAAGCCTGGTCGTTAACAAGAAGGCTCAGGAATATACGAGAGTCATCGTCGATACTGAAAACTACCGTGAGAAGAGAAAGCAGACGCTCGAAGCGCTTGCCGATAAAATGGCTTCGAAGGTAGGCCGCTACAAAAAGCGGATCTCACTTGAACCGATGAACCCGGCGGAACGCCGAATTATTCACGCGAGACTGCAGGACAATGAAAATGTTGTGACTTTCAGCGAAGGAAATGATCCTTACCGTCACGTCGTGATACAATTAAATAAATAAATCTGAAGAACACCTGATGAAGGTGTTCTTTTTTGTAAGCAGGTATATTATGAACAGCAATCAGGATACGATCGCCGCAATCAGCACGGGAACGGGCAGCGCGGGGATTGGAATTATCAGAATAAGCGGACCCGATGCGGTAGGAACGGCGGCATCGCTGTTCGTTTCAGCCACGGGAAAGGATCTGAGGACGGCCGAAGCTTCGAAAATGTATTACGGCCGCATCAGAAATCCACAGGACGATTCCGTTATCGACGAAGTGTTAATTGTCAAAATGAACGGGCCGCATTCCTATACTGCGGAGGATGTCGTTGAGATCAACTGTCACGGCGGCATCGTCCCGACACGCCGGATCCTCGAGCTGGTTCTCGCACAGGGAGTCCGTCATGCGGACCCCGGAGAGTTCACGAAACGTGCGTTTCTGAACGGCCGCATCGATCTGACTCAGGCCGAGTCGGTGATGGATGTCATCCCGGCAAAGTCGGAAAACGCGCTTGAGATCTCGGTCGGTCAGCTCTCTGGATCTCTACGGGACAAAATACGCGAGATCGACAGTCAGATTATCGACATGCTCGTTCTGATCGAATCGAATCTCGATTATCCTGAGTACGAGATCGAACAGCTGACAAACGAAAAGATTACTTCCGGAATCGAAAATGCCCGGACACTCGCTCAGAAGATCCTCGAATACGGGCGCAACAGCTATCTGATGAGAGAAGGCGTGCGAACTGCGATTATCGGTAAACCGAATGTCGGAAAGTCGTCGCTGCTGAACCTTCTTCTCGGGGAAGAGCGCGCGATTGTTACGGATATTCCGGGTACCACAAGAGATGTGATCCACGAAGCGATCCTGATCGGCGATATACCCTTTGTCATCACGGATACGGCGGGTATCCGCGAGACGGAAGATCAGGTGGAAAAGATCGGAGTCGAACGCTCCCTCAGCGCGGCAGAGTCTGCAGATCTGATCCTGTTTCTCAGAGATGCTTCGAAGGATCTTGATGATGATGAAGCGGCAGTGATCGGCACTCTGGACAGAAACAAAACAATCTTCATTGCAAATAAATCAGATAAGGCCGAAGATGTTTCACGTGAAACAAATTGGAATTATATATCTGTGAAGACCGGAGAAGGGATCGAGGATCTGAAGGAACGGATGAGCCGCGCTGTCACAGGCGGTTCGGTAGAAGGTTCAGGAAATGCCGTAATGCTCAACGAGCGTCAGGAGAATCTTCTCAGACAGACCATTCAGAGACTCGATGATGCCCGGAGGGCTATTGATGACGGACTGTCTGCCGAGTTTTACAGCGTAGATCTGACTGAAGCAGGGGAGACGCTTCGTCAGATTACCGGCGAATCTCTCGGAGAAGACGTGCTCGACACGATCTTCGAACGATTCTGCATCGGAAAATAAACAGGAAGATCTTTCTTCAAAACGCCGCAGATAGAGATACAGCGCAGGTAAAAGCAGTAAAATAGAAGCGGCAGGACGCAGCCGCAGTTCAAACAGTCACGGCGGCTTCAATCAGCAGAGGCGGGCTGCAGCAGAAAAACTAAGGAATAAATAATAGAAACTGCCGATTTTACATCGACGGTACTTTAGACCGGCACAGCCGGTATCGGAGGATTATGGAATATCAGGCAGGTGATTTTGACGTGATCGTGATCGGGGCAGGGCATGCGGGCTGCGAAGCCGCGCTGGCTGCCGCGAGAAAAGGGCTGGAAACCCTTCTTCTGACGATCAACCTGGATTCAGTGGCGATGATGCCCTGCAATCCCGCGATAGGCGGGACAGGCAAGGGACAGCTTGTCAGAGAAATCGACGCCCTCGGCGGAGAAATGGGCCGGAATATCGACGCGACGATGATTCAGGTGAAAATGCTCAATACCGGAAAGGGACCCGCGGTCCATTCGCTGCGGGCCCAGGCAGATAAAAAAGCCTATCAGCAGAGGATGAAGGAAGTCATCGAGCATCAGGAGCATCTGATTCTTCGTCAGCAGGAAGCAGTGGAGCTGACCGCCGAAAACGGCCGGATAACAGGCGTGAAGGTCAGAACGGGAGCAGTCTACGGCTGCGGCGCCTGTGTCATCGCGACTGGGACCTACTTAAAGGGGAAAATCTTTATCGGGGACGTCAGCTATGACGGCGGTCCCAACGGACTGTTTCCTGCGGAAGAGCTTTCCGGAAGCCTGAAGGATCTGGGATTTCCGCTGCAGCGGTTCAAGACGGGGACTCCGGCTAGGGTCGATAAGAAAAGTCTCGATTTTACAAAGATGATCGTGCAGCCGGGGGATGAAAAGATCGTGCCGTTTTCCTTCGAAAACGACAGAATCGATATCGAACAGGTTCCGTGCTGGCTTACCTACACGAATCCGGAGGCGCATCAGATCATTATGGATAATCTGGACAGATCTCCGCTGTATACCGGAGATGTGACAGGAATAGGTCCGAGATACTGTCCGTCCATCGAAACAAAGGTCATGCGATTCGCCGATAAAAACAGGCATCAGATCTTCATCGAACCTGAAGGGCTTAATACGAATGAAATGTACGTTCAGGGCATGTCGTCCTGTCTTCCGGAAGATGTTCAGATCGCTGTTTATCGCTGCGTACCCGGTATGGAAGATGTCGAGTTTATGAGAAGCGCCTATGCGATCGAGTACGACTGCATTTATCCCACGGACCTGACAGCAAGTCTCGAATCCAAGCGGATTGCCGGACTGTTTTTTGCCGGTCAGATCAACGGAACCTCCGGATATGAAGAAGCAGGAGCGCAGGGAATCGTGGCCGGAATCAACGCTGCGGACTACGTACTCGGACAGGAACCGCTTATCCTGAGCAGGGCCGACGGGTATACCGGCGTGCTCATCGACGATATCATCACAAAGGGTACGCTGGAACCGTACCGGATGATGACATCCCGTGCGGAATACCGTCTTCTGTTAAGACAGGATAATGCGGATCAGCGGCTGACTCCTCTTGGAAGAGAGCAGGGACTGATCAGCGACGAACGCTGGGAACATTTTCTGGCCAAACAGAAACAGATCGACGAAGAAATTTACCGTCTTAAGCATCTGATTGTAAAACCCGGTGAAGCAAGCGCGAAGATCCTCGAATCGCTGAGCGCATCGCCTCTTCAGAACGGAATATCCTTTGAAGAACTCTTAAGACGTCCGGAAATTACATACGAAAACAGCCGAGGGCTCGATCCCGAACGTCCTGAACTCTCGGAATGGGTAACTCAGCAGGTGGAAGTCCGGATTAAATACGACGGCTACATTAAAAAGCAGCTCCAGCAGGTGGAACGTTTCAAGAAGCTGGAGCGTAAAAGACTGCCGGAACAGATTGACTATTCGGATATTAAGGGACTGAGAATCGAAGCCGCTGAAAAGCTCACGGAAATACGACCTGCAACGATGGGACAGGCTTCACGCATTTCCGGTGTTTCTCCGGCTGATATCTCAGTCATTCAGATTTATCTTGAGAGCCTGAAAAAATGAACCTACTGCAGATGATAGAAACGGGAGCCGCGGAGAACGGTTTTTCCGTAACCGGAGAACAGGCGGAACGACTGGCGCAGTATTCCTCCGCCGTTCTCGAGCTCAACAATAAAATCAATCTGACTGCGATCAGAGATGAAAAAGATTTTATCGAACGCAATATTCTCGATTCGCTGATGATTGCAGCGGATATTCCGGGAAGCGGAGCGTCAATCGCAGACGTCGGTACCGGAGGCGGATTTCCGGGGATTCCGCTGGCGGTATGTCTGCCCGAAGATTCCTTCGTTCTGATCGATTCGACCCGGAAAAAGCTCGATGCCGTTGAAGAGGCGGCGAAGCCGCTCGGCCTCGAAAATGTATGTTATCTGAACGGACGAGCGGAAGAGCTTGGCAGGGAAGGGGAATGGCGCGAGCATTTCGACTGTGTCGTATCCCGCGCCGTCGCATCTCTTCGCGTACTGACAGAATTATGTCTGCCGCTGGTAAAGCCCGGCGGAAAGATGATCGCGATGAAAAGCGCCCGGTATGAAGAGGAAATAGACGAAGCGAAAGAGGCTGTTGAACAGCTTGGCGGCAGGATCTCGGATGTACAGAAGCGATATCTACTGCATTCGGATATGCTTCATGTTATAATTACGATTGAAAAAATCCGGAAAACGCCGCAAAAACTGCCGCGTTCCTTCGGACAGATCAAAAAAAAGCCGCTATAACGCTTGCGCAGGCTTATGTCTGCATTTTAAATGTTTCACGTGAAACACCGGAGTTCTATGAGCAACCTTTCTGAGACAAAAATCTACAATATTCCGACTGATCAGATTTTACCGAATCCAAACCAGCCCCGAAAGCATTTCGATCAGGGGGCTCTCGACGAACTCGCCGAATCAATACGATCGTACGGGCTGATCTCGCCGATCCAGGTAAGACAGCTGAGCGACGATCTATACGAGCTGGTCGCAGGAGAACGAAGACTTCGTGCCTGCAAGATCGCCGGGCTGGAAACAGTGCCGGCGGTTCTTATCAGCATTACCGATGAGGATTCAGCTGTTATCGCGATCATGGAAAATATACAGCGTGAAAATCTTTCCTACTTCGAGGAAGCACGCTCGTACGCACAGCTTATCGAGTATTACGGTATGACACAGGAAAAGATAGCCCGAGCACTTGGAAAATCGCAGTCATTCATCGCGAATAAAATACGGCTCCTCAAACTGGATCCGCTTGTTGTCGACAAGCTCGTTCATTCCAATTTGAGCGAACGCCATGCCCGCGCGCTGCTGCGTCTTCCGGATCCCGAGCTTCAGCTGGAGGTCGTCGATAAAATCTCCGGAAGAGATTATACAGTCAAGAAAACCGAAGAGCTTGTCGAGAAGATCCGCAAAGATGTTTTGACGAATAATTACGAGGAGAAGATCACGCCTGAAAAGAAGGCGAGGGTCAAGTCCTTCATTAACGCTCAGATCTACGTCAATACGATTAAATCCGCTTTTAAAATGGTCAAAGAGAGCAGAGCTTCCGCATCTTATCAGGAAACTGATAAGGGCGACAAGATAGAGATCAAGATTACGATTCCGAAATAGAAAGGTCCATATGAATAAAATCGTTGCTGTATTCAATCAAAAAGGAGGAGTCGGAAAGACGACGACCGCGTTGAACCTGACGACTGCGCTGAGTCTGAAGGGATACCGCATTCTGACTGTGGATATCGATCCGCAGGGAAATGCCGGCAGCGGTTTCGGCCTGGACAAGACAGATATGAAACAGAGCGTATACGATGCGCTTATCGGCGAGGCAGATCCGAAAAATGTGATTCTGACCACCGGTTATGAAAATCTTCATATTCTTCCGTCGAACGTCGATCTTGCAGGCTCGGAAGTCGAAATGGCCTCGATGCCGGGCAGAGAGAAGAAGCTGAAGAACTGTCTGGATCAGGTCAGGGGCTATTACGACTACATCTTTATCGACTGCCCGCCGTCGCTGGGACTGCTGACGATAAACGCTCTGACTGCAGCCGATTCGGTACTTATCCCGATTCAGTGCGAGTTTTATGCTCTGGAAGGCGTAAGTCAGCTCATGAGCACCATCGAGCTTGTAAAGAACTCTCTGAATCCGACGCTGGAAATCGAAGGTGTTCTGCTTACGATGTTCGACAGCAGAACCAATCTTTCAGGGGAAGTCATGCAGGAAGTTCGAGAATATTTTAAGGACAAGGTATATCATACGATGATACCGCGGAATGTCCGTCTCGCGGAGGCTCCGAGCTTCGGTAAAACAATTTTCGACTATTCGTTCAATTCGAAGGGATCGAAAGCCTATCAGGAGTTTGCCGATGAATTCGAAAAAAGGCAGGGAAATTAAATGGCGCTCGGAAAAGGGCTGAAGGCGCTTATCCGCGAAGAACCAGAAAATCTGAGTTCCGCAGACGGCCGGATGGTCCTGACGATCTCGATAGACAGGCTGTTTCCGAATCCGGATCAGCCGAGAGTTCATTTTGATCAAACTGCGCTTGAAGAGCTTGCTGCTTCAATTCGCGAGCACGGCGTTATTTCGCCGCTGGTGGTCAGACAGACGGACGAAGGCTATCTGATCATTGCAGGAGAACGCAGATGGCGCGCCTCCCGGATCGCGGGGCTCACCGAGGTACCGGTGCTCGTCGAAAACATTCCCGATGACAAGATTCTTGAGATCGCGCTGATCGAAAATGTTCAGCGTGAAGACCTGAACGTCATCGAAGAAGCGTGCGCCTTTCAGAATCTGATCGATCATTTCGGCTACACGCAGGCACAGCTTGCCGAAAAGATCGGGAAGAGCAGGGCAGCCGTTGCGAATGTCTTAAGACTCAACGCGCTGCCGGATGAGATTCAGCAGATGGTCAGAGCAGGATCTCTGAGCTACGGGCATGCCCGCGCCCTTCTCGGAATTGAAGATCCGAAAACGGCCCTCGCGCTTGCCGAAGCAGCCTCCGACGGTAAAATGAGCGTTCGCCAGCTTGAAAAGAAGGCTGCCGCGTTAAAAAATCCCAAGCCGGAAACGGAAGTCCGTGAAAATCCTTATGTCAGGGATCTGGAAGACAGATTAAGCGGATATCTGGATGCTCCGGTAATTTTAAAACAGAAAAAAAACAAGGGAAAGATCGAAATTCCGTACGGTTCGCTGGACGAACTGGACAGGATTCTTTCTCTTATCGGTCTTAACAGACAGGAGGAAGAATGAATCTTTCAACAACAAGGCTCACGAAACGCCTGAAGATCTTCGATACAGCGCTGTTCTGCAACATCTTCTATCTGCTGCTGGTCCTGATCTTCAAAGGAATTCAGGGGCTGCTCGGCTCGAACGGTACGTACAATCTGATTTACGGCGTTATCGAATTTGTCGTCGTTACGTTTTACTGGGTCGGATTTACCTGGATGATATTCCGGAAAAGCGGAAAGAAAAGCCAGAAGGTCAGAATAACCTATATCCTGATCAATATGGCGCCGGCGATCATATTTACGCTGATCTCGATTCTGATCATCTACGTATTTCCGGGATATGATTTCACAACTGCGTGGAATCAGTTCTCCTTTGCCATTTCGCCGACACTGTTCTGGTATCTGCCCTACGGCTATCTGTATTTTGCCTTCGGCGCCGCAATGCCCATCGGGCTGTTCATGGTGCTTTGTCTGGTCTACGCGTTCGGCGCGCAGGTTGTCGGCGTGATGATCGGCGCATCTCAGCAGCTTCATGAAGAAGAACATCAGAAAGAAGTACAGCGTCAGAAACAGCGCATCGCGAGACAGAAAGCCGCTCCGGTTGTGAGCGCTGAAAAGCCCCGGGTTTCGCCGGTACGCAGAAGAGACCGTGTTCTTGAAGCGACGGCAGCCAACCGTTACGAAAAAGAAGACGAGGATAACCCGTTCAGAGACGATTCGGATACGGAGCAGATTATCTATACGGAAGCGATCAGCACGATTACCGACGAGATGATCGAAAATTCTGTCCAGAACGGAAAGCTCTATT
>RRZU010533144.1_pt1 | contig 28261 bp, 30 predicted proteins | sample 2165561 | NCBI WGS metagenome assembly RRZU01 (sample SAMN10456909, study PRJNA506462) | wastewater metagenome | isolation source: wastewater sludge | place: USA: Moscow, Idaho | reverse complement strand
GGCGACCTCGCTCATCGACCCGCGGACCGCCCGGCACCTCGAGGGCTCGATGAACGCGCTCCTACACGGCCGCACCGTCGTCGCGATCGCCCACCGCCTGCACACCGCGCACGACGCCGACCGCATCGCCGTCGTCATCGACGGCCGGATCGCCGAGCTCGGCACCCACGACGAGCTCATCGCCCACGACGGGGAGTACGCGGCGCTGTGGCGCGCCTGGGCGAGCTGACCGCGCCCAAACGCCGCCGCAGCGCGGGTGCGTAAGGGAGGATCGAGACAGACCCGCAAGGTGGCGGCACACGTGGAGGACCGATGGGCGACTACAACTCCGGGCACGGCTACGACTACGACCTCCTGGTCATCGGCAGTGGCCCGGGCGGCCAGCGCGCGTCGATCGCCGCCGCCAAGCTCGGCCGCCGCGTCGCGATCGTCGACCGGCGGGCGATGATCGGTGGCGTCTGCATCAACACCGGCACGATCCCGAGCAAGACGCTGCGCGAGGCGGTCCTCTACCTCACCGGCATGGCCCAGCGGGACCTCTACGGCGCGAGCTACCGCGTCAAGGACGAGATCTCGATCAGCGACCTCACCGCGCGCACCCAGCACGTCATCGGCCGTGAGACCGAGATCGTCCGCAACCAGCTCCTGCGCAACCACGTGCACATGCTCAGCGGCACGGCCCGCTTCGTCGACGACCACACGATCGAGGTGAGCGGTCCCGACCACATCCGGGTCACCGCCGACAAGATCGTGCTCGCCCCCGGCACCGAACCGGCGCGGCCGCCGCACGTCGAGTTCGCCGACGGGCGGGTCGTGGACTCCGACGGGATCCTCGACCTCGACACGGTGCCGGGCTCGATGGTCGTCGTCGGCGCCGGGGTCATCGGCATCGAGTACGCCTCGATGTTCGCCGCGCTCGGCACCCGCGTCACCGTCGTCGACCAGCGCCCGAGCATGCTCGAGTTCTGCGACGAGGAGATCGTCGAGAGCCTGCGCTTCCACCTGCGCGACCTCGCGGTGTCGTTCCGCTTCGGCGAGCAGGTCGAGCGGGTCGAGGTGACCGAGTTCGGGACCGTGACTTCGCTCAAGAGCGGCAAGCGGATCCCCGCCGAGACCGTCATGTATTCGGCCGGGCGCCAAGGCGCGACCGCGAATCTCGCCCTGGAGAACGCAGGCCTGGATGCCGACAAGCGCGGCCGGATCAGCGTCGATGCGTCCTTCCGCACGAGCGTGCCGCACATCTATGCGGTCGGCGACGTCATCGGCTTCCCCGCACTCGCCGCGACGTCGATGGAGCAGGGGCGGCTCGCCGCGATGCACGCGATGGGCGAAGAGGCCCGCGAGATGACCGGCCTCCAGCCGATCGGCATCTACACGATCCCCGAGATCTCCTTCGTCGGGAAGTCCGAGGCCGAGCTCACGAGCTCCGCGGTCCCCTACGAGGTCGGGCTGTCCCGCTATCGGGAGCTCGCGCGCGGGCAGATCGTCGGCGACAGCTACGGGATGCTCAAGCTCATCGTCCACGCCCAGACCCGCGAGATCCTCGGCGTCCACGTCTTCGGCACCGGCGCAACGGATCTCGTGCACATCGGGCAGGCCGTCATGGGCTGTGGCGGCACGATCGACTTCCTCGTCGACACGGTCTTCAACTACCCGACGCTGTCGGAGGCCTACAAGGTCGCCGCCCTCGACGCGACGAACAAGCTGCGCGCCCTGTCCCGACACCTCGGGTCGAGCAACGGCGACAACCTGTCGGGCCTGAGCACCCAGTCGCCGCAGGAGCAGCGCGACGACCAGGCCGAACGCGACGCGCACGCCCACGGGGTGCGCGAACACCCCTCCTCGGTCGACCACTCCTCGTCCTCCGCGCAGGCAGCGGCGGGGTCGGGCACGTCTCCCGACGCAGCTGAGGCAGCGCAGCCTGCGGCGGCCGAGCCGGAGCGATCGCCGGCCTGACCCGCACCTGGCACACCGTCGCGGCGACCGGTCCCCTCCGCCGGGTCGCCGCGATTCGGTCGCGTCGGGAGGGTCTGGGTGGCGAACTCAGTACGTCATCGCTCAGGGAGCCGTGCTTCACGTCTCTGACCTGCGCGTTTTCCAGACCCGACAGGGCGGAATCGCGGTGGTGTACGTCGTTCGCCACGAGATCCGACGATCGAGCGGGTCGGCGGCGTCGCAGGCGCCGGCGGGACCGACGTGACCGGCGACCGGGGTCACTCGAGGTGATAGGCGACCGCGTGCCGCGGCTCGTAGAGGAGCACATCGTCGGCCCCCGGCACCTTGAGCATGACCCCGAGACCGAAGCCCATGTCGCGGGCCTCGCCGTTGAATTCGGCACCCCGCGAGGCCAACTCCTGCATCGTCACGTCGAGGTCGTCGCACATGAGGGCGATCTGGTGCTGCCGCGGCGAGGTGTACTCGCGTCCGTCGTGCACCGTCATCGTCGGGTGGACGCCGAGCTCGCTGCGCCCGGTCCCGAAGATGAGCCAGTCGCCCGGGTCGACGACCGCCGGATCGGCAGCCTCCGGCATGGCCGCCCCGCGTCCCTCGTCGCCGCGGCCCGGCTCGGCGACGCACGGGAAGCGCAGCACGTCCTTGAGGAACGCGCGGGTCGCCGCCGCGTCGTCGGAGTAGATGAGGGTGTGCACTGAGGTGATCATGGTTCTCCTAGTGGGCCGGGCACCGGATGCTCAGGATCCCACTACGACCGCCGCCCGGGCGGCGACACCGTGAACCGCTCGGCGAGGAGCCGTCGAAGGAAGAGGCTCCGACTACCGGCCCTTGGCCCGGGCCACCTCGCGCGCCACGCGACGCGCCTCGACGGCGGCCGCCCGGCGCGACAGCGGCTGGCAGCGCGGGCACCAGAAGAGGTTGCGGTTGTCGACGACGGCCGTCTTGACCGGCGTCTCGCACACGTGACACGGCAGCCCGGCCCGGCGATAGACGTAGACCTCACCGCCGTGCCGGTCCTGCCGCGGCGCCCGGCCCGTCACCTCGGGGTCGTCCTGGGGGCGCACGCTGTCGATCCGGCCGTGCTCGACGGCGTACGTCATGAGCTCGACGAGATCGGCCCACAGCGCATCGAATTCGCTGCGCTTGAGGGCGCTTCCCGGCATCATCGGGTCGAGCCCGGCGCGGTAGAGCGACTCGGCGCGGAAGATGTTGCCGACCCCCGCGAAGCACTTCTGGTCCATGAGGAGCGCGGCGATCGGGTGCTTCGAGCGACGGACCCGCTCCCACGCCCGGCTCGGGTCGGCATCGGGGCGCAGCGGGTCGGGCCCGAGTCGGTCGATGACGGCCTGGCGCGCGTCGGCATCGATGAGCTCGCAGATCGCGGGGCCGGTGAGATCGAGCCAGGCGTCGTCGTTCTCCAGGCGCCAGCGCACCGCGCCGACGACGGGCCGCGCGCCGGTGTCCGGCTCGCCCGGCAGTGCGGTCACCTCGTCGCTGAGATCCTCGACGCCCTCGGTGCGGTGCAGCCGCGTCTTTCCCGCCATGCCGAGGTGGATGTGGACGATGTCGAGGCCGAAGTGGCAGAAGAGGTGCTTGCCGAAGCACTCGGCCTCATCGAGCACCCGCCCATCCAGGAGCGCCGCCTCGGAGCCGAACCGCCCCTGCGGGCTCGAGCTGCGGGAAGGCCGGCCGCCGAAGACGTCGGTGTAGGCCGCGGCCATCCGATGGGTGATGTGCCCCTCAGGCATGGGCCGACCCGGGGCGAGGTGCAAGCGCGAGCATCGGCTCATCGTAGGGCGAGGCGTACTCCCACCGAGTCTCGGACAGGCGAGCGGCCCGCCCCACCGGAGACGGGCCGACTCGCGTGCTGCTTCGCGGCGGCGCAGGTCAGGGGACGGTGAAAAGGTCGTGGCCCTCCCGCACTGTGTCGGCGGCCACGACGACGGGCTGCCCGACCTTCTTGGCGTTCGTCACGATGACAGGCGTTGTCAGCGGGTAGCCCGCGGCCTCGATGACGGCCGGGTCGAAGCGCATGAGTGGCGTCCCGACCTCGACGATGTCGCCCTTGGCCACGAGGGTCTCGAAGCCGGCGCCCTTGAGCTGCACGGTGTCGATCCCGACGTGGATGAGCAGTTCGACGCCGGTGTCGGAGCGGACGCCGATCGCGTGCTTGGTCGGGAAGACGAGCATCACCGTGCCGTCGACGGGCGAGACGACCTGCGTGCCGCTCGGGCGGATCGCGACGCCGGGGCCGACCATCGCGGCCGCGAACGCCGGGTCCTCGACCTGCGACAGCGGGATGACCTCGCCGGCCATCGGTGCGCGCACGAGGGTCGCGGGGCGGGCGGCAGCAGCCTCCGACGATGTGGCTGGAGCGGTCGTGGCAACCACCGCAGCTGCCGCGTCGGGGCCGTCGACCTCGACGGGGTTCGCCAGGTCGGCGCGCACCGCGTCGACGTCCTCCTCACGACTGGGCGTCGTGCGATCCGTGGACGGGATGCGGTCGGCGATCGGCTGCACGACGGCGCGGCCCGCGCGTCGCAGGGTGGCGAACAGATCTTTCACGAGAACTCCGAACGGACAGGCGTCATGGCACCCCGCACCGTACGCCCCGGGTGCGCGGCGATGTCGGGGAATGCGTCTCGGTTCGATACCGATTCGAGACCTGGCGAGCGCCGGCCGAGGCGGGCCTTACCCGAGGTCGGCGCCACGGCTCGCGATGACGCCGCGATCGCGCCGCCCCAGAGGAATCCGTCGGGGAAGGCCTGGGCCATGTCGTGCTCCTTCGGGGGCTGGGGCGGCCCGCTCGCGATGGTGTCGCGGGCGTTCGTCCACGGCCGTCCAAGCGGACGGGGCGGGCTGTCGGTGGCGGGTGTTTGACTGGGTTCAGGAGCCGACGCCGAGGTCGGCCGGGTCGCCGGGCGCGCGTGACGTGCGCGTCGGGGACCGAGACGACGCGACAGGTGAGGGGACGGCACGGCGATGACGGAGCTGATGAGCGGGATCGGGCAGCGGCGGGTGCCGACGGATCGGGTGGCGGTCAACGTCCTGGAGCACGCCGGTGCAGGCGCCGCCGGTGCTGAGGGTGCTGAGAGTGGTGGCGACGTGCCGGTCGTCTTCGTGCACGGCAACTGCTCCTCCAGTCTCTTCTGGCAGCCGACGATGCAGGCGCTCGGGTCGGTGGGTCGGCGCTCGCTCGCCATCGACCTGCGCGGCTTCGGCGAGAGCGAGATCGCGCCGGTCGATGCGACGCGGGGTCTGCGGGACTTCTCCGACGACGTCGCGGCGACGCTCGACGCGCTGGGCGTGCCGCGCGCGCATCTCGTCGGCTGGAGCATGGGCGGGGGTGTCGTCCAGCAGCTGCTCATCGACCGGCCCGACCTCGTCGAGAGCCTCACGCTCGTCGCGCCCGTGTCCCCCTACGGTTTCGGCGGCACGGCGGCGGACGGCAGCCTCCTCACCCCCGACGGAGCCGGCACGGGCGGGGGCGGTGCGAACCCGGAGTTCGTCAAGCGGCTCGGTGCCAAGGACCGGTCGGAGGAGTCCGGCAGCAGCCCGCGCAAGGTCTTCCGCGCGGTCTACGTCGCGCCGGGGTTCGACGACGGCCACGAGGACCTATGGACCGAATCGACGGTGTCGACGGCCGTCGGCGAGGACAACTACCCCGGTGACCTGCGGCCCTCACAGAACTGGCCGGGCTTCGCGCCCGGGGATCGCGGGGTCCTCAACACGATGGCGCCCACGCACTGCAACCTCACGGGCATCGTTGAGGGGGAGGCCAAGCCGCCGATCCTGTGGATCCGCGGGGACGTCGACGCGATCATCTCCGACGCCTCGAGCCTGGACCTCAACCGGCTCGGCGAGCTCGGCGTGATCCCCGGCTGGCCCGGCGCCGAGGTCGCGCCGGCGCAGCCGATGATCGCCCAGACCCGCGCGGTGCTCGACCGCTACCGCGATGCCGGCGGCGCCTACCGCGAGGTCGTGCTCACCGGGGTCGGGCACTCGCCGCACCTCGAGCAGCCGGAGGCCTTCCGCGTGGAGCTGCTGGAGCACATCCGCTGACCGAGGCCCGCGGGAGGGATCAGGCGGAGTCGGTCCCGTCCGGTCCCTCCCGGGGCAGCTCGATGAGCGGCTCGCGCGCCGGCCCGTTCAGCGCTCCGCGCGGTCGGTCTCCGGCCCGTCGGCGCGACGACGGTGGTCGCGGTCGGCGGCCGAGGGGTAGTCGGAGTCGCCGGTGACGGCGTCGCCGCCCTCCCGCGGGGCCTCGCTCACCTGCGCGTCTCGGTCCTGCGCCTGGTCGTGCCTCGGCTGGTCGTGCCGGTGCTCGTCGAGGTGTGACTTGTCGAGGACCGACCCGTCCGCCCGCCGTGCCGCGGTGTGCTGATCGGTCGCATCGTCCGTCGATGCGTCGTGCCGTCCGGTCGCGTGACGCTCCGGGCTGCCGTCCACGCGACCGTGCGGGGTGCCGTCGGGGGTGTGATCCGCCGGCGTCTGCTCGGTCCGGCCGTGGTCGATCCGGCCGTGGTCGATCCGGCTGTGGTCGGTCCGGTCGGCGGCGGACACGTGGTGCTCACTCGCAGCGAGGTCGTGGTGGTCGTGACGGCCGTGGTGGTCGTCGCCGAGGTCGTGCGCGTCGAGACGAGTCCCATCGCGGCGCACCCCGTCTCGATCCAGCCCGTCTCGATCCAGCCCGTCTCGATCCGATCCGTCTCGATCCGATCCGTCGTGAGCCCGGTTGTCGTGCGTGTCGTCGTGGCTTCCGTGCCGGTGGGTCCGCTCGTCGTGCGGGCGGTCGCCGTTCTGGCGGTCACCGTCGACGGAGGTGCCGACGATTCGCGTGTTGTGGCGGTCGGGGTGGTCCTCGCGGGGGTCGGAGTGACGGGTCTCGCCGCGGCCCTCGTAGGGGTCGGCGAGTTCGGTGTCGTCGTCGAGGCGGTTGCCGCGCTTGTCGGTGCGCACGTCGGGGTCGAGGGCGTCGGCCTTGCGCAGCTCCTCGTCGCGCACCCGCTGGGCCTCGGCCCGGTGCTCGTCGCGTCGCTCGGCCTCGACGGCGAGTCGCTCGGCCTGGGCGGCGCGCTCGTCGGCCTCGGCGCGGACGCGGCGGGCCTGCGCGTCGGCGGCCGCGGCCTCGGCCTCGCGTTCGCGCAGATCGCGGTCGTGTTCAGCGGCTCGGGCCCGCAGCTGCTCGGCCTCGGCGCGCTGGGAAGCCTCGCGCTGCTTGCGTGACCGGGACACGACGACCCCGATGATCACGAGCAGGACGAGGACCCCCAGGACGATCCAGATGATCCGGTCCATGGCGATCTCCTCAGTTCGGTGACGTGCGACGTGTGTGAGGCAACCTACGTATACCCACACACCTACTCCCACCCTTACCCACGGGCGTCACGGTGAACCGAGACAGGGCTGCCGTCGGCAGCTGCACGTCGCTGACCTGCGACGACATCGACCCCGATCACACGAGGTGTCGTGTGATCGGCGGCCTTACGGGTGCGGGTCGGCGATGCAGAACTCGTTGCCCTCCGGGTCGGTCAGCACGCTCCACGAGATCCCGAACTCGTCGTGGTCGCCGAGGTGGGTCGCGCCGAGCGCGACGAGTCGGGCCACCTCGGCCCGTCGGTCGTCGCACCCGAGGTCGAGATGCATACGGTTCTTGGCGGTCTTGCCCTCGGGCACGGCGAGGAAGAGGAGCGCGAGCTGCCCCGTCGACTCCTCGGCCCACAGGCCGATCGCGGCGAAGTGCTCGGTGCCGCCGTCGTCGACGGGGCGCCCGACGACCTGGGACCAGAACTGCGCCTGGGCCTGCGGGTCGGCGCAATCGAACGTGAGGGTGCGTGGTGTCGAGGTCATGCGCCCGATCGTGCCGTCTCACACGGTGGCAGGGTCAAGGCCCGCGCCCTGAGTTGCGCACGAGTCGCGCACGGGTCACGCACGGGTCACGCACGGGTCGAGGCGGGGCACCCGGAGTCGTTCCGCGGCGCCGGGGGGTCGCCTCGTTCTACGCTCGATGGACCCCGCCGGGCTCGAACCGAGGTGCGTCGGCGGGTCGACGTGGAGTCCTCCTCAAGGAGCGTGACATTCGTGGTCCTCGCCGTGCAGTGGGTCGATGCGCCCTCGTCGGAACAGGCCGGCGGCCGACCCGCGGGCACCGGAGCAGATGAGTCGCCCGGCGGCCTGCGTCTCCTCGATCAGACGGCCCTCCCGCAGGTCGAGCGCTCACTCGACATCCGCACCGTCGACGAACTCGTCGAGGCGATCCAGAGCCTCGCGGTCCGCGGAGCCCCCGCGCTCGGGGCCGCCGGAGCGCTCGGGGTCGTCGTCGCGATGGACCAGGGCGCGCGGGAGGGGTGGACGCCGAGTGAGCTCGCGGGGCAGGTCGACCGCATCCGCGACGCGCGGCCCACCGCGGTCAACCTCGCCTGGGGCGTCGACCGCGTTCGCCCGGCGATGACGCAGGGCCGCGATGCCGTGCTTGCCGAGGCCCTCGCGCTCGTCGCCGAGGACGGCGCCGCGAATCGCGAGCTCTCCCGCCTCGGTGCCGACTGGCTGCTGGAGCACACCGAGCGGGGTCGCGACGGCCGACCGCTGCGCATCGTGACCCACTGCAACACCGGGGCGCTCGCGACGACGGCGTGGGGCACGGCCTACGGGATCATCCACGACCTGCACGAGCGCGGCGCGATCGAGCTCGTCTACGCCGACGAGACCCGTCCGCTCCTCCAGGGCGCGCGCCTCACGAGCTGGGAGTTGACGCAGGACGGCATCCCGCACGTCGTGCAGGCCGACGGGGCTGCCGCGAGCACGATCCTGCGCGGGCTGGCCGACGCCGCGATCATCGGCGCCGACCGGATCGCCGCGAACGGGGACGCCGCGAACAAGGTCGGCTCCGTCGCACTCGCCCTCGCCTGTGCTCGCGCGGGCCTCCCCTTCGTCGTCGCGGCCCCCTTCTCGACCGTCGATCTGGCGACGGCGAGCGGTGACGACATCGTCATCGAGGAGCGTTCCGGTGACGAGGTGCTCGTCGTCGGCGGAGTCCGGATGGCGCCGGAGGGAGCTCGCGGGTTCAACCCCGCGTTCGACGTCACCCCGCACGATCTCGTGAGCGCCGTCGTCACCGAGCGCGGCATCGTCGAGCCCGCTCGCGACCCCGACCCGCGCCTCCTCGCCCGCCTCGCGACCACTCCCGACGGCGCCTGAATTGGGTCGCCGGTCAGGCGGACGAGCGTCCCCGGTTCAGGGACGCGTGGCTCGGACGGCGTACGACTCAGAAGGCGAGTTCTCAGAAGGCGCTCACTCAGAAGGGGCTCTCAGAAGGCCATCTCGGCCTCGCCCGCAGGGGGTGCGAGCAGCAGCCCGTCGATCCGCCCGGCGCGGTTGACCGACACGTGCCCGACCATCTCGCCGGCCTCGTGGTGCAGGACGAGGCGCGCGACGAGCGGGCCGCTCGTCACTCCCGGCAGCGCGCCGCCGTCGTGTGAGCGGGTCTCGTGGCCGCTGAACGACTCGAGCTCCCCGACCGTGGCGAGGACGTCGCGCCAGACCGTGCCGAGGCGGGCCTTGGTCAGCGCGCGACTGCACGCGTGGGTCATGAGCCCATGCACCGCCTCGACGTTCCCGGCGGCCAGCGCGCGGAACGCCTGCTCGGCGAGGCCGGCGGGGTCGATGGTCGGTCCGGTCGTCAGGGCTGCGCCCGTCTCGGGGTCGATGGGACGCCCGAAGCGCTTGAAGGCCGCCTGCCGACTGACCCCGAGGCTCTCGCCGATCTGCGCCCAGGTCCGCCCGCCCTCGCGGGCTCGCAGGGCGGCCTGCGCGAGTGCGACCTCCGCCGCGCGGTGGGCGTCGTCCGCTGCTCGAACGGCTCCCAGGAGCGGGTCGTCGCTCGTGTCCGCCGGCTCACCGGCCGTGTCTCGCGACCGCTCAGCGGGTGATCCGACGAGACCTTCGCGCGCCGGCGGCTGATCCGGGGCCACTCAGGCGTCGGCCTGGTCGGTCGCCGCAGCCCGTCGCGGCCACATCGCGCCGACCATCATGGCGGCGACGATGCCGCCGATCGCCGCCACGCCCGCGTGGGTCGTGAAGATCCACGCGAGCAGAGCCGTCACGAAGCCGGCGGCCACGAGCTGAATCTCCTTGCGGGAGCGCCACTCTGCCGGATCGGGTCGAGGGGTGGCGTAGCTCGCCGGGGCGAAGAAGGCGCCGATGATCGTCGCGAGCGAGGCGATCGCGGCGGTGAGGATCGAGGGTCCGCTCAGGCCGAGGCGCGCGGCGACGACGGCGGTGGTGACGACGAAGACGATGCCGGTGATGGTCCACGGAAAGCTCTTCATGACCCCACCCTGACGACCGAGGCGTGTGGTGTCAACCCTTAGATGACATCTCACGCCGATGCCCGAGGCTCGGGGGTGGAGTGACGCTCAGAGGTCGGACAGGATGCAGAACTCGTTGCCGGAGGTGTCGCGCATGACGACCCAGGGGTGCCCCTGAGCCCACGGATCGGAGACGCGAGTCGCGCCGAGCGCCAGGGCGATCTCGACGAGTTCGCCCTGGTCGGGGCCCTCGGCCTCCGGGCGCACGTCGAGGTGGAGCCGGTTCTGGTCGCGGGCGGGGGCGGCCTGCGGACACAGCTCGAGCAGGGGACCCCGCAGGCTCGGATGCCGCAGGCTGACCGGCGCCACTCCGGGCACCCGGACCCAGCCCGTCAGCGCCGCGTAGAGCACGCCGTCGCGCTCGGGGTCCGCGCTGTCCAGCGGCAGCGCGGCGATCGGGCCGGTGTCGGTGTAGACCGAGCGCTCCTCCATGACGCAGAACGGATTGCCGTCCGGATCCGCCAGCACGATCCAGGGCACGTCTCGCTGCCCGATGTCGATCGCGACGGCCCCGAGCCCGACGAGTCGGTCGACGACCTCACGCTGCCGGACGCCGCCGAGGAGATCCAGGTGGAGGCGAGGCCCCGGCTCCGGAGGCCTCGACACCGGCTCGATGCACACGTCGAGCCACGGGCCGCCCGGGATCTGCAGCCGGGCCTCGTAGCCGGCGCCCGGGTAGTCCGCCTCGACGACGTGCCCACCCTCGAGCCCGAGCGCCGCCGACCAGAAGCGGCCCGCGCGCTCGGGGTCGCGGGCTTGCATCACGAGATTCTCGAGCCTCATCCCGCCACGCTAGGCGCTGCCACCGACGGGAACCCGCCGCATGACCTGCCGAGGTCACCTCGCCAAGGGCCCGCTGGGCAGGCCGCCGCGACAGGCTTCCTGCCCACGACCTGCCGGGGCGACCTCGCCTGCCGCGACGGGCCCGCCGGGGAAGCCGTCCTCAGTACCCGCTCGAGGCAGCCGGCGCGGCAGGCTCGTCCGCGTCGTCGGCCTCGTCGAGCCGATCGAGTCCGTCGAGGACGGCGCGCGTGCCGGACAGCCCGAGCCGCGTGGCGCCGGCGTCGATCATCGCCAGGGCCGCTGCGGCCGTGCGGATCCCGCCGGAGGCCTTGACGCCGAGTCGTCCGCCGACGGTCTGGGCCATGAGCGCCACCGCGTGCTCCGACGCCCCGCCCGCGGGGTGGAAGCCGGTCGAGGTCTTGACGAAGTCGGCACCGGCTCGCTCGGCCGCCTCGCAACAGCCGACGATCTGCTCGTCGGTCAGCGCTGCGGACTCGATGATGACCTTGAGGACGACCGGCTTCGGGCAGGCCTCGCGCACCGCCCGGATGTCGGCCTCGACCGCGTCGAAGTCACCGGCCAGCGCCAGCGGCAGGTTGATGACCATGTCGACCTCGTCGGCGCCGTCGCGGACGGACCGCGCCGCCTCGGCCGCCTTGACCGCGCTGTGATGCGCGCCGGAGGGGAAGCCGCAGACCGTCGCGACGTGCACGCCGTCGGGCACCTGGACCGGTAGGCGGCTCGGCGACACGCAGATCGAATAGACCCCGAGGTCGGCTGCCTCCGCCGCCAGCGCAGCGATCTGCTCCGGGGTCGCCTCGGGCTTGAGCAGCGTGTGGTCGACCATCTGGGCGAGCTCGCTGCGGCTGACGTCGGTCATGGTGCTCCTGTCTGGGTGGGAACTGTCGGCGAGGGGACACTGCGTCGAGGCCCGACGCGATGCCGGACGACTCGAGCCCGATCACTCGAGCCCGAGCACCTAAGCCCGATCACTCGCGCCTGACTACGCGAGCCCGATCACTCGCGCCTGACTACTCGTGCCTGACTACTCGGGCCCGATCATTCGATGCGGTCGAGGACGACGCTCGTGCGCGCGCCGGTGCCGACGGCCGCGTCGGGGTCGATGTCGATGCCACCGTCGAGCGACTCACGGGCGCGCTCGAAGCGCTCCGGGGTGTCGGTGTGCAGGGTGAGCAGCCGCTGCCCGGCGCGCACGCGCTCGCCGGGCTCGACGTGGATCTCGATGCCCGCTGTGAGTTGGACCGGATCCTCCTTGCGGGCCCGCCCGGCGCCCAGGCGCCAGCTCGCGACTCCGACGTCCAGTGCGTCGAGCCGCGTGAGCACGCCGTCGCGCTCGGCGACCACGTCTTCGGTGTGGGAGGCGACGGGCAGCGGCGCGTCCGGGTCGCCGCCCTGGGCCGCGATCATCCGGCGCCACACGTCCATCGCGCGGCCGTCGCGCAGCGCGGCCTCGACGTCGGCGTCCGGCTGCCCTGCGAGGGCGAGCATCTGCCGCGCCAAGGTGCAGGTCAGCTCGACGACATCGCTCGGCCCGCCGCCGGCGAGCACCTCGACCGACTCCCGCACCTCGAGCGAGTTCCCGATGCAGCGCCCGAGCGGGCTCGACATGTCGGTGAGGAAGGCGACGGTCTCGACGCCGGCGTCCTTCCCGAGCGAGACCATCGTCGAAGCGAGCTCACGGGCCATCTCGAGTTCCTTCATGAAGGCACCCGACCCGACCTTGACGTCGAGGGTCAGCGCGCCCGTGCCCTCGGCGATCTTCTTGCTCATGATCGAGCTCGCGATGAGCGGGATCGAGTCGACGGTGCACGTGATGTCGCGCAGCGCGTAGAGCTTCTTGTCGGCCGGCGCCAGCCCCGCGCCCGCAGCGCAGATGACGGCGCCGACGTCGCGCAGGATCTCCATGAGCTGGGTGTTGGTGACATCCGCGCGCCAGCCGGGGATCGCCTCGAGCTTGTCGAGCGTGCCGCCGGTGTGACCGAGCCCGCGCCCGGACAGCTGCGGCACCGCGACGCCGAAGGAGGCGACGAGCGGGGCGAGCGGCAGGGTGATCTTGTCGCCGACGCCGCCGGTCGAGTGCTTGTCGGTCGTCGGCTTGCCCAGGTCGGCGAAGCTCATCGTCTCGCCGGAGTCGATCATGGCCTGGGTCCAGCGGGCGATCTCGGCGCGATCCATGCCGCGCCAGAAGATGGCCATCGCGAGCGCGGCCATCTGCTCTTCGGCCACGTCGCCCCGGGTGTAGGCGTCGATGACCCAGTCGATCTGCGCGTCACTGAGCCGATGGCCGTCGCGCTTGGTCCGGATGACGTCGATGGTGTCCATGGTGCAGGCGAGCCTAGTGGTCGCCACCGACAGCGTCAGGGGTTCGGCGGGTGTGGCCGACCGAACGCAGATTTCGCGCTCCTCTGCTTGCCCACGACTGTGTGCGCCTGGCAATCTCCGCTCCATGGTCGAGGACGCCCCTACCCCCAGCAGCCCGCCGAGCGACGGACCCAGCGACGCCGAGTTGCTGCGGATGGCCCGTGACGTGGCGGCCAACGCCTACGTCCCGTACAGCCAGTTCCCGGTGGGCGCGGCCCTGCTGACCCGTAGCGGCGAGGTCGTGACCGGCTGCAATGTCGAGAACGCCTCCTACGGGTTGACGATCTGCGCCGAGCGCACCGCCGCCCAACGCATGTGCGCCCAGACCGACCCGACCTCTCCCGGCGGCGCCGACAAGCGGCGGATCGTCACCGCAGCCGTCATCGGCCTCAAGGCCGCGCCCTGCTTCCCGTGCGGGGCCTGCCGCCAGGTGCTCCACGAGTTCGGGTGCGAATACGTCGTCGTCGAAGGCGACGACGGCTCGCCGGTGCGCTACCCCTTCGCCGAGATCCTCCCCCACGGTTTCGGCCCCGACGACCTCGAGAAGTGAGCTGACGCAATGGATCGTTTTCAAGGGCTTCTCGGCATCGCCGTCATCCTCGGCCTCGTCGTCCTGCTGTCCAAGCACCGCCGCCACATCAAGTGGCGCACCCTGGGGGTCGGACTGGCCCTCCAGGTCGCCTTCGCCTTCCTCGTCCTCAAGTGGTCGTGGGGCTTCGAAGCGCTCAAGGCCGTCTCCGAGGGCGTGACCCGGGTCATCCACTTCACCGACGAGGGCACGAAGTTCGTCTTCGGCTCGCTCTTCGACACCGAGAAGGTCGGATTCGACTTCGCGATCCAGGTGCTGCCGGTCATCATCTTCCTCGGCGCCCTCATCGGCGCGCTGTACTACCTGCGCGTCGTCCAGTTCGTCGTCGACATCATCGGCTCGGTCCTGCAGAAGCTCCTCGGCGTGAGCAAGCTCGAGGGCGTCTGGGCCTCCACGGTCATCTTCCTCGGCCAGTCCGAGGCGCCGCTGCTCGTCGCGCCCTACCTGCGCACGATGACGACCTCCCAGCTCTTCACGTGCATGACCGGTGGCTTCGCGGCCGTCGCGGGCTCGACCCTCGTCGGATACGCGCTCCTGGGTGCGCCGCTGCCCTACCTGCTCGCCGCCGCCGTGATGAACGCGCCGGGCTGCCTCCTCATCGGCAAGGCCCTCTGGCCGGAGACCGAGGAGGTGACGAACGACGCGAACGTGCGCGACGTCCGTGACACCGAGTCGAAGAACTTCATCGACGCCCTCGGCCGCGGCGCGATGGCCGGCGGCCACATCGCCGTCATCGTCGGCTGCCTCCTCATCGCCTTCGTCGCCCTCATCGCCATGGTCTCGGCCTTTCTCGGGATGGTCGGCGGCTGGGTGGGCCAGCCGAACTGGTCGCTCGAGGGACTCTTCGGGCTCCTCTTCGGGCCGGTCGCGTGGCTCATCGGCACCCCCTGGGCGGAGGCCGGTCAGATCGGCAACTACATCGGGCAGAAGACGGTGCTCAACGAGTTCGTCGCCTACAGCAACTTCGGCCCCGCGGTCCCCGAGCTGTCGCCGAAGGCCGTGCTCGTCGGCACCTTCGCCCTGGCCGGCTTCGCGAACTTCGCCTCGATCGCGATCCAGATCGGCGCGATCGGTGCGCTCGCCCCCGAGCGCCGCGGCGACGTCGCCAAGCTCGGCATGTTCGCCCTCCTCGGCGGTACGTTGACGAACCTGCTCAACGCCGCGATCGTCGGGGTCATCGCCAGCTGAGGCCGCTCTCGAACGGATTGACGGATGGACCTGGGTGCACTCGGCACCCGGGTCCATCTGCCGTTCACCGACCTGTGACCGGTCTGAGTAGAAATGCCGATGTGGGCAGGCCTGCGCAGGAGCATGCTTGCCCGCATGACGACGCAGACCACTCACGGATCGACCCGCCGGACCCCTCGTGCTGCTGTCGCCGCTGCGGCGGTCTGCGCACTCTCGCTCGGTGGGATCCTCACCGCCCCGGCGGCCTCCGCGCAGGTGCCGGCGAAGACGGGGGCGACGACAGGGGCGACGACTGCCGCCCGTTCCGCTGCAGCAGTCCCGGCCGCCGCGACGCCTGCTCGGGCGCAGAGCCGCACGACGGCCGCCTCGACCTATGTCGCCGTGGTCGCCAAGGGTGCCAACCGCAGCCTCGTGCTCGTCCAGCGCGCGACCGGCAAGGTCGTGCGGACCCTCGAGAGGGGTCGCGCGAGCGACATCTGGGAGCCCTTCACCGACGTCGACCTCGCCCCGGACGGCACGGTGTGGGCTGTCGTCAACACGAGCACGCGCACGTATGTGCCGTATCGCACCGTGCTGCGGCGCTACTCGGGCACGCGGATGAAGGGCGTCGACGTGCTGCGCTACGCGACGAGTGTGCGCGCGTCGGCCGACTCCCGACAGCTCGCCGTCACCGTGCTCTCGCCCGACGGTGACGGCGACGGCAAGGGCACGCAGGCGCTGCGCGTCATCACGCCGCAGGGCAAGCTCGTGCGGACGCTGTCGAGCATGACGTTCCCCGTCGACAAGCGCGGGTGGCCCACGGTCGAGGTCGGTGGCCTGCACGTCTCCGGATGGCTCAACCGCACGCAGCTCGTCGTCGGCGACGGCTGCTGCGATTCGGGCTCGAGCGGCGTCGTGTCGGCCGTGAAGCCGTCGCGCTACGGCCGCTGGCCCGCCCGGAACGGCAACGGGTCGGTCCAGGCCATCGGGATCGTCAACTCCACGACCTATGTCGTCGCCGAGACCCACGTCACCGGTGACGGCAGCTCCCCGGAACAGGCGCTGCGCATCACGGGGGTCGACGCCTTCCTCGCGACCGCGACGCGGCCGAACGGGCGTCTCGTCGCCTCCATCCGCAAGGACGAAGCGAACGTCGTCGACCACGTCGACACGCTCGTCGCCCGGGCCAAGGCGGTGCCGTGGATGATCTCGACGAAGAAGTTCCCGTATCGGGGAACCGGAACGGTGGTTCGAGCGTTCCTGTAGACCGCGGTGTGGATTCGTTCGCCGCCGCCCGAGGAGGGGCGGCCGGCGCCGGGCGAGTCCACACCGGGGGGCGGCCCTCGCCAGGGCGTCGCCGGACTCTGCGAGTGCACGGCCCGACATGACTGCGACCCGTAGGCCACCGGAGCGGCACCCTCCCCGCGCACCCTCTCTCCTGTCATCGTGTCGTTCATGACTGATCAGGCCGACGAGGCTGAGGGCACGGGCACGGCAGGCGCGCGGCGTTCGCGCAGCGGCGGGAAGCGTGCCTCCAGTCCCGCGATCGAGGTCGAGGCTGGCGAGCGTGTCATCCGGATCTCGAACCCCGACCGGGTCTACTTCCCGCAGGTGGGGCTGACGAAGCGCGACCTCGTCGACTACTACCTGTCCGTGAGCGACGGCATCGTGCGCGGTCTCTACGGGCGGCCGTGCATGCTCCACCGCTTCCCCGACGGGCTGGCCGGCGAGAAGGTCCATCAGAAGCGTGTGCCGCATGGGGCGCCCCCGTGGCTGGAGACGGTGCGGGTCACCTTCCCGCGCTATCACCGGCACGCCGACGAGCTGTGCGTCACCGAGATCGGCTCGGTGATCTGGGCGGTGCAGATGTCGACGGTCGAGTTCCACCCCTGGAACTCTCGGCGCCCCGACGTCGAGCGGCCCGACGAGTGGCGGATCGATCTCGATCCCGGCGACGCGTGCGACTGGGCGCGGGTGCAGCGGGTCGCGGGGGTCACTGCGCAGGTGCTCGAGGAGCTCGGGGCCGTCGGCTTCCCGAAGACCTCCGGCGGGCACGGCCTGCATGTCTACGTGCGGATCCGCCCCGACCACGGCTTCGGCGACGTGCGCCGCGCGGCCCTGGCGTTCGCGCGGGAGGTCGAGCGCCGCGCCCCGCAGGACGTGACGACGACGTGGTGGCGCAAGGATCGGGATCCGGCCAAGCTCTTCGTGGACTACAACCAGAACGCGCGCGATCACACCCTCGCCGCGGCCTACTCGATCCGGGGCACGCCGCGGGCGACGGTCTCCGCGCCGCTGACCTGGGAGGAGATCCCCGACTGCGAGCCGGACGACTTCACGGTCGCGACGATGCCGGAGCGGTACGCGCGCGTCGGCGACCTCACGGCGGGCATCGACGAGCACAGCTACGACCTCGCGCAGCTGCTCGAGTGGGCCGACCGCGACGAGCGCGAGGGTCTCGACGAGCCCCCGGCGGACGAGGCGTAGGCCGGCGCGTCCCGCTGCGGCACCACGCCCGATGCGGCCCTGGGCCAGGGCGCCGGCGTTGCAAGCAGGGATGACATGACGGATCACTCGTCGTCACTCGTCGTCGCTCGGCAGGTGGTCCGCCAGCGCGTCGCGCGCCCGCAGGATCGCCCGACGCGTCGAGGCGAGCTGCATCGCCGGATCCGGGATGACCAGGGGCAGCCCGACGAGCAGGCCGCCGCGCAGTCCGCACCCGACCTCCCGCACGAGGAAGTGCATCCGCCCGTACGCCCCGCGGGGCAGATCGAAGTGGGTGGACACGTCGACCCCGCACAGGTCGTCCTCGGGCTGGAGCATGCCGTTGCCGCGACCGATGAGCCAGACGATGCCGGCCGCGGTCATCGTCGGGTCGCGTCGGAAGAGGGCGACGGGCGCGTCGGTGGCGAGGCGGCGGACGAGGGCGCAGCACGCGATCGCGAACTCCGGGCCGAGGTGCGCCTGCGCGAATCCGCCGGTCAGCATGAGGACCTCCTCGACGCGGGCGCGCAGGGCGGCCGGCACGGCGACGTCGTCGGGGATGGCGTCGACCGGCGTGAGCGGGCTGTCGTCGAGGGCCGCGAGGGCGTCACCCCCACCGACGAGCGCACGCAGGTCCTCCAGCGGCGGCCGTCGGTGGATCACCGGCTCGTAGGCCGTCGCGCAGAGGTAGTCGTCGGCGTCGGCCTCGATCGCCGCGAGCGAGAGCATGCCCCACGCCGCGTCGACGCCGACCTCCTCGTGGGCGAAGTGGACGAGCGCGCGCAGCACCCGCAGCATCCCCTCCCGGCCGGCCATCGACCGGCGGCCGCGCATGGGATCCCCGTACCGCAGGAACGCCGAGACCCGCGAGGGGCCCCAGCGCAAGATCTCGTCCTCCCCGTGGTGGCGGGCGAACTCCAGGAGCGTCCGGGCTGCGGAGACCCCCTCATAACCCCGGGCCGTCCGGTGCAGCGCCGTGGATCGGCAGAAGAACTGCAGGTCGGCCTCGAAGGCGAATTGCGCATTGGCGGAGGCTAATCCGCCGTGGGGGCCGGTTGATCTCGCCCAGCCGGGCTCCTCGTCGAGCGGCCCGTCGAAGAACAGTTCGTCGAGAGGCTGCGGAGGCATCTCAGGCGGCTGGTCGGGCGATGCGGAGGGCGCGAGGACGTCGAGATCGGGCACCGGATGGAGGGCGAAGGGGGACATGTCTGGACCGTAGAGCGATCCGCGACACCCCTGCCGGAGCACCTGTGGACAACTCCGCATCGTCGCGTCGACCGCGGGGGCCTGTGGACAAACGCGCGCCGAGGGGCACTGAAGGAGGCAGCCGGACCGGCATGCTGGGGGCCATGAGCGACTCAGGACAGCAGCAGCGGGTCGTCGTCGTCACCGGAGCCGGCTCCGGTCTCGGGCAGGCGATGGCGATCTCCCTCGCGCGAGGCGGGCACTCTCTCGTGCTCGCCGGCCGCCGCGCCGAGGCGCTCGAGCAGACCGCTGACCAGGTCCGATCCCTGGGTGCACCTGCGCTCGTCGCGCCGACCGACGTGACCGAGACGGCCCAGGTGGAGCGGCTCGTGCAGGCGTGTGTGTCGACCTACGGGCGGCTCGATGTGCTCGTCAACAACGCGGGATCGTTCGGCGGGGGCGGCCCGATCGACCAGGTGAGCGACGAGGACTGGGACGCCGCGCTCGCGGTCAACCTCACCGGCTACTTCCGCTGCGCCCGCGCCGCCTGGCGCCAGATGACCCACCAGGATCCGCAGGGCGGCCGGATCATCAACAACGGCTCGATCGCCGCGCAGGTCCCGCGCGTCGGCGGGGTCACCTACGGCACGACGAAGCACGCGGTCACCGGCCTGACCAAGGCCCTGGAGATCGACGGGCGGGCCGTCGGCATCCGCGCCACGCAGATCGACATCGGCAACGCCGCGACCCCGATGACCCAGCGCATGGAGGCGGGCATGCCCCAACCCGACGGATCGGTGCGCCCCGAGCCGACGTTCGACAGCGCGCACGTCGGCGACTTCATCCGCTACGTCGTCGAGCTGCCCCTCGACGTGACCTTCCCGTTCGCGACGATCGCCGCCGCCGGCATGCCCTGGATCGCCCGCGGCTGAGGACGGGCCCTACGCGGCCTTCGGTGCGGTGGTCGGCTTCACCGGCTTCGCAGGGCTCGGCTTCGCCTTCTTGGGGGTGATCGCCGACTGCTTCTGCCAGTCGGCCCACGAGTAGTTCCAGATCCCGCCGAGGCCGTTCCACGTCTCGGCCTGGCGGCCGGTGCCCTTGGTGATGACGGGGTCGCCCATGACCGTGCGGCCGTAGAGCCAGGCGGCGGCGCCCGGGGAGAGGTTCGTGCACCCGTGCGAGACATTCCGACGACCCTGCGCGCCGACGGACCACGGTGCGCCGTGGAGGAATTCGCCGGAGTCGGTGATGCGCTGGGCGTGCTTGACCGTCGTGACGTAGGGGTCGGCGGCGGTCGTCCCGCGCATCGTGTAGGGCGTGGCCTTCTCGTAGATGATCTTGGTGCCCGAGCGGGTCGTGTGCCCCGGCTTGCCGAGGGAGACGGGGAACCGCTGGACCTGCTTGCCGGCCTGGGTCACGGTCATCGAATGCGACGCGTCGTCGATCGACATCCGCAGGTCACGACCGACGGAGAACGCGATCGTGCGCTTCGTGCCGCCGAAGACGCCCTTGCCGAGATGCTGCCCGGTGAGGTCGACCGCGGCGTCGACCTTGGTGCCTGCCGGCCAGAAGTCCTTGGGGCGCCACATGACGGTCCGGTCGTCGAGCCAGCCCCAGGAGCCGGTGACGGCAGGCTTCGTCGTGACCGTCAGGCGGCGCTCGACCAGCGCGCGGTTGGGCACCTTCGTGCTGAAGCGCACCTGGATCGGCATGCCGACGCCGACGACCCGATCGTCCCCGGGGTTCATCCGGGTCTGCACGAGCGGTGCGGCCTTGGTCGTGAAGGCGAAGGTCTTGCTCGCCTTCGCGCCGTCGGCGTTGTGCCCGGTGACCTTCGCGCGGTAGGCGGTCTTCGGGCCGAGCACGCCCTTGAGCTGCCACGTCGTCGAGCTACGGGTCCAGGTGGCGACGAGCCCGGCGTCGTCGGCCGTCGTCGTCAGGGGCGCGCCGTCGGCGCGGGTCACCTCGACGCTGTCGATCGCACCGCCCTTGGCGGTGAACGCGACGGCATCCTTGGTCAGGAGCGCGTCGACCCCGCCCTTGGGGGTCGTCATCGCGAAGGCCGCCGGCGGCTTGGGCGTGCTGGTGGCCGGGGGGTTCGCGCCCTGATTCGGCCCCCCGGCGGAATTGCACCCGGTGATCGCGAGCACGGCGACGCACGGGAGGAGGGGGGCGAGTCGGGAGCGCAGGACGACCTCCGGGGCATCGAAGTGGTGCGCTCCTATCGGCCGCCCGCGGGCGACCTCAAGCTCTCCCGGTCACGAAACGACATCCGACACGTACCGCAACTGCCTTGCGCGGCAGGGGTGTTCGCCGCGGCTATCGCTGCGCAAGGCGTCGGCGCCGGCTGCGTCGTTGGGGCAGCAGGTAGGGCTTCTGCTTGTCGTCGGCGTGCCGCAGGAGCGCGATGCCGAGGAGGCCGAAGAAGAGCGGGAGGAGGACGAGCGCGACATACCGCCCCATCGCGAAGCTCATCGCGGCGCCCGGCGGCGAGGGGTTCGACACGACGTCGATGCCCTGCCAGACGAGGGAGATGACGGCGGCCACGACGAAGGCGGCGCCGATGATCTTGGCGACGAGTCGCCCCCGCGGCCCCATCGGCTCGGCCATCGCGCCGCCGGGATTCGGGCGCTCGACGGTGTTGTAGTAGCCCGGGGGGTTCTCCTCGCCGTCGAATGCCATCGTCAGACCTCACCGTCCGCCACCGCAGCCGCGCTCCAGCGTCGCGACCTACCCCTGTGTCGTATCTATCGACCGTACGCGGCTGGACTTCAGCTCGCTTTCGCCCTGGTCAGAAAGCCGACCCGGTTGTATGCAAGCCGTCGACATCCTCGGCTCCCCGACCTTGTCGGTGCTCCGGTCTAGCCTCGGCTGCGTGGACCACCCCGACCTTCTCCGACTCCGGGCGGGCCGCCAGACCCGGGCGGCGACGACGCTCGCGCACGTCTTCGACCCGATCGTCGTCGTCGTGGCGGTGCTCGTCTTCGTCAGCGTGCTCACCTCGAGCAGCGCGGCGGCGGGCCTGGGCTGGGCGGCGCTGGCGCTCCTCTTCTGCGCCGTCCTCCCCGAGGTGGCGCTGCGGATCTGGATGCGCCGGCACGGGATCAGGGACCGACATCTGGTCGTCCGGGAGCATCGGCACGTGCCGCTCGTGGTGTCCGGGGTCTCGGTCGCGGTAGGGGTCGCGGTCCTCGCGCTCGCGGGGGCGCCTCCGGCAGTGCTCGCGCTCGTCGTGACGATCCTCGCCGGCGTCGTCGTCATGACGCTGGCGACGCGGATCGCGAAGGCGTCGTTCCACGTCGGGGTCGTCGCCTCGATGGCGGTCGTGCTCGTCTGCGTCGTCGGGTGGCGCTCGCTGCTGCTGTCGATCCCGGTGCTGCTCGCGGTGGGCTGGGCGCGCGTCTCGGCGGGTCGACATAGCCTCCCGCAGGTCGTCGCGGGCCTCCTGCTCGGCGCGGGATCGGCGGCTGTGGTCTTCCCGTGGCTGTCGTGACGCTGCGACCCGCCGATAGGGTGGGCGACCGGTGGCGGAGGTGAGGACAGGGATGGCGACGCAGATCCAGATGGCACAGGAGCGTTTGGCGAACCCGTGTGGCGGCTGCGGCACAGCGCGTGGATGCTCGCGCCGCTGCTCAGCCTCGGGGCGCTCGCGTGGGTGGGTTTCGTCTACGTCGCGGCGCGCACGCTCAAGCCGACGTATGTGGCGCTGGCGGGCTTCTTCCTCGTCGCGGGCGGGCTGGCGGGCTTCTGGCCGGACGACGCGAACAACACCCAGGGCGGGCTGCTCATCTTCGTGTGGGCCGCGGCGATCGTCACCGCCTTCATCATCAATCCGGGGTATCTGCGCTGGCGGGCGATGCGCGGCCTGCCGCCGCAGAGCCCCACCGAGGCGCCGCCGGCGCAGCCGTGGGAGTCCCCCGAGGGCCCGCAGGACACGGTCCGCCGCCCGGGTCACGCGACCGGCCCGGTCTTCGGTGAGAGCGGCCGCTGGGAGTCCCCGGAGCGCTGAGCATTGCCGATGCGGCCTCGCCTCGCGGGTATCGGCGCGGCGTGGGTCCTGCGTGATCGACGCCTGGTGCCGTGGCCGGTCGTGATGTCGACGTGTGGGTCGCGCCGGAGTAGGACGATCGACCTACGATCTGTCTCTCGGTTGCGTGGGGCGCCGGGATACGGGCAGGTCGAGGGCACGCCGGCGGCGGGATGCTGAAGGCGGGTCAGACGGCCGAGGTCAGGGGGAGACCGTGGGCGAGCCGGCGCGGACGGACGAGCAGGTCCAGTCGCAATTGAGCATCCAGCGTGGGATCGAGCGGATCCGTGAGGCGCTGGAGGATCTCTTCGAGTCGGAGGTGCGCGAGGCGGTCGTCTCGGGCGCCGACCATCCGCAGGGGCGCCTGCACGACTACCTGACCGGGGTCGGCGACGGCCACGAGCCGCGGATCCGCCTCCTCTTCGACCTGCACGAGCAGGGAGCGCTCGACCTGAGCGGCGAGCTCTGGGACGTGCCCGCCACGTGCTTCTTCCTCGGCGACAGCGCCCGCTACCAGCGCAGTCTCGACGAGTGGCTCTCGATCGTCGGCGAGCTGCGCCCGCTCGACCGCTTCCTCGAGGAGGGCACGCGGGAGGCGCTCGCCGCCGAGGCCGACGCCCTGAGCGGAGGCATGCTCGAGCTGTGGAGCGCCGGTGACCTCATCTGGACCCGGTCGCGGACGCGGGCGCAGGACGCGCAGGCGTTCCTCACCCTCGTGCTCGACGAACCGGTCGGCCTGTGGCGCGCCCGCGTGCGGGTCGAGGACCTGCAGCTCTGCGCGATCGACGTGTGGTCGGCCGCCGAGGAGATCCGCGCCGTCATCCCCCCGGGCGTCCTGCCCGTCGAGCAGGTGTCCTCCGGCGTCGCCGTCCCGACCGATCGGCCCCTCCTGCCGCGCTGACGCGATCCTGGCGCGGGTCGATCGCGAGCACGGCGTGAGCGCGCTGTGAGGCTGCCGTGAGCCCGGCTCCCTAGCCTGTCGATCATGACGACACCAGCAGAAGCCCGCGCCTCCGTCGATCAGGCGCAGTCCACCTATGAGCAGTGTGTGGCCGACGTCGCGAAGATCAACGAGCTGCTGCCGTGGCTCACCGAGGCGACCACTCGAGCCCGCGGTCTCTTCGACTTCTACAGCGAGGAGTCCGACAAGAATGTCGCCGCGATCCTCGCGGAGGACCCCGCCGCGGTGACGCCGACGGTCGCCAACGAGGACGCGGTCTGGGAGGTCCTGGCCGACCTCGACGACGCGATGATGCGCCTCCTGCGCTTCGCGACCGCCGAGGTCACCTCCCGCCTGGACGACCCCACGCGCTGCTGACGCGGGTCTGCTGACCCCTTCTTGGTCTGGACACCTCTTGGTGGAGGTGTCCAGACCCATGTCGGGGTGTCCGGTCCGCGTCGCTGCCGTCCTCTACGCGACTCTCGCCGTGACGCAAGAGAGCCGTAGAGGGTGACATCGACCCCGGGTCACTTCGTCTGCGTCACGAAGGCCAGGCCGGGGCCGGTGAGCTCATCGAGGGCGTGGTGCCGCCCGGTGACCAGCATGAGCAGCGCGAGCGCGGACCCGCTGATCTCGGGTCCCGTCCCCAGGCGAAGGTCGGCGTCGTCGGCGACGAGAGTCACCTGCTTCGCGAGGGAGGCGGCACCGCCCATGCCGTCGGGCGTGCGGGCCTGGTAGCGGATCGCCGCGACGACCGCGGCCGGCGGATAGTCGCGGCGGATGCCGAGAGCTCCGCGGATGTCCTCGCCGTGCGCGATCTCCTCGACGAGCCGACTCTCGAGGGCGGCCAGGCGCGTCGGCGGCCCGGTCCGCCGATCCGCTACGGCGCGGAGCCGATCGAGCGTCTCGGCAGGAGTGGCTCCGCGAGCTGCGGCGACGCCGTTCGCGTTCTGCCGATCGAAGTCGAACCGCGCCTTCGCCATCGCGCGCAGCAGTCCCCACGGCGTGGTCAGCGCGTTGTCCACGAGGTGCGCCGCGACGTCGTGCACGCTCCACTCGTCGGCGAGCGACGGGGTCTCCCACTGCTGCGGCGCGAGGTTCGCCAGATCCGCGATGAGTGCCTCGCGTTCGGCGTGCACCGCCGGCCAGACGTCGATCGAGGCTTCGGGCACGGCATCCTCCGCAGGGTCGGGGGCAGGGCCTCGACCATATGTCGCGCCGTCAGCGGAGTCTGTCCACCGTCCAACGGGGCAGCGCTGGGTACGGCGCTGCTGCTCGTCGACGGGACTGTCCGCGCGCCTGTTCGACTCCGGTGACCTGCGTGGATCCGTCCACGAGAGGCGGGAGTCTCTGCTGGGATGGAGGCATCCGAATCGCCAGCACCGGAGGTCACCGTGGGTCCGTTCGTCACCAAGTCCGAAGCTGCGCAGATCGTCAGGGTCGCCCGCACCCGCGCGGGCCTCACGTGGGCGGCGCTCGCCGAGGCCATCGACCGCCCCGCCCCGTGGACCGTCTCCGCGCTGCTCGGCCAGCACCCGGTCCCCAAGGACGCGGCCCAGAAGGTCGGCGAGCTGCTCAACCTCGACGCCGAGGTCATCGAGGCGCTCCAGGCGCAGCCGACCCGCGCCGGGATCGGCGAGGAGATGGACGACCCGACGATCTACCGCTTCCACGAGGCGCTCGCGGTCTACGGCCCCGCGATCAAGGAGCTGATCCACGAGGAGTTCGGCGACGGCATCATGAGCGCGATCAACTTTAAACTCGACGTCCAGCGCAGGCCCGACCCCGACGGCGACCGCGTCGTCGTCACCTTCGACGGCAAGTTCCTCGACTATCGCTGGTAGGCCGCCTGGGGCGTGACGCCTGCCCTGGTCGCAAGGCAGAGCGAGGGGAGGCACTCCACGGCGCAGCACCCGCCTGCCGAAGGCAGCCGCGACTGCGCCGCGCAGCGCGGTCCGGCACGATGGGACGCATGTCCGCCCTCGCCGCCGCGCTCGCCCACCGGCGGCTCGTGCGCGAGAGCGCCACGCTGCGCCTGCTGCGGGCCGATCACGTGGCGGTCGCCGCAGCCCTGCTGTCGACTCACCTGGGGACGCCGGGCACGCGGATGCCGGCCGACGACCTGCATGAGCTCCTCGAGGCCGATCTCGAGGAGCTGCGCGATCACTTCGATCTCGGGGCGAAGTCGGCGAAGGCCTACTGCGACGACTGGCGCGCGGCCGGGCTGCTCGTTCGGCGGCCGGCGCCGGAGTCCCGCGGGGAGACCTATGAACTCTCTCCTGAGGCCATCGACGGGTTGCGGATCCTTGCCGAACTCGACGAACCCCGGTCGACCGTCACCGAATCGCGGCTCGTCGGCCTCATGGCGGCGGTCCACCAGCTCGCGATCGACACCGATACCGATGTCACCCGCCGGGTCGAAGCGCTGCGCGCCGAGCGGGATCGGATCGACGCGCAGATCGACCGCCTCACCGGTGGAGACATCGACGTCCTCGACGAGCGTCGGGCACTGGAGCGGGTCACCGAGGTCCTCCTCCAGGCCCGCGACCTCCCGGCGGACTTCGCTCGGGTGCGGGCCCGCTTCGAAGAGCTGAACCAGGACCTGCGCGCGAGCATCGTCAACGCCGACGCGGCCCAGAGCGCCGTGCTCGACGACGTCTTCCGCGGCGTCGACCTCATCGAATCCTCCGACGAGGGAAGGACGTTCACAGCCTTCTCGGCGCTCATCCGGGATCCGGAGCGATCGGCGACCTTCGATGTCGACGTCGCCGACATCCTCGATCGTGAGTTCGCCCGGCGCTTGCCGCCGCAGGCACGCCGCACCCTGCGCACGCTCGTCCGGGAGCTGAAGAACGGCAGCCGGGAGGTGCATGGCGTGCTCACCGAGTTCGCGCGTGGACTGCGGCGGTACGTCCACTCCCAGGAGTTCCAGCTCGACCGCGCGATGCGTCAGGCCCTCCAGGAGGCGCTCGCCGCCGCGATCCCGGCGAGCCGGCAGACGCGCCCCTACCGTGACGTCGGCCTCGACCTCGAGTTGTCCGCCATGCGCCTCACCAGCGTCGGGGAGACGACGCCGCACGACCCGACGGAGTTCGACACCGGCCTCCCGCTGCTCGACGAGCCGCCCGGCACCGTCGACCTGGCGGTGCTCGCCGCCCTCGCACGCGAGACCGAGATCGACTACCCAGAGCTGGTCCAGCACGTCAACGCGGTGCTGGCCGGCGCTTCCTCCGCGAGCGTCGGCGACGTGCTCGACGCCCATCCTGCGAGTCAGGGGGTCGCGAGCGTCGTCGGTCTGCTGTCGCTGGCCACCCGCTACGGCGAGGTGCGCGAGGAGGAGATCGAGCAGCTCGCGTGGCAGGGCGTCGACGGCATCGACCGTCGCGCCGATGTCCGGCGGCACCTCTTCACCCAGGAGGTCGACGCGTGAGCGGCGAGCATCCGGAGAGGGATCTGCCAGAGGGCGGTGTGCCTGACCTCGACAGTGAAGCGCAGGGAGTCGGCCTCTGGGCCGGTGACACCGGCACCCTGCATGACGCCTCGCGCCGCGCCCTCCTGCGTCTGCTCCAGGGGCCGTACGTCTCCGGCCGGGCGAATCCGCAGCTGTGGGCGGCGCTGGTGGCCGACGAGAAGGCGATCCGTTCGCGGCTGCACGACCTGTTCCTCGACCTTGTCATCGACCGTGTCGACGAGTTCGCGTTCACGCGCAAGGTGCGCACGACGCAGACCGACGTGCCGCAGGCGCTGCGCAGCGAGCGCCTCACCTTCGTCGACACCGCGATGCTTCTCGTCCTGCGGCAACTCCTGTTGTCCGCGGCCGGGGAACCGCGGGTCATCGTCGGCCAGGAGGAGGTCTACGAGCGGCTGTCGGTCTATCGCGACGGCGACGAGAGCACCTACTTGCGCAACCTCAACGGCGCGTGGACCCGGATGAAGAACCGCTTCCGCGTGCTGCACGACGTCGGCGAGGACCGGGTCGAGATCTCCCCCGTCGTCAAGTTCCTCATCGATGAGGAGCAGGTCGGAGCGCTGAGCCAGGTGTACGCGCGGCTCGCCGAAAGTGGCGAGCCGACGGCCGACTCGTCGGCCGGCGAGCCCGGCGAGGAGGAGGGTCAGACGTGAGCGACACCCTGCCGTTCGACGTCGGCGTGCCCGTCGAGTCAACCCAGACCCCCCACCCGCGGGGGGACGAAACGGCCGACTCAGCCGCGCCCGTCACTGCCGCGCCGGGCAGGGGCGCCCCCGATATCGCCGCAGCAGAACCGGCCGACTCCGCGGGCCGCGACACGGCTGACCCAACCGCCGACCTGGCCGCGCGACCCACGGTCGGGAAGCCCTACGCGGCCCGTGACGGCCAGTGGCGGCTGGCGGAGATCCAGGTCGCG
>RRZU011297108.1_pt1 | contig 28264 bp, 24 predicted proteins | sample 2165561 | NCBI WGS metagenome assembly RRZU01 (sample SAMN10456909, study PRJNA506462) | wastewater metagenome | isolation source: wastewater sludge | place: USA: Moscow, Idaho | reverse complement strand
TTCCTGCTTGAGAATATTTTAAGATTGTTGCTGCTAATGGATCTTTTGGTTGTAATTCAGGTGCTTCGTATCCTTTATATGCAGGTATAAATTTGAAATCTTCTATTACCATTTTCTTACCTTCTGGAGATGAATATAACCAGTTTAAGAAATCTTTTGCAGCTGCTTTTGTGTCTGCATCTTTATCTTTATTTACTGCCCAGTAGTTAGGTACTCCTACAGGTATTGAATCTTCTTTTCCTGTTTCTAATGATAAAGGTATTATTGTAACATTATTTGCTAATTCTGGGTCTATTCCTTCTATTGATCCATATGCCCAGTTTCCTTGTTGAATCATAGCAACTTTTCCTGTAGAAAATTCTTTTTCTACTTGTGTTGAATAATCTACACTATTCATTGATTTTGCTTCACCATTTGGTTTGTATCCATAAGCTACTTGTAAATCAATTATTTTTTTCAACTGTGGAGCATATGTAAATTTAAGTTCTTTTGCATCAAATGCTTCAACAACATTTTTAAATTCATGACCTATAGCTATATTAGATGTATGTAATCCTGTTACCCATGTTTCTTTTGTAGGATAAGCAAATACTGCATCTAATCCTAATTCTTTTTTCTTAGAATCTATTAATTTAACTGCTTCTTCTAAAGCTTTCCATGATTTAACACTGTCAGGATTTACTCCTGCTTTTGATAATATTTCTTTATTTACTATCAATCCATATCCTTCTTGATTGAATGGTAATGCCAATACTTTTCCATCAAATGTTACTGAATCTAAAGTTCCAGGAAATGCTTGTTTTGTTAAATTTTCTCCTGATAAATCTTCTAATTTATTTTTCCAATCTGTTGCTTCTTGTCTTCCTCCAACATTAAATATTGTTGGTTCATTTCCTGAAGCAAATTGATTTTTTAGAGCTGCTGCATAATCGCTTCCTCCACCAACTGTTTGTACTTTAATTTCAACATTTGGGTGTTTTTTCATATATTCACTTGCTGCTTTTTCTAATGCATCTTTTGCTTCAACCTTAAATTGGAATATATCCACTGTTACTTTCTTCCCACTTGCTGCTTTTCCTTCTTCTCCTGCTTTTGATCCACCACATGAAAACATCAATCCTGATAGAGCAAGAACTAATAACATCTTTTTCATTGTTACCTCCACAATTTTATTATTTATTTTGTATTCATTAATACTTCTATTGTTTCTTTTATTTGAGGGACTGATAGTCCAACAATTACTTGAATAGCATTACCTTTTTTTAAAACTCCATGAACACCTAATTTTTTAAATTCTAAATCGTCTAATACTAAATTAAAATCTTTTACACTAACTCTCAATCTAGTCGCACAATTATTCAATTCTTCTATATTTTCAGCACCTCCAAGAGCTTCTAATATTTGTGTTGCTTGTTCTAAATAAATATCATAATTTTCTTTTTTATTATCATTTTTATTAAACAAGTCACTTTCAGTATCAACTTCTTCTCTTCCTGGTGTTTGTAATTGCATTTTGATTATTAAATATTTAAAAACAACATAATATATAAATGTGAATATCAAACCTATTAATATTTGTAAAATTACATTAAAACTATGATTTTTAAACATTGGAATCCAATTTTGAAATAAAAAATCTACACCTCCACCACCAAAATTTCCTACTATTCCAAGCATATACATTATTGTTGACATGGTTGCTGCTAAAACAGAATGTACAACAAATAAAATCGGTGCTACAAATAAAAATGTAAATTCTAATGGTTCTGATATCCCTGAAATCATCGCTGTTAATGTTGCTGGTATTAATAGTCCTGCAACTGTTTTTTTCCTTTCTTCTCTTGCTGTTTTATATATTGCAAATGCTATTCCTGGTGATCCAAAAATTTTTGAATTTCCATGAAGAGCAAATCCACCAGCTGGAAAAAGTATTTTTAATGATTCTGAACTTTTAGAAAATACTTCTAAATGTTGAGCCCAATAAGTATAAATTCCTCCTTCTACTACTGCTGGACCAAATATAAATGGTCCGTATATAAAATGATGTAATCCTGTTGGAATTAATAGTCTTTCAAGAAATGTGTATCCCCACACACCTATTGATCCTGATGATATTAGAAATCCTTGTAAAGTTAATATGAGTATTTGAACTTTTGGCCAAACTAATACAGTTATAAATGCGCATATCATCATTATGACAAAACCTATCAGATATACAAGAACAGATCCTTGAAATATTCCTAAATAATCAGGTAATTTCTTATCAAAGTATCTATTATGAATATATACTACTACTCCTGATATTATTATTGCACCTATTATGCTTGTATCTAGTGTTTTAATTCCAGCTATATTTGTAAGTCCACTTGTTCCTCCTATTTCTTTATTAATGTCTACTCCAAAGTTCCATAATGTCAGAAACGCATTTATGAAGTAATTAAATGTTACATATAGCGCAAATGTTTCTAAACATGCTCTAGCATTTGCTTTTTTTGCAAGTCCTATCGGTAATCCTATAGCAAATAATAATGGCATTTGTCTAAATACTGTCCAACCACCTTCATTGACTAAATCCCATATTTTATACCACAATGTATTAGGATTAGCTAAAGAGCCAAATACTTGTTGATTTTGAAATAACGATGTCAATCCTACTATAACTCCTGCAAGTGCATAGAATAATATAGGTGTAAACATTGCTCCACCAAATCTTTGAATTTTTTTCAACATTCTCTCGATAATTTCTCCTTAACAATTAATTTCTAACCTCAACTTATTTATACCTTGATTTTGATTTTTGTCAAAAAAAAAAATTTAATCTTTTATTTATCATTTTTGACCATTTAAAATTAAATTTATTTGATTTTTACCTTTATTTATAGTATAATATCAATACAACGAATTTATTTTTATTTTTTTTCGTATAATGTTTTTTTATTTAATTTTATTAAATTTATATATAAAAATATAACGAATAATATTACTATTTTTTTCGTATATATAAAGGAGTAAAAATGAAAGATATTTATTTTTCAAAAACAATTACTAGTGGAGAAGAATCAGAAATAACTTTAAAATTTTCAAAAAAACTTCTAAAAAAAGAAAAATTTTTTTTGAAATTACTATTCTTTAAAATCATTTCTAACCCTAATTCTTTAGATAAAATAGAATTAGAACTAAATGACATGATTCAAACATTAAATATAGATTCATTTGAGGAGTTTTCTTCATTTATAAATAATTTTATGGAAAAATGTATTTATTTTACTATTTCAAATTCAAAAAATATATATTCTGGCACATTCTCATTTATTTCTTCTTATATACAGAGCAATAATTTTTGCCAAATTTTTTTCACTGATGAACTGAAGTATTGCTTTTCTAATAAAAGTGGTATTTTCTCATCTTTTGAAATAGAAAAATTTATCTTCATGGAAGATTCATTTTCATTTAATTTATATAATAATGTCATAAAAAATTTAAAAGAAGATGACAATGAAGTAATAATCCCTATTACTATTTTAAAAAGTTATTTAAATACTATTGATAAATATGAACGTTTTTTCGATTTCGAAAAATTCATTTTAAAAAAAGCAATTTTTGATATTAATACATTTAGTAATTTTTATGTCAAATATACAAAAATAAAAAGTGGTCAAAAATCTAGTAATAAAATTGTTTCTATAAAATTAAATGTAAAAAAATCTAATCAACTTCCTATATTTTACGATAATAACGTCTATAAAATTATAGAAACTGTAAAAGATAAAATTCATAATTATGAAGAAACTTATAACTTATTACTTGCATTTGCTTCTAAAAAAGGATACAAATATATATACGATAATATAGAAATGATCAAAAATGAATCTCCTAATAAATTTGAGAAAAAATTGAAAAAAGCATTATTACTAGATTTATCATCTAAAAAATTAGAGCCTTACATTAACATAAATCAAAAATATAAAAATTCTAATTCTTTATTAACAGACTTTCTAAATCATTGGAATAAAATGAAACTTTTCTATCCTAATATAAGTTCTTTTGATGATCAGATTGGAATTAGAAATATAGCTTCTATCCAATTTTTAGATGATGGTGAAACATTCGAATTTTCAAATAACGATATTCATATATATATCAAATACAATGTTAAAGAAGACTCTATATTACAAATTTCAATTCCTAAAAATATTATAAAAAAAATGAGCTCTAAATAAGCTCATTTTTATTTTATAACGTTTAATTTACTTTCTTTTTTAATATTCCTAATAATAATGCTGATACTAATGCACCGATTACAATTGAAATAAAATACATAATAAAGTTATTACTTAAGAACATTACTAATATCCCACCATGTGGTGCTGGTATTTTGATTCCAAATAACATTGTTAATGCCCCTGCAATTGCTGATCCAACAATATTTGCTGGTATTACTCTTGTAGGATCAGATGCTGCGTACGGTATAGCACCTTCTGTTATAAATGATAGCCCCATTACATAGTTTGATAATCCTGCATCTTTTTCTTCTTTAGTGAATTTATTTTTAAATAATGATGTTGCTATAGCTATTGCTATTGGAGGAACCATTCCTCCAGCCATTACTGCTGCCATTGCTGCACTTCCACCTGATGTTATTGTTGCTGCTAGTGTTCCTGTTCCAAATACATATGCCGCTTTATTTACTGGCCCTCCCATATCAACTGCCATCATTCCACCTAATAATAATCCTAATAAAATTGCACTTGATCCACTCATTGATACTAACCAATGATTCAATCCATCATTTATTATTTTAACAAATGGATTTAAAAATAAAACCATTGATAATCCTGTTATTAATACTGACAATACTGGGTATAATAAAATCATTTTTAATCCTGCTAATGATTTTGGTAAATTTGATAACATTTTTATTAACAATTTAACAACATATCCTGCTAAAAAACCTCCTGCCATAGCTCCTAAAAATCCAGAACCACCAGATGCTGACAATGCTCCAGCTACTAATCCTGCTGCTAGTGCTGCCCTATCTCCTATGCTGTATGCTATATATCCACCTAGTATTGGTACAAATAATCCAAATGCTGCTCCTCCTATTCCCATTAACATTTTAGCTATAGATGATGTTGAACCATAATTTGAACCAGCATTAGAATGACCAGTTAATGTATCTGCTAAAAATGCTAATGCTATTAATATTCCTCCACTTATTACTAAAGGAAGCATATATGAAACACCATTCATTAAATGTTTATACATTCCTGTTTTTGATGATTTTGACGAATGTTCTTCTGAGGAATTTGATGCAATAAATATTGTTCCTTTTCCATCTAGTATTTGTTGAATCAATCCTTTTGCATTATTTATTCCTTCTTTTGCACCAACCTTTATTAACTGCTTACCATTAAATCTATCTGTTTCTATATTTCTATCTACAGCTAAAATTATCCCTTTAGCATCTTTTATATCTTGTTCTGTAAGTTCATTTTTTCTTCCATCTGTACCATTTGTTTCTATTTTAATTTTTATTCCCATTTCATGTGCAGCTTTTTTCAATGCTTCTGCTGCCATATACGTGTGTGCAATTCCTGTAGGACATGCCGTTGCAGCTACTATATAAGGTACATTTTCTAATTCTATTTCATTTATTTGTTCTGTTTTAGCTAATTGCTCCGATTCTTTAACATTGATTATCTCCAAAACTTCCTCTGCTGTTTGAGCATTATATAAAGATTTTTTAAATCCATCATCTAATATTAATCTTGTTAATCTAGCTAAAGTCTCTATATGAGTATCATTTGCTCCTTCTGGTGCAGCTATCATAAAAAATAATTTTGATTTTTCTCCATCTATCGAATCATAATCAATTCCATTTTTTGATCTTCCAATAGCTAATGCTGGTGTTTTAACAAATTTTGTTTTGGCATGTGGTATTGCTACACCTTCTTCCAATGCTGTAGAACTCTGTTCTTCTCTTGCATTAATAGCTGAAACATATCTTTCATAGTCTATCAACACTCCTGTATTGTCATGTAATTTTGCAATTTCCCTAATAACATTTAGTTTATCAGTTGACTGAACATCTAAATTTATTCTTTCTTTCACTAATAAATCTGATATTTTCATATCTTCACACCTTCTTCTATTTAAATTTATTTGTTAATATTTTTCTTTTACTATGTTTATCTCATTATAATGTTTATTGACTAGTTTTTCTTCTGCTAAACCATAAGAATAAGCTGTCGCACTTCCAGATGCTACTGACAATTTAAATGAATCTTCTATTGAAAGCCCTTTTACATACCCTGCAATAAATCCTGCAACCATTGAATCTCCCGCACCTATTGAATTTATTAAATTTCCTTTTGGTACTGAAGCTTCCAATATAAAGTCTTTATTTATTAATAACGCTCCTTCGCCTCCTCTAGATACAATTACATTTTTTACTCCTCGTTCTAAAAAATACACACATTTCTCTACAATCTCTTTTTTTGTTTCTATTTTATCTCCAAACATTTCTCTTAACTCATGAATATTTGGTTTAATTAATAAATTGCTATTTATATTATCTTGTAGTAGATTTCCTCTAGTATCTAAAACTATTTCAACATTTGATTGAATATTTTCTGATAATGTCTTATATATTTTATTACTAATAGAGGACAGAATACTTCCTGATAAAACTAAAATATCTCCATCTTTCAATTTTGATATTTTTTCTATTAATTCTTCTAATTTACCTTTTGTAATATCTGGTGATACTCCTGTTAATTCTGTTTCTTCATTATTTGCATTTACTTTTACATTTATTCTTGTATTCCCTTCTAACTCCACAAATTCTGACTTTATATTATCTTTTAAAAGATCTTTTTTTATAAAATCACCTATAAATCCTGCTGAAAACCCTACTACTATTGATTCAATATTAAGGTTTTTTAAAACTTTAGAAACATTTATTCCTTTTCCTCCAGCTCTAAAGTTAACTTGTTTTGATAAGTTAAGATGACCTATGCTTAAATTGTCATCTAAATACATATCATAATCTAATGCTGGATTTAGTGTTAATGTATATATCATAATTTGTCTCCTTACTTTTTATTATTTTGTTATATAAAATATTTTTTATATTTTTTATTTCTCTTAATTGACTCATCGCTTGTAATGATTTTACAATTTTCTATTTTTGAAAACTGTATATTTGATATTTTATCAAATTTTGTTTTATCAACTAATATATATTTCATATTAGACTTTTCTAAAACTTTTCTTTTAATAATTGCTTCATTTAATTCTGGTGTTGTAAAGCCATTTTCTTCATCGACTCCATTAGCTCCTATAAAACATTTATCAAATCTATATTTTTCAAGAGAATCAATTGCTTCTGCACCTACTATAGCTCTTGTGGTATTCTTTATTTCTCCACCTATAACTATTGTTTTTATATTATTTTTAGTAAGTTCTTCTGTATGCATAATCCCATTTGTCACTACTGTTACATTTTTATTTTTCAATTTTTCAATTAGATAAAATATTGTAGTTCCTGCATCTAGATATATAAAATCATTGTCTTTTATAACTTTAAATGCTTTTAATGAAATTTCTTTTTTTTCATTGATATTTTCTCCAAATCTGTCTTCGACTTCTTTATCATTTCTAGTATCATTTACTATCGATATTCCACCTTTTATTTTATTTAGCAGCCCTTGATTTTCCATTTTATCTATATCTCTCTTTATTGTAGAAAGGGAAGCATCAATGGTATCGTCTAATTCCTTATATGTCATTCTTCCTCTTTCCTTTAATTCAAATAATATTTTTTCAATTCTATCTATTTCTAACATATTCATCCCTTTTCTCTTATTAATTTTATTTCTTCTTTAATAGAATACCTCGAATTTTGTCAATGTCAAGTTATATTTTTTCATTTTTTTCATTTTTTTTCATTTTAATTCATAATTATATTTTATAAATAAAAAACTGTACCTTATTAAGGTACAGTTTTATTTGTTCTCATTTATTTAATATTAATTGTTAAATAATGTATCCAATATATAACTTTCTAATTTAGATACTTTAAAAATATCTTCATATAAATCTGTTTTTTCTATTAGTTCATTTGTTTTTAAATCTATTGTTTCTAAAAAGACTTTTTCTACTTTACTATCAAAATATAATTTTATTTTTGAATTTAAATCTTTGTTATCTAAATAACCATTTTTAAATGTATAATCTTCTCCTTCGATAACCATTGTTCCATTAGCTAATCCTGTAGTTTCATTGAAACTTACATTATAATTTTCTCCTTCAATTATTCCATCTACAGACAATAATTTTCCGTTTGATAACTTTGATTTCATATCAAATTCTTCTCCTTCTTTTGATATAAAATCTCCATTTAACTTGCCATTCACAACATTTGCTATTAATAAAATATTTAATTGAGGATTTGACAATTTTAATTGACCATCTAATTTCCCATTTTTAAAATTTAAAATTAATTCTGAATCATCTTCCTTCGAATAAACAGTTCCAGTATAAGGCTCTCCACTATATTTAATTACTTTATTTACATAACTTAATTTATTATCATTTAAATCTACTCTATTAGGTGCTCCAAATGATAACATTGTTAACATTAATAATAATAACATAACCAATTTCTTCATTTTCTTCATTCCCTCTTTATTTTATATTGTTATAATTTTTATTTTACTTGATCTAATGCTTTCTCTGTTTCTGATTTCACTTTCTTATACTCATCACTTATTTCATTAAAAAAAATTGGGAATATTGATTTTTCCAACATCTCTCTATTAAATGCAAACGGTGATGATTTTTCTTGAATAACTTTACCTGATTGATCTAAAACTCTAAATTTAAGTCCTGTTTTATCTTCAGTTAATACCATTTCTATTGTTAACCCTTGAAACTTAGTCATTCCATCTTTGAATGTAAGTGTAACTCCATTTTCCTTCATTGTTCCATTTGTTCTTCCTTTATCATCAAATGTAAAGTTTTGTTCTAATGTCCCTATTTTACCATCATATTTTTTCAATTTACCTTTATCTAATATAACTATATAATTAATATCGACACCATTAAATGTTCCTTTAGATTTATATTCTCCATCTAATTCCCCATTTACAACATTGAATGATGTTGTAAGTTCAGGAGAAGTAAGTTCTGTTTTCCCTTCAATGTGCCCATTTTTTAATGTCATATATCCTTCTCCACCTTTTTCTTTAAAAATAACTTTTCCTGCATAAGGTGTTTTTTTATTGTATAAAAGTTCTCCATTTGTTCCTATTGATAATCTTTTATTTGGTACTTTAATTTCTTTTGGCATTCCACATGAAACTACTAATAAAAATAGTATCGCCATTATTGATACTAATTTAAATCTAAAAAAATTTCTTTTCATTAATTCTTCCTCTCAGTTTACTTAATTTTATAAAAACATTCGTCGTATTATATCAAATAAATACGATATTTGCTATCTTTTTTAATAATCTCTTGTATTCTATATAAATAGCATTTCTAATTTTACTTAAAATTCTATAATATATATTATTTTTTTAAATATACAATAAAGTCACTTCCTTTATTAAGTTTACTTTCAACATATATTTCGCCATTTAAATCTTCTACTATTTTTTTGATATTAAATCACAAATCTCTTTTGAATATTGTTGCCTATTCACATCGTCTAAAAACATGGTTGTTACTTTGTTTTCAGAATCTAACTTAATAGTTATACTACATTCATAATTTTCTATTTCTATTTTGTCTCCATTTTGATTTTCAATAATGTGCAATGTATGAAATTTATCAAGTTTATGTATTTTATTCGGATGAAGTATCGTATTTTTTACTGATATATTATCTAATAAAAATCTTTTTAATTCATCAGTATTCTTAACTCTTTTTTCATCTACATAAAATACACTACTTTTATTAATTATTTCTCTCATATTGTTTACTTTTAATATATTCTGAATTGTCTCTATATTAATAAAATTCAATCCTATAAATAATAAACATATTATAACCAACATTTTTTGCAACTTCCTATGAGGAGCAAGATTATTCTCTATTTTTACATCTATATTTCCTTTTTTAAGCTCTTGTGTAATAAAATCAATCTTTTCTAATAAATAACCTTCAACAGAACTAAACGTTGCTGTTGTATTTACATTTTGATCAAACCTATAAAATCTACTCTTTTTTCCAGTAGTTTTCACAATTTGAAAATAAACATAACTTAGTCTACTAAGTTTTTGATATCCTACAGTAACATACTCAATCTCATCTAGATTATATTTTACAGGTATTATAGCATTTACTATAAGTTGATTGTCTTCAATATAAAATGATTTGGACCCATTATTCAATAACATTCTAATCACCCTTCCATGTAAATTATAGCAAACATAAAACATATTTGCTATAATAATGACATAAAACATAAAGGAGGATTTAAATGAATTCAACTATTTTAACTAAAATAATACTTTTACTAGCTATTATTCCTCAGATTGTTGGAGGATTATTTTTTCTAAAAAGAAGAAGTAATCTAATTACTAATGGTACAGAAACAATTGCTAAAGTAATTGAAATACAACAATCTAATACTAATAATGCTCAATATGCTATTGTTTCATATAAAGACAATAATAATACTATAACTGCAAAAAGTTTTTTCCCACTTAAGTTTTATAAATTAAACGTTGGAGATGAAGTTACTATATTCTATTCTAATAATAAACCAAATAAATTTGAATTTAGAGATGATAAAACATCTATCTTATTATCAACTCTCTCTTTTATTTCCGCTACAATACTATTTATAGTTGCTATTGTTTTATTATTTGCAAAATAATTATAATAATAAAAAATACCTCACTTGAGGTATTTTATTTATTCTATGCAAATATAGTATTTTTAGCTTTCCATTTTCTTATAAATATAGAAACCCAAAATGAATATATCCCAAATGTTATAAATATTAATAATAATAATTTTATCCAATTTCCAAATAATCCAATCGCACTTCCTGTAAATTTAAGTCTTCTACCTTCTACTACTGTGTGCTCTACTTCCCATTTATAAATTAAGCATACTGCAAATGGGTAACATATACCTAATGTACATACTGTTATTAAATATCCTACTATACGTAAAAAGATTAATTCTAATAAGCCTCCATCAAAATATGATTTTGCACTTCCTGTTTCAATACTAGTTGTTTCCATTATACAATTTCCTCCTTATATTGATTTTAAAATACTAAAACTCATCATCTACATCTTCATTGTCATTTACTTCTATATTATAATATCCCAAGAATTTATGAAAATATGGTTTCAACTGATCTTTAGTTAACATTGGTGATAAAATAATTGGATAACTTTTGTTAAATTCATATATGATTCTTCTACCATATCTCTCATCTTTCCCTAAATCAGGTCTATCTTTTATTTTTGATTTTAAAATTTTACTTGTTCCTGTTTCTTCAATTATTTGTAATATATTTATTAAAAAATTTCCATTCCTAAATATTTCATATTTGATAATATAATTAAATACATCTAGATTATCTAAAATCAAGTCATAATATTTCTCATATTCTTCTTTTGTTGCATTTACATCTATATAATCTCTTACATATTGTGCTGCTAAAATAGCTTTATATATATAATTTTCCCAATTAAAGCTTTTAATTACTATATTTTTAAAAACACTTTCATCTTTTTCAATTTCTGGGTATTTTTCTAACAAATAACTTCTTTTATATAGGCATAAATAAGAATGCCAAAAAAGTTCATCAAATAATATTTCTCTATTGATATTTTTAAAATTAATATTTATTACATTTATTAATTCTAAAAATTGATTTTTCTTTTGTTCAACATCTTTTCCTCCTAAATAAACTGGAAAATCAGGAATAGTATTTTCTAAAAAAATTTCTTTATCTTCATCTATATAATTATCTAACGTTCCATTTAAAAAATCTTGATAAAATTCTTTGTTTTTTTTATACCCTTCTTTTAACATATTAATTTTCATTATCAAACACCTCCGATATTCTAGAAACATACCTACCTAACATATTATCTGAAATCAAATAAATAACTTCATCTATCGAATCATGACTTAATTTTTCTATTCCTTTTGATTTCATCAATGTAAATAATTTACCATCTAACGTTCCACTTAATTCTATTTCATCAAGATCATTTAAATTCAATCCTTCTTCTATATCATGTTTGTTTTCTGAATTATTAACTAAAAAGTTAATTAATGCTTTTTGTAAACCCATGTATATATATGGATTTAGCAAATCACGACTTTTTTGTAATCCTGTAAATTTTATTTTTTCACTTTTATATAATAATAATATTGTTTGATCTGTAAGTTGTATTTCTAAATCTGATATTATACTCTCATCTACTTTATGTTCAAATAAGTTTTCAGAATTTTTATCACTACCTTCAAATAATATAATACTTGAAAATCCAAGTGCATGACCTTCATCTATATTAATTTTATCTTTGTAATTTCTATAAAATTCATTGATCTCATTATTTTCTGTAAAGCTTATTTTTGTAGAACTCTTTATCATTAATTGCATTACTGTCTTTTTTCCAAATGATATTTTTGATTTCTCTATTTTTAATTCTGTTTTCTCAATTGAATCAATTTTATAAAATTTATTATCTTTTGATTTTATTACCAATATTAATTCAGCTTTTGAACTTCTTATTAAATTTTTTAAAAACTCTGAACTGATCTCACTTTTAATTGTTAATTTATAAAAATTACTATCATCACTTAAATCTAATTGAAGATTAAAAATAGCATTTTCATAATCATCTGATTGATTATTTAAAATAGGATAAGGAAAACTGGCTTGTTTCATATATATCATATTTCTACCTCCACAATATACACAAATTTAAGTGATGTATTAGATTTTTCATTTATATTTGCATGTAACGAGACTACTCCACCATTAATATCAACATTTAATATTTTACTTTCTTTAATTTCATATTCTTTACTTTGCGATGAGTCATTTATATTATTATAATATTCTTTTAAATTTAATTTTTCATTACTTGTATGACCTTGTCCGTCTATCAATTCTAAGTATATATTACATTTATTTTGATTCCTAAAATTTTTATCTTGTTTTATATCCAGTAACAATTTTTCTTCATTATTAAATATAATTCGTTTCACTTGATTATGTTCTAATTTATGTGAATATAATTTTTTCTCAACATCATACTTTCCTTTTTTTTCTCTATTTCTAATACTTGATTTATTAGTTCTATCTGGTGCATCTGATGTTTCTATATTTACATTGTTTTTATTAATATCTTTTTTTATAAGTAACTTTTTAATTTTCTTTCCTTCTGGTGTTACTGAAACAGTTGATGTATCTTTCATAAATTGTTCTTTAAATTTGTGTTCAACTGAATATATTAAATCGTCTGTTTCTAATTTAGAAATATTTTCATTGTCTTTTTTTATTGTTTCAGTAATTATTGATCCTAATTCTCTACTTATATTATTTATAAATCTCTTTGCATTATTTTGTTCTTCAACATCTCTAATAGTATCAGATGTTAATTTTGTATGTGATTCATTCTCCAATGATTTTAAAAATATATCTTCTTTTTTAGATTGAGGAATAAGAATAGCATTAAATGAATATTTAGAATGATTTTTTACTGTGAAATCTTCTATTTTCATTCCTATTCTTCTAACGATAGCAACACGACCTTTAAATATATTATCATCTATTCTAAAGTATAACTTGAATTTATATATTTCTTTGTTCTTATCTAATATTTCTAAATCCATTGGTTGAACTTTGGAATATGTTTCTATATATAATGGTGTTAAATCTTTATTCTCTTCATAATATAATTTATTATTTACGATATCATTCATTGTTTTACTATCTATTACTGTATCATTAACATATACAATCAATTTCTCTTTCATTATTGCAATAAAGAAATTATCACAAACTGCATTTATAAACATTTTTTCATTATTAAATTGTTCTTTTAAAAATGGAATGACTATTTTTAATCCTCTTGTATTTTTTTCAAATATTTTCCCATAATTATTAATATACGGTACAAACTTATCTTTGTTTGATTCTTTTTTTTCATCTGTAAAGTATCCTGTTGATCTGTATGCCGATCCATTATACTTGTGCTCTATTAACTGAACAGTTCCACCTAATTGTTTATTATTTGATTCATCACAATTAGCAAAAAACATCATATGCAAGTCCGATGCTGAATTAGATGCAATTTTACCTACACCGTGTGATCCACCTCTTATTGATTCTTTTTCATTATCTGATTCCCTAAAATGTGCTCCTTTTTGATATGCATAATAATCCCAATTTTCTTGTGATAATCCTTTTGTATTTTCATCTTCAAAAGATACATAAGGTATATCTTGTATCTCTATAAATTGTTTCATGTGTTTTATAGTGCCTCTTGTATAATCATTTCCACCTGTTAAACAATTTATTCTTTCAACAATATTTTCCAATCCTGGTATATCGATTTTATTCATCATCCCTATTTTAATCTTCACAATTACAGGACCTTGAATAATTTCTAATTTTGCATCCAAAGAATTTTGAATATTTTCCCTTACTAATCCATTTACTCCATAACTAACAAATTTTTCTAATAGTGTATCAAATTTTTGTTCTTCAATTTGACTAATAAGCCCAAATTTCCACATAACTCCACACTCCTTCAACATAAGTAACTCTTCTTGATATGTTTCAATTTCCCCCTATAATATTATACACAGTTTTCTGAAAAAAATAACACTTTATTTTTTTTTAGAAAATAAAAAACACCTCTTTTATTTGAGGTGTTTATAATAATAAATATTTTAAGTTCAAAACTAATATTTGCCTATTCATCCTATATTAAATTCTTTTATTAATTCTTGATTATTTAATAGTGAGAAATTGATTACTTCTTTCAAATTTATATAATGTTCTACTATTAATAAGCCATCTCTATCTTGTCTATCAACATGTATTTTTCTATAATACGCTTTGCTTGTTGGAATAACTAAGCCATTGATAATAAAATAATTTTTATATTGATATTTCAAATGATAATAGTAAAAAGCTTGTTTATAGTTAAACTTATTTATTTCATTTTGATAATATTTAGAATCAAATAAATAAACTTTTTTATTACTAACATCTAAATATAAATGATCATACTGAATTTTAAATTTACTTGTTAATCCTTTTTTGGTTACATTTTGTGATTCAATATATTCCATATCTGGATTTATCAGATTTAACATTTTACTATCATTATTCCATAAAATATAGTTATCGACATAGCCACCAAAATTATGATTTAAGTACAATTTAACAAGTTTTTCCCAATAGTTTTCAAATATTGTTGTAATAATTTTACAACTACCATTTAAGGAATTACTCCACATAAAATAACAGATAAATGATTGTATTAATTCTTTTTCATGATCTTTAAAATGATAGTTTTTAATATGTTTCAATTTATTTATTACTGCATTTTTATTATTAAATATATTATTCTTAACTTTCATATTGAATGGTATAACCAAATTAATCAATTGATGATATTTACTTGCATCGTTTAATATGTATATCATACATTCACTTAAAAATACATCAATTGATTTTTTATTATTTACAACAAATGGTAAAAATATAACATCATCATTCTGTATAATTTTTGTAGATTTATTTATTGTTTTATTCCAATTAATTTTACCACTATACCCATTTTCAGTATATTCTAACAACGATCTATATATACCAAACTTATTATAATACGTAAGTATTAAATAATATGCTTTAAATGGAAAGTTTTCTTTTTCTCCTTCTTCTAAAATTCCTAAATTAATACTTTTCAATGAAAGTAAGTTCATAATACTTTTCATGCAAGACTTTATATCATCAATAGTCATTTTATTATTTATAGTATAATGTTTAGGAAATGAAAATAATACAGAATTATTTTTTATAATACAACCTACAAATGATATAGTGACTTTTCTATTGTATTGAATACAATAATCCATGATATCCCAAGACTTTGCAAATCCTTCATCTATCTCTTCACCATCATTTTTTATAACAATATTTATATCATTCACTTTAATCTCCTATATTAAATTATCTGTTCATTATAAGTTTCTAAAAATTCCTCACTAAATACATTAATATATTTTCCAAAATCTTTATATAATTTTGAGAAACTTTTATATTTAATATCAAATATCGTAACATTATCTACTATTGATGCTTGTTGAACATCATCCCATAAATAATGTAATAATTTATTTCTAATTGAATTATATTTCTCCATTTCTATATCTAATCCTTTAAAATGATCAAACTTTATAAAAAATTGACCTATTTGTTTATCTTCATTTAACAATAATTTTTCAACTATAAATGTATTTAACGCCATATATAATTTATTCCATTCAAATTTAGTCCCATCTTGTAATTCAAATTCATATGAATTCATATAATTGTTTTTTGCAATATCTCTAAGTGGTTCTACTTCAGAATATACAAAATTAAATCGTCTTTTAAATGCTGTATCTATTACATTAACATTTTGATCACTGGTATTAATTGTACCTATGATGTGTAAATTCCCTGGTATTTTTATTTTTGACACATGTATACCATTTTGAGATAAATATTTTCTAATAAATTCATTTGTAATCGAATATATACTATTCCCATCTATATCCCTATCTAATAATTGAAATATATCTCCAAATATACTTGCTATATTTCCACGTGACATTTCTTCAACAATCAAAAATATATCATTATTCTCGTTTAATAACGCTTTTAAAAGTGCATTTGAAAATATTCCAGGATTAAAGTCATAACTTATTTTACCATTATTTGATACAGGCATAATGTTGCCTATAAAATCAAAATAAGAATAATCTGGATAAATTGTTGTTTTAAATACAAAAGGATTATGTTCATCAGAAACATCTGGGTAACATTCTTTAATTATTTTCTCTACAATATAACTTTTTCCAGTACCTGGTGCTCCAAAATATATATCTTGAATTACTTTATTCAATTTATTACCTTTAATTTCTTTTTTCTTACTATACTTATTCATATTTAATATATATAACTGTTTATCTTTTATTATGTTATTATTATTTGATATGTAACCATAAATTAATCCTCCCACTTGCTCATTATCATAATAGATTTGTCTTACAGCAATTAATGGTATTGAAATAAATGGAAAATAAATACCAAAACAAGGAAATTTAAAATATTGTGTATATTTAAAATTTTCGTGCTCTTTATATCCAAATAAATAATCAAATATTTTTTCACTATCTTTTTCTTCGATTATCGTTTCTTTTAAAATAACTCTAGGTATTATTTCTGAAATACCTCTTTCTTTTAATATATAATAATTATATAATTCATCATTATTTTGAAAATCTATATCTAATAAATCTCCTCCATAAGATGAAATAAAAGAAAAAAATTCTTTTTGTTCAACATTTGGAATTAAACAATCTTTATTTTTATCAGTTGGCCTAAAAATTGGTATTTCTCTCAATGCATTAAACCATATATTTATATTTGTTATTTCATTTGATTCAATTTTATCATTATCAATCTTATTTCCAAATTTATCTATATTTCGATTATATATAACTTGCTCTACAAATTCATAATCTAATTCTTCATAATCATTTATATTATATAAATATTGAATGCATTCTTTATTAGTAACATATATATTGTCTTTATCTACTTCCATTTGTATTAAAATATCAAAAAATTTACATATTATAACAAATGGCCTAACTTTTGTTGGGATTTTCTTAGCTGGTCTTTTAATTAGTAAATCCAATATAAATGAAGATAAATCTAATTTTTTCTCAATATATTCTTTTGCAGAGTTTCCTATTTTATTTTCTTTATTTAAAATACCAATATCTCTATAATGTGTCAGTGTTGCATTCAAATTACCAGTAGCTCCATCAAAATCTTTTTCCATCAATTTTATTAATTCCTTAGATTCTATCTTCTCTTTACATTTTTCATAAAAAAATTGTACATTATTATTAAAATTTTTATGATTAATATTAATAGCTCTATCAATATACCAATCATTTTTCATTTCACTCATATCTCTTCCTCCTAAAATTTAAAATCTACTTGATTAAATATTGACTTTAATAATTCCACTAGAACATCTACTGCAATAGAATTACCTGTTTGACGCCATATTACTTTATCTGGAACAACTATATTAAAATCTTCAAATCCCATTAATCTTAATAATTCATTAGGCGTCATTTTTCTTGCCACTGATAATCTATCATTATAAATACCTTTGTAAATTTTATCATCTTTAATATGTCTAATTTTCGGTTTTTCTACTCTAAAATCTCCTACCCAATTAAATTGTTGATTAGCTGTTTGACATCCTATTATATCTTGATTTACTCTAGCTCTTCTACCATTTCTAGATGGATCTGTAACAAATTTAAATCCTTTTTCACCCAAATAATACTTATTATCAACTGATTTATCTAAATACATTGAACTCTTTTTTGTTAATTTTAATTTCTTTGGAAATTTAAAATCTTTAATATTAAAAGATTTTTTTATTCCAACAACAAATACTCTTTTTCTTAATTGTGGCAAATTATAATCTTTAGCATCTAGAATTTCCATTTTGATATCATAATCTAATTCCATAAATGTATCTTTTATAATTTCCCAAGTTTTACCATTATCATGATTTAATAATCCAGTAACATTTTCAAATATAAATACTTTAGGTTTTGTTTCTTTAATTAAACGTGCATAATCATAAAATAATGTACCTCTAGTATCTTCTAATCCTTTTCTAAAACCATATGTTGAAAAACTTTGACATGGACTTCCACCTACGAAAATATCCACTTTATTAGAATATTTTGTACCATCTAAAAATCTAATATCTTCATACCATTGATTTTCTGTAATTTTATAATTTGCAAAATATGATTTTTTTACATTATTTTCTTTTCCTGTTGAATTATAAATTTCTTTTATATAATTTTGCATTGTTTTATACTTTTTCTTATCAAAATTTGATATTATTTCATCTTCTTCTATATTTAAATACCTTTCTCCATTGTCACAAGCAAATATAATTTTATGATTAATATTCATTCTTTTGAGTGCCTGTTCAAATGCTCCAATACCACTAAATACTGTTGCTATATTTAACATAATGTTCCTCCATAAATCACATTAATCTCCTTTATTATTAGTACAACTTTTATAAATATATTACTAATTCATTAAAGTCATTAATTTTATTATTATATCAAACATTTATCTTTTTTACAATTCAATATGATCAACAACCTTTATCTAATCATATTTTAATAATAATTATCTATAAAAGATAACATTTTTTTCTCTATAATTCTCCACTCAGAATTTAAATTAATTGTTTTTACACTCATTTTACAATCAGTTAAATAATAGTCTTCATTTATATCTTGTGTTACTTTTGGATATAGTAACATTCCCGATTTTGTTCCAATAAAATTACTATTTTGAATATATGCATATATTTGATATAAATGAGAAACTCTAATTCTTTCTTTTTCTGAATAATTACTGCTTACCAATGTATTTCTATAATACTTAGTATCTATAATCAATTGCTGGTTGCTTTTATTATTTTCTATTACTGTATCTGTCCTCATTTCAGGTAATAGATCTCCATTTCTAAAAATTTCTTGTACTAAATTCCATTTTATTTTTGGTGAATGTACTTTATAAATATTCTTATCTAAGTTATGTTTATAAAAATTTAAAACAAATTTTTCATATAACATTGCCATTCTATCTTCATTCAAAAAATTCAAAAATTTATTTTCAACATCTTCATTATTAGCTATTAATCCAGCTATCATTAATTCACTAATATTGATTAAAACTCTATAATGATAATTATTTTTATTATACTTTATCTTATTAAATAATTGTTTGGAAAGTTTAATATCTTTAACATCATGGAAATATAATCTTAATTTATATAACTTTATTTTTAAATTTTCATCTAAATTTGGAGATATAACTAATAAATTAATTGTTGATTTTACTATTCTATTTATTAGTATATCATTTTCAAAAGAATCATATTTACATCTTATTTTACCTTTAATAATAGATAATTCATTTATTGAATTTGTAATATCTATTTTACCTTTTATAATTGCACTTGATTCACTTTCTAATTTATAATATTTATGAAGACCTCTTCTCACAATATTATTTGTTTCATATAAATAAATTTTAGCAAATAAATTATATATATTATCAAATTCATCTGTTCCTACTTGTATTTTATTTGACATATCTAACATTTCAAAAGCATAACACAACATATAATAAATGTTTTTAATAGGTATTCTACTTGTATAATCATTCATTTACATCACCTTAAAAGTTCTTCTATATAACTATTTGCTCTTTCTTCTTCATCAAACCAATATTCCTTTATCAATGGTTTAATTTCAAATTCCATAATTTCATCTAACCATTTATCTGATTTATTATAATTACAAAAATAACTATGCCCAATTTTAAAACCTTTTCCTAAAGTTATATCATTTTCAATTTCTGAATTTATTTTAGTAATTTTATTATTAATTTTTGCAATTAATTGTTCATTCAGACCTTGATTTTTAAGATGTTCTTTAAAGTTAATATTATCAAATGCTGGTTCCAATTCAAAAAAACAAAATCGTCTACGAAGAGCATAATCTATTAAAGCTAAACTTCTGTCTGCTGTATTCATTGTTCCTATAATATAAACATTTTCTGGAACATGAAACTTTTCTTCTAAATACAATATTTCTAATTCTTCTCCCCGTTTATCACTTTCTATTAGCATCATTAATTCTCCAAAAATTTTACTCATATTCCCTCTATTGATTTCATCAATTATAAAAATATATTTTTCTTCTAAATTTTGTGATGCTTCTTTACAAAACTTATAAAATGGACCTTTTTTTAATTCAAAACCATTACCATTTGGTCTATACCCTACAATAAAATCCTCATATGAATAATTCTGATGAAATTGTATTATTTTGATTTTCGTATCATCTTTTTTACCCATTAATGCATATGCCAATCTCTTTGAAACAAATGTTTTCCCTACTCCTGGAGCCCCTTGTAAAATTAAATTCTTTTTTCTATTAAGTAAAGAAATTAAAGTTATATAATTTTCTTTAGTGATAAAAACTTCTAATAAAAAATTGGATAATGTGTATTCATCCTCTTTATCTTTTAAAACAAACTTACTATCCTCACTTTCAGTATTAGTAGTATTTTGTTTAGCATCAATAAAAATCTTATAATAATTTAATGCAGATTGCCAAGACCTATGTGAATCTTCATTTTTTTTATTATATGAATCTAATTGATTTAATAAAATATCCAATCTATTGATATCATCTACACTATTAATATCATAAATACTTCTACTTATAATTTTTTCACTTATAGCCCACTTAGATAAATTTAATATAGACAAACCATAACTAGAAATTGTACTTTGCTTTAAAGATATTGTTTCTTTCATCCATTCTTCAAATTCTCTTCTTCCCAATATTTTCTCCTTTTTTAACTCATATATATATAATAATTATAGATTTATTATTTTATTACACACTCCTAACTCTCCCATCCTCTCAAAACAAATTTAACTGAATAAATCCATCATCTTTTTTCTTCTCTGGAAATTCACCCAAATATTTAAATATCTCTTCTGTATTACATATAATATTATGTTTTTTGCACAGTTCATAAAATAATTTTGATAATCTATTATTATTAGGACTGTTCAATATATAGCTATTTCCATATATCATTTGATATTTTTCTTTTAATTTAGGGAAATGCTTATCCAGTTTTTCATAAAAATATTCCCTATTTCCTTCACGCATAGTTACGCCTGCACCAAAAAACATAATTCTTTCTACACCATTTTCACTACATTTTTCTACAAGATTTCGTATATTATCTTCTGTATCATTTATAAATGGCAAAAGAGGGCTTAACCAAACTACTGTTGGTATTCCCTCATTTTTTAATACTTTCAATATTTCAAGTCTTTCTGATGTTGTTGATACATTCGGTTCTAATATTTTACATAGCTCTTCATCATATGTTGTCAATGTTATTTCTACTACACATTTTGACTGTTTATTTATCTCTATTAATAAGTCTAAATCTCTTAAAATCCTATCAGACTTTGTATGTATACTCAATCCAAATCCATATTTGCTTATTATTTCTAAGCATTTTCGAGTTTGTAATAATTTTGATTCTAGATGTATATATGGATCACTCATAGCACCAGTTACAATCATACATTTATTACGTTTTCTTTTTAGTTTATCTTCTAACAAATCAACTGCATTTATTTTTATTTCAATATCTTCAAAGTCATGATCCATATTATAACACTTACTTCTTGCATCACAATATATACAACCATGTGTACAACCTCTGTATATATTCATTCCATTTGTACTTGATAATATCCCTTTTACTACTTTTTCATGTGCCATTTTATCTTTTTACATCCTTCAACACATCAAATGATGCTGATAATGTTACACTAAATTCATATTCTGATGGTGTTTCTATTTGTAAAGCATTATTAGCATTACTAGAATTTTTAATCCCTACTGAATCTATATTTCTAGAATAATAATTTCCATAACTTACATTTTGAGGTCTTACATAAAAATTATAATCTTGGTTTGTAGATATATTCATAGGATCTCCAATAATATATTTACTTTTACTCAATAATCTCATTGCTTTTTCTGTCAACTTATTAAGTAGTCCTGTTTCTTTTTCTTCCATCAATTTATCACGTTTTTCATCTGATAAACTATAACTTAAATCATTATTTATCCCCATTTTTAATTCTTGACCTTTTGATATTATTTTTCCTATATTTGAAAAATCTTTAACTTTTATCTTTAAAACATTTGTAACTGTATAATTAATTACTTCTGTTGATTTAGTTTGTTCTTCATATTTAACATCATTATTAAAATAAGTAATTAATGTTTCATTTATTCCAATTTTACTCAATTTATCTTTTATATTTTTATATTTCATTTTCATCTGTTCTTTTACATTTTCTACACTAATATTATTTTTTTCTTCTATATCAAACTTATATGTAGCAACTCCATTAGTTGTTTCTTGTGTTTCTAATTCCAAATCATCTATATTATATTCACCTAATATATCTGATACATTATAAAAATCATCTGGTTTCATTTTTATTTGAACACTTTGTTTTGCAACATATGTTCTTTTGCTTTCACCTATTTTTTCTGTTTTTGTTTCTTTTTTAGAATCTGTTCTATAACTTACAGTTGTCAAATCTGATTCTTTGACTCCTAAACTTAACATATATTTTTTTAATTTAGCCATTGCTGTTGCATTTTTACTCGATACTTCTGACAATGATGTACCTTCTGTCTTTTTTTCCACTGTAAATTCTGCTGTATCTGGAGTTGTTTTTATTGTTTCTGTTATTGATAATCCGCTTATTGATCCTATTACCATTTTATCTTTCCCATATTGTAATACTTTAATATCTTCTTTTTTCTCTGGCATTTCTATAACCAATTTTCCTGGTAATGTTATAGTAGCTTGTTCTTCTGCAATACCTAATAAACTTATAAATACAAATAACAACATTATTTTTTTCATATTTTCCTCCAAATTTAATAATATAAAATTTCAACTTTATTCTATCATATTTTAATAAAAATACTAAATCTAATATTAAAATATTTAAAAATGTGATACACTAATTCAACTACATTTTATGAGGTGATATTTATTATGAAGAAAGTATTATTATTCTTATCTTTTATATTTATAGTAATAAACGTATCTACATTTTCACAAAATAAACAACTACAAAAAGAAAAAACTATATCTATTTCAGAAAAAGATGGATTAACTTATTAAAATGCTATTTTTATTACTGAGACTAACGAAGTTGACGGTGTTGCTGCCGAATATAGATGGTTAGAAAAACACTATCCTAATTGTTCTCTCAAATTACAAAAATTAGTAGATTATAATAATAAACCACACGATATTCTAATAATTATTACTAGTGATGGTATTGAAAAAAGTATTTATTTTGATATTTCAAATTTCTTTGGAAAATTTTAGTAAAATAAAAAAGCCCTATTATAATATTAAAGGGCTTTTTGTTTTATTCTAACTTAATATTCTTACTACTTTCCTTACTTTACTAATCTATATGTGTCTTTTGCTATCATTAACTCTTCTGCTGTTTCTATTTTAAATACTTTTACTTTTGATCCTTGCTTTGTTAATTCAACATTTCCAGGTACTCTTATCATGTTCTTTTCAACATCAAAGTCTACTCCTAAGTATTCTAATCCTTCACAAATAGCTTCTCTTAATTTAAGTGCATTTTCTCCTATTCCACCTGTGAATGCAATAGCATCTAATCCACCCATAACAGCTGAATACGCTCCTATATATGATTTTACTCTATAAGCATACATATCAAAAGCTAATTTTGATTTTTCATCTCCTGCTTCTATTCCTGCTAATATATCTCTAAAGTCAGAGCTATTTCCAGTTATTCCTAAAAGTCCTGATTCTTTATTCATTCTTTTATCCATACCTGCTGAATCTAATCCTCTTTTTTCCATAACATATAATACGGCTGCTGGATCTATATCTCCACATCTAGTTCCCATCATAAGGCCTTGTAATGGAGTTAACCCCATAGACGTATCTACAACTATACCATTTTTTACAGCTGACATACTTGCACCATTTCCTAAATGACATACTATAATTTTAGTTTCTGGCTTTCCTAACATTTCTGCTGCTACACCACTTACATATTTATGCGACGTTCCATGAAAGCCATATTTTCTTACTTTAAAGTCTTCATAATCCGCATATGGTAATGGATACATATATGCTTTTGGTTCCATTGTTTGATGAAATGCTGTATCAAATACTGCTACATTTTTCTTTGTTGGCAATAATTCTTGCATTACTTTGATTCCCATTATATTTGCTGGATTGTGTAATGGTGCTAATGCTGATAATTCTTCTAATTTTGTGATAACATCCGCATCAACTACAACAGAATCAGGGAAATATTCTCCACCATGAACAACTCTATGTCCAACTGCATCTATTTCATCTACAGATGTTACAACACCTTCATTTACATCTGTCAATGTCTTTAAAACTAAGTCAATTGCCATTTTATGATTATCCATTGGAACTTGTTTTTCATCTATTTTTATATCTTTTACTAAATTTTTGTATGTAAATATAGGCCCTTGTATTCCTATTCTCTCACATATTCCTTTTGCTAATGTGCTATTTATTTGCATATCAATCAATTCATACTTTAACGATGAACTTCCACTATTTATTACAAGTACTTTCATATTTCCTCCTATTTTATATTTACTAATTCTCTTTTTGGACTTAAATTATTGAAGTGATTCAACTGATGTTATAGCTACTACTTCTACTATATCTTGAACACTACATCCTCTTGATAAATCATGTGTAGGTTTTGCTAATCCTTGAATAAGTGGTCCTAATGCTTTTGCTCCTGCTAATCTTTCAACTATCTTATATGCTATATTTCCTGAATTTAAATCTGGGAAAATCAATACATTCGCTTGTCCTGCCACTTTTGAATTAGGAGCTTTTTTTGCTGCTATTTCTGGAACTATTGCAGCATCTAATTGAAGTTCTCCATCAAAATCAAAATCAACGTTTCTTTCTCTTAATAACCTTACTGCTTCTTGCATTTTTGTAACATCTTCATGTTCTGCACTTCCCATTGTTGAGAAAGATAAAAATGCTACTTTAGGCTCTTTCATTCCTACTGTAAATCTTGCTTTTTCAGCAGCTGAGATAGCTATATCTCCTAATTGTTCAACTGTTGGTGATGGTATTGCCCCACTATCTGAAAAGACAAATATACCATTATCTCCGTAATTAGGTGTTTTTGTTATCATTATAAATGAACTAGAAACTGTTTTTAATCCAGGTTTAGGTCCAATAACTTGAATTGCTGCTTTCAACACTTTTGCTGTTGGTGAATTTGATCCAGCAACCATTCCATCTGCTACTCCTTTTCTTACTAACATCGCTCCAAAAAATCTAGGCTCTGTCAATAATATTTCTCTAGCTTCCTCTAATGTCATTCCTTTTTTTTCTCTTAATTTTTGTAGTTCTGCTACAAATTCATCTAATCTTTCATATGTAATTGGTTCTATAATTTCTATTCCTTCAATATTTGCAGAACATCCTGCTGCATCTGCTTTTATTTTTTCTGGATTACCCACTAATATAATAGTAGCTATCCCTTCTTTTTTTACTATTTCAGCTGCTTGAAGAACTCTTGTATCTTCACTTTCTGGTAAAACAATTGTTTTCCCTAGTGTTTTAGCCTTCTCTATAAGTGTTTCCATTAAATCTGCCATTAGCATCACTCCTAATTTATTTTTTTAACATTACGCATTAATTATACCTTGTTTTTTTAGTAAATCAAGTACCTTCCATAAAATTATTCAAATATAGCATTTACAAATTCTTGAGTATCAAATTCTCTTAAATCTTCTATTCCTTCTCCAGCTCCTAAAAATTTAATTGGTTTCTTAAGTTCATCTGAAATCGAGAATATTATTCCACCTTTTGCTGTACCATCAAATTTAGTTAATATTACACCTGTTAAATCAACAATTTCATTAAATAATTTTGCTTGTTGAAGTCCATTTTGACCAGTTGTACTATCTACTACTAAAAGTGTTTCTATCTTTTCTTCTCCAGATTGTTGAACTATTATTTTATTAATTTTTTCTAATTCTTTCATTAAGTCTGTTTTATTATGTAATCTTCCTGCTGTATCTATGATTACTACGTCTACATTTCTATTTTTTGCAGCCGTCACTGCATCAAAAACAACTGCAGCAGGATCACTACCATGTGTCTGTTTTATGACCTCTACACCAGTTCTTTTTCCCCATTCTTCTAATTGTTCTATTGCAGCAGCTCTAAATGTATCGCCTGCACCTACTAATACACTTTTTCCTTCTGATTTTAATTTACTTGCGATTTTACCAATAGATGTTGTTTTACCTACTCCATTTACCCCAACAACTAGTATTACATTTAATTTTCCATCTTTTATATGTAATTTTGTATCTTCTGAATCCAATTTTTCTTTAAGTATTTCCTTCAATTCCATGTATACTTCTTCTGATTCTTTCACTTTATTTTTAGTGACTCTTTGTTCTAATTCTTCTATAACTTTAAGTGTCATATTATATCCGATATCCGATTGTATTAGTAACTCTTCTAACTCTTCATACAAATCATCATCTATTGGCTTACCAACAAACAATTGTTTTAGCTTAGCAAAAAATCCTTTTTTTGGATTTACTAATCTATCTTTTAATGGTTTTGGCTTTTCTATTACAACTTCTTTAATTTCTTCTGTTGCCTCTTCTTTTTTTTCTTCTATGCTTCCCGCTTCTTCACTCACTTTATTTTTTGATTCATCATCTTTTTTACCAAATCCTAATATTTTAAATGCCATCTACTTCACTTCCTTTTCTTTTTCAGCTTGTGATTTTTCTAAATAATACGGTTTTATATTGTTTATATTTACATTTTTTAAAATCCCATTATTATACATATGCACAAATGTTGTTGCCCTTATTTTACTATTATATTCATCTATTATTGTCAAATTTTCATTATTTACATTTTCAATTATTTTATTTTTATATTTCTGTGCTGCATCTCCTACAAAAATATATTTTGTATTACATTCATTTATTTTACTATTTATATATATTAACAAGTCATCTAATTTAATAACTTCTCTATCTTCTACAAGATTTATATTAAAATCATTATTTCCTATTACATATTTTCCACAATAAAGTTTTTCTTTATTTGCATCAATCATAGATAATATAACTGTATTATCTAATTCATTTGAACTTTTACTAATTCTCGCAGCTTGAAATGCAAGTGCATCTATTTCATTCACTTCATAAATCTCTACATCTCTTCCAAAAAACATTC
>RRZU012998747.1_pt1 | contig 28281 bp, 21 predicted proteins | sample 2165561 | NCBI WGS metagenome assembly RRZU01 (sample SAMN10456909, study PRJNA506462) | wastewater metagenome | isolation source: wastewater sludge | place: USA: Moscow, Idaho | reverse complement strand
GAGCGAGAATCCAGATCAGTGGGAAGAGATGCTCCGGGCAGTCTTGGGTAATGAGGCCGCGGATCGCATGATTGAGCAGATGCGCAGTCAGGGTATTGATCCGGGCGCCCAGATGTCGGAGATGATGAATCCCGCGAACTTTAACCAAATCGTCAATCAGGTACGTGCCATGCTTGGCTCGTCCGGTGACGGCCCCGTCAACTGGAAGGTGGGCGAGCAGGTTGCGCGCGAGACAATTCAGCGTGACCACCTGGATACGCTGACCGCCGCCGAAGGTGACCGGGCGCGCATGTGTCTACAGACCGCTAACCTGTGGCTCGACCCTGCCACTGACATTGATCCGTGCATGGGCCCGAACCAGGCATGGAGTCGCCTCGATTGGCTCGCCCACACCCTCGCCACGTTCAAGCGGCTGACAGAGCCAGTTGGTGAGAACGTCGCCCGCGCCTTCACCGAAGTGATTCGCGAGCAAATGGAGTACGCGCCCGAGGAGATTCGCGGTCTCTTCGGCGGCGATTCCTCGCAGATGATGGCGGGCATCCTTTCTTCTCTTCTCGGTATGCAGTACGGTGCCGGACTAGCCGAGCTTGCCACGATCTCCTTCGGCACCGCCGACGCTGGTCTCCCCCTCGTCGAGGGCGAGACAGCCGCGCTCGTTCCTGCTAACGTCGCAGAGTTTGCCAAGGACCTGGAGGCTGAGCCAGACGAGGTCATCCTCTTCGCCGCGGTGCGCGAGCAGGCCGCAGCCCGTCTCTACTCGCGAATCTCCTGGCTGCGGCCCCAGCTTCTCGACACCGTAGCCGCCTACGCCCGCGAGATCCAGATCGACACAGACTCCATCGAGGAGCAGGTGCGCGAGATGGGTGGTTTCGATCCGGCGGCCATGCAGGAGCTAAATCTCACCGCTGTCTTCGCACCGTCGCTTACTCCCAGCCAGGAAACCACATTGGCACGCTTGGAGCATCTCCTCTCCCTCGCCGAGGGCTGGATCAGCGCGGTTTCGGCGCGCGCGGTTATATCGCAGCTCCCTCACGCGGTTGCCCTGGGTGAGATGTTCCAGCGCCGCAGCGCCACAAGTTCTCCCATCAACCAGGTCTTCGGCCCGCTCGTGGGGCTAGAGCTCAAGCCGCGCAAGGTCCGCGAGGCCGCTACTTTTTGGCGCATGGCTCTCGACCGTCTGGGGATGGAGGGGCGCGACCGCCTGTGGTCTCATCCTGATCTTCTCCCCACCCCGGAACAATTGGAAAAACCCGAAACCTTCTTCGAGGAGCACACCCCGTCGGACGTCGAAGCCGAGTTGGATGCCTTCCTCGAGGAGTTGCTCAGCGGCGGCAGCGGCAGCGAAGCTCCCCACGAGCCCGCCTTCGGCCAGGGACCCGAGGGCAGTTCGGGTGCAGATGGCGAGTCAGGGTCGGGGGAGTCCAGGTCCAGCAGTTCTGGTCCCGACGATTCCAATTCCGATAATTCCAATGACGACGGCGCGCCCCGCACCCACTCGTAGCCTCTTCTACTCATCTGGCCACTGATAGTGCACCGAAAATCGCCTAAAGTCTCCCATTTTGGCGGGGTCTTGCCCAGATACGGTGCACTATCCGTTTGAGGGGTTGCGCCCATAGGTTTTGACCTATTTGCGCAACCTCTAAGGTGGGAGTACCAGCGTATATAACCACCCAGAGAAGTACGCGTCAGCGCAACGTTCAGACGTTCGTTATTCCACCGGGCTGGGGACAACGACAATCCACAGGGATCTCATCCATCTTGCTGGGGACAACGGACCCTTCTGGGGATTATTTCTGCATGATTCAGCGCTCCGCTCTATCCTCGTGACAAGCAAACACGAGGAGGATGCATGCAGATCGTTGCGGGGTTGGGAGTATATTGGCGAACACGTGACGTCCTTCAGATAGGCCTTGATCCACGGGTGGGAGTTCTCATTGAGGGGCTTTCACGTCCAGAACAAGAGATCGTCACCTTTCTCACGAGGTCTCGCACCTCGGCCGAGATCAACGCGATGGCTGCCGTCAAAGGTGTCTCCGAGGAACGCATCTCAGGCATTCTCGCGTTGTTACACCGCTCCGGTGTTCTGGAAGGTTTGGCTCTCCCCGCACCCGTCAGTGCGGACACAGGGTCAACACAACACAACTCTCTTCCTACGGTCCGCACCAACTCAGCGTCCCTTCCGCGGGCACATCATCACGTTCATATCGCACGGCTTGACACTCTCGGGGTAGAGATTGGCCTGCGTCTCGCCCAGCTGGGCGTGGGAACAGTGTCGTTCTCCGACAACGCACCCGTTCAGGCTTCCGACCACCCCATGCTGTGGCCCAATTGGTATGGCGTCGCTCGGGAGCAGGCAATGAAGACAGTACTGCGGCAGCTCTCTCCCTCCACCTCCGTAATCGGTGAGGAGCCCCCTGGTGTGGTGGTATTCACCGGTGCGCACTTCATTCATCCCTACGTCACTCGATTATGTATGGATGAAGGCATCCCCCACCTCCTCGTGTGGGAAGAAGAGATCGATGTGTGCGTGGGCCCGCTGGTGGAGCCTCAATCTTCCTCGTGTGCCTCCTGCATATTTCTCAACAGAATGGCGAGCGACCCAGCATGGAATATTCTGGCACCGCAAGCCCAGGCAGGAGTTCCACTTGCTACCGCGGGTGAATCCCGCGCATTGGCAGCTAGTATGGCAGTTCGCTCTATCCTCGGGTTCCTCGATGGAAGGGGTAACTCTCTCAGAAATACGCAATGGAGAGTGCCACCAATGCCTTTCTTCCCGCGCGCAATTGAAGCGCCCAGCAACAAGACATGCGGATGCGCATCTCACGAAACAATGCTCGCAGCGTTGGAATCCGCGCTCCCCGATCCTCATTCCGCGACCTAGTTGCTACCCGCCAGCGACGACGGCGAGCACCTCATCTCCCCACTGGGCCAGCTTGGTGGAGCCGATCCCCTTGATCCGCCCAAGTTGGGTGAGTCTGACGGGCTTCGCAATGGCGATGGCCCGCAGTGTGGTGTCATGGAAGACCGTGTAGGCGGGGCGGTTCATCTCCGCCGCCGTCTTGGCGCGCCACGCAACTAGCCGTTCCAACAGTTCAACATCTTCTGGGTAACGCTCCGCGAATTCCGCGGATTCCTGGGCCCGACGTTGACGGTAGCTGGTGGTACGCGATACCGGCTTCTCCGGCTTTGGCCATACCTCGTCAAGGAATCGCGAGCGCTTACGATTGGCCCGCGAGCCATTACCCTTGGCATATGACACCTGGAGGTACCTCTTAGCGCGCGTGATCCCCACATAGAGCAAGCGACGCTCTTCAGCAATACCTTCCTCACCTTTAGCGAGGGAAATAGGCACAAGTCCTTCGCTCACTCCGGCAAGGAAGACCGCTTCCCACTCCAAACCCTTGGCGGCGTGTAGAGATGACAGCGTAACGCCGTCGACTTGCGGGGCGTTCTGCAGTTGCGCTCGTTCCTCTAGCTCCTGAACAAACTCCAACATGGTGGCCCCACGTGCCTCTTCCATCTCCTTGGCCAGAGATAGCAGGGCATTGAGCGCCTCCCAGCGGTCACGAATGGCACCCGCCTGCTCGGGAGCTTCATCGCGCCACCCAGTCTGCCGTAGCACGGTCCGAACGCTCGATGACAGGGTTCCCTCAATGCCCGAACGCGCCGCAGCACGCATGGCCACCATTGCCTCACGAACCTCGCGACGGGAGAAGAATCGTTCGGATCCACGCACGGAGTAGCCCACTCCCGCACGAGAAAGAGCCGCCTCAAACTCCGCCGACTGAGCATTCGTGCGATACAAGATCGCCATGTCCCGCAGTGGCACGCCCTGGTCACGCAGCGTGAGGATCTCACCGGCGATGGAATCTGCCTCCGTCGTATCGTCGGTGTACTCAGCCCATGTCACGGGAACCGACGTGGGAAGCTGCGAAATCAGCCGCACCGCCCCCTCGGATCGATCCGGCGCAATCACCTCGTTGGCCGCCGCCACAATCTGTGGTGTTGACCGATAGTCACGATTGAGTTCGATGATCTTGGCATCCGAGAACTCTTGCGTAAACCGCGCCAGGTAATGTGAGCTCGCACCAGTAAAGGAATAGATCGTCTGGGAAACGTCTCCCACCACGCAGAGTTCCTTGCGATCTCCCAACCAGAGCTGAAGCAGCCGATGCTGGAGCGGTGAAACGTCCTGATACTCGTCAACAACGAAATGACGGTACTGATGGCGAATCTGCTTGGTGATGTCCGGCCGATCGAGCAAGATCCCCACAAGGATGAGGAGGACATCCTCAAAATCGATAACGTTGCGTTCTGTTTTAACGTCCTCGTAAACGCGCATAAGCTGCGAGATCTCACTCATCGAGTGGCCGGCTACATCGCCGCGCCCCTGCTGAGTAGCACGCTCGACATAGGTATCTGGCGTCACGAGCGAAACCTTCGCCCACTCGATTTCGGAGGCAAGATCGCGGACAGCCACCTTGTCCACTCCCATTCCTAGCTGGCCCGCAGCCTGGGAGACGAGCGAGAGCTTGTGCTCCGCAATGGGAGGAACGCGACCGCCCACAGCTGTTCCCCAAAAGAACGAGAGCTGCCGCAACGCCGCCGCGTGGAATGTCTGCGCTGACACTCCACCTACACCCAAATCGCGCAACCGCGAACGCATCTCCCCTGCCGCGCGCGACGTGAACGTCACAGCTAATACATTCCCCGGCTCAAACGCGCCCGTGTGAACACCATGCGCGATGCGATACGTAATAGCCCGCGTTTTGCCCGTACCAGCGCCCGCTCGCACACACACCGGCCCGAAGAGAGTGGTAGCCACCTCTCGCTGTTCCGGATCCAGATGCTCCAACAACCGATCCATGACACCTCCTAAGAACAGTCTGGCACGCCCCTCCGACACATCTCACACCACGTCCGCATGAACAAGCGCACGATTTAGAGATTGCGCCGGTCGATCGGGCCATCACGAGGATGGTATGGGGCTTGACCCGCCCGCGTGACCTCTTTTACTTAAGGGTCGTCTAGCATGGGGGTATGGCTGATTTCACGATGTACTCCACGACCTGGTGCTCCTACTGCAAGAACCTCAAGCGACAGCTCGACAAAGCCGGGGTAACGGGCTACCGCGAGGTCAACATTGAGGAAGACCCCGCCGCTGCCCAGCGTGTCGAAGGTTTTAACGGTGGCAACCGAACCGTCCCCACTCTGGAATTCTCCGATGGCAGTGCCCTCACCAATCCGTCCCTCGCGCAGGTCCAGGAGAAGCTCGCGTCGCTGAGCTGACGAACTGCGAAATCGTAGCTAACCGGCTGCCCAACTGAATCACAAACGACGGCGGACATCCCCACTACGGGCGACAGTCCGCCGTCGTCGTCACAAGCGCCTGAACGTCGTCATCACGAAATCTCAGCGCTGCGCAGCCCATCACATCGTGCCCCCTCGGGGATGACTGACTTCCTCATCTTGGGGCAAGCCCACAGCCCATGTCCCTGTTTGAGGTGTGCGAATAAATCCTCACACCTCGTCATTGCCACCATGGCGTGCAAGCACTCGTGGTCTCAGATTGCGTCGTCGTATTTGTCCATACCCAAGACCTCGGCAAACGTCTGCCCCAGCCAAGACTGGATAAGGCTGGCAGCCACGGACGTGGGTGAAGGTACCTGGATCTCGTGGGCGCGCAATGCCGCGATTAACTCCTCACGTGAGAAGAAGTGCGCATGCGCCATCTCTTTTCCGTCGACGGCGAGATCTGCCTCACCCGCATGGGTCCACCCGTTAAAGGCGAGCATGAGCGAGCGCGGGAACGGCCAGGGCTGGGAGCCAAAGTACTCAACCCGGTCCACGGTGATATGGGCTTCCTCATATACCTCGCGGCGCACAGCGCTTTCCAAGGTCTCTCCTGCCTCCACAAAACCTGCCAGCACCGAATATCGGCCCGGACCCCATGCGGAGTTACGGCCCAGCAGCAGCCGGTCCTGCTCATCATGGATGGCCATGATGACCGCGGGATCGGTGCGCGGATACGTGAGGTGGCGATGAGGGCAACGCTTTTCCCAACCGCTGGGCTGCAGTTCCAGGGGTTCACCGCATTCCGTGCAAAAAGGCGAGGTGCGATGCCACTGCAAGATGGCCACGGCGGTCACTGCCAGCGCGGTATCCGTGTCGGCCCACTCGTGGGCCCAGTAACGCACCGGACGCATCTGGGGAGCATCGACCGGCTGGACGTCCGCGGAGGAAATGAGATCGGTGGCGTCGCACGCGAAGTAATAATTCTCACCCGCCCGGCCCAGATAGACGGCGCTCCGGGCCTCCCAGGGGGTGGCTTCCTGCCGGTCCAGCAGCAACAGATGTCCGGGACGATCTGGATCGATCGCCACGCTATCTTCGGCTACAAGAATAAAACGCGCCTGCGAACTGCTCCTAGCCGAGGCAAGCGCACGTGCGTCATTACGTGTTAATTCGTCGCGATCAATGGTTCCTCGCGCGAGATTTAGGTCTGGTCCCACTACTTCCTCCTCCCTCTAGAGTAGTCGAGTGTGATGTGGTCCTTATCCTACGAAACGGAGATAGCATGTCCTTCTCACCAATTATTGCGATAATGCCTCTGTGACAACGATGGCTGCCGCAGTAAAAGAACGCTCGCACTTCAAGGAATGGGAACCGGAGGCTTCATACCCTCTGGTGCGCAGGCCGATAAGGCTAGGCGCCCATCTTCATGAGGGAGGTGCTGACTTCGCTATCATCGCGCCCCACGCGTCCAACGTGGTGCTCTGCTTGTTTGACGACACCCCCGACGGACTCGTCGAGCGCCGCTATTCGCTGCGCTCGCGCTCAGGAGTGTGGGCGGGCCAAGTTCCCGGTGTTCAGGCGGGCCAGCGATATGGCTATCGCGCCTACGGGCGCTGGGCTCCCGACCAGGGCATGCACTATAACCCTGCCAAGCTGCTGCTGGATCCGTATGCTCGCGCCATTACCAAGGCGCCGGATCTTGTTCCCGATATCTACCCCCACGAGGTAGACGAGAACTTCTCCCCTACCGCCTACCCGGCTCAGATCGATACCCACGATTCAGCCCCGTTTATGGCGCTGGGCGTGGTGACTGACGCACGCGAGGACGTCGTCGATCATCCCTACCTTGCATGGGACGATACTGTCATCTACGAGGGGCACGTGAAAGGCCTCACCAAGCTGTCGACGGATATCCCCGAGGAGCTGCGCGGAACCTACGCCGGTCTCGGCCACGAGAACACCACTGCGCGCCTGAAAAAACTGGGTGTTACGGCGGTGGAGCTCCTTCCCATCCATGCCAAGATGGACGAACCCTTCCTCACAAAGAAGGGGTTGACTAATTACTGGGGCTACAACACCCTGGCCTTCTTCGCACCCGAACCCACCTACGCTACTCAAGCGGCACAGGAGGCTGGACCCGAGGCCGTCATCGCCGAGGTCAAAGAGATGGTGCGCAAGATGCACGAGGCTGGCCTAGAGGTCATCCTCGATGTCGTCTACAACCACACATGTGAGGGCGGTATCGATGGTCCGTCCGTCTCATGGCGAGGGCTCGATCAGACCTCCTACTACATGCAGGACCCCAGCTCTCCCACGCGTTTCATGGACACCACCGGCTGTGGTAACTCCCTCGATTTCCGCCGCCTCAAGGTCGTGCGCATGGCGCTCGATTCCCTGCGCTATTGGGTCACCGAGATCGGGGTGGACGGATTCCGATTCGACCTCGCCGTCACGCTGGGCCGCAACGGCGAGCAGTTCGACCCGCACCACCCCTTCTACGTGGCCATGGCGACCGATCCCGCCCTCAAGGGCATCAAGCTCATCAACGAGCCGTGGGATCTAGGCCCCAACGGCTGGCAGACAGGCCGCTTCATTTTCCCGACGGCGGACTGGAACGATCACTTCCGCGATACCGTCCGTAGTTTCTGGGTTGCGCAGCCGTGCTCACTCATGGGCGGTGGGCATGGCGGCGATCTGCGTGATCTCGCTACCCGTTTGGCTGGGTCCGCAGATCTTTTTGGGCACGGACGTGTTCCCGGGGGGCGCGGGCCCCAGGCTTCAATCAACTTCATTACGGCGCATGACGGCTTCACCATGCATGACTTGGTGTCGTATAACTACAAGAACAACGATGCCAATCTTGAAGGCAACCGTGACGGCACCAATGACAACAAGTCATGGGATCACGGCTTCGATGACCTAGCAAGTAGCGAGCCAACTCCTCGCCATGTTCTTGAACGCCGCCGCAAGTCGATCCGGAACCTCTTTGCCACCCTCATCTTCTCCGCCGGGACTCCAATGATCACCGCGGGAGACGAAGTAGGCCGCAGCCAAGGAGGCAACAACAATTCCTACTGCCAGGACAACGAGATCTCGTGGATTAACTGGGATCTGGAATCGTGGCAAAAGAACCTTGAAGAGACAGTCAGCTATCTTATTCAGCTCCGTCGCGAGCATTCCGTATTGCGCCCGGATCGCTTCTACACCGAGGGCTTGACAGACGACGGCCAAGTGTACGAACTCGAATGGTTCGACGAAGAGGGCCATCACATGCCCGAGCACAAGTGGTTCGATACCCACCTACGAACGATTCAGATGCTGCGCTCAGGCGGCGAGAACGATGCGGACGCGCTGCTCGTCATCAACGGCTCGATTAGTCCGCGAGACGTCCGGTTGCCAGCGGACCGTGGCGAGTCGTACACCCTCGCATGGGATTCAGCGTGGAAGAAGCCTCGCACTACTCTTCCGGTCTATGCGGCGGGCGCTATGACGAACCTGGAAGCGCTCTCCATTCGGCTCTATCTCTCAAGCCGCGTATCGTAGTTAAGCGTAGTTAAGAGGTTGCGCTGATAGGTTCGGCCCACCAACAACATTGCGGCCCACGCACAAGTAAGAAGGACACAATGACCAACAGCATCGGCGATGCACTCGAGAACGCCACCAGCGATGCCTCGCTCGCTCACAGCCGTCAGGTAAGCGAGAAGATCGAAGCTGGGATCAAGAAGGACCCCTCCCAGTTCCGTATGCTTACGGGCGACCGCCCCACGGGCAACCTGCACATCGGGCACTACTTTGGTTCGTTGAAGAACCGCGTTCGCCTCCAGCAGGCTGGCGTGGATAGCTGGATTCTTGTGGCCGATTATCAGGTGATTACCGATCGCGACGGCGTCGGCCCCATCAAGGACCGTGTCTACTCGCTCGTCACCGATTACATCGCCGTGGGTATCGATCCCGAGAAAGCCACGATTTTCGCTCACTCGCAGGTTGAGGCGCTCAACCAGCTCATGCTGCCGTTCCTCTCGCTGGTCACGGACGCCGAGTTGCGCCGTAACCCCACCGTGAAGTCTGAGCTGGAGGCAACCGATGGCCGCCCCATGTCCGGCCTCATGCTCACCTATCCGGTGCATCAGACGGCAGATATCCTCTTCTGTAAGGCCAACATCGTGCCGGTGGGTAAAGATCAGCTGCCCCATCTGGAGCAGGCTCGTGTTATCGCTGACCGCTTCGACGCCCGCTATGGACGCCTCCCCGGCTCCAAGGACCCAATCTTCCCACGCCCGCAGGCGCTGCTATCCGAGGCAGAGATGGTGCTGGGCCTTGATGGCACGAAGATGAGCAAGTCCAAGGGCAATACGATTGAGCTGCGGATGACCGCCGACGAGACGGCCAAGCTCATCAAGAAGGCTAAAACAGACGCCGATCGCCACATCACCTTCGATCCGGTCAACCGTCCGGAGGTGTCGAACCTCCTGACACTCGCTGGACTGTGTCAAAATCGCGATCCGCGCGTCATTGCCGAGGAGATCGGCGACGGCGGCGGCGGTACCCTCAAGAAGGTTCTCACGGAGTCCCTCAACGAGCATCTGGCGCCCATTCGCACCCGTCGTGCCGCGCTGGAGTCGGATCCCGTCTACATCCAGTCGGTGCTGCACGCCGGAATCGAGCGTGCTACTGCTCAGGCCGAGGAAACTCTCAATGAGGTCCGCACAGCCATGAATATGGTCTACTAACCCCTCCTGATTTGCTGTCTGACGACGTCGTCGACTAGATACGTCTGCGTCTACCCCAGCTGAATCCAAGTAGTCCGGTCCACGATCCTCAATCGTCGACCGGACTACTTCTGTCCCCTAGGGCGAGCCAATAAGACGGCAAATCGACAAGAACGACGGCGCCCACACCCTGCGATTTTGAGATGAGGCGTGTATGCGGCTGCATGTGAGTCACAAAACATTTAGTCTGGTGGCGTGAGTATTAATGAGCCTTTGAGCCCCCAGACGCCAGACGCTTCCGCCGAGTACGTCGCTGTACCCCCGGCCGAGCCCACAGCCCCTGTCCCGGCACCTTTCGGAGTGATCGGTCGTATCCCGATCCGCGATATTGAGCCCAGCATTGAAGGAGGTGCCTGGGCCGCCAAGGGAACGGAGTTTGAGTCCTTCCCTGTCCGCGCCACCATCTTCCGTGAAGGTCACGATCTTTTCGGCGCCGAAGCAGTCCTCGTGGATCCCGAAGGGAACGAGGTTCAGCGGGAACCGATGTATCTCATCAAGCCCGGACTCGGTCGTTATGAGGCGTGGCTGACTCCCACCTACCCGGGCGCATGGTCGTTCTTCGTCCGCTCCTATTCCGATCCGGTAGCCACCTGGATTCACAATGCGGAGGCACGCATCGGCGCAAACTCCGATATCGAGTTGGTTTTCCTTGAGGCCGAGGCCCTCCTGCGGCGCGGCATTGAGATCACTCCTGAGGGTCCCGACCAGCTAACCCTGTGGGATGCCCTCAATGTGGCCAAGATGGAGCGCCTGTCCGCCAAGGTACGCTTCGAGGCGGTGACCGCCCCCGGAGTCTTGCGCGTTTTTGATCTCTTCCCCATCCGCGACCTCGTCACCGAGTCGAGCACGTTCCCCGTCAATGTCGATCGCCAGCGCGCCCTCACCGGAGCATGGTACGAGATCTTCCCGCGCTCGCACGGTTCCTACCAGGCAGATGACGGCTCGTGGATCTCAGGCACACTGCGCACCGCCGCCGAGGATCTACCTCGCATCGGCGCCATGGGCTTCGACGTCGTCTACTTGACCCCCATTCACCCCATCGGCACCACCGACCGCAAGGGCCGTAACAACACGCTGACGGCGGCACCCGGCGATCCCGGTTCGCCGTACGCCATTGGTTCAGCCGACGGCGGCCACGACGCCATCCATCCCGAACTGGGCACCTTCGAGGACTTCGATTACTTTGTCGCAAGGGCACGCGAGCACGGCATGGAAGTGGCCATTGATCTGGCCCTCCAGTGTTCGCCGGACCATCCGTGGCTCCAGGAGCACCCGGAGTGGTTCACCACCCGCGCCGACGGAACCATCGCCTTCGCCGAGAATCCTCCGAAGAAGTACCAGGATATCTACCCCCTGAACTTCGATAACGACCCGGAGGGCATCTACCAAGAGATCTTCCGCATTCTCGAGCTCTGGGTCGAGCATGGCGTAACGATCTTCCGCGTGGATAACCCGCACACCAAGCCGGTGGCCTTCTGGCAGCGCCTGCTGGCGGAGTTCCGCGAGAAGCACCCCGAGATCATCTTCCTCGCGGAGGCCTTCACCGCTCCCCCGATGCTGCACGGCTTGGGCGCCGTAGGATTCCATCAGTCTTACTGCTACTTCGCGTGGCGCAACGAGAAGAAGGAAATCGAGGAGTACCTGTGGGAACTCGCCACCGAATCTGATTCGTTGGTTCGCCCGGCCTTCTGGCCCACCACCCACGACATCCTCACGCCTTACATGCAGCGAGGTGGCCTTCCCGCCTTCGCCATTCGCGCGGTCCTCGCGGCCACGGGTGCCCCCACGTACGGCATCTACTCGGGCTACGAGCTAGTGGAAAATGTTCCCCGCCCCGGCTTCGAGGAGCAGATCGACAACGAGAAGTACGAGTTCAAGCCACGCAACTGGCAGGCTGCCGAGGCCACTGGACTGCCACACCTGCTCGGTACCCTCAACGGCATCCGTAAGCGCCATACCGCACTCAACCGGCTGCGCGGCCTGCGGATCAACGAGACAACGAATGACAACATTCTTTGCTTCACCCGCTTCTCGCGCCCCGAGGAGTCTCCCGATGGCCAGGCGGATGCGGTCATCACCGTCATCAACCTTGATCCATTCTCTGCTCACGACGGCGTCATTAACCTTGATCTCAGCCCCTTCGATGTTCAGCCCGGCTGGGCTGGCGAGGCTCTCTTCGAGGTAACCGATGAGCTCTCCGGCCAGACCTTCCTGTGGAACGAGCGCCCCTACGTGCAGCTGGATCCGAGCTGGCAATTCGCCCACGTGCTGTCGGTGAAGGTGCTCTAATTGCCCCACTCATATCAAGATCCCGCAGTATCCCCCCGATTCATTCCCACCATTGACGAGCGGCCGGGTCTGACCCCAGACCCGGCCTGGTACCAGCGTGCAGTGTTCTACGAGGTACTTCTTCGTGCCTTCGGCGATACCACCGAGAGCGGTACCGGAGATATCCCCGGCCTCATTGACCGGCTGGATTATCTGCAATGGCTTGGCATCGATTGCCTCTGGCTTCCGCCATTCTTTCCCTCGCCATTACGCGATGGAGGATATGACGTCTCCGACTTCATTGCGGTGGATCCCATGTATGGGACACTGCGGGATTTTGATGAGCTTGTCCAGGCCGCGCACGAGCGCGGAATCCGGATCATCATCGACATGGTGGTCAACCACACCTCGGATGAGCATCCCTGGTTCCGCGCCTCACGCGAGGACCCTGAGGGACCGTTTGGCGATTTCTACGTGTGGGCCGACGACGACACCCAATTCTCCGACGCCCGCATCATCTTTATCGATACGGAAGAGAGTAACTGGACGTTCGATCCAGTGCGGCGCCAGTTCTTCTGGCACCGATTCTTCTCTCACCAGCCCGATCTCAACTACGAGAATCCGGCTGTTCAGGAGGCCATTCTCAACGTGGCCCGCTTCTGGGCGCGACGCGGTATTGATGGTTTCCGTCTCGACGCCGTGCCTTACCTCTTCGAAGAAGAAGGCACCAACTGCGAGAATCTGCCGGCCACCCACGAGTTTCTTGCCCGCGTGCGCACCATGCTGGATACAGAGTTCCCCGGGACCATCTTGTTGGCGGAAGCTAACCAGTGGCCAGCCGACGTCGTCGACTATTACGGAACCAACGAAGCGCCCGAGTGCCACATGTGTTTCCATTTCCCCGTGATGCCGCGGATCTACTATTCGCTGCGTGACGAGCGCGCAACCGCAATCCGGGACATCATGGCGGCCACACCGGAGATTCCGAAAGGCGCACAGTGGGGAACCTTCCTGCGTAACCATGACGAGCTCACGCTGGAGATGGTTTCTCCGGAGGAACGGGCACGCATGTACGAGTGGTACTGCGACGAAGAGCGGATGCGCTCGAACGTGGGTATCCGGAGGCGTCTCGCTTCCCTTCTCGGCAACTCGCGTTCGGAACTCGAACTTGCGCACGCTCTGCTTCTCTCGTTACCCGGCTCACCCTGCCTCTACTACGGTGACGAAATTGGGATGGGTGACAACATCTGGTTGGAAGACCGCGATGGAGTGCGCACTCCCATGCAGTGGACTCCCGGCCATAATGCGGGGTTCTCGTCGGCCGAGTCTGGAAAGCTCTACCTGCCGGTCATTGACTCTCTGGTGTTCAACCCGCAGGCCGTTAACGTCGAATCTCAGCTGGCTCAACCCAACTCCTTGCTGCATTGGGTACGGCAGGTCCTCGCCGTTCGGCGGCAGTACCCCGTCTTCGGGAATGGGGCTTTCGTACAACACGACGCGGATCACGACGAGGTTCTTGCGTTCACCCGTTCCAACGGCGAGCAGACGGTTCTTTGTCTCATGAACCTGTCGGGGCGTCCGGTGTCCACCTCCATTTCCGTACCCGACTATGCCGGATGGCATGCCACGGAAATCACCGGCGGCGCGGAGTTTCCCGATATCGTGGCCGACTACCCCGTGACCCTTGCGGCGCGCGGTTTCCTCTGGATCGCGCTTACCCCACCCTGAGTATTTGTCTGCTCGGCACCCTCATACGATAAATCTGAAGGAATCACTCCATGGAGTTTGACAAACCCCGCCCACCACGTGGCTCAGAGCCCACCCCCGAGGAGTTTCTTCCGTCACTGATTCCGTGGATTCACGGATCTCGATGGCATATGGAAGAGACTGGCACCATCACCCTGGCCGCCCAGTGCGAGATCGCTCGAGAAGGAAACGACCGGACACTATGGCTGGTCATTGCCTCCGGCGAGCGCCTCTACAACGTCCCGCTAGTGGTTGCGACGTCTGCTACGAAGAACGACGACGACGTCACTCAGGGTCTTATTGCCACAGTGGGCAGCTGGTCACTCTATGATGCAACGTCGCATCCACTAGGGCAACGGGCCCTTTTCTCACTGCTTGTTGATAGGGAGGGTGCTGAAAAAACACCAGATACCACCGGAGACTCTTTGTTTAATCATGGGGAGAAGACTTTCAGTTTTACTAGCCTCCCTCTACACGGACTCTCTGGTCCAGTCAGTACAGCACAGCGCCTCACATCAGAGCAGTCGAACACCTCAATCATCTACCGCTTTAATGATCAGACGCCCATTATCATCAAACTTTTCCGAGTTCTTGCCAGTGGGCACAACCCGGATGTCGAACTTCAACTCGCACTGGATGCCAGCGGTACAGTCCCCCGTCAATATGGCTCCGTGAGGATGCGCTACCAGTCAAAAACCGCGCAAACAGGCGAACAGGGCGCAATCTCTGCTGGGCGAGAGGACGCCGTCGTCGTTGATGGAGTAGACGCCGTTGATGAGGCAGACGTTCTCGTGGCGCAAGAATTCCTCGAGGGTGCCAAAGACGCATGGCAAGTCATCAGTGACGAGTTAGCCCACACCGACGGCTCACTCGGTGAGATGGAGGAATCCATCCGCGCACTCGGTTCTCTCACCCGAACAATCCACGATGGTCTAGCCAGCGTCTTTCCCGTGGTTCCCGCATCCAGCGAACGCCGCGCGGCACTTCGGCACAGTTGGCGTGAGCGTGCCCATTCCGCTATCAAACTAGTTCCGGAGCTGTCCGCCCACGAGGGAACCATTGAAATCATGTACTCAGCCACCGAGCATGTGCACTGGCCCGAACTTCAGCGTATTCACGGCGATTACCACCTGGGACAGGTACTTGAAGTACCCGGTCGCGGTTGGTTTGCACTCGACTTCGAAGGAGAGCCACTCCGCCCGATGGCAGAGCGTACTCGCGAGGATCTCGCGTTGCGCGACGTCGCCGGCATGCTGCGATCCTTCGATTACGCGGCAGGCTCCGCACAGATGGCAGGCGGCGCGCCGGAAGCCATTGAGGAATGGGCCCGCAGCGCCAAAGAAATCTTCCTCTCCGGCTACGGTGAGCTCTCCGAGGAAGAAATGGTGCTTCTCGAGGCACTAGTCTTAGATAAAGCACTCTACGAAGTGGTCTATGAGGCAACGGAACGCCCCGCGTGGTTGCCCATCCCCCTGGCTGGAATTTCCCAGCTCATGGGATCAGCCTCAGACTGAATCTTCAAAAGTGACACCTGACACATCGTCGATATGGAAGAGTATGGGCATGAACGCACTGGACTTTGTACCCGTCAATGAAGACGTCCTTAATGCCGTCTCAAACGGTTGGTATCACGCTCCCCATGACATCCTTGGCCCCCACGAGGGCGAGGAGACCATCACAATCCGCACCATGAGGCGTCTCGCAGACGCCGTGTTTATTGAGACTGCGGACGGCCGAACGGAAGCCGTCCACGAATTCAATGGCATCTGGCGTGCGGTCCTGCCCGGTACGGATGTTCCCGATTACCGTGTGGTTGCCCTATACGGAGGCGTTGAGCATCGCGGCGACGACCCCTACCGCTTCCTGCCCACCCTGGGCGAGGTAGACGTCTACCTGTTTGGTGAAGGCCGCCATGAGCGCCTCTGGGAAGTTCTTGGCTCCCATATTCGCACCTACCCGAGCCCCCTAGGCGATGTCACTGGCACAAGCTTCGCCGTGTGGGCACCTAACGCTAAGTCTGTCCGCGTTGTGGGTGACTTCAACGGCTGGGACGGCTCTCTGTCAGCCATGCGAACCCTGGGCTCTTCCGGCATCTGGGAGCTTTTTGTTCCCGGCGCCACCGAGGGCGCTCGTTACAAGTACGAGATTCAGTACACCGACCTCTCGTGGCACCAGAAGGCCGATCCGATGGCCCGCCGCACGGAGGAGCCGCCGTCGACCGCATCGATCGTCACTGACGCGCACTTCGAGTGGGACGACGACGACTGGATGACCGCCCGCGCTGAACGCGACCCACATGCGGGCCCGGTATCCATCTACGAGATGCACCTGGGTTCCTGGCGCCCCGGCCTCAATTACCGCACGATGGCCAAGCAGCTCATTGGCCACATGAAGTACGCGGGATTCACCCACGTTGAATTCATGCCGTTGGCCGAGCATCCGTTCACCCCGTCATGGGGCTACCAGGTGACCGGCTACTACGCACCCACGTCCCGCTTTGGCAGCCCGGACGATCTCAAGTACCTGATCTCCGAGCTACACAAGGCCGGAATCGGCGTCATCATGGATTGGGTTCCCGCACACTTCCCCAAGGACGAATGGGCACTGGCACGCTTTGACGGCACCCCGCTGTACGAGGATCCGAACCCACTGCGCGGAGAGCATCCCGATTGGGGCACGCTCATCTTTAACTTCGGCCGTCGCGAGGTGCGCAACTTCCTTGTTGCTAATGCCCTCTACTGGCTCAACGAGTTCCACATGGACGGCATTCGTGTCGACGCAGTAGCCTCGATGCTCTACCTCGATTACTCGCGTGACGAGGGCCAGTGGCAGCCGAACGTGTACGGTGGCCGCGAGAATCTCGAAGCCATCTCCTTCCTCCAGGAAGCCAACGCCACCGCCTACCGTGCGGCCCCCGGCATCATGATGATCGCCGAGGAATCCACCTCATGGCCGGGCGTCACCGGCCTGACGGAGAATGGCGGCCTCGGCTTCGGTCTCAAGTGGAACATGGGCTGGATGAACGACACCCTGCGTTACCTTGAAGAAGCACCCATCAACCGCAAGTGGCACCACGGCGAGATCACCTTCTCCATGGTGTATGCCTTCTCCGAGCAGTTCCTGCTACCGCTCTCACACGACGAAGTGGTGCACGGCAAGGGCTCGCTCTACTCGAAGATGCCCGGTGACGACTGGCAGAAGATGGCTGGCGTGCGCGAACTTCTTGCCTACCAGTGGTCACACCCCGGCAAGCAGTTGCTGTTCATGGGTCAGGAATTTGCCCAGATCCAAGAGTGGAACGAGTCGCGCGGTCTCGATTGGTGGCTCACAGACGATCCCGCACACGACGGAGTTCTCAGCCTCGTCAAGGCACTCAACGACGTATATGTAGCCAACCCCGCTTTCTGGTCAGATGACTTCAGCGGCGGCGGCTTCGAATGGATTGATGCTTCAGACGGCGACCACAACGTTATTTCCTACCTGCGCAAGAGCGCGGATGGAAAGAACGTCGTAGCGGTTATCTGCAACTTCGCTGGCGTTCCGCATTCCGACTACCGCGTGGGCCTGCCCAAGGGCGGCACCTGGCAGGAGATCCTCAACACTGACGATCTCGCCTATGGAGGCTCCGGCGTGGGTAACTTCGGAGACATCACAACGCAACGCGTGCCGTGGAACGGACGCCCCTTCTCGTCCGAGCTGCAGCTCCCGCCATTCGGCGTTCTCTTCTTGGCACCCGTGGCCGCAGACGAGGAAGACGTTGAGGATGCTGAGGTAGTCGAGGCCGAGGCTCCCGCTAAGGCTGCTCCTGCAAAGAAGGCGCCTGCCCGCAAGGCGCCTGCCCGTAAGGCACCCGCCAAGAAGGCTCCGGCAAAGGCAGCATCTGCTTCAGACACGGCAGCAGCGGCTGATAAGGCGGCTCCTGCAAAGAAGGCGCCTGCTCGTAGGGCACCCGCCAAGAAGGCCGCTTCCACCACTACGAAGGCAGCCGCAACGAAGGCGGCGGCATCCGACAAGGCGGCGGCGCCCGCTAAGAAGGCTCCGGCCCGCAAGGCGCCAGCGAAGAAGGCGCCTGCAAAGGCCGCGACGAAGGCCGCTCCCAAAGCTGCCTCGTCCGCTTCCAGCGCATCTGCCGATTCTGGAGAGTGAGTCTCTGAGCTAAGCGATAGCCTCCAAAGAAGGCATAGCTCCGTTATGAGGTAAAACATGTGGCCCCGTCATTCAGACGGGGCCACATGTTTTACCCATCGCGCTTCTGTCAGATCTCGCGGATTACCCGCGCGGGATTTCCTACAGCTACGCAGTTCGCGGGAATGTCCTTCGTCACGACCGCTCCAGCTCCGATGACCGAATTGTCCCCAATCGTCACCCCCGGGCAGACGATAGCCCCGCCGCCAAACCACACATTGTTACCGATGGTAATCGGCTGGGCAGCTTCCAGCTTGTCACGCCTCGGTTCAGGATCAACCGGATGCGTCGGGGTTAGCAGTTGCACGTTGGGACCGATCTGGCAATCCTCACCAATGCGAATCTCTGCCACATCAAGAGCGGTGAGATTGTAGTTAACAAAGGTACGTGCTCCAATGTGGATATTTTCGCCGTAATCAACAAACAGCGGCGGCTTCACGTAAGCGTCCTCACCCAGGGTCCCCACAAGTGCTTCTAGGCTCTCGCGAGCCTGCGGGTCGCCGTCGACCTCACGACGGTAATACTCATCAGTTAGCTTGAAGGCACGGCGCGCAATCCGTGAGCTGTCGGGATCGTCGGCAATGTACAGGTCGCCCGCGAGCATCCGTTCGCGGTTCGTACGGGTGTCTCCAGCAAAATAGTCTTTCATGCGAACGATCGTACACATATAGGAGTGGATGCAGTGCCTCACCTCTCAAGTGTGACGTATTGCGCCCGCCGCCCCACCGAAATCCAACATTCCACTCGGCGTAACAGAAAGGAGCGGCTTCGCGTATCCACGAAGCCGCTCCCTTTCTCAACATATTCCTTTAGAACAGCGCTGAAGCAAGTTCACGCCGCGCTTGGGAGACCGCAGGACTGTCCTTCCCCACGATCTCAAACAGCTCTAGCAACCTCTCACGAACAATGTCCCGCTCCTTGCCGGATGTCACACGAATGACGTCAAGCAAACGCGCAAAAGCCGCCTCGGGCCGTCGGCTGTAACACTCGATATCTGCGGCCGCGAGATGCGCCTCAATATCCCCCAGTTTGGCTTCAGACGCCTCCTGAAGTACGGCAATAGGGTCATCAATCTCCTGCACACGCTGGAGAAGCTCAACCTGAGCCAGCAACACTTTGGACTCGGTATCACCCGGGTTATCCTTTATAGCTTGGACGAACTCCGCGTGCGCCGTCTCGATATCTCCTGCGTCTAGGGCGTCGAGCCCGGCGGCCTGGTGAGGCGGACGCGGCGAGGCTGGCGGCTCGCCACCCTCGTCCCCATCAAGAACACCGGACAACCCATTCTGCTGCGCTGCTTCCATCACTCGGTTACACAGCGGAGCGAGTTCGCCCTCCTGGGGAATCCCCTGGAACAAAGGAATGGGCTGGCCCTGCATCACCGCAACCGCGGCGGGAATACCACCCACGCCGAAGGCTTGAGCGACCTCCGGGTAAGCAACAGCATCCACTTCACCCAGTTGGAAATGCCCCTGTGCCTCGTTTGCCAACCCTTCTAGCTGGTTAACCAACGACAGTGATTGTTCAACGCTCTCTGCAAAAAAGACCAAAATAACCGGCACACTCGCCGAGGTCTCCAGCACGCTCCGAAGGTTATCAGGCGTCACGTCGAGAACAAATGGCCCGGGGATGGCCCCGGATGCAGCGCTCACGCCAGGAGCGCTTGCCCCTCCTACGGAACCCGCAAGACCGGACAGATCTACGGCGCCATACATTGAACTAGCCAGAGGCTGAGACATTTATTATCCGTTCGACACACTAAGGAGTACCGGATCGCTGGCTCCAACAACCTGGATCGTCTTGTCCTTGGAATCAGCAGCCGGCACATGGAAAGCCACCAAAACAGTGTAATCCGCGACCATGGTTCCACTCACCTCAATTTCGCCGCCAGCTTTGCCACTGCCAAGCGTTCCGATCGTCGACTGGAGCTTGATCTTTGCACCCTCGGTGGTCACCTTAATCTGGGTGTTGAGGTTCATCTGGCCTACGACTAGGGCGCCACCATCTTCAGTACCAAAAGAAATGGTCGGTTCGGAAGCTGACTTGAAGGACATCGTCGCTTCACCAGCACCTTCGACGGCAGTCTTGTTCGATTCTTTACCCGCTGAGAGTGTCTGACGCAGGCGATCCTCGGCAAAGGTTAATCCCTGAGCATCGTCCTTATCGTTAAGCGAACTGTAAGCGGCAAGAACATCCTCGGGGCTGGCAACTAAGCCATCGGCAGAGGTGGAATCAAGAAGAGACGCCCCCTCGTCCTTGACGGTCAAAGCTGGAACCGTAGCGCCAGGCAGAATATCCATCACGCCCCACAGCATCCAGTTGTCCCTAGCCGTCGCCTGCTGGAAGACGTCAATGGTCTGCAGATTCGAGCCCTGGGGTGCCTCCATGATGGACAGCGCCGTGTGCGGATAACTATCAGCCGGAGAAACGGCGGTTTGCTGCGCCACAGTGGAGAGTCGTTCCAGTCCAAAGCTATCCGCGAGGATCTTTTTGAGTTTGTACTCGGCGCCGCGCATCTGAGTAAACGGACCGGTGGTTCGCTCCTCCAACATCTTTGCGTCAAGCTTTGCGTCCGCGTTCTGGACAGAATCGAAAATAACTTCCTGGACCGAACCGAGACGCTCCGTAGAAATTGCCGGGCGCGCTTCAAGCGTGGCTGCCACGGGCTTGGGGAGTTCCTCGGCCGTCCCACAAGCCGACAGCGCCAGAGCGGCACCCAGTGTCAGGGCGAGTGCGCCATATTTACGCATGGGTGTTCTCCTCGTCGTCGGCGTTACCTTCAGTTGTATCTCCGGGCTTCTTTTCGCGCTCGTCGTGAGCGGAGTCAGCTGCGTCTCCTAGTGTGCCGTTTTCGGAAGAGGTCACCTCATCAGCGACGACGGCGTCACCCGTCCCGCTATTGTTCGCTTCCGTCCCGGCACTGCCTGCCGGTTCGTCAACCTCCGGGACTGAAATCTTGGACAATACCGTGGTATCAGCTGCGGCGCGGGTAGCGCGGCGATCAATACGTCGATCACGAGCATCCTTACGCCGTGACTCGCGGCGGCGCGCCTGAAGGTCGAAAATGAAGAGGAGGATGCCGATGAGCAGAACAAGCACACCCGCCACGATCAAGGGCATAGCGTAGGTATTTTCGACCGGACGATCCCATTCAAGAGTGAGTGTCGGGGCCTTGCCGTCCGAACTAGCAGCGATCAATGAGATCGCCCCCTTATCTGCGACACGGTAGGTAACCGAAATCTTTCCCTTTTCCTGCTCGGTCTGAATCCACATATCCGAGTCCACCAGCGTGGCGATATGAGGATCAACCGCCGCTACCTCGTCAGCATTAGCGGAAGCTGACGGTGAAGCGCTTGCCGAAGCAGAGGCAGAAGCCGATGCACTGGACGAGGCAGACGCGCTAGCCGAGGGCGAAGCAGAACCTGATGCACTTGCTGACGGCGACGCGGAGGCACTTGCAGAAGCGGAGGCACTTGCCGAAACCGACGGAGAAGCACTCTGTGAAGGGCTTGCCGAAGCAGTCCCAGACGGGGACGCACTGGACGAGGCAGACGCCGATGGCGAGGCCTCGTCCCCGGGGGCGTCGCTTTCCGTGGCAACGTCGAGTGACTCCCAGCTCTTCAAACCGGTGACAGTCGCAACGGGCAGACCCTCTGTCCACGCGTCGACGTCGTCGGCCAAACCAAAGACGAGTGTCACGTCAGCATCCTTCTCGGAGGCGACAGTGATCGTCACGTCGGAACCTACCAAATCAATAACACCCGGTTCCGTCTTAATGAACGCGGCCTCGGGCGCGGAGGCGGACGCTGACACCAGTGACCCGGGAGCCCAGATCGTCATGAGTCCAGCACCGACTAGCGCCGCAATAAGGCCAAGTGTGGCCAGAGCAGCACTGGCAATCCTTCGCATGTTTTCCCTCTCGTCGGCTATTCGTAGCCGGCTCGTTATGGTCGGCATGCGACCACATCTGACACACCCCGCGGGGCAAGGTCACCAAAATTACAAGGTAACGTTTTCATAACGATACCGCGTCGCCCTGTATTTTCGCGGTTAGCTCCGTCACGGTAGTGATGGACTATATCTCCATCTCACTATTCTGGAGAATTAGAGCTAAATCCGTAAAGACTCACGCCTTCACCCCTCGCGAAAGGTTCATCATGACTGAGGACAATCCCCAATTCTCTATCGTCCGGCGCGGCTACGACCGCGCCCAGGTTGACCAGCAGGTTTACTCTCTGGAAACCGCCCTTTCCGAGACCCGTTCCCAGGTTGCTGGACTCGACGCGCGGATCCTGCGACTCTCCGGTGAACTTGCCGAGGCACAAGAAAGGCTACGCGAGCATGACCGCCCCTCGTATGCCGGATTGGGCTCGAGAGTCGAACGTCTCCTTCGTTCCACCGAGCAGCAGGCTCTAGAAGTGATGTCCCGCGCAAATGCTGATGCACGAGCCATTGTTGCCCGAGCCAACAAGAGCGCCGAAGAGCTGACCCGCTCCGCAGAGACCGAGGCACAGGATACCCTTGCTAACGCTTACGCCGTCGCCGAGAAGCTCCGTACGTCAACCGAGGCCGAAGTTGCAGCCCTCACCCAGAATGCGCAAATCTCTGCGGACCAGACTATTGCAGCGGCATCGCGCGAAGCAGAGCGCATCCGTATGAGTGCCACCACCGAAGCCACCACCCTGCGTTCCCAGGTGGCGCACGAACTTGAGGAGCTTCGCATGAAGGAAGAAGCCGAACTCGCTACTCTGCGTACTGAAACAGAAGAGGAAGTCGCACGCTTGAAGGCTGAGACCCAGCGTGAGATCATGCGCATCCAGACGGAAGCTGACGAGCAGGTAGCGGCGTTACGCGCCGAGGCAGGTCGCGAGATCGCCGATAAGCGTCGTGATTCCGCCGAGGCACTGGCCCAAGCCGAAGCCCAAGCGCGTGAATACACCCAGAAAATGGTGGCGGACGCGGAAGCCCAGACAGCCGCTGCCGAAGAACGGCTCGCCGAAGCTATCGAGCGCGCCGAGAGCCTCACCGCAACCTCACAAGAGGAATCGTCAGAGCTGCTCAACTCCTCTCGGGAAGAAGCCGAGAGGATTCTCGCCCTGGCCCGCGAGGATGCCCGACGTATGCGCACCGATGCACAAAACGACACCGAAGCACGCACCATGGCGGCTGAAGCCCATCTGGCCGAGCTCGAATATCAGCGCAACGCTCTCTCTTCCTACGTCGAAGATATGCGTTCCCTCCTCTCCAACTCCGAGGTAGGACTCGCCCTCGGTTCCATCGTTGGAGCCGCGTCGAGCGACGGCGCCGCCGAGGCTGACTCAGCCCCAGCAAATGAGCAGGAGACGGAGAGCCAGAACGACGACGCCACCAGCGCCGAGTAACACCATTCACTGAACGAGTAGCCGCCGAAGAGGTAACCCTTCCCCGGATAGTCGACCCCGACGAAGGGTGCGCTATGGGCTACCTGTCTGAAGAACCGTTACCTGTCCCGGAAAGCACGGAGGGTGATCAGTATGAACTGATCACCCTCCGCCGCATAAGGGACTATCGCCGCCCGCGATGCCTCCAGCAACTCGTGTGCCAGTGCCTGCGAGAATCCTGACCATACTGCGCACCCCAGATGGTGTCCTCAGTCCAGGCCACCTCATGCGATTCGCCAACGAGAATAATGCCGTTACATCCCGGGCAGAGGTATTCCTTCTGCCCGGACACAATGTGCTGCACCTTGTACTGGGCGCCATCCGATCCTTCTTCGTAATGCATACCACCCATCGCCGCCCGGACATTAAGCGGGCGGACAGGACGAGAGTATTTATTCGATCGGCGCACCAATGTAGGATATCGCGTCCTCTGGGAACCAGCGGTGCTAAGCCCCTCACACGAGGACGCCGCGCCTGTATACTCTCTCCACCTGTAACGCCTTATCCACCAACAAAACGTCGGCTCGGCGGCCTTCTTGGAGCACGCCGACGTCGTCACGCCCCAATACTCGGGCGGGCGTCTGTGAAGCCATCGTCACGGCGTCGGCAAGTGATACCCCGGCCTTGACACAGTTGCGGACCACATCGAGTAGGCGAGAGGTTCCGCCCGCGAGATTGCCTCCGCGAAGCCGCGCCACGCCATTGGTAACGTGTACCAGCAACCCGCCCAACTCGTAGGTGCCGTCGGGCATACCGGCGGCTGCCATCGAATCCGTAATAAGGGCAATCGACTCGGTATCCAGGATGTCGACAACATCGTGCACCATATCGTCCGAGAGATGCACACCATCGGCAATAAGCTGGACGACCGCCTCTCCTTTTCGCGCCGCCGCCAGGTAAGCGACCGCGGCCCCGGGCGAACGGTGTGTCATCTCGCGCATCGCGTTAAAGAGGTGCGTGGCCACCGGCCTCTCGCTGACCGCCTTGCCGTGCCTCCGTAATTCCTCCACTGCCATGGTGTTCACCCGGCGCGCCGTGGCACTATCCGCGTTCGTATGCGCCCAGGTCGGCACCACACCGCGAGACGCTAGATGCGCGACGAGTTCCTCGGCTCCGGTCAATTCCGGGGCGACAGCCATCGCCCACGCCCGCCCACACGCAGCATCGAGGAGAAGATCGGCCGTCTCCACGTTGGGCGGGAGCAGATATGTGGCATTCTGTGCACCGCAGCGGTCACGTGACAAGAACGGCCCTTCAATCTCCACCGCCTCAATGAGATCCTCCTCGCAAGCCTGCGCAAGCAATCCCAGGGCGAACTCCATACGGGAGAGCTCCATCGTGCTCATGGTGGCGCAGAGAACCGTGGTTCCACCCCGCAGATGTTCCCTCGCGGCACGCTTGACGTCGTCGATCGAGGTGGCATCGGGGAACGATGCGCCACCGCCACCATGACTATGGAGATCAACAAGACCAGGCAGGATATAGCCTTCTTCTCGCGCCTCAGGATCTCCGGGACGCGCCGGGCCCACGTAGCTGATCCGGTCGCCTTCCCAGGCGACGACGACGTCGTCCTCCAGCCGTCCCGCAACTACCGCTTGCCCGCGCACCGTCTCCATTGGACACTCCTCGGTTCCTGGCGCGGCTGGCAGTGGAGGGGCTAGAAGAGCCTATCCTCAGGGTGATCCAGGCCACGCATCTCGTCATAATCGAGGATAACGCATTCAATGCCGCGATCTTCGGCAAGTACACGAGCCTGTGGCTTGATAATTTGAGCGGCGAAGACCCCACGTAAAGGCTGTAGCAAAGGATCGCGTCCGAGCAGGTCCAAATAGCGCGTAAGTTGCTCGACGCCGTCGATCTCTCCGCGGCGTTTCACCTCGACAGCGATGTAACCGCCCTCTTTGTCCCGGGTTAATAGGTCAACAGGTCCAATGGGTGTCGGGTATTCGCGACGGACCAAACTCATGCCATCGCCAAGCCGATTCACCTGCTCCGCAAGGAGTGCCTGCAGATGAGCTTCGACGCCATCCTTCACGAGGCCAGGCTCTTGGCCTAGCTCATGACTGTAATCCCCGACAATCGTAAAGAGGCGGATCACAAGCATGTCATCAAGCTTGGTATGGGAGACCTCCCACACTTCGGTGACACCAGCTTCGGACTCTTCTTCGTTCGGTTCACGCACACGCAAGGTGCACGGCGGGCTCATCCAATTGAGCGGCTTATAGGAGCCACCATCAGAATGGATGAGGACAGATCCATCCGACTTGACCATAAGAAGCCTGGTCGCTAGTTCAAGATGGGCGTCAAGACGGCCCGAGTATTCAACAGAGCATTCAGCAAAGACGGTACGCACGGAACCACAGCCTACCCGACGCCGGTGTCTCAGCCCATTTCGTGGATCTCACTAATAGCCGACGTACTCCACGCCCGGAGGAGCCGAATCAATCCACGAGACAAGGCCCGCGAATCCTCCGGGATTCATAGCGATAACAAGCGGTTGGTCGCCATCCTTCACCGTGATAATCGTTGTGTCCTGGTTCTGTTCGGACGGACGGTGAGAGACGATTTCAAAGCCTCGGCGAGCGATCACACGGCGCGGCCCCAAACGAAGCGAGCCCGTGCGGTACCATCGAAGATCGTTTAAACCAAGAACCAAAATTCCGGTGTGCCACTGGCGATCCGGCTTGCGCATCGCGCAGGGCAGGGCCCCGGGTATCCGGACGAGAATGAGATATCTCCCCGCTAAGGCCACACCACTAAAAAGCGCGATGGCGGCCACGATGAGTGCTAAACGAATCAGTACATCAGCATTCATGGGCCGCCACCTTCTCTTATCTCAGCTATCGCGTGCCTGCGGGCGTAGCGACGCCGGCGCTCGCAGAATCCACGACCACATAGATGTGATCCTCATCCACCGTCACGAAGCCCTTGGTGATCTCGTACTGGACATCGTCACGCCCTTCGCGCGAGATAACGAGGTGTCCAGGACGCAGCAGTGCCATAAGCGGCGTATGGCCGGGCAGGATGCCCATCTCGCCATTATGGGCGGGCAGAGTAACCCCGGTGGCCTCCCCCTGCCAGACAATGCCGTGCGGCTCCACGATCTCAACAAGCATCAGCGCTGCTCCGCCTGAATCTTGGCCCACGAGCGCTCCAGATCCTCAATGCCTCCAATATTGAAGAAGGCCTGCTCGGGGATGTGATCGTATTCGCCCTCGCAAATGCGATGGAAGGCTTCAACGGTCTCGTCAACCGGCACGGTGGACCCTTCCACGCCGGTGAACTTCAGCGCCGTGTAAGTGTTCTGCGAGAGGTACTGCTGGATACGGCGAGCACGCGCCACAGTAATCTTGTCCTCTTCGGACAGCTCATCCACACCAAGGATCGAGATGATGTCCTGCAGCTCCTTGTTCTTCTGGAGGATCGCCTTGACGCGAGTCGCAACGTCGTAATGCTTCTGGCCCACGATCTGAGGATCAAGAATACGGGAGGTGGAGGACAACGGATCCACAGCCGGGTACAGACCACGCGAGGCGATCTCACGGGAAAGCTCGGTGGTGGCGTCCAGATGCGCAAAGGTGGTGGCCGGGGCCGGATCGGTGTAATCGTCAGCGGGCACGTAAATAGCCTGCAGCGAGGTAATCGAATGGCCACGGGTTGAGGTAATACGCTCCTGGAGAGCGCCCATCTCGTCAGCCAGGGTGGGCTGGTACCCCACGGCCGAAGGCATACGGCCGAGCAGCGTGGACACCTCGGAACCTGCCTGGGTGAAGCGGAAGATGTTGTCGATAAAGAGCAGCACGTCCTGGTTCTGAACGTCACGGAAGTACTCCGCCATCGTCAGACCGGACAGAGCCACGCGCAAACGCACGCCCGGCGGCTCGTCCATCTGACCGAAGACAAGCGCCGTTTTGTCGAGAACCTCAGCCTCTTCCATCTCGCGGATAAGATCGTTGCCCTCGCGGGTGCGCTCTCCCACACCGGCGAACACGGACACACCGTCGTGATCCTGCGCCACACGCTGGATCATTTCCTGGATGAGCACCGTCTTGCCCACGCCAGCGCCGCCGAACAGGCCGATCTTGCCACCCTGAACGTACGGGGTGAGAAGGTCAATCACCTTGATGCCGGTTTGGAACATGCGGGTCTCGGGCTCGAGCTCGTCGAAGGCGGGAGCCTTGCGATGGATGGGCCAGCGCTCCTTGACCTCAAGGCGCTCACCCTCCTTGAGGTTGAGGCACTGACCAAGAACGTTAAAAACGTGGCCCTTAGTGACGTCACCAACGGGCACGGTGATGGGGCTACCGGAATCCGTGACGACGGCGCCACGCACCAGGCCGTCCGTGGGCTTCATCGCGATACAGCGAACAACGTTATCGCCCAGATGCTGAGCAACTTCGAGGGTCATCTCAAAGGCACCCTCGCCTTCGCCCTGACCCGACATGTCAATGCGGGTAGTCAGCGCGTTGTTGATCTCCGGGAGCGCATCAGACGGAAACTCCACGTCCACGATGGCGCCGATAACCTGAACGATGCGTCCCTGCTTGGTGGGGACCTTCGTGTCAAGAGTGGCAGTCATGATCTTTTCTTCCTTGAGT
>RRZU010296199.1_pt1 | contig 28312 bp, 30 predicted proteins | sample 2165561 | NCBI WGS metagenome assembly RRZU01 (sample SAMN10456909, study PRJNA506462) | wastewater metagenome | isolation source: wastewater sludge | place: USA: Moscow, Idaho | reverse complement strand
TTTTTGCTGCTGCAATTATTAAAGGCGCTTGATGATTACTAAACATATAACCAATTCCTAAAGTGGGTATATCTTTAGTTTCTTCTTTAGAATCTTCTTTCTCTTCAACTATTTCCTCTTTTACTTCTGCTTTCTCTTTTACCTCTTCATTTTTACTACAAGCTACTAACATGCTCATAATTAAAATTAATACTAGTACAATTGATACATTCCTTTTTTTCAACTTCATCTCTCCCTTTTTTTTATTTTCAGTAAAAAAGATTGTAAATAAAGTTAAAATGCAATCTTTTTTACTAAATATCCGTTACACTAAATAACATTTTAGATACCGATAGTGCTTCTTCTGCATTTAAGCAAAATATTTCACTTGTATCTACTCCCATATTTGCAACCCATTCATCATAATCCTTCTTTGTACAAAAGAAATTCATTATGTTTCAACATTCACCTGACCAGTTTTGATTTTTATTTAAATCTACATGTAATATATGCAAATCTTTTGGCTGGCAATCTACAATCTTACCATCTTTTAATTCTAAATATATTTCTTCTCCTGTATTACTACAATTTGAATTTATCTTTATATTTTGTTTAAAAGTAAAATGTGTTCCTATACTATCTATTGCACACATTGCTGTAAATGATCTTCCATCTTCCAATGTAATTTTATGATTAGTCCCTATTGCTGAAACTGGATAAACATAATTTATATTATTATTTTCATCTGGTACTATTATATTTTTTTTAACTAATTTTTTATAAATACTTTCTATTTCATTTTTAGATAGATCTTTCAATTTAATATTAGAAATATCATTTAATAAATTATAAGGCTCTTTATTATCAATAATATTTTCCATTATATATCTTCTAACTAATTTTTCATTATCTTCTAACTTAGAATCAATACTATTTATAATTAATTCTTCTGGTTTATAAAATCTAAAACTTAAATTTTCCACTTTTTTCCTCCCACTAGGATAACGCCCTAGTTAACTCCTCAATATGTTCTTTATACTCATTACTATTTCTATCTCTTGGTCTATCCAAAGTTATTTCCAAATCTTCTACAATTTTTCCCTTATCTGTTGACATAACAATTACTCTGTCACTTAAATAAACGGCCTCATCTACATCATGAGTTACCATAACAACTGTAGTTCTATTTTCAAGCCATATATCTTCAAGTTCACTTTGTAAACTCTGTCTCATTTGAAAATCTAATGCACCTAATGGCTCATCCATTAATAGTACATCTGGTGTTGTTGCCAATGCTCTAACTAATGCAGTTCTCTGTTTCATACCACCAGATATTTGATGTGGAAATAATTCTCCTTTATCTTCTAACTTTGCTACTTCTAAAAGTTCTTTTAATCTTTTATCTCTAATAGATTTTTCCATCTTTGTTTGTTTCATTGGAAATAATATATTATCCTTTACTGACATCCATGGAAATAGTGCATAGTTTTGAAAAACAAATCCTCTATCTGGACCTGGTTTACTAACTTTATTTCCATTTATTAAAATATTACCTGATGTAGATTTTTGGAAACCTGCTATTATTGTCAATAATGTTGTCTTGCCACAACCTGAAGGTCCTAATAATGTAATAAATTTTCCCTTTTCAACATCAAATGATATATCTTCTAAGACAATATTTTCATCTTTATCATTCATAAATTTTTTACAAATATTATCAATCTTTAATTCCATTATTGAACATACCTCCACTTTGTTAATACCTTGTTAACTTTTTGCAGTATCTTATCAATACAGAAGCCTATAAAAGCTGACATTAACATCAATGCCATTAACACATCGGTTTTCATCATACTTTGTGCTTCAACCATAGAGTAGCCCAGACCGGCACTCGTCGCTATAAACTCCGCTCAGATAACAGACATCCAGCCTGTACCAATTGCAATTCTTGCACCTGTTAATACATAAGGCAATGAAGCTGGTACTACTATATTTATAAAAACACTTAACTTACTTGCTCCCATACTATTTGCTGCATTATAATAATCTTTGGAAATACTTTTTACTCCATCAATTGTATTTAAGATAATAGGGAATACTCCTGATATTGCAATCATAAATATTGTTGGTCCATCTCCAATTCCAAGCCAAATAATTGTAAGTGGCACCCAAGCCATTACAGGTATCTGTCTTATAGAGTCTATAATTCCACCTAATAATTTTTCTGCCATAGGTGATAAGCCCATTAAATATCCTAAAGGTAAACCAAACAATAATGCTGCTAAAAAACCTTTCAATACCCTCTGCATTGTAATGAATAAATTTGTTAGTATTTTTATATCTGTAACAGAGCTAACAATTGCCTTTCCAATATCCAGTGGATATGGTAATAACAATGATGTTCCAATTCTCACTGCAGCTATATGCCAAACTATAATAATCCCTAAAACTACAAGTAATTTATAAAATCTATCTTTTAAACTATTACTCTTAAAAAATCCATCACTTTTTAATCTTCCTTTATATAAAGAAGCTTTGTCTTCCATTTTTCTAATCCTCCTTTCTCATCTTCCGTATTCGTATATTTTCTAAAATGATCTCTCATTTTGTTTTCATCTTCAAGTAATTCCTTCAATGAATCATTATAAATTTTTATAAACCTTTTATAATCCTTTGTTTTTTTAAACTTAGAATTTACCACGAGTTGATAAGTATTATAATCTTCATCTACTACTGTACCTTCTTTTATTCCATCTACATGAATTCCTTTAAGTAAATCAATCACTATTGCATCTACATTCCCATTCGCTAGACTATAAGGTAATGCTGTCACCATAAGAGGCACAATCATTATATCTTCTCCAAATCTTTCCTTTACCAATTCTATTTGATAATCTCTATCCTGTGTCATTCCTACTGTTTTTATTTCTTTCACATCACTATTTATAATAAATATATCAGAATTTAAAACTACATCTCCCACTATTTCAAATCCTTCTGTATTTTCTATAAATGTTTTTGAAGCATCCTTACATAATATAGCCATATCTAATAAATCTGAGCTTAAAGCCCATTGTGATGTCTTAGCTCAGCAATCTTTTATAAAATATGCTTCCAATTCCTCATTTGAATCTAATTTTTCTTCTTTTAACATATAATCCACTACAAAGCCAGAGATATCATCTGATACTCCTATCTTTAATTTTTCAGAAAGCTTTTCTTCAGGTAATATCGTTGCTATTCCTATTAATATAATTATCATTAGAAGTATCAGAATTATTCTCTTCATTTTACACCTATCTTTATTTTACTTAGTCTTTGCTTTTTCTTCTGCCTTTGCTTTATATTCTTCATAACTCATTCCCAATGGAAAATCTTTTTCAACTTTTTCTTCTATAAACTTTTCAAAATCATCTAATTCTGCTTTTTCATAGATATCATAAGCGATTATATCTTCAAACTCTGGTAATTCTTCAATTAAATTATATCTTTCATAAACATCATATGCATGCTTAAAGCTATCATTATCAATTTGCCAAATTAATGTTCTACCTTCTTCAACGCATTTTTTATACATTGTCATAAGTCCTACTTCTTCAGGTACTCCATAGTATTCTGCAAATATTTTTGATGCTTCTATTGGATTTTCATAGCAGAATTTTACTGACTCTTGATGAGCTTTTAATAATTTAACTGCTAATTCTGGATGTTCTTTAATAAAGTTTTTATTAAGTGAGAATGCACAACAGATTCCCATTCTTTCATCCATTTCCATATATGTTTCCATTATCCTGCCTACTCCATCATGGACGGCCATTGATCCCCACGGATCTCACGCAGTAAATGCATCTATTTCTCCTGTTTTTAATGCTACATATTTATCTGCATCTGAACTAATTGTTACTAAATCATAATCTTCATCTTTAGTTGATAATCCTAATTTTTTAGAATATCCTGCTAACCATGCTTCACCTTTTGATGGACTCCCTATTGCAACTTTTTTGCCATATAAATCTTCTGGTTCCTTTATATTTTCTCCAACGATTAAATACATTGAACCACCTATATGGTTGTTAGCACCTATTATAATTGGTGAACCTTTTGCATTTGCATCAATCATTCCTCTGTTGCCTATGTAACCAGCATCCATATGACCAGCTGCCATAGCTTCTGGAACTTTACCATTTCCTGTTATTTTTACATTTAAGCCCATATCTTCATAAATACCAGCTGCTTCTCCAATACATGCTGCAACCATATGGTCACAGTTATAGTATCCTAAGTTTATTTCATAATCATCTAATTTCTCTTCCTTTGTTTCATTGCCACTAGTTTCTTTATCTTTTTTATTGCCACAGCCTGAAAGACTGCCGATTAATAAAGTTCCTATAAGAAATAATAGCAATAATCTTTTACCCCTTTTCATAGCTCCTCCTTATTTTAATAATATTAGTAATATATTTTTTTACTTAGCCTTTGCTATTTCTTCTGCCTTTGCTTTATATTCTTCATAACTCATTCCCAATGGAAAATCTTTTTCAACTTTTTCTTCTATGAATTTTTCAAAGTCATCTAATTCTGCTTTTTCATATATATCATAAGCGATTATATCTTCAAAGTTTGGTAATTTTTCAATTAAATTATATCTTTCATAAACATCATATGCATGTTTAAAGCTATCATTATCTATTTGCCAAATTAATGTTCTACCTTCTTCAACGCATTTTTTATACATTGTCATAAGACCAACTTCTTCAGGTACACCATAATATTCTGCAAATATTTTTGATGCTTCTAATGGATTTTCATAGCAGAATTTTACTGACTCTTGATGAGCTTTTAATAATTTAACTGCTAATTCTGGATGTTCTTCAATAAAGTTTTTATTAAGTGAGAATGCACAACAGATTCCCATTCTTTCATCCATTTCCATATATTTTTCCATAATTCTTCCTTTACCTTCATGCACTGCCATTGATCCCCATGGATCACATGCTGTAAATGCATCTATTTCCCCTGTTGATAACGCAACAAATTTATCTGCATCTGAACTAATTGTTACTAAATCATAATCTTCATCTTTAGTTGATAATCCTAATTTTTTAGAATATCCTGCTAACCATGCTTCACCTTTTGATGGTGTTCCTATTGCAACTTTTTTACCGTATAAATCTTCTGGTTTCTTAATATTGTCACTAACTACTAAATACATTGAACCACCTATATGATTATTTGCACCTATTATGATCGGTGCGCCTTTTGCATTTGCATCAATCATTCCTCTATTTCCTATATAACCAGCATCCATTTGACCTGCTGCCATAGCTTCTGGAACTTTACCATTACCTGTTATCTTTACATTTAAACCCATATCTTCAAAAATTCCTGTTGCTTCACCTATACAAGCTGGTACCATATGATCACAGTTATAGTATCCTAGATTTATTTCATAATCATCTAATTTCTCTTCCTTTGTTTCATTTACCTCTGTCTTATTATCTGCTTTTTTATCTTCTTTTTTCCCTGTACATCCTGATAAACTTCCTATTAATAGTGCTCCCATTAAAAATAATAATATTAATCTTTTGCTTGTTCTCATAATGCCTCCTTGAATTATAATTTATATTAACAGCAGTCTTCCATGCCTTCACCAAATATATCGTGAATTTCCAAATCAACTAGTCTAAAGATAGCATATCCATATCTTCCATCCTTAGAACCAGATACAATAAATTCCATTGGACCTTCTTCATCAATATTTTTAAACTCTATTGATTGATTTTCTATTGGTGCTGGTACTTCATCTGTTATTTTATAACCTTCTTCTGTGTCTAATACTACAACCATTCCGTTTGATCTTACTTCTTTATAAAATATTACAACTAAATCTTTTCTACCGTCTTCATTTATATCTTCATATCCACATTTTAAAACTTTATTATCTGGATATTTTTCTTGAAAATGTTTTAATAATTTGTTGTTTGCATCTATACCTATATCAGCAATTACTTTATTCTTCTGTTGATAACTAAAAGACATATAACCTATTGCTAAAATTGCTACTATAATGATAATTTTAATTATATTTTTTTTATTCATTTAATCACCTAATTAAATACTTTCTCTAATTTTGATTTCATTTCTGGGATAAATCCTTTTAAGAAAAATAAAAAAACTATTACTGAACAAAGGTATTTAAACCATGGTGGTGCTATAAAACTTATTCTATTTACACTTTCTAAGGATTTTTCTGCCATATTAAAATTAATAGCTGGAACAAATCCTGGCATTAGTAGTTTATTTGTTAAATAACCTACTATAAATGCTGCAGCTGTCACGATTGTCGCATACATCATTGCTGCTCTTTTTCCTATTGCCTTATATATACTTATTAATTCTGGTAAATTTGTTGATGCTCCTGCCATTAAAAATGTAAGTGCAACTCCCGGTGATGCTCCACTTGCTACTAATGCAGCAATAAATGGTATATGCCCAACTGCACATACATACATAACCGTTGCTAATATTGCTATATTACCTAAAGATATTAAACTTGGATTACCTAAATATTTTTGTATAAATGAATCTGGGAAAACTGTCATTATAAATCCACCTATTAACATTCCAGTTATAACATATCTACTAACTTGTGTTGCCAATTCATTCATTGCCCATGTCATACCCGATTTTATTTTATCAATTATGGTTTTCTTTTCATCATCCATGCTGTTTAATTGTATTTGTTCTTCCAATCCTTCTAGTTTTAACTCATTTCCTGCAAATTTATTTGCTATTATCCCTATTATCATAGGTAAAGTAAATCCTACAATTAAATAAATAATTGTTATATCTTTACCTAATAATCCATAACTTAATATAACCGTTGCTGGATTTATTATTGGGGAAGCTGTCATAAAAGCTAGTACTGGTCCTAAATATACTCCCGAATAATACATACTTAGCCCCAATGGTATTGTTCCACAACTACAAATAGGTAATAGCATTCCCGATATTGTTACCTTTATTAACGAACTAATCTTAGTATTTCCTAAATGCTTTTGAAATCTATCTGGAGATAGTACATCTCTTAATATTCCTGCTAGAAGAAAGCTAAATATCAACCATGTTGATGAACCATTTAACATTACTAAAGCTGTTGAAAACACTGATTTTATAAAATTTATCAACATATACATCCCTACTTTTCTAATTCTTTTACAGCTTTATCTATTGCTTCTTCAATTATACTTTTTGATATCTTATCTATTTTTATTTTTTCATTTATAATCAAAGTTCCTCTAAAGATAACGCCATATTTTTTTACATAATCAAAATCTTTTCCTGCATAATAAATTTTTACTTCTACTTTATCTTTATATTTTGATGCAGCTTCTTGAACCAACCTGGTATTTCCATCACAGCCTGCTCAAGTATTAATAAATTCCACTAATACTTTTGACAAATCTACACCCCCAAATTCATACCTCAATAATACTAACATAGTTTTTTCAAGTAATTAAATTAAATTTTTCTATGATTTCCAAAACACTATTGATAAATTTTATAGTCATATAATTAACAAAAAAACTACCTATAGATAAATCTCTAATAGGTAGCATTGTCATAAACTATAATGTTATTATTTGATCAATATTTGCTGATTCAAGTACTCCATATAATATAGGAAAACATCCTATATTTGCTCCTTCTATTAATTTATCTTGGATTTCTCTTTCTATAACACATTGATCACAAGCAAGTAATACCATTTCATTTTTTTCATGTAATTTTTGTATTCTATTTCCTAATTCAGTATTATCTAAGAGTAAATATGTATTATCAAATACAAAAAACATACCTGCAACCTCTGCACCATGATTTCCTGATTCTAATTGTGGTATTATCATATCTCTTAAAATAGTTCTGCTATTGTCAGAACTAATTACATAAGCAACTCTCATAACATTCCCCTTTCTTATTCATATCAAGCTGCCCATTGCTGGGCAACTTTTTATAAATTTTAAATATAGCAAGTTTTACTTGTCATATTTGATTCCTTTATAACATCTCTAAATATGCATTTATTCTTGTATTTAGTTGTCCCACATCATTTTTTGAATAATCTGTTTCAATTCCTAAATATGGTTTACCTTTCTTTTCTGTTACTAGTTTTTTAACATTATATGCTTCTACATTAAAAGTATGGCAAGCCTGTAACACTACCTCTATAACACCATCTATTTCATATTCATCTATCATCTCATCTAATATTTCCATTCTTCTTGGATTAGGTGTCATTACTGAACAAGAAATATTTAAATACTTTTCTGTTAATGCATCGATTGGATCTATATCTTCTTTTACTAAATCCATTTTTTCTCTTACTCCTGCACAATTTTCAAAGGCAACAACATCTGCACCTGATTCTTCAATTGTCTTTATAACTTTATCTCTAACACCTGATAATGGACAACCTGTTATTAAAATTCTTGGTCTTGATGATTCTTTGCCCTTATAGTTTTCTTCAAAATCTTTTTTTATTTCTTCAATTCTTTCTTTTATAAATTGATTTTTTTCTTCTCTGTCAAAAGTAAAGCCCGTTGATTCTATTACCTCATTTATTTCATATCCAGATATTGGACTTGGATTTAATTTCCCTAATTCATAAAAATCTAGCAGAATTTTTCTCTCTATATTTTTCTTATGTATTGCTTCTTTAAGCATTTCATCTGTTATTTCAATATCAAAAATCTCTTCTAATTTTTCTTTTAATAATCCCATCTCTGTCTTCCAGTAATTGTAACTATGTTCCCCTTTTTGTCCTTGAGGTAAATTCATTGTATGAACTGGTTTATGTTCACCTAATAATTCATACATTTTTTTCTTTCCATCACAAGTAGTTTCACCTACAACTAAATCTGAAAAATAAAAATATGGACATCTTTGTGAAACTGCAGAACCATAACTTGATTTAATCAATGGACAAAGATTTTTTGGAAGATCTATCTCTGCAAATGGTATATCTGCATCATTCATCCCACATAGTGAAACTGCAACTGCTCCCGCTGCATGTATCAATTCTGTTGGTGTATATGTACAAAAAGTTCCTACAACCTTTACTCCTTCTTCCCTTAATGCTTTTATCTTTAAAAAACCTTGTTGTCTAGCTTCTTCAAAACTTTCAAAATTCTCTGGTAATCTCATATTATCTACTCCTATATATTAATATCTATAATCATAATATATACTTGATTTAATAAAGTAAAATTGAAATTTTCTATATTGTTAATTTTTAGATTAATTTTTTATATAGTAGGTTTATATTTATAAATTTTTTTAATAAAAAAAGAAGGGCAATGCCCTTCTAAAATTATTTTAATTTAATACTTTTCCACTTTCCTGTTCTATATCTTAAAACTATACCTATCCATCTTACTAATTGATCAAAAAACATTGCAAGCCATGCTCCTACTAATCCCATTCCAAATATATTTATTAAAATATATGCTACTGTTAACCTTATAAATACAACTCCTGACATTGTAACTATCAAAGTTGAAACTGTATCACCTGCACCTCTTAAACCGCCTGAGATTGCAAATGCTGATGCTTGAAATGGTTGAATAAACCCAACAATCTTCATAGCGTCGATTGACAAATCAATAATCTTAGGATCATTAGTATATAATCCAGCTATATCAGATCCAAAGAAAAAGAATAGTCCTAAAAAGAATAGTGATGATAGTGATGCCAATCGATTTATTTCCTTAATATATATCTCTGCCCTGTCCACTCTTTTTTCTCCCAATGATTTTCCTACGAGAGTGGAAGCTGCTATACCAAATGCTTGACCAGGTGCAAAAGATAAACTCACTATATTAGTCACAACCTGATGAGTTGCATATACAACTGTACCAAGTCCCGATACAATTCTTATAAATAATATAACTCCAACTCTAAATCCAACTTGCTCTAAAGCCGCTGGTCCACCAATTTTTACAAGATTGGATATAATATCTCTATTAAATCTAAATCCTTTATGTATATCCAATCTTATTGAACTTCTACCTTTTAATAATATTGTAAATAATATTATAGAACCTATGATATGAGATATTGATGTGGAAATACCTGCTCCAGTTAATCCTAAACTTGGAAACCCTAATTTACCAAAGATTAATATATAATTTCCTATTACATTTAATAAATTTGTAAATACATTTATTATCATTGGCGTCCTTGTATCTCCCGCACCTCGCATTGATGCAAATATGGATAGATTAAAGGCTTGAAAAATAAATCCAAATATAATTATTCTAAAATAATCAATTCCTACATTTATAGTATCATTTGCTGCACCTATTAAACCCATTATTTTTTGAGGAAGTATTTGATTAATAGAAACAAATGGTATTATTAAAATAAATATTGAAAGTACAATTAAATGTTTTATAACATTAGGTATTTTCTCTTTTTCATTAGCTCCATAATATCTTGATATCATGGCTGTACCACCAGTACTTAATGCTTGTGCCAATGCTATACCAATAAACATCACCTGATTGGTAATTCCTATAGCTGCTAGTGACGGTGTTGTTACACTTGCCACACCACTATTTCCTACCATCATCATATCTACCATTCCAAATAGACTACTAATAAGTAATTCTAAAAAAACTGGAACCGTCAATTTAATTGCTTCACTTCTATAATAGTTTAAATTTTCTTTTTGACTCAATCTTTACATCTCCAATCCTTTATTAAGAATAAAAATATAATCCTCTTTAATAAAGTTTATCATATTCCCATATATTTATCTTATAATATCTTAATAAAAAAAGAACCTCCTAAATAGGTTCTCTTAAAATTCTATACCAATATTAATATTCTTTCCTTCTAATTTTGCTTGGATTCTAAATCCCATATCTTCTAGCATCTTTCTAGTTATATATAATCCCAATCCTGTGGACTCACTTTGTCTAGATGTATCCATAACAAAAAATCTATTAAATATTTTCTCTATATCTTCCTCTTTTAAATCAAAAGTATCATTTATAAAATTAAGTCTAATCTTATCATCACTTTTTAGTTTTATCTTTAAAAAACTATTTGAATATTTTATACCATTATCTAGAATATTATTTATTATTCTCTCCATGGCATTCCTGTCTCCAATGATACTATAATCGCCTTTTACTATTTCTATAATTGGTTCAATATTTTTAGAAATTAATTTTTCATAAGATAGAGCTATTGTATCTGTCAATACTTCTTCTAAATCTATTTTTTCTAAATTATATTCATATTCCTTTAATTCTAACTTGGATAATTCATAAAAATCTTCTACTAATCCTTCTAGGGATCCTGATCTGGATTTTATAATGCTAAGATATTCTATTTCCTTTTCATCTAAATCTCTTTTTAATAATAAATCCACATAACCTTTTATTGAAGTAAGTGGAGTTCTTAAATCATGAGAGATACTTGCAATAGTTTCTTTTATCTCTTTCTCCTTATTTATATAATCTATATTTAAACTCTGTTTATCTTCTAAAGTCTTATTTATTTCAGATATTAGATTATTGATATCTATATCTCTAGAAATTCCTCTTAATTTTATATTATCCAATTTTTTAGTATTTATATCTCTTAAATCTTCTTTTAAACTCTTTATATCCTTTTTATATAATAGTAAAAGGGAGAATAGAATTCCAATTATTACTATTAAAAATATAATTATTATTTCCATATCTCCCTCCAATTTTATTATTATAAATCCTTCTTCTCAAATAATTTCATTGTTAAAATAGTAAATAGTATAAAATATACAATCCCTTTTATAAAAGCTTCCATTATATAGTTTTCTGGATTTAAAGTTTCAAGAGATACTATTTTTTGAGAAATATTATAAATTGATATTTCATTACCTATTGTCATTATTATATCTGAATTAAATATAGCACCTATGAAACTAACTATTTTAGGAACTATAACTATCCCAAAAACATATCCAAATCCTTTCATTAAATCAGAATTAGCTATTAATCCAATAAAGTTTCCAAATGCTACTCCTCCTATTGCAAGAGGTACAACACCTATTAAACTATATAAGAATCTATCTACCAACCCTTTATCTAAATTAGATAAATCACTAAATATTGCTGCTGAACCAAAATAAAAAGCTAATATTATAATAAATGATGTTAATCCAAATGCAATCTCTAGAATTGTCTTAGATGCGATTATTTTCTTTCTATCTATTCCTAATGCTATAGCATTTTTCATTGTATTATTTCTAAATTCATCATAAAATATTGGTTCTATAAAAATAATTACTACAAAAATCGTCACTGATAATAATGTTATTCCCATTTCAAATGCAATTGAAAATGGTGGTATATTCATTGGTGCTACTCTATATATTAAAAAATTTCCTAGAACTGCCAACAAAGATAATACCCCAGTGAAATTTAACAAATATGGTCTATTTAATGTTTTATAAATTTCTGCTCTTAAGTAATTACGCATTTTTATTACCTCCTATTAAATCTAAATAATAATCCTCTAAATCTATACCTTTTTTAGATATTGATTTTATATTTATATCATTTTTAACAAGAGTTTTTAATACCATATCAGATTCATCTATATAGTCAAATAATTGTATCTCATTATTATCTTTTACTTTATAATTTAATGTATTAAGTTCAGTTTCAAGTATTACAGTTGCCTTTTCAATTTCATTTAATTCTATGGATATATAATTCTTACATTTTTCTTCTAATTCCTTTGCAGATAACTCTTCTAACATTTTACCTTTACTTATAAACCCATAATCTGTTGCAATTTGCGATAGTTCCCCAAGTAAATGACTTGAGATAATTATTGTAATTCCTCTTTCTCTATTTAGTTCCAATAATAAATTTCTAACTTCGGCTATACCTTTTGGGTCCAGTCCATTTATTGGTTCATCTAATATAAGTATCTCTGCATCTCCTAATAGTGCTAGCCCGATACCCAATCTTTGTTTCATACCTAGGGAATAACCTTTATATTTCTTGTTTTTTACATCTTCTAACCCTATTTTTACTAAAATATTTTCTACTATTTTAGTATCGACTATTCCTTTTAATATTCTATAGTATTCAAGGTTTTTATATCCACTCATATTTGGATAAAATGCTGGTGATTCTACTAATGAACCTATTTTAGATCTATGATTATTTAATTTATCTTTTTCTATATCATTAAGTATTTCTATCTCTCCACTGTCAATATTTATAATTCCTAAAATAGATTTCAATATGGTGGTCTTCCCCGAACCATTTTCACCTATAAGTCCATATATACTTCCTTTTTTAATATTCATATTTATATTGTCTATGGCAATATCTTTACTATATTTTTTTGATATTTTACTTAATTTTATAATATGATTTTCCATATCTCAGCCTCCTTATATATATAATATGAAATATAGTAAAAGAAAGTATGAGTAAATCATTAAGAAAGCTTTAAGATTTTAATTTAAAGCCTATTCCCCAAACCGTTTCAATATATTCATTTTCATCGTCATACTTTGCTATTTTATTTCTCAAATTACTTATATGAACATTTAAACTATTATCATCTATATATATTTCATCATCCCATACTTTTTCAAATAAATTTGATTTAGTAAATACTTTTTTAGGGTATCTAAGGAGTAGATGTAAGATATCATATTCTTTCTTTGTAAGTTTTAATTCATTTGAGTTGACTGAAACTTTCATCTCGTCTTCACTTAAGATTAAATTTTTATGGTTTAAGATGTTTTTTTCAGTGATATTGGAGAATTCTTTATAACGGCGAAGTTGAGCTTCAACTCTTGCCAATACTTCTTCAACATCAAAAGGTTTTACAATATAATCGTCTGCACCTAGTTGCAACATTTCTATTTTTGTGGTAATATTTAATTTTGCAGAGATTATTATAATGGGCATAGTATATTTTTCTCTAATGATGGGAATTATTTTCTCACCAGAGAGACCTGGTAACATTAAGTCTAATAGGATTAAATCAAATTTCTCTTTTTCTAACCAAAACTGAGACTCCGTTCCTGAATATGACTGTGTTACTGTATAACCTATATTATGTAATATTTCAAATAGAAGATTATTTATATCAATATCGTCTTCTATTATTAATATTTTAGAATCATTTATCATAAGAGCACCCCTAATATTAATTTATTGGATATATTTACTTACTCTTATGATATCAAATATTTTATAATTTATTCAACTTTTATTATAAAATATATAGATTATATCTCTATTGTTCTAGATTTGAGAGGAGTGGTCTAAATAAGCACTTTAGAAGATAATAAAAAAACAGGCAGCAATAAGGAAGCTATTATCAAAAAACTTATTGATACGGGTAAAGAAGAAGGGCATTTGAATTATGCTTTAATTGTTGATGAATTGGAAGAAATTGATTTAAATTCTGACCAATTAGATAAACTTATACATGGGTTAGAAGAAATGGGAATAGATATTCTTAACGAAGATGATGATATTGTTGAAGACGACTTTGACGATGTTGAAGATGTTGATGATGTGGATGATCTTGAAGAAATTGATCTTGAAGAAATTGAAATCATAACTAAAAAGAGTAAAAAATTAGCATCACCTAATTTAGATGTTGGAGACCCTGTCAAAATGTATTTAAAAGAAATCGGAAAAGTTGATCTTTTAACACGTGAAGAAGAGGTTGAATTGGCTAAAAGAGTCGAAGCTGGTGATGAATACGCTAAGAGACAATTATCTGAGGCAAATCTTAGATTGGTTGTAAGTATAGCCAAAAAATATATAGGTCGTGGTATGTCTTTCCTTGATCTTATTCAAGAAGGCAATTTAGGTCTTATGAAAGCTGTTGAAAAATTTGACTATTCAAAGGGATATAAATTTAGTACTTATGCTACATGGTGGATAAGACAGTCTATTACAAGAGCTATTGCGGATCAAGGTAGAACTATAAGAATTCCAGTTCATATGATTGAAAATATAAATAAATTGGTTAGAATACAAAGACAATTATTACAAGATTTAGGTAGAGAACCAAAGGCTGAAGAAATTGCTGAAGTTATGAATCTTGATGTTGATAAGGTTAGTGATATGATGAAAATTGCCCAAAGACCTATCTCATTAGAGACTCCTATTGGAGAAGAAGAAGATAGTCAATTAGGTGATTTTATAGAAGATGAGCAGGTTGACACTCCTGTTGATGTCACTACACATATTATGCTAAAAGAACAATTATTTAATATTTTAGAATCTTTAACTCCAAGAGAACAAAAGGTTTTAAGATTAAGATTTGGATTAGATGATGGTAAAATCAGAACTTTAGAAGAAGTTGGACAAGTTTTTGATGTTACTAGAGAAAGAATTAGACAAATTGAAGCTAAGGCTTTAAGAAAGCTTAGACATCCAAGTAGAAGTAAAAAACTAAAAGATTATTTAGAAGATTAAAAGAGATTTCTCAATGAGAAATCTCTTTTTTTATTATAGATTTGGTCTTGCAAAAATCATTCTTCCTGCAGAAGTTTGTAATACACTTGTCACCAAAACATCTATTGTTTGACCTATGTATTTCTTTCCACTTTCAACTACTATCATAGTCCCGTCATCAAGATATGCAAGTCCTTGACCAGATTCTTTACCAGATTTTATAACTTGTACTACCATTTCTTCTCCAGGTAATACCACTGGTTTTACTGCATTTGCTAAGTCATTTATATTTAAAACTGGTATACTTTGCACTTCTGCAACTTTATTTAAATTATAGTCATTGGTCAATATCTTACCATCTAACTCTTTTGTTAGTTTCAATAGTTTTGCATCAACTTCTTTTTCTTCTTTATATTTTTTATCACTTATAATAACTTCCATATCTAATTCTTTTTGTATAATATTTAGAATATCTAGACCTCTTCTACCTCTATTTCTCTTTAGATCATCCGAAGAGTCTGCAATATGCTGTAATTCACCCAATACAAATTCAGGAATTATTAATGGACCTTCTATAAATCCAGTCTTACATATGTCTGCAATTCTTCCATCTATAATAACAGATGTATCTAATATCTTAGGCATTGATAATTTTTCATTTTTTCCTGCTGGGTTTTCCTTACCAACTTTCCTTGTAATAGAGGGTATTGAACTTAAAATATCATCCTTCTTTCTAGTTGGTATAGAAACTCCTAAATAACCAAATACAATATATACTATTATTGATAATGATAAACCTAGTGGTCCAATATTATTAAATAATTGACTTATAAGATAAGCGATTATTAATCCTATAATCAAACCTCCTGAACCCAATGCTATATCTGATGCAGGTATATTTTGTAACTCATTTTCAATAAATTTAATAAATTTTTTCAGCTTTCTCAAAAAAGCTGGAGATAAAATAAAAAAAATAATTCCAAATAATAAACTTACTCCAATATAAATTAATATAGTTGAAGTCTTTCCATTTACTAAATTTACAATTTCCGATTTATTAAACATTTCTACTGTTCCATATCCTAGTAACAATCCAAGAATACTAAATATAACTCTTAAAAAATTATATATCATAGTCCACCCCCTTGTCTTTTTTGCTTTTATTCTATGATAGCTTTTTCAATCCTTCTTTCTACCTCTTCTGGACTCTCTTCTAAAACTAAAACTAATTCACTTACTAACATTTGTTTAGCTTCATTTAACATTTTTCTTTCTCCTGTAGAAAGTGTTTTTTCATTATCTCTTAATGTTAAGTTTCTCACTACTGCTGCAATTTCAAATATATCTCCCGATTTAATTCTTTCCATATTAACTCTATATCTTCTATTCCAGTTTTGTGGCATATTCGTTTTTTCACCAGAAAGTATTATAAGCACTTCTTCTAATTCTTTTTCGTTAATTATTTCTCTTATACCTATTTCAACAACATTATCTACTGGTATCATTACTTTCATATCCCCAATTGGCATACGCATTATATAGTACTGTTTCTTCTCACCAAGTATTTCTTTTTCTTCGATATTGTCAATAATTCCTGCCCCATGCATTGGATATACAACCTTATCACCTATACCAAACATATTATCTCTCCTTTCTAAATATTCTACATATCTATTATACATTATTGAAGATGATAAGTAAAGTTTCTATCTTATCACAGGTCTTGCATTAATGTCAATATCTTTTTTATAATATTTATTTAACAATTATTAGTGATTTTCAATATAAATTTGACAGAACTAGCTTATATTTTCTATAATATCATTAAAGGAGTGGATATTATGGATATGTTTGTTGATGATAAAATTAACTTTGATATTTTTCAAAGAGAAGTTAAGGACATACTTATTAGAAATAGTAGTATTTTAGATATAACTACAAAACTTAGTGAATATTCTTCAAGAATTAATAGAGCAGTTATGAAATCAGCTACAAATTGTGGTTGTATTGAAATTCATGGTAGGAAACAAGATTATAATTATGATTCATTTGAAGAGTTAAGAAATTCAATGGATGGACAAGTTATAGGAAAGCTTTGTCCAATGTGTAAGGATATATTAGAAGATGAAATTGGTTCTTTCCTATTTTATCTAGCTGCACTTTGTAATGTACTAGATATTGATATGAAGGATCCTATTATTAAAGAATATAATAAAATGAAAACATTAGGAATTTTTAATTTAAAATAAAAAAAAGATTGGATATCCAATCTTTTTTTATTTAAATTTGAAATCTTTATCTAATATCTTTACATCTGCTGCTTCCTTTAACTGAGTTATTTTTTCAATATATTTTTGATATTTTAATGAATTAATAACATCTGTCTTTAAATCTTCTAATGTTGTAAGCTTTTCTTCTAAATATAGTATATGAATTCCAAAATCTGATTCTATTAGCTCACTATATTTACCTACCTCTAATGCAAATGCTGGCTCTTCTAACTGTCCTAAACCTACTCCCCCTAAATCTCCTCTTCTTAAATCTACACCAAAATATCCACCTTGTGCTGCTGTTTGAGTATCTAAGGATTCTGTTGCTGCTACTGTTGCAAAGCTTTCACCTGCATTTAATTTCTCCAATACCTTTTGTCCCGCTTCATTATCTTTTACTAATATATGACTTAGTTTAATTTTCTCTAACTCATTCTTATTATCATTATAATATTTTTCAATATCCTTTTCTTCTAAATGGATTTTATTTAAAAAATCTTCTTTATGTTTTACTACCATTAATTCTCTTCTTATAGTTGTTCTTAAATATTCTTCTGTGAAACCCATCTCTTCAAGATATTTATTATATTCTGCTTCACCATTTTCAGGATCTGATGAATTGGCAATAAATTTGGATTTTCTCAATTCTAAATCTGCATTTACCTCATCATCAGTAACTCCAATTTCAAGATTTTCTAGGTCTTGAGATACAATTGTTTCATCTATCATCATATTTAATAAACTTTTTTTAAGATATTCTTCATATGGCATATCCTCAACTATTTTCTCTAAAACATCTTCTCCATATTGTTCAATACGAGCATTTTTTAATACTTCAAATTCCTTATTAAAATTATCTAACATTATATTTTTTCCATTAACTTTAGCTATTACACCTGTTTCTTTTTTTGTACAAGCTGATAATACTAATGTTAAAATAATTAATAAAGATATTGTTGCAAATGTTTTTTTCTTATTAAGCAATATTTGTTACCTCCCTTATTCTTTCTCTTTTTCAAATTCTTTTTTATATAGATACATACTATCAACTAATTCTTTTAATTCTGCTAATATATTTTTTCTAAATTTAAAAATAATTTTTGGTTCATTAGATAAGTCAAAATATAATGATCTACTATATTTTTTTGATATATCATGAATTATTTCTGGTTTGATATAATTTTCTGACGCATATTTTAAGATTATCTCATTTTTATTTTGATATATTTCAGATATCCCAGACTTACTTGCCATTGCTTTTATATAAGATATATCCATAAGATTTGTTAATTCCTTTGGGATATCTCCAAACCTATCAATTAACTCATCTGTTAAATCAATATAATGTAAATCATCTTCTATTGCTGCAATTTTCTTATATATATCAATTTTTTGTTCTTCTTCAATTATATAATAATCTGGTATATAACCATCAATATTTATATCTATATTTGTATCTAATCTTTCTTCTATTACTTCACCTTTTAGTTTTCTTATACTTTCATTTAAGAATTTAACATATAAATCATAGCCTATTGCTTCCATATGACCATGTTGTGCTGTACCTAATAGATTTCCAGCTCCCCTAATCTGTAAGTCTCTCATAGCTATTTTAAACCCTGAACCGAATTCTGTAAAGTCTTTTATTGCTCCAAGCCTTTTTTCAGCAATTTCTGTTAATACTTTATTTTTTTCATAGGTAAAATATGAATATGCCATCCTACTACTTCTACCAACTCTACCTCTTAATTGATACAACTGAGATAACCCCATTTTATCAGCATCATATATGATAATTGTATTAACATTTGGTATGTCAAGTCCTGTTTCAATAATTGTTGTACAAACTAATACATCGTATTCTTTTGAAATAAAACTTAACATCTCTTTTTCTAATTCTTTTTCACTCATTTGTCCATGAGCAACTCCAATTTTAACTTCTGGAATTAGTTTGCTTAGTTCCGAACTTACTCTATCTATATTATATACTTTATTATATACAAAATAAACCTGTCCACCTCGATTTATTTCTTTTAATATAGCTTCTCTTATCATATGTTCATTATATTCAACTACATAGGTCTGAACTGGATATCTTTCTTCTGGTGGATCTTCTAATACACTCATATCTCTTATACCAATCATGGACATATGCAATGTTCTTGGAATAGGTGTAGCTGTCAATGTTAATACATCTACAGATTCTTTTAATTTTTTAATATTTTCCTTATGTTTAACACCAAATCTCTGCTCTTCATCTATAATCAATAATCCTAAATCTTTGTATTTTATATCTTTTGATAATAATCTATGAGTCCCAACTATAATATCTAATGTTCCATTTCTAATTCTCTCTACAATCGCAGTCTGTTGTTTTTTTGTTCTAAATCTACTTAGCATCTCAATTTTTATAGGAAATTCTTTAAATCTCTCTATCATAGTATTATAATGTTGCTGTGCTAATATGGTTGTTGGCACTAAAAACGCTACTTGTTTATTATCCATAACAGCTTTGAAGGCAGCTCTTAATGCAACCTCTGTCTTACCATAGCCCACATCACCACATAATAATCTATCCATAGGTTTTATGCTTTCCATATCTTCTTTTATTTCATCAATACTCTTCTCTTGTCCATTTGTCTCCTCATATGGGAATGAAGCTTCAAATTCTCTTTGCCAAATTGTATCTTCTGGAAATACATGACCTTCAAGTCTTTCTCTTTTAGCATACAGTTCTATTAAATCTTCTGCCATTTCTTCTACTGCTTTTTTTACTTTATATTTAGTTCTATTCCATTCTTGTGTACTTAATTTATTGATCTTAGGTTTTCCACTTTCTGCACCAATATATTTTTGTATTAAATTCATCTGATCTATTGGCACATAAAGTCTATCATTTCCACTATAGCTTAGATTTAAATAATCTTTTCTAATTCCTTGCACAGTTATTTGGTCAATACCCATATATTGACCTATACCATGATTTTCATGTACAACATAATCCCCTATTTCTAAATCTGATAATTTTATAGATGATTTCTTTTTGCTTTTTGATTTCTTTATATCTTTTTCGCTTCCATATAATTCTTTTTCGGAGATTACTATAAATTTAATATCTGAATACTCAAATCCCCTGTGAATACCACCACTTGTTATAATGACTTGTCCCGATTTTATTTCATTTTTATAATCTTTAGCAAAACTAGATATAATATTATTTTCCAAAAGAGAACTTTGTAATTTCTCAGCCTGTTTTTCTGTTCCAGCTAAAATTATTATTTTATATCCTCTGTACATATAATGATTTAAATCTTCTACTAGCATTTCCATTTTTTTATAATAAACACTCATTGATTTTGTTACAAAGGTATTTACTGAAGCTGGTTCAAAATCTGGTATTGTCCTTACTAATGCAGTTTTTGTTAATATTTGCTTTTTCTTTATATATTTTTTTATTTCATCATAGTCATAATCTATTTTAATATGAGATTTTAATACTTCTCCCCTTGTCAATAAATCTCCTAATTGCATATTAACTAATTCTCTATTTTTTTCATATCTCTCTTCAATCCTTCTAGGCTCGTCTAATAAAACTATTCCCTTATTATTTATATAGTCAAATAGATTAGATAAATATTTATCAGGTATAAATGGCTTTATTAAATCACTATTAGCCATATAATAATTTTCTTTTATACTTTCTATTATTGGATAAAATTTATCTTCCAAATTTTCTTTTACCTGGGATTTATTGTCCAACTTTGATATACTTGTTTCTAATTCCTTTGTTAAATTATTTAATAATTCATCTCTAAATTCATCAGCTATTAATATATCTTTTGTTGGAACTATTTGTATTTCTTCTAGATTTTCATTTGACCTTTGTAAATCCACATCAAAAGTTCTTATACTATCTATTTCATCATCAAATAATTCAATTCTATAAGGTTCTACATTATTAGGTGAGAATATATCAATAATGCCACCTCTTATACTAAATTGACCTACTCCTTCTATCATCTGTTCCCTTCTATAGCCTGATTTTATTAATCTATCTGTTAATTCTTCTAGATTAATTGTAGAATCTAAGTCTATTTTAAAAGATCTTTCTATATATATTTCTTTTGAAATAATCTTTTCTATTATAGCGTCAATATAACTAACTATAATAATTGGCTCATTGTCTATTAACTTTGAAAGTATATTCATTCTTTCGTTTGCTATATCTAAACTATAACTTTCAACTCTAAAATATAATGGGTCTTTATGAGAATAATAATATACATTTTTATTAAAGTTTCTTATATCCTCATATATCTCTCTAGCTCTGTTTTCATTATAGGTAATAAGTAATATTTGATTATTTGTGTCTTGATTTAAGCTATAGGTTATATGACCTATATTTTCATCTATAATACCATTTAATGATATGGGACTTATTTTTTCATTTATTTCATTTAAAAGTTTATTATATACTTTTAAATTTTTAAGTGGGTCTATGAACATATTCTTCATATAATCAACTCCTGATAAAGTAAAGTATAAGCTCAGGGGTTCCCTGAGCTTATAATAAACTTTTAATTAAATTTATTCATAGCTTTATCAATGCCATTTTCTACTATTTCTTCAACAGCTTCAACTGCTATTTTTGTTACCTCTTTAACTTCTTCACTATTGTTTTTAGGAAATTTAGATAATACAAAGTCAGCTAAATCCATTCCTATCTCATTTTTACCTACACCAATTTTTACTCTAGTAATATTATTATTTCCCATATGATTTATAACAGATTTCATACCATTATGTGTACCACCACTACCCTTGGATTTTACTCTAACAGTATATGGTTCTATATCTATATCATCCATTATAATTATTATTTTATCCATATCAATTTTATAATAGTTTGCAATTTCTCTAACTGCTTGACCACTATTATTCATATAAGTTAACGGCTTTAATAAAATTACTTTATTCTTACCTATTCTGCCTTCTCCATATGCCCCATTAAATTTTAATTTATTTATTTCAATATCATTTCTTTTTCCTAGTAAATCCAATGTCATAAAACCAATATTATGTCTTGTTTCTTCATACTTTTTCCCTGGATTCCCAAGTCCTACTATTAAATACAATGTATATACTCCTATTCAAATAAAATACTTACAGATTCATTTCCATGTATTCTCTTTATAGCCTCAGCAAATACTGCCGCTATGGAAACCACATCTATTTTATCAATTTTCTTTTCTTCTGGTAGTGGAATAGTATCTGTTATAACAAATTTTTCTATAACAGAATTTTCTATTCTCTCTATTGCTGGCCCTGATAATACGCCATGTGTTGCTGCTGCATATACTGATTTTGCACCAAAATCTTTTAATACTTGTGCCGCTTGTGTTATAGTTCCACCCGTGTCGATAATATCGTCAACTAATATAACATGTTTTCCTTCAATATCTCCTATTACATTCATAACTTCTGCTACATTATGTTTTGGTCTTCTCTTTTCTATTATAGCAATTGGAAGATTTAATATTGTTGCAAAGTTTCTTGCTCTAGTTACTCCTCCAATATCAGGTGATACTACTACTGTGTTTTCACTATTCATTTTAGTCTCTTCCGCTCTATCTTCAAAATACTCTGCTAAAATTGGTAATCCTGATAAATGGTCAACTGGTTTATTAAAATATCCTTGAATCTGACCAGCATGTAAATCCATTGTTACCACTCTATCTATTCCAGCAACAGTTAATAGATCTGCTACTAATTTTGAAGTTATTGGCTCTCTAGCTCTTGTCTTTCTATCTTGTCTTGCATATCCATAGTAAGGGATGACTGCATTTATTCTGCCTGCTGAAGCTCTTTTACAAGCATCTATCATAATAAGTAGTTCCATCAGATGATCATTGACAGGACTGTTTGTTGGTTGTATAAGGAATACATCTTTTCCTCTTACTGTTTCTTTAATATTTATTGATATTTCACCATCACTAAATTTCTTGATTTCACTATCCCCAAAAGGTATACCTAAATCTCTACAAATACTTTGTGCTACATCTGGATTAGCACTTCCTGAAAATACTTTCATCTCACCTTTACTAATATTCATCTACGAAACCCCCTATTTATTTTTTAAACCTTTATTTAATACCCAATCTTTTTTATTTACTTGTCTTGCTCGTGCTATAGATAGACTTCCTTCTTCTACATCATCAATTATAGTTGAGCCCGCTGCTATATATGCCCAATCACTTACTTTTATTGGTGAAACTATATTTGAATTGCTTCCTATAAAAGAATTATCTCCTATTGTTGATCTGTATTTATTTTTACCATCATAATTTACAAATACCACTCCACAGCCTATATTAACATTTTTACCAACATCTGCATCTCCAATATATGCTAAATGGGAAGCTTTTGTATTATTACCTATTGTTGAATTTTTAATCTCAACAAAATCTCCTATTTTTACATTTTCACCAATCTTTGAGTTTGGTCTTAAATAGGCATATGGGCCAACAGTTGTTTCATTTCCTAATTCACTTTCAAGTATTGTAGAGGAATGAATTTCTACATTATCTCCAATCACACTATCAATGATTCTAGAATTCTCACCAATAATACAATCTCTTCCTATCACAGTATCTCCTTCAATAATAGTCCCAGGATAAATAACTGTATCTCTTCCTATTATAACTGTATTTGATATATAAGTACTGTCTGGATTAATAATAATTGCACCTTCATCCATTAGATTTTCGTTTATTCTCTTTCTCATTATTTTATCACAAAAAGCTAATTGTACTTTTGAATTTATCCCATGAATTTCTTGTGAGTCTTCCATAATATATGCTCCTACTCTTTCTCCCTTTGATTTAAGTATTTGAATTAAATCTGTGGTATAGTATTCATTTTGAGCATTGTCATTTGTAAGTTCTTTTAATGATTCTTTTAAAAGTTTTCCATCAAAAGTATAGATGCCTGAGTTAATCTCTTTAATAAGTTTCTCATTTTCATTGGCATCTTTTTCTTCAACTATTTTTAATACTTCATTATTTTCATCTCTTATTATTCTACCATAATCTGTTGGATTATCTAAGTATGCAGTTAAAACTGTACCTGCATTTTTATTTTCACTGTGATAATTTAATAAATCTCTTATTGTGTTCTCTGTAATAAGTGGAGTATCTCCATATAAAATAATAACTGTGCTATCCTCAGGGATATCATCCTGTGCCTGCATTACAGCAAAACCCGTTCCATAAGGGCTACCTTCTTCTGTTGGTTGTACTCTATATTCAATACTTTCATCAGAGATTTCATTTTTGATTCTTTCCGAGCCATGTCCTATTACACAGTAGTTTTTGTCTATTCCTGCTTTTTTACTAGTTTCTATAACATATTTCAATATAGGCTTACCACAGATTTTATGAAGTCCTTTTGGTATATCAGACTTCATTCTACTCCCTTCACCTGCTGCAAGAATAATTGATATATTCATTCTAACACCTCTTTAATTTATTTATCTTACTTTCTATATTTTAACCTATTTCTCTTATAAGTCCATATTTAATAGCAATTTCTTTAATATTTTTTTAATAAAAAAAGGACCTTACGGTCCTTATAGACAAAATATATAAAATAAAAATAATTAAGATATAATATTCTGCCACAATTTTACTGTCTTAAGTACTATTCTTCTATTTCTTCAACAAGTTCTTCTTCATTTTCATTGCTCTCACCAGGAACATATACCTCTTCAAGATATCTTTCATATTCAGAAAAAATTGCCTTCTCGACTTTATTTCTCATTTCTCCATTAATAGGATGAGCTATATCTCTAAACTCACCATCAGCCATCCTACGACTTGGCATAGCTACAAACAATCCTGTATTACCATCGATAATTTTAATATCATGTACTACGAATTCATTGTCAAATGTAACTGAAACTATTGCCTTCATCTTACTATCCTCTTGAACTTTCCTAACTCTTACTTCAGTTATCTCCATAATGTCACCCCTTCCTTTAAATAAATTTATAAATAATAAATATTATTTATTATGTCAAAACAACTACTTATATGTCGCAATCTTTTAATTCTTGCTAATTTTCTAAATATATAAGTTATTTTATTACATTATACCATAAGTCTGCCCAATTTTTTTAAATACTTTTTATTATTATGATATTATGATATAATTTATCGAGAATATTGAATAATTTATGGAAATATTATATATATGATGATAGATATTAGGGGGTAAGTTTATGTTTGAATTTCGCATAAATGACCATAGGTACTCAAAAATACATTTTATCGGCATTGGTGGAATTAGTATGAGTGGTTTAGCAAAAATTTTGTTAAATAATGGTTATATAGTATCAGGCTCCGACAGAAAAGATGATGATACTACTAAAATGTTGAAAGAAAATGGTGCTATTATTTTTAAAGGTCATAGTAAAGATAATATCGGCGATATTGACCTAGTTGTTTATACCGATGCTATCCCAAAAGATAATGAAGAATTATTAGAATCTATAAACAGAGGTATAGAAACTGTTGATAGAGCAACTTTTTTAGGTGAACTTATAAGAAATTATGGAGATTCTATTGCGGTTTCAGGTACACATGGAAAAACAACTACAACAAGTATGATTGCAACAGTTTTAAACCACTATACGGAAATTGATCCAACTATTTTATTAGGTGGCAATCTTGATGAAATTGGTGGAAATGCTAAAATCGGTAAATCAAATGATTTACTTTTAACGGAGGCTTGTGAATATAAGGGAAATATTTTAAAATACTATCCTAGTATTGCCATGATTTTAAATATGGATGAAGATCATATGGATTATTTTAAAAATATGGATGAAATTGTAGAAGCTTTTATTGGATACACTCAAAATATACAAGATGGAGGATATCTTGTTATAAATAACGATGATCCTAATTCAAATAAAGTAATAGAACATACTAAAGCTAATATTGTAACTTTTGGTATTGAGAAAAATGCAGATTATATGGCAAAAAATATAGTTTTTGATTCCATTGGATATCCTAATTTTGATTTATATATTAGAGATGAGTTTATTTCTAATATAAAGCTTAAGGTTATGGGATTGCACAATATTTCTAATTCATTAGCTTGTATAGCTGCAACAAATACATTAAACATTCCAATTGAAACCATTATTAATTCAATGGAGAATTATAATGGAACTCATAGAAGATTAGAATATAAAGGAAATATTAATGATATTATTATTATGGATGATTATGCTCATCACCCAACGGAAATCAGAGCGGCTTTAAATGCATTAGACAATGCAAATCAAAAGTTATGGTGTATATTTCAACCTCATACATATAGCAGAACAATAGCTCTTCTTAGAGATTTCTCTAATGCTTTTGAAAAAGCAGATAAAGTTATTGTAACTGATATATATGCTGCTAGAGAATCTGATAATGGTGAAGTTCATTCAAAGGATTTAGTTGATAAATTATTAGATAATGAAGTTGATGCTATATATATTAAAGATTTTTCAGATATTGAAGAATATATTATTAAAAATGTTAAAAATAATGATTTAGTTGTTACTATGGGGGCTGGCGATATACATTTAGTTGGCGAAAACCTATTAGCAAGAGAAATAAAAACAGATTCTGATACCGAAGTTATATAGAGCCTTGAAGGCTCTATATTTTTTTATTTTCTTTTAATGCAATCTCAACAGAATCATACATAATTTGCAATGCAGCTAATACTGCTTCTCTCGTTTTTTCATCTGTTCCTACCAATGATTTTATAAGACTTTTAGCCATTTCATACCATTGTTCATTTAATTTTTTTACTTCTGTTCCACCAGTTTGATCCAGTACTCCAAATAATGTATTTACAAAAATCTCTATTTGTTCCTCATTCATATTATCTAACCAATATCTCATAGATGTATTTACAAATCTACTTTCATTATCTACTGATTCTAAATAAAAAAACTTATTTCTAAATACTTTCCAAAGATATAAATTATGTTGAAGAACACTTAAACCTTCACTTTCTACAATAGTATATTTTTCCATTCTTTCTAGCATCATACCAACTACAGATGATTCTGGAACTAGAGTATGTATTCTATCTTCTAATATTAGAAATTTATCAGTTTCTATAATTTCCTTTCTGAATCCAGGACCATCGTTATTATAAACTGCTTTTATTCTTGATTTTATTTTATCATTTGAAAATACTGCTGCATATACTGCAAGATTGCCTCCTTTAGAATGTCCACCAACAATAATATCTTCTGACAAATTTTCATATACTTTACTAAGATAATTCAATGCTTCCAGCTGCGAAGGAACCGGCATTTTATATAGCATATTAAAATTTTCTTTCCAACCCACTGCTGTATGATCTGTACCTCTAAAGGAAATATATAGCAAGTTCTTAGATAATTTAAAAGTAATAGCAGCAAATTGCTTTTCTTCTTTATAATCTTTTTTATCAATAAATCCAGCTAGTCCAATGTCTTTAAATCTATTAGTATCTTTTAAAAGATTTAAA
>RRZU010679666.1_pt1 | contig 28318 bp, 29 predicted proteins | sample 2165561 | NCBI WGS metagenome assembly RRZU01 (sample SAMN10456909, study PRJNA506462) | wastewater metagenome | isolation source: wastewater sludge | place: USA: Moscow, Idaho | reverse complement strand
GATTTAAAATCATATCATTTGAAGTGGACAAAAAACTGTCTATATCTTCTCTTATAATTCGTAAATAAAGGAAGCCAATGAACCAAAAATATAAATACACAAAAACAAAAAAAGATCTCTTTTTAGAAACATTTGCAGAAGATATAGATAAATCCTATTTGATAGAAACAGAAGCAGCCATCAATCTTGAAGGGGATATTACAACCCTTACAGGTGTTTATTTTAAGTTTGATATCAAAAAAGAAAACAACAATCTAATCTATGAGATTGAACTTCAATCTTGGTCAAATGATTTACAAAAACATGTTCGACTTGACCAATCTGTATGGATTGAAGATGGTTTTTTAAAAGGGAAACATATCCCTACAATAGTGGAGTTTTATAGTGTTATTATTGAAAACTTCTTTAGATATTTAGATACCATTAACATCTATTGGAAACTCAAAAACTTCATCCATACCCTAGAAAATCCCCTTTATCAGTTCCATTACAAACTTCTAAATCAATTTTCACAAGAGACACTAGAAAAGATTATGAAAGAAAGTTTTGATAATTATCCTATTTTAAATATTCTCCTTTTTCAAAAACAATCAATAACCACACCAGAAGTTATCTTCCTTCCACACATTATAGATGGCTTTTATATCGATGGGATTGAGGTTTCGGTTGATTTAAATGAGAGTGACTACCCACTTATTGAAGATATGGATAGCGGAGAGATAAGTGGGGATGAGTTTTTAAAGAGGGTTTTGAAATTTGAGTAGTAGTAGCCTTATCTTACAGCCCACTATACATAAATTTAAAATTGAGGTAGTTGTTTAAGATGGACTCAATATTATGTTTACCAATTGGATTTGCACTATGGACATAAAAAGAGAAATCTTGCGGAAATTCCAATATCCCATCAAGTGCTGATTCTACAAGCCATTTTGCTAAATCATACCCTGTTTTTTCAACTCCATTATCATCTATACCCAAATCATGATCAAATGAGATAAATTTTGGAAATCCATACTCTTTGATATGCTCTATCGCCTCATCATAACTTCGAACAATCACATCGTAGATATCTTGTGGTTCACGAATATCATCTAAAAACATTTTGTACATATTTGCTCCTGCTAATATTTGATTGCAGAAGTATAATAAGTTTGTTAGACATAAAAGTGTCCAAAATATTTCATATAATTTTATACTACCAATAAAAGAGGAAAAATGGAAAACTTCAAAATACAAACAACAGTATCAGAGCTAGAAAGAAATCATCAACCAATACAATATTACAGAAAAAATGAGATATTTAAAATAGCTCAAAATGCAATTGTTGAAGATAAAGAGGTACTAATAATAGGGGTAAACTCTAAGATACTTCCAAAATCATTTATAGCTAATAAGCTAAATATTCATATAGAACCAAAAGCTATGGATTACAAACAAGAAACCAATGATACACTTTGGGTATTTAATTTTGCTGATCCAAATCTAGTAGGGTACCATCATAGTTGCTTATTTGCTCAAGATGAGATACAAGTAGCAGAACATCCATATATGTCATCTTGCAGAAAACTCATACAAGATAACGGCTACGATGCAACAACAATAGATGAAAATGGGGATGGAACACCTATACTTTTAACAAATATCCCAAGGATGTGCAGTGTAAAGATAACAAATGAAATCTATGGCAAAAACTTTGAAAAAGCCTCAATTGAACTTATTAAAAATCATATAGAACAATTTGAAAAGGCAACCTATTCAAATATTATGGCTATTTGTTCATTAAATGGATTTAGCGGTTTTTATACACCATCGCAAATAGGGTGGCTTATGACAAATCTTTATGGTGCTTTTTACAATGCAAAAAGGATTTCAAATACAAATATAGCAGTCCAAACAGGATTTTGGGGTTGCGGTGCTTTTGGGGGAAATAAAACTCTTATGGTAGCTATACAAGTGATAGTAGCATATATTGCAAATATTAGCTCGATTACCTTTTATACACTAGAGGATTCCAAAAACCTTTTTGCAAAAGAGGGGATAAAAATCGCTTCTGATTTAGTAAAAAAATATGATGGCAATACAATAGATATAATCAATAGTTTGGTAGAGATGAAGTTTTTATGGGGCAAAAGTGATATGAATTAGACATATTTTTGTCCAAAGTATTTTTTATAATACCATATCTTAAAAAAAGCGAGGACACAATGGAAGAAGAAAAAACTGAAAAAATAAACAGCATACATGAGATAATCAATGGTGATTTAAAAACAACATATAGTGTTTTAGGATTGGATTATGAAAAAATGATGAGAGAAAAAGAAGAGAAAGAGAATCCAAAACCAAAAGAGGAAAAGATACATTATGGTCACTCATCACCATATGGATTGACAAGCGATGAGGAACTTGAAGAAATTTCAAAAACAAATCCATCGCTTTATGCAGCACTTATTAATTGGAATTAAATTTAGTGAATTTTGGATAGAGTATAAAAATATAATTTAAGAATAAAATTTGAGGAGTGAAGGGTGAGCGATAAATTTGAAAAGATAAAAGAAGAGTGGGAAAAATTCTGTAAAAATAATGACTGCGTTAATGATGCAAACTCAGAATATAATAATTTTAAAGAAAAATTTCCTAAAGATGAAGTACAAGGTGGTACAGATAAACCTATTTGTAATGGTATAGTAAATTTAACTTTAGACCAATACACAAATTTATTACCAAATGAATATTTCACAAATTGGGTTGAAAGAGAAACAAAAGCTTGTGGTTCATTGGGTGCTACATATAGTAGATATGGAATTAAGCGAAATGCACCAAGTGCTCCTGAAAGTTATAAAAACACATCGGATAATCAAGACTTTAACGATAAAACATCTGCTGAAGCATATTTTACGAGTACGATTTTGCCACAAATTAAAATGTTGGTATGTTTTGAAGATAATTACATGATAAATAATGAACACAAATCTACTTTAACGATGGATATAAGATTTGCACGAAAAGTTGCATATCTTTATAATCCTCATAAATTATTACCTATATTTAAAAATGATGTCATTGAAGCTATGGCAGAGTTTTTTGATGTTGAAGTTGATTTAAAATCGTATAAAGCTACAGAACCTCTTTTAAATGCTATATGTAATGTTTTTAGTATTCGTCAAACTGATTTTAAAATTACTCAAAAACTAATGCAATTTTTATATGAAAAATTTGCAAACTCATTTCCACTTGAACTTAATATGGTTCTCCACGGTGCTCCAGGGACTGGGAAAACATTTCAAGTAACTAAAACTGTAGAAAATCTTATTGAAATATCTGGTGGAGATATCAATGAACAAATGATGATAGTGCAGTTTCATCCAAGTTATGGTTATGAAGAGTTTATTGATGGTATTAAACCAAAAGGTATTAGTAACGGTAGTGTTAATTTAGCTTTAGTTAACGGTGAATTTAAAAAAATGTGTAAAAAGGCATTTGAGAATTTGAAAAGCAAAGATGAAACAACAAAGAACTATTATTTTATAGCTGATGAAATCAATCGTGCTGAACTTTCTAGGGTATTTGGTGAAGTATTACTTTGCATAGAAAAAGATAAAAGGCTAAGATTTAAAAAGAAAAAACTTGAAGGAATGAAAGTAAAGACCCAAAATGCATCCCTTTGGACTGATGATGATGCAATTGTAGTAGAGGGTGAAGGAAACAAGAAAGAATTATTTTTCGGAATACCTGAAAATTTATATTTTATTGGAACTATGAATGATATTGATAGAAGTGTAGATAGTTTTGATATGGCACTTAGAAGAAGGTTTGTTTGGAAAGAGATGCGATGTGATTATAGTTTGATAGATAATGAAGACTATAGAGAATGTTGTCAAGCACTCAATGACTATATTATTAATCTACCAGAATTGGGAAGTAGTTTTGAGCTAGGTCATGGGTATTTTATGGATATTAAAGTATCAGATTTGAAAAAAGAAAACTTATGGAAGATGAGAATCCAACCTCTTCTAAAAGAGTATTTAAGAGCTTCATATAGCCAACAAGATATAGAAAAACATCTCAAAACTGCTCAAAATAAATTTATGTGTAAAGAAGAAAAAACAAAAAGCACGAAAAAAGGTAAACAAACTAAAGCTAATACGATAGAAGTGGAAGATGGCGACGATAATAAAAACAGTTGATAATTTCAATTCTTTTGGAATTGAACAAAAGCAGCAATCTATCGGATTTAGTTTTTGCAAAGATAAATATTTTTTTAGTTCATCAGCTAAATGTGATAACATATACATATCACTGGACGGATACAAAAAAAATAAAAACAACATCTTTTTTTCTTTTTTTGAAAAAGATGAAGATAAAAAACGAAATAAAAATAGTGATGATTTGATATTGTCAATCTCAAAAAATAGCGATGGTAGTTTTGATGCTAAAAGTGGTAATTACATTGGGAAATTGAAATATAATGGAGATGATATAGAAATCAAATCTCGTTTTGGCGATGATTTTCTAAAAAGAATGCTTAACTTTGCTAATGATGTATATCTTGATGATGTTTCAATAGTTGGTGAAAATATCAAAAATGAAGAGATAGATTATTCTAAGTTTATCATCTACTATATGTTTGTCCAAAACCTTGAAAAAGCTTTTTTACTTGGACTTCCAAAATCATATACCACGATAAAACACCATGAGTCAACTTTAAAAGGGAAAATTGATATCAATAGATTTATCAAACATGACATCCCTTTTAAGGGGAAAATCTCAAGTGTAAGTCGTGAACAAAAAGAGATACAAGAGATTATTGATGTGCTTTATAAAGCTGTGAAAATTATAGGTAAAAACAACAAAGGATTCTTAAAAAATATATCTCATATTGTCCCGCATTTAAAAGAGATGAGAAGCAATAGCTATGTATCAAAGGAGACGATAAATAAAGCCCTTAAGAGCGAATCACTCCAAAATCCAATTTTTGCACCATATAAAAAAGTGCTTCAATATGCAAAATTTATCATAAATGGAAATAATATAGAAGAAAAAAATAAAGGAACAAGTGAAACTTACGGATTTATTATCAATGTTGCAGAATTATTTGAGATTTATACAACTAAACTGCTTCAAAAAGAGTTTCCCCAATGGAATGTCAGTAGCCCAAAACTTCCACTATATTTTGATAATAAAATGTTTTATGCTAGAAATATTATCCCTGATATTGTGATGATAAAAGATAATGATGTGATGGTATTTGATACAAAATACAAAAAAATGAAGATGAGAGGAACAAAAGAAAATATTTGGGATGTAGATAGAAATGACTTTTTTCAGATAAATACCTATATAAGCTACTATCAAAATCAAAATTACAATGTAAAAGTTGGTGGACTTTTGTATCCGATGGAAGAATTTGAACAATCTCAATGTCATAGTGAAACTTGGCTTGGAAATCAGAACACAAAATTTATCGTTGATGGGATTGATTTGTCTGAAGATGGTAAAGATAGTATTATTAAGGCAGAAAAAGATTTCATTGGAAGATTGAGAGAAATTAGTTAAGACAAATTATCTTTTTTTCCTTTTTCGTCAATAGGATGTTTTGATTTTTTTCTAGCTTCTATCTCAAAAGGATTTTCAAAATAACCATAGATAAAATAATTTTTGAAATACTCTTTGATAAACACATCTAAAGAACTGTATCTATGAGATTGGATAATATGGATAAGCTCATGTTTTAGAAGTTCCACATCATCTTTAAAAGCTTTATCGATATAGATACCATTTCCTAGTGCTAAACCTCTTGGATTTGCTTTGTTTTCAAATGGTTTTGGAAGTGGAATTTTATCAATGTAGTAGATTTTGATATTTGGCAACTCTTTTTGTTTATTGTGAAAAGCTAGATATTTTGTAAGAGAGAGTGGGATATCGACTCCGTTTTCAAGGATAAATTGCTCATGCTCTTTTGCCCATCCAATAATTGAGTCGATATTAAATTCCATTTTTTTTGATACTCAAATATCACTTTCTTTGATTTTTGTGCTATTTTTTACTTCAACAGCTAAATGTTCGATTTTATTTAAAATATCCTCGCAATATTTTAAAGCAAACTCTTCATCGTAAGATTTCATCTGTTCATATATCGACTCATTGATAGCTGTTTTGATTATACGAGCGATATTTTCAAAAGTTTTAGCAAAAAGTTTTGGGGTGAGTGAGAGATTATAACAGTGAGCAGCTATATCATAAGCTTTGATGCTTTTAAGTTCAAATTCATCATCTATCCCCATAGCTAGAGTTGTTTCATAGATACCATCATAGATAGCGATATTGACTATGTCATAAAATGGAGCGACTTCAATCCCATCATTGTCTATAAAAAATGAGATATTTTTCCCATGAGCATCGCTGTTTCCAAGGATGAGATTTACTATGCTCCATTCAAGAAGTGTTTTTTTGGTTGCCACAGGGATTTTTGTAAGATGCGTGATATGTTCAAGTTTTTTAAAACTTACCCCCTCTTTGATATCTTTTACATCCCTGCTTGTTCCAAAATTTCTCTCATACTTAAAAGAAGTGGGCATTCCTAAAAGTTGGCATCCATCGATAAGGTGGAGTTTTTTGACCATTTTATCTGAGATGATTTCCCTATCAAACCTTTCTATCTCAAGTACAAGTTCATCGCCAAATCGTTTAAGTTCAAATTTTGTGACATTTAATCCTCCACTTTTAGCTAAAAGAAGTGAAAAATACTCATTCAAAACTAGGTTTTCATCTGTTTTATCAAATTTTAAAATATGAGTTGATGAGAGTTCCCCCTCCCCAAATCCATATTTGCTATCTATTTTAGTTATTGGAAGTTTCTCTTGCACACCTGCAACACTAAGCCTAGGTTTGCCATCCCAAATAGTGATAGGTATTTGTTTTCTTTGCTTTATTCTTTGTGTAAGTTCATCAAGAGTTACTTCTCTAAAAAATGTAGGTGAAAGAGTAGAACCTTCACTTACAAATGAAAATGCCCCAGAGGTTTCATCTCCTATTTTTTTTAAGAGTGCAAATTTATTATTTTTGCTTACTTGAATATAATTTATAAGCAGATCAAGCCCTTTTCCCTCGGGGAGCAAATTGTCAATGAAATTTTTAATATCAATAGATTTTATTTGATTATCAAATCCAAGCTTAGGGGAGAGTGGAAATCCACTCTTTTCCCAAGATAGTTCATACTCCAATGCAAACTCATCACTTAAGCTCTCATAATGAAGTTTTCCAACTTTTTGCTCACTAAAAAAGATATTTAAAGTATGCATCTATTTATCCTCTATGATTATTTTTATTCCAAGCATTTTTGCAACACTTAAGACATTGCCTATTTTAGTATTTGGATTACCTTTTTCGATATTTTCTAGTGTTTTGTAGTTTATCCCGCAAAGACTTGCAGCTTCTTCTCTACTCATCGCTAACTTAGTTCGGTGATAGAGTATATACTCACCTAAATCATTTGGTGTACTAATAATGTTTGATATTGGTTTTTGAATCTGTTTTACTACTTTTGCCACTATATTCTCCGCTACTTTAACTATACTTGGATAGTGTTTATAAAATTGTAGCAAAATTTATCTATAAAAACTATACTTTAGTATTGTTTTTATAAATTAAGTAGAACAATTATCAAAAACTATATTTAAATATAGTTTATTAATCATATTAGAAAATCATCCTTTTGTCAATCTCCCCTTTTACTTTTTCCTCCAAATTAGCAGACAAATCTTTAAATCCATAACTTGCAGGAACTCCATAAGGGGAATGGATAATATTATCATCAAATATCACTTTGTTGTTATTTTGTATCGTAAATGAAAGTGGTACAGGGATGGTAAAACCATCTATTGTAAGATAGATAAGCCCCCCATTAAGCTTTTTATCATAAGAAAAATCATCAACCACAACACTCTTTCCATCTTGCATAGCCTTGTTTGTATCGTTTAGGAGTTTGGCGATACGAACTTTTGTTCTTTGAATAGACTTTTTCATAGCTGGAGATAACCTCTCAAAAGTTTGTGTTGGTGAAGTTTTTGTAAATGAAACTATCTCTTGCCAATCCTCGCAAGTATAAAATCCACATTCATTTAAAGTGTTACAAAATATAGAGTATTGCTCAAATATAACCCCAAATTCCAATGCCTCTTCAGGGGTGATATCCCAAACTAAATAGCTCTCTTCAAAGTGTTCACCAAGTCCACCTTGTCCAAAAACGATTTCATAATTTTCTTCTAAAAGTAAGTTTTTGAGTTTTTCATTATTTGCTTTATTAGTTTGTAATGACTCGATTTGATTGTTTGGATTCCAAGCTGTAATCACTGCAAACTCTCTATCTGTAGGAACAGTATCGTATCTAAAAGGCTCTAACCCCTCAAAAGTAAATGTTGTGTGTTTGTATATCTCTTTATAGTCAGTTGTTTCCATCTTTTGTATCCTTTTTTTATGATAAGTGATATTATAAAATAATTTTCGGACAAATAACCGTCCACTTATATCGGTAAAGTTTGGGTATCGATTTACAATTAATCTATGATAGAATTTAGAAGATAAAATAAACGGAGAAAAAATGATTAAGTTGAAATTTTTAAACACAACCACTTCTATGCCATTTGATAGAGAACTTGAGCAATATTTTTATGAAAAGTTTGATGAAAAGACTTTTGAAAATTATAAAAGGGAAGGATTTTTAGATGGATTATCTATTTTTTTTGTATCAAAAGCTCAATTAGATGAAGAACTGAAGAAACAAGAAGCAAATTTAGAAGAATATTTTAATCCTGATATGCTTGGAGTTTACTTTCCTTATCATGAAAGTGTTAGAAATGAATTGATTATGATTTCTCCTGAAAAAATCATGAAAGCTGCATTTGAATTTCAACAATATAGTCCAGCATATAAGTTGGAAGAGGTATATAAAACTTTTTTAATAAAAGTTATACTTCATGAATTAGCCCATGCACTTATGTCTGCAAATGATAAACATTTTGAAAATATGATTAAAAGAGATTATAAATTTATACTCTCAAGAATAATTAAACAAAACAAATCTGTTGAAGATTTTTGGTTTGTACAGCAAGATGAGAACCATTTTCATCCGTCTGATTATAGTAACTATTCTTGGTACAAAATTATAGAAGAATCGCTTGCAAATGGGTTTGTTTTATTGCATAATTTAGATCAAACAGAAAAAGAGATAATTTATAAATTTATCGAACGACAACCAGATGGGTATAAGCATGCCTCATATTGGTATGAGTGCAAAGATTTACTTAGTACTATGCTTTCTTGGAAAAATATGAAACAAAGTTGTTGGGATAGTTTTTGTAATGATAAACAAAACAATCAAATTGTTCATAAAGGACTAGATAATTTGAGTGACAATATCCAATCATTTGGCAAATGTGAAGAAACAATAGATTTTATAAAATTAATTAAAGGACAAAACAATGACTGCTTATAATACATCAAATAGTTGGTTTGAATTATTTAACCTTGGTGGTATTTTTTTTGATAAAACCACAAAATTTTTTCAATCAATTCAAAGAATATTTTTTATTGTTAATAATAATGCTGAAGAGAGAGTTTATAAAATAAGCCTAAAAGGTACACCTATAAAAAGACAGTTATGGGAAAAATTAACTCCAGAGGCAAAAGAAGAAGAATGCGGTAAAGATAAAAAAAGTTATAAATTACCTCAAAGTGAACATCACTTGCCTTATATATTTAAAGGTGCCACTATTGAAGGGGATTTTGACTTAAGTTATAATTTTTTTACTAACGAGGATGATTGTTTTAAAAATAATTTGCCTAAAATTGTTCATGGGAATGTTTATCTAAATCACAATAAATTAACTACACTTGAAAATATTGATATAGAGATATTTGGGAATCTTTATTGTCAAGGAAATGCAGTAATACTTAGTTATCCAAAAAATAAAAACTTTAAACTATGTCATGATAAATTTATAAATAAATAAATGAATGAATTAGAAAAATCTATTTTAAACAAATATTTATTTGTCTAAAAATTTGAACATAATCAATATATTAATAGGAAAACCAATCAAATGATAACAGATAAAACAATGGCAGTTAAAATTTTGCATGAGAGCGAACCATTTGGGTTTGATATAAATATACTTTCAGACGAACTCAAAAATGATAAAGTTGTGATGCTTGCTGCTATTATCCTTCATGCTTCTTTTTTTCAAAATGCTAGTTTAGCACTTCGGGATGATAAAGAGTTTGTTTTATATTTGATACGAAATTTTGACTCTTATTATAGAGATAGATTTAGTGAACAACTTGACAAGATGGAATTAACCAAAAAAGAGAAAGAATCACTTAAATTTACTGGTTGCAGAGAACAAGATGAACAATTTTTGTGTATTATAAAATTTGCATCAGAGCGACTTCAAGATGATGAAGATATTGTAAGAGAGGCTTATAACTATGATAGTTCATCATTACGATATGCAAGTGATAGGCTTAGAAATGATAAAGAATTTCTCCTACACCTTGGAAAAGGTGGTTTGCCCCCACTACAATATCTTGGAAAATCGATAAGAGAAGATACTGAATTTATCAATACTATAAACGACCTCGGTGAGGAAAATTTTATCGCATCGATAGAGAAAGAACTTGATGAGTATTATGAAAAACATAGCAAACAAGGAACAAATTAAATGGGATACAACCTCTCAAATAAACTAGTAGCTGCAGTCTCTTCACGAGCATTATTTGAACTTGAAGCAGAAAATCAGATTTTTGAAGAAAAAGGGCTTGATGAATACTACAAATACCAACTTGAAAATGAAACAATGCCACTTTCTAAAGGGACAAGTTATAGACTTATTGAAAATCTTTTAAAGATAAACAATCATTTTAGCGAAAATGAAAAGCAAGTAGAGGTGATAATTCTTTCACGAAACAATGCAGCTACAAGTTTACGAATCACAAATGCAATTGAGTCACACAATCTTCCAATCACAAGGTCAGGTTGGACAAGTGGAAATGAGATAACAAATTACCTTAAAGCTTTTAAAGTGGACTTGTTTTTGAGTGCAAACGATAATGATGTGATAAAAGCAATAGAGTGTGGAATTGCAGCAGCTAAAATACTTCCATCTTCAAAAGATGTCCATAACTCTTTAGGGGAACAAGTGCGAATAGCATTTGATGGAGATGCAGTCCTTTTTAGTGAAGAATCTGAACTTATCTATAAAGAGAAAGGTTTGGAAGCATTTATCAATCATGAGATTGAAAATAAAAATAACCCTTTACAATTTGGACCATTTGCAAAGTTGCTTCATACCATCTCAAATATCCAAGATAAATGTAAAACTATGAAGACAAGCCCAATACGAACAGCACTCGTAACGGCAAGATCAGCCCCAACACATGAAAGGGTGATAAAAACTCTCAATGTTTGGGGAGTGCGAATAGATGAAGCATTTTTCTTAGGTGGAAGTGAGAAATATGAAGTGCTTGAAGCATTTGGAGCAGATATATTTTTTGATGATCAAGATTGCCATTTGGATTTATCTTCTAAAGTAGTGCCAAGTGCAAAAGTGATACATCAAAGTATTGAGAATTTTAAGAAGTAAAATACAAACTAAGCCTCTTATTATCTAAGTTTTAATTTAATATAATGTTCTATAATTATGAACAAATATTCTTTATTATAGAACTATAATTTTATAATGAGAAACAAAAAAAGGATATCATTATGTTAGATGTATTATTTGGAAGTAAAAATGCTCAAAGGGTGTTGATTTATCTTCTAGCCAAAGAGAGTGGATATATTAGAGAGATAGCTGAATTCTACTCAGTAAGCCCATCTGTTATCAAACAGCAATTAGATAAATTTGAATTAGCCAGTATAATTGTGGGTAAGAATTTCGCAAACACTAGAATCTATGAACTGAACAAAAGATATCCTTTTTACACTGAACTCTCAGCACTTCTTCGAAAAGCACTCTCTACTTATCCTGATGAGGAGAGGATAGAGCTCATCAAAAAAGAAAGAGATCGCCCAAGAGCTAATAAAAAGCCAACCGAGATGAGAAGTGAAAATGAATAATCTATTAGATACATTGATTACCCTTGAAGATACTGCTGCTTATATTTGTACGAAATTAAAAGAAAATGGGATTGATGTTGTACTTTCTGGTGGAAGTTGCATGGAGATTTATACCCACAAAAATTTCTCCTCTTATGATATTGATTTTATTGCCAACCCATCGTATACTGCTAAAAAAATTAGTGAAGTAATGTTATCTATAGGATTTAATAAAGTTGATGGAAGATATTATAAATATGAAAATAATCCTAATTACATTGAGTTTCCAACTGGTCCAGTAAGTTTAGGAAATGAGTTCCCGAAGAAATTTGATGAATTAAAAACATTAGTGGGAACTTTAGTTTTACTAACTCCAACAGATTGCATCAAAGATAGATTGTGTGCCTATGTTTATCACGGGGGAAATGAATGTTTCCAGCAATCAATGGCAGTTGCACATCTTAATGAAATAGATATAAATAATCTCAAAAAATGGGCTAAAAATGAATCTAAAGAGATGAAAATGATTGTAGATACTTTGCTTTTTGATTTGAAATTGCTTCAAAAAATTGATATCACAACCAACGATATCAAAAACTATCTCAAACATAAAGCAAAAAATCTATTTCTTAACTTGTCTAATGCAAATGACCTTGAAACAATAAAAGATGATCTCTTTGGCGATTATGTTTTTCGCCAACTTTTGAATATTAAAAATGATTCAGAGTATTACAATAAAGTGAATATTTTTTTAAATAATGATGAAAAGGATATCTAAAATGATACAAACACCCTTTCTAGCAACTGATGGGATTATAAAACTTTATGATAAAAATAAAAACTATCAAGGGATAGTGTTTATAGAAAGAAAAAATAAACCTTATGGGATAGCACTTCCTGGTGGGTTTGTTGATATTGGTGAAAAAGTAGAAGATGCACTTGTAAGAGAGATGAGAGAAGAGGTGACTTTGGATGTACAAATAGAATCACTTCTTGGAGTTTATTCAGACCCACTAAGGGATGAGAGATTTCATACTGCAAGTGTTGTTTATATTTGTAAAGCCATCGGAACTCCAAAAGCAGCTGATGATGCCAAAAAAGTATTTGTCTTTAAAGAGGATGAGATTCCACTTGAAAAACTTGTGTTTGATCATAAAAAGATAATTGAGGATTTTTTAGGAAAATAATATTGATTCTAACGAAATAAGTCCTTATTTTATAGAGATAATTCGTTGATATAGTCATAATAACCTTCTTTACAAAGAATTATAGACAATAATATGTCCGCATCAATTAGTATAATTCTCCATTAAAAACGAGGAGAAAATATGTTCAAAAATACAATAATATGCTCAAGACCTGGTGTTGGAAAAACTCAAAAAGCAATTGATTATTATATTGATAAAATATCTTCTGGTATAAATGGTGTTTATTGTTCATTGGAAAACAAGGATACAATTCTCATGGATAGAATATTAAAAACTTGTGACTTTAAAAATATTAAACTTTCAAGTGATACTCATAGAAATCTTTATATCAATGATAATGCTTATAATTTTGTTGAAATAATTAAATATGTTCAAGCTATAGATGAAAAAATTAATTTTGTTATTATTGATTATCTACAACTTATCAATAAAACAGATGAAGAAGATTTCAAACAACAGTTGGATTTATTTTTTAATTACTGTAAAGAGAGTAATTTAGATGTAGTGCTATTATCGCAACTAAAAAGAGGAGTAGAAAAACTAAGAGAAGTACAGACTGAAATGACTTTAGAGTCTATTGTTTGGGATAAATATATTTTAAACTACATTGATGATGGTTATCTCTTAACTAGTTCCTGTGATGAGATATATTATGAAAATAAGCGAGATTAGAAAAGGAGATTCAAATGTTAACAAAAAATGACAATAACTCTGCGCATTTTATTTGTATTATTCCTTTAGGATTGGAGAGAAATCTATCCACAATGAAATCAATAAATAATACTAGATAAGATAGAATAACACCCATTCAATAAAGGAAATTATAAACACTCATGGCTAAATACATATTATTTGATACAGAAACAACAGGAAATCAAGAGGAAGATAGAATTATTCAAATAGGTGCTATGATAGTTGATAGCAAAGGTGGGATAGAAGTGTATGATGAACTATGTAGTACTGTGCTACCTATCAAAATTGATGCTATGGCAGTCCATGGGATAACACCTGAAATGATAGAGGGGAAACCTTTTTTTATTGAAACAAATTTTTATAAAACTTTACAATCTTTAAATATAGGAGAAAATTATCTTATCGCTCATAATCTCCCATTTGATCTAGGGATGCTTCATAAAGAGGGATTTAAAGATGACCTTAAACTTATAGATACCCTAAGGGTTGCAAAACATCTTATCAAAGATACAGATTCTCATGCTTTGCAATATCTAAGATATAAACTTGAACTTTATAAAGAAGAAATGACAGAAGCTAATAAACACAATATCACTATAAAAGCTCACGATGCAATCGGAGATGTCCTTGTGATGAAACTTCTTTTATCAAAACTTGTAGTCCTTTGTAAAGAACAATTCCCATCAACCAATCCAATGGTAAAAATGGAAGAACTCACACGAACACCAATCTTTATAGAGATTTTCAAATTTGGAAAATATAAGGGAAGAAGAGTAGAAGAGGTTTGCGATGAGGATATTGGATATATCAATTGGATGATAGATAAGATGGAATTAGATGTTGATATGAAATACACACTTGATAAGATTATGGGGCATATTTAATGCTTACCCAAAACCTTATCATCACTATTTCAAATCAAAAAGCAAGAGAACTTAAAAAAAGAAGTCCTAATAGATTTGATAAAATCCTCTCTTTAGATAATTTTATTAGTGAGGTTTTTGAAAAGATAAGTTTTCGCTCTCTTATCAATCCATATATCGCAAAAGAAGTTATTTATAAATCGATCCAATCAAACAACTTAGAGTATTTTTCTTATATTGCTAAAAATGGAACGGGGCTTGATTTGATATTGGATTTTTTGATAAAAGTGGAAAGAAATGAGCTTGTTGTAGAAGCCTTTCATAGCGGTGTAAAATGTGAAGCACTAAAAATTATCCAAAATGACTACATCACTTTTAAAAAAACAAATAATTTAGTAGATATAGGGGATATAGAAAAAGAGGTGTTAGAGTTTTTAGAGAAAACAAACCTTGAAGAATATGATGGTGTATTTGTGGATAGCTTTTTGCATGATGGAATTCAATTTGCAAAATCATCACTCCAAGATAAAATAGTAAGACTCCTCCAAACAAAATATCAATCATTAGCAAAAAATGAAACTAAGCCTACTAATTGCACTTTGCATGAACCAGTTAAAAAACCATTTGATGTGGTAGATGAAGTGAAACTTGCACTCAAATTTGCTCGAAAACTCCTTTTAGATGATGAAAATTTGACTCAAAATGATATCTGTTTTGTGGCATCAAATATTGCTTTGTATGCTCCACTTTTTAGAAACCTCTCAACTCTTTTTAGCTTAAAAGTTTATGATTCTGTTGGTATTCCTCTTGGAAGTTTTTCTCAAAAATCAAATATGCCAAATCATATCTTAGATAAATTCAATCAAATCCAAACTAATGCAAAAGCTATCCAATTAGAGGGGAAAAAGTATGGTTTTGAGCTTGATGTAGCACTTATAAAATCAAATATGCTTGAAAATACTTTTGTGTTGGAAGATAAAATAGGGTTAGAGCTTACAGAAGCAAATCAATTAGCAACGATAGAAAAACAATACAAACATATTATTTTTGTAGGTGTAGATATGAATAACTTTCCTCCAAAAAGCAGTGATAATTTTCTCTATACCAATGATCAAAATAGTGAGTATTTTTTTGGGAACAACTACTTTGAAAGTTCACTCTTTCAATACAATGCCCTAAAAAGAATAAGTGAAAACCTCTATATCCTCCATCCAAACTACAAAGAGAAAAGACAAATCCATCGGTCAATTATTGTCAATGAAAAGATAGAAAGAACTTTTGAAGCAAATGGTATTGAAGAGGAGAGAAAAAAAGTAAAAGATTTAGAGTATTTAGCAAGTCTTACAAGTGAAGATTTTACCAAATATGATGGACTTGATGTGAATGGTATCAAAGCGGATAACCTCTCAGCTTCGCAACTTGGAAGCTATGCAAAATGCCCACTAAAATATCTTTATACCAATAAACTCAAACTCAAAACCCCTAAAAATGATAGTGAAGGGTTTGAAGTCTCTCAAGAGGGAACTTTGATGCATTCATGCTTTGAAAGTTTTGCTAAAAGGGTGCAAGGGGATAAAACACTCGCTTTTGGTGAGATGAGTAAGATAATGCAAGAAGTGCTTGAAGATGAGTATCAAAAGTTTTTAGCTGACCCACAAAGTGAGATAGATGAGGAAAATATCTACCATCATGCTTTTAAAACAACACTTGCAAGAGGACTTGATGGGAGAAATGAAACAAAAGGATTATTGGTAAAATTTGTTGAGTTGTATGACAAAGAAAAAGAAAGTTTAGAATACTTTACAAACAGTGAATTTGAAAAAGAGTTTGCCCTTGATAGGGAACTAAAACCTTATAAACTAAAAGATAAAAACGATATGGGGTATTTTATCAAAGGATATATCGATAGGCTTGATAATCTCTCAAATACTATAAATATCATCGACTACAAATCAAAAAAAGCAGATGGTGTATCGCAAGAGAAACTAGAAGAGATAAAAACTTTTAAAGATTTTCAACTGGGACTTTATACCCTGTTTGCCTCTCAAGAGTATAAAAAAGATGTCGATGCTTATTTGCTTAGTTTCAAATCAGACAAAAACTTGTCTTCAAAATTTGCTAGAGTTGCAACAGATGAAGCAATTATCCCAAAAAATAGAGGAAAAGACACAGGGGTGCTTTATGATAGCCAATATGAAACAAACCTCAAAACAAATATCTATGGTATCAAAAATAAAATAGAAGAGGGTGACTTTAGATTTGATAGTGGTGATGAGAAATATTGCGGATATTGTGAGATACGGTTTATGTGTCATGGTGGGGATTTGGGAAAAAGTTTAGTTTAGAAAATAATATAAATGAGAGTGAGGGAGATGAATAATGAGTGAGATAGATTTTAGCGAAATTACTAGAGATGAGATAATTAAAGCTTTTCAAAAATACGATGAATTAAAAGAACAAAATGAACTAAATAAGAATAGACAAGCTAAAGAGTATTTATTATTTTGGAACAGCAAAGAATATCCACATAAATATATAGTGGGTATAGCATATGGAATTAAGTACAATCAAGACCCATTGGATAATAACCTTTATAATTCAACAGGGAATCATAAAGCAAGTGCAGAGTGGTGTTTAAAACAAAATGGATTTATTTTATATGCAGATAAAAAATATAAAGATTATTTAGAAACAAAATTTGATAATCAAACTACAATAAATACTTATTATTCAGATTTAAAAAAAGTTATAAAAATATTTCAAAATCTTGAAGGATTTAAAGATAAAAACTTAAATGAAATTTTTGAGATTATGCAAAGTGGTATAGTTAAATTTGAAGACTATGACAAAGCTCAAAAAGAATTGGGTTTTAACGATAAACAACTATTCAATACACTTAAAACAAAAGCAAAAACATATTTAGAAGCAATTTATAAGGGAGATAATGTGCATACAGAAGAAATAAAATTTAGTGAAGATTTAGATTCCAAAAGTATACACTATTGGCTTTTTAGTGGTATGCCTAATTTTTGGACAGGCTATATAGGAGATATTCAAAATGGTGAAGTAGATTGGAGTATGACATCTTTTAATGGAGTTCAGATAGGCGATTTTGGTTTTTTGAAAATGGGTGGAAATGTAAATGCAATTCTTGCGAAAGTTCAAATAATATCTATAAATGGGGAAGCAAGCGTACCAGAAGGTAAAAGTAGAAACCAACAAAATGTAACTTTTAAAATCATAGAAAACTATATAAATAAGCCCATTTCTATATCTCAATACTTTTCAAATCAAAATTTAAAAAATAAACTTCAAGGACAAGGAAGTAGTTTTATTTTAACACTAGATGAATTTAATTTAATCAATAATACTATTTTAAATAATAAAATTGAACAATCCATAATAAATATAGCTAGTCCACTAAACCAAATTTTATACGGACCTCCAGGAACTGGGAAAACTTACAATACTATTAATAAAGCTTTGGAGATTATAGATAATGATTTTTTTCAACAAAATGAATATGATAGAAAAGCTTTAAAAGATAAATTTGAAGAGTACAAAAAAGCTGGACAAATTGAGTTTATAACATTTCATCAAAGTTATGGGTATGAAGAGTTTGTTGAGGGGATAAAAGCTAAAACTACTGATAAAGGTATTGAATATCAAATTGAAGCTGGTATTTTTAAAAAACTTTGTGAACTTGCAAAACAAAAAAATCATATAAAATTTAATCTCCAAGATATAAATTTTGAACAATATATCTCTGTTAATGAGAGATTCCTGACATCTACGAATAAAGAATTTGAAGTAATTTCAATAGATAATAAAATAAAAGTTAAAAATTCACAAAATAATGAGTACTCATTATCAAGAAAATCAATTCTTGATTATTTGGAAAAACAAGATTTTGATAATACGAGAGGTCATTATTCATACCAACCTATAATTGCAAAATACATTTTTGAAAAAAAAAAAAAAAAATCTTTTGAAGATAATACAACTAAAAACTTCATCCTAATAATAGATGAAATAAACAGAGGAAATATCTCAAAAATCTTTGGAGAGCTTATCACTTTAATCGAGCCATCAAAAAGAATAGGGGCAGAGGAAGAGATAAAAGTAAGACTTCCATATTCAAATGATGAGTTTGGAGTACCTCAAAACCTTTACATTATAGGTACTATGAATACAGCTGATAGAAGTATCGCTCCTATTGATACGGCTTTGCGAAGAAGATTTGTATTTGAAGAGATGGCACCAAAGGCTAGTTTATTAAGCACAAATATTGATGGGATAAATCTACAAAGTTTACTTGAAGCGATAAACACTCGTATAGAGTATCTCTACGATAGAGACCACACTATCGGTCATGCTTATTTGATAGATGTTAAGACATTAGATGATTTAAAATTTGCTTTTAAAAATAAGATTATCCCGCTACTTACTGAGTATTTTTATGAAGATTGGGAAAATATTGATTTGGTTTTGAATCAAAATGGGATGATTGAAGATGAAAAGTCAAATAGTGCATATCTTAAAAATATCAATAAAATAAATGGGAAAAAAATCTATAAAGTAAGTGATGACAGTACTTGGAGAAAAGAACAATTTAAAAAAATTTATGATGATAAAGATTTAGCAAAAACAGATGAATAATCCAAATAAAGCAACCATCAGCGAATTTGGACTTATAGGATGGGAATCAAAACCATCCAATAAGTTCTTATGTGCAAAAATTGAAAAACATCAATATAATGAGCTTGAAACCTTTGCCAAAACAGATAAAGGGAAAGATGTACTCCAATTTACTAGTAATGGTAAATATCTTCAAGCCAAAAGTTACATAGGAACTATCCAAACGACAAGTGGGTTTGTGCTTGAGATACTTCCAAAAACTTCAAAAAATGGTGAGATAGACAAATCAAAACAAATCTTTATGAAGCTTTTGCATCTGCTTTATAAGTTGCCAAACTATAAAAACATAGATAGTGCAAATTTTGAGCGAATCAAAGATTTGGAGCTTTTTGAGATATTTATTTTTATGTTTTTAGAAGAGGTCGGAATTATTATCAAAAAAGGGATAAAGTCTGATTATGTAGGGTGTGAAGATAATCTTTTTTATCTTAAAGGTAAACTGCTTATCAATGAACAAATAAAAAGAAACACTATCCATAAAGAAAGGTTTTATGTAGCTTATGATGAGTATAGTCAAAATAGAGCAGAAAATAAACTTATAAAATCAACACTTAAACTTTTAGGAAATATCTCAAGAGATTTTGACAATCAAAGAAAAATAAGACAATACTTAGAACATATGAATTGGGTGGAGTTATCACTCAATATTGACAAAGATTTTGGGATGGTCAAAACAGGTCGTGGGATGAAACACTACCATAATGCTCTTATTTGGGCAAAAGTATTTTTGAAAAAAGAGTCTTTTAGTAGCTTTAGTGGAGATACGATTGCTTTTGCGATACTCTATCCGATGGAAAAACTTTTTGAGTGTTTTGTGGAATGGTGGCTTGAGAAAGAATATCCGCACTTGAATATTGAAGCTCAAAATGGTGTAGTGGATTTTGTAAAAAATTTATTTACAGTAAGACCTGATTTTCTTATCAAAAAAGAGGGTCAAGCGATATGTGTAGCAGATGCAAAATGGAAACTTATAGAGAGTGATGGTGACTTTTCACAAAGTGATTTTTATCAACTATTTGCATACAAGCATATATTTTTAAAAGAAAATATTGAAGAAAATTGTGAACTTATGAGTTTGAAAATATATTATCCAAAATCTGATTATTTAAAAAATGAGAGAGTATTTGAATATTTTAAAGATGAAGGAAAAATCAAAATAGTTCCACTTGATATAGAAGATTTGATTAATCAAACTATTAGTTGATTTATATACGAGCTATTTTAAAATAATATATAGATAATATTTTAGCTATAATATCACATTAAATACATTAAGGAATAATATGTTATCTATTAATATACAAACACCTTCACAAATAATGTTCCAATTGAAAGAAAACTTCAAAGCAAAAAGATTATCTGTGAGTCTCACTCAAGAGGGACTTGCAAACAAAAGCGGAGTAAGTCTTGGCAGTTTGAAACGATTTGAAACTACTGGACAAATTTCCCTAGAATCACTTTTGGCTTTGGCAAATGTCCTTGATTGTTTAGATGATTTTTTATCTATTGCAAACCAAAAACCAAAAGAGTTTAGTTCAATGGAACAACTATTACAAAAAAAACCATCTAAAAAAAGGGGGACTATTAAATGATTCAAACAGTTGATGTTTTTTTAGAACACTATGGAGATAAACAAAAAGTTGGAAAACTAGCAAGTGAACATAGAAAAATTTATTTTGAATATGAGAGTGACTTTTTAAGTAAAAATATCCACATTTCCCCTTATATACTTCCACTTAAAGGTGGGCTTCAAAGTTGTGAAGATAGAGTATTTGAGGGATTATTTGGGGTATTTGGAGATAGTTTGCCTGATGGATGGGGGAGATTGTTGCTCGATAGACACTTAGCTTCAAAAGGTATCAGTTATCAAAATATTACCCCACTTGATAGATTGTGTTATGTTGGAAAATATGGGATGGGAGCATTGAGCTATGAGCCTACTTATGAAGAGTTTAGAAGCGATGAAAGCTTGATTATTCTTGATGATTTAGCCGACAATTCTCTAAAAGTTTTAGAAGGAGAAAGTGCTTTTTTACTCGATAGTCTTGTAGCACTACAAGGAAGTAGCAGTGGAGCTAGACCAAAAATAATGGTAGGGTTAGATAAAGAGGATAATTTAATTTATGGTAATCAAATCTTGAAAGAAGGATTTGAACACTATATGATTAAATTTCCAAATTCACTTGATAGTTATCAAAGTGGCAAGATAGAATATATCTATTCTTTGATGGCAAAAGAGGCAGGGATAAAAATGAGCGATACCAAACTCCTTCATGGTGCAAAAAATAGCTATTTTGCAATTCAGCGGTTTGATAGGATTGGTAATCAAAAAGTTCATATTCATAGTGTTTGTGGACTCACTCACAGTGATTTTAGGATTCCTAGTTTGGATTATGATGATTTGCTTACTTTAACATCACATCTTACAAAAGATATAAATGAAGTTAAAAAAATGTTTCAACTAGCTGTATTTAACCTTTTTACCCACAATAGAGATGACCATGGAAAGAACTTCTCATTTATCCTTGATTGCAATAATCAATGGAAGCTCTCTCCTGCTTATGATTTAACATTTTCAAGTGGACCAAATGGGGAACATAGCACCACTTATCTTGGAGAGGGAAAAAATCCAACCAAAGAGCATTTAGTAAACTTAGCCAAAAAGCACAATATCAAAGAGTATAAAGAGATAATAGAGCAAATTAAAGATGGTGTTTCAAAATTTGATATTTTTGCTAATGATGTAGATTTAGGGAAAAATGAACGAAAAATTTTACAAAAAACAATAAACACAAAGGAAAACAAGTGAGCCTAAATAAATTTACAATCCAAAAATCTTTCGCCATCAATGCAGGGGCAGGTAGTGGGAAAACATACACACTAAGTCGTAGATACATCAATGCTCTTTTGGGGTTTGATTTTTTTAAAGAATTGGGGTTTGATGAACTTTATTTTGATAATCTAAAACCAGCTCTTGTAAAAGAGATAGCAACGATTACCTATACTGAAGCTGCAGCACTTGAAATGAAAGAGAGGATATTTGCCCTTATTTCAAAAATCATCCATTTTAAAACACTTGATCCAAAAGATAACGACTATGAGTCAATAGAGATAAGTTTAAAAAGTTTAGATGATGAGCAAAAAGAGTATGTTTTAAACACTTTGCAAAAAGCTTTAAAAGAGAGTTCAAATGCAAAAATCTCTACTATCCACTCATTTTGTATGGACTTAATTAAAACAAATCTTGATATTGCTAAGTTTGATGGAAATTTTGATGTAGTGAAAGAGTATGAAAAAGAGGTGTTTTTAGAAAATGCAATATTTGAAGTATTAAACAATCCTCTAAATAAACCAATCATCACTTTACTTGCTCAAAATCTCAATCTTTTTATGCTTAATAGCTTATTTGAAAAATATGCTATTTCAAGTAAGTTTAGGGGGGATTTTGAGAGTTTCACACAAGATTCACTTTCAAGAAACGATTTAAAAAATCTTATCAAAGATTTATTTCCACTTCCAGATACTACATTGGCTGTTGATACTATTGTTAGTCATTTTCATCAAAATAGCTATTCTTCTAATTATATTGAACTTATAGTTGAGTATCCACAAAGATTTGAATATTTTGAAGCTATCTTATTTAAAGAATTAAGCGAAGAGAAAAATGCACCAATCGATTTAAGAAAAAAAGAGTTTAAACCAATTAAAGACGAAATAAACGAATTAAAAGAGCTTGATAATTTTATCTCTCAATATAAAATGATAGATGAACTAAAAGAGGAAGATTTTTATGAAAAAATAGCCAATCTCAAAATTCTTATGAGACAAATCAAACAATCATACGATGCAAAGCTACAAGAGGCAAATAAGATAGATTTTGATGAGATTATCCAAAAGGCTTCTGTTTTGGCATCACTTGTACCTAAAACTATCAAGTATATGATGGTGGATGAATTTCAAGATACAAACGAACTTCAATACCAAATAGTTAAAGATTCTCTTTCATCATCTTCAAATCTCTTTGTAGTAGGGGATAGCAAACAGTCTATTTACTCTTTTCAAGGAGCTCAAATAGAAGTATTCAATGATGCACTTGAAGATAAAAGTAGAATCAGTTCAGTTGAACCTATGGATATAAACTACAGAAGTGATGGAGTTGTGCTAGATAATGTCAATACCATATTTGAAAGAGTTTTAAAACCAGATGAGAGTATAAGAACTATCAAACAAAATTATGAAGCAACTTTTCAAAAGCTTAATGTCTCAAAAGAGGAGAAAAAAGAGTTAGGTTCATTTAGTTTTCTTATAACCCAAAAGGTTGCTAAAAGTGAAGATGATAGCGAAGATGAGATGGGTGAGCTTGAAAACCTAGCAAACTTTATAGCTCATATCAAATATGGAGAACTTTATCCACATATCAATAAAAAAATTGCAAATAACCAAAAAGCTATCGCTATTATCTTTGATTCAAGTACCAAAATGTTGGAGCTTAAAAATCTCCTTGAAGTTAAAAATATCCAAGCAAAAGTAAGTGCTAGTGAGAATTTCTTCCATTCTATAGAGATAACTGATCTGTTTCATCTTTTAAAAGCAATTCAAATAACAAACAAAAAATCTATTCTAAATGAGTATGATAAATACTATTTAGCTGGTGCTTATAGATCGTGCATCTTACGATATAGTGATAATGAGATAACAAATATGCTCAAAAGCAATATCATTTCAAAAGAGCTAGAAGAACTAGCAGATATGTTAAGCTCAAACACACTTGCCAAACTTTTGATGCACATTTTTGTAAATTTTAGTTTAGAAACTATCTATGAACATCTTGGAAACAAAGAGCAACGAATCGCAAACTTTTATAAATTTTTACAGATGGCAAGTGATTTTGAAAGTTCAAGTAACAATGACCTTCAAATCTTTTTAAAAACAATCCAAAACAATATCTTTTTTAATGAACATGGTGAAAATGAAGCGATGTTTCAATCAGACAGCTTAGAGAGTATTGAGATATGCACAATCCATAGCACTAAGGGGCTAGCATATCCTATGGTAATATTAGCAAATGCCCAAAAAGGACTCTACGGACAAATCCAAAGTGATACTATCAAACACAATAACTTTACCCTCATGAATGGTGAGAAAAAAGAGATTGCTGGATTTAAAATAGGCGACTATGAGCCGCTTGGTTTTAGAGTGCTTAAAAAGATAGATAAACTCAAACACTTAGCTGAAAAGAAAAGACTCTTTTATGTAGCACTTACAAGAGCAGAACACGATATAGTGATATCTGCAAAATTATCAAAATCAAAAACAGATGGTAATATAGGTCTAAGAAAAGATAGTTATCTCTCTATGATTTGTGAAGGGCAAAATATATCTAAAGTAGATCTGTTTGAGCAAAATTTACCAAATAGTATTGCCAACCTTCCAAAACTTTCAATCGAGAAATCACTTCCAAGTCCTAAAAACAATGAAGTGGTTTTAAAAGAGTTAATATTTTCAAATCAAAAAACAATAAGTGCCACGATGAGCAATGATAATGAAACTTACGATAAATCAAAAGCACGACTTGGAACTATTATCCATAAGATATTTGAACTTTATACAAACAAATTTAATAGCATAGATTTAAATCATGTGTATCAAAAATTTGGAATCGTTGATGAAACTGAACAAACCAACATCAAAACAGCCATAGAAAACTTCAAAAATACAGATGCTTACAAAGCTATTCAAAATGGAGCAAAACACTATTTTGAGTTAGAGTTTCATGATGAGCATACTAGAGGGTTTATCGATTTACTCTATTTTGATAAAGAAAATAATGGCTGGGTAATCGCTGATTTTAAAACAGGACAAAAATCAAATGAAACAGAACTCAAATACCAAGAGCAACTTGATTTTTACGAAAAAGTGTTGAGTGAAAGTGGTTTGAGTGTAGTGAAAAAAGAGATATTATGGGTGTAGGAGGAGAAGGGATATTGGATATTTTTCAATACTCCATTCCATAATTTAGTCTCTTAAAAATAAAAAAATTGACAAAAGCTATATTTCTCTATATAATTGTAGAAAAAAATAGAGGAGTTAAAATGTCGATTTAATGAAAAATTTGGGGGTCTGAAAACCTAAGCAAACTACGATACTATAGGTGTTAAAGAAGGTTTATTTACAAATGGCTGTAAAAAAACACTAAAACTTGTCCAAATTGCAAAAAAAACAACACCAAAAAAATAGGTATTCGTAGAGGTATTCAAAGATATAAATGCAATGATTGTGGCAAGAAATTTAGTTCAATTAGAAGACCTCAAAATCTACAAGAAATCATCTTTAAGAAATATGTTTATAAACGACAAATATTAAAGAACTTAGCAACAGAATATCAGCGAAGTCTTCCTTGGGTTAGACAACAAATATTAGCTTATGAAACACCTGAGAAAGTTCATACTCCAAGAGCAGTTGTGCTAGTTTGTGATGCTACATTTTATGGTAAACGAAGTGATAAACTTGGCACATTAGTTTTTAAAGATATAGCTCAAGGTGAGGTACTTATTTGGAAACATATTGAAAGTGAAACTATCTTTGATTATAAACAACTTCTTCAAGCACTTCTAGACTTAGGATACACAATACAAGCTATCATTATAGATGGCAAGAGAGGCTTATATAAAGCTTTTAAGGACTTTCCAGTGCAGATGTGCCACTTTCACCAAAGAAAGACTATTAACCGTTATCTTACACGAAATCCAAGATTGGAAGCAAGTAAAGATTTACAAAAAATCATGTATGGTTTAACTAAAACTACACTAAAGAATTTTACAGAAAAACTAAATAACGTGAATCTCGGTTAAGCTAGCATCATTTTTTTCTCTTTTGGGGTCATTTTGATTGATGGCTTTTTAGGTTGATATGAATAAGCAACTAATGAACTAACCCAGTTAACCATTGCATTTACAGGGCTTCTATGTCTTGTATGTTCTAATTGTGATATATTTTTAAGTTGATCATTGACTGATTCAATGAGTGCTCTTTTTCGCAAAAGCAGTTTATCAAGAAGTGGCATAAGTATATTTTTCATATTTCTTTTCACTTTTGTTACGAGTTGAATCCCTTTCGCAAAGAGCTCATCAAACAATTTCTTAGACAAATATCCTTTATCTCCAAAAAGTTTTCCTTTGATGTTCGAGGTTAATTTATCCATTAATGAGCTATTTCTATCATCAACATTCCCTTTAGTAAAGACAAAATTTACAATCTCACCTATCTCATTCACTAAAAGATGTAGTTTAAAACCATAAAACCAACCTGTGGAACTTTTACCCCTTTGTGCCATATCTTTAAAAACTTTATGGTTATGAATTCTTCTTGTATGACACACCTCTAAAGTGGTAGAATCAACAAAAGTGATTCCTGTATTTTCCCCACATCTTTGTGATTTCATAAAAGCTGATAATGGCATTAAAACCCTACCAATAAGTGCATTGAACCGTTTATATGAAAGTAGGTTTGGAAACTCTCCATTTAAATATTTTTGAACATATTTGATATAGTAATCTTTAAAATTTCTATACCCTGATCTATGGAAATATACTACAATGGTCATAATCTCACTCATCGATAATTGTGTATCTCTTTGTCTCTTTTTACCATCTGTTATCAAATTTTTATTTATTATTGGTTCATATTCTTTCATAAAATCATCTATATCTACAAATATTTGTGTTAATATTCTAAACCATCCTTTCGTTGCCTGCAAGCTTTTTAAGGATGGTACTCAAATATATGTTTTACATTTCTTAATTTTAGATAATTTATCCGAGACTCACGTTAAATATTTGGTATCTCACACACAAAGATTTTTTGGATGAAAAATCAATATCAACAATCACTGGAAAAGAACAATTTACCCATCCCAGAATTAGATCAGCATATAAGAGTTTGATAACAAATTTGCCTTATCTTTTTACCTATAAAAATCAAAAAGATATTCTGATTCATAACACTACAAATGCTATTGATGGCGGAGTGTTTTCACCTATGAAAAAACTAATAAAAATACATAATGGATTTACTAAAAACTTGAAGCTTAAAATGGTTGATGATTACCTTATAAGTTATAAGAAAAAATGATTATTTAGACCCCCAAATTTTTCATTAAATCACAAATAGAGAGATGACTTTAAAGTTTTATAATGATTTACGAATATCATTAAAAGATAAAGAACCAAACCATGCTCATAAAATGGTAGCAAAGATAAAAGACAAATACCCAAATGAAATAGCTATCATCACCCAAAATGTTGACAATCTTTTTGAAAAAGCAGGATGTGAAGATGTTATCCATCTTCATGGATTTTTAACAGAGATTTATTGTGAAAGTTGTGAATACTTAGAAGATATAGGCTATGAGAAACAAGAAGAGGCTTATTCAACTTGCCCCAAATGCGCTAAAAATAAACTAAGACCAAATATTGTTTTCTTCCACGAAGCAGCTCCTATGTATGAAAAACTTATGGAAGAATTTGAGACTTGCGAAGTGTTTGTAGTGATTGGTACAAGTGGGTATGTTATCAATACAGATAGATTTTTAAATCCAGATATCAAACTATCAATTTTAAATAACCTTGTCGGATAAGAACCCCATCTCTCGATGAAGCCCTCTCCTAAGAACCGTACTTGCGACTTTCACCGCATACGGCTCAAGCATTAGTAACTAAATTTATTGCGAAGTTTTGCGGTAATATACCGCTTAGTGAAGTAAATAT
>RRZU012506002.1_pt1 | contig 28325 bp, 25 predicted proteins | sample 2165561 | NCBI WGS metagenome assembly RRZU01 (sample SAMN10456909, study PRJNA506462) | wastewater metagenome | isolation source: wastewater sludge | place: USA: Moscow, Idaho | reverse complement strand
CCCCCGCAGGCGGGGGTGGGTTGGGGCGGGGGCGTGCGCTTCGGTAGAAGCGCTTTTTCCCGTTGCTCAATCAATATTGATGCGGTAAAGCACCGTTTTCTCCCATCCCGGCCTTCCCCCGCGAGCGGGGAAGGGGCGTAATGCAGAGGTTTCGGGTGTTTTATTGTGGGCAATTTTTACAGTATTAAGCAGGATGCTTGTATCCGAGCTAATATACCGGCTGTTTTCAGGTAGCCTGCTGGCTATAAACAGGCACACGTTTTTATTTTTTGCCGGAAGTGACAAAATACGTCACATATTAACGTTGTCGCTCGCGTGTGTAACTGACAATTTACGGCACATTAACACAAACCGTTACCCGATATACATTGGCTTGCCCGCTATTGTTTCTTCTAAAGTAACCATAAAACATTAAAAATCAATATTATATAAAATAATATTCACCAAGATATAAAACTTGGCACGGCCATTGCTATATAGTTTACATCCGCAGCAAACGCGCTGAAGAGCAACAGCGCCAAGCATCAAGCGGAAAGCTGTAAAATTCCTTCTTCATTATGATTTAAAAAAACTGTGCCAAGCACATTGCGGAACAACGCTTCACCCGAAGCAGTATTAAATATTTTTAACTTGTAACAAAACTTACATACTTACTGGAGTAAAACACATGAAAGCAATCCAAAAAGGTTTCACCCTGATCGAGTTGATGATCGTTGTCGCCATTATCGGTATTTTGGCCGCCATCGCCCTGCCGATGTACCAAGACTACATTTCTGAATCACAAATGACCCGCGTAGCCGGCGAATTGTCTGCCCGTAAAACCGTGGTTGATGCCGCAATCTTCAAAGGCCGTGACATTGTACAAGGCAGCACCACTGCAGCAGACAATACCGATACCTTGGGCTTGTTGGAAGGTGCTGAAAATGACGGTGATCCGGTGAGCAACTTGGTAAGTGGCTATGACGTAACCATTAATGCCCAAAGCGACAGCACCATCGAAGCCACTATGGGTAACCAAGCCAACGGCGCGTTGGAAAACACCACCATTACTTTGACTCGTACTGCTGCCGGCAACTGGAGCTGCGAAGTAGACGGTGCCCCTGCTGGTGACGGCTGGAAATCTAAATTCACTCCGGGCGGCTGTACTGAAGCAACTGCAACACCTTAATTGAGGCTTGACTGAGCTTTGCTCAAAACCCACCCATGAGGTGGGTTTTTTGCCAATAGATATGGGAAGCGTGATTTACATGAAAAAAAACATTAAAAGCAAGCAGGCGGGCGTTACCCTTATTGAGCTGATGATTGTGATCGGTATTATCGGGGTATTGGCGGCTATTGCCATGCCGTTGTACAACGATTATGTGGTGGAAGCACAACTGGTCCGTATCCAAACCGAGGTGGGTATGGGCAAGCGCAATATCGACAGCATTCTCTATAAAGGCGGTATTCCGGTATTGGACGAGAATCTAGACAGTGTGCTTAGCGGCGATAAATTTCAATATTATATTGGTATGGATGCTGCCAGTATCGGCTCTGATTTAATCAGCTCGGCTCAATTGATTTCGCCTGGCAACCCGCCGAATACTTGGCGTTTTCAATTAGTAGTGGGTGATACTGCCTCTTCCTACCTTCACGGCCTGATTTTGACTTATGATCGTGATGCGGTCGGAAACTGGACGTGCGTTGTTAATAATGACGCCATTACCATATGGAAAGATAAATTTAACCCACCCAATTGCACTATTGAATAAGCGGAACACATTATTATTCCGACTGCTTCAAAAAAGGCTACCTGAAAAGATTTCAGGTAGCCTTTTTCAATGTGTTATCTGCTCCCCCTCCGTTGGCGGGGCGTGCGCTTCGGCAGAAGCGCTTTTGCCGGTTGCCAAAATCAATATTGCTGCGATAAGGCACCGTTTTCCCCCATCCCAGCCTTCCCCCGCGAGCGGGGGAAGGGGCGTAATGCAGAGTTTTCAGGCATTTGGTTGTAGCAATCTTTTTGCGGGCTGCCTATCGGATTGAAGCATCTAATCTACTCCCCACTGCCATCTGCTCCCACCCCCGCAGACGGGGGTGGGTTGGGGCGGGGGCGTGCGCTTCGGCAGAAGCGCTTTTGCCGGTTGCCAAAATCAATCTTGATACGATAAGGCACCGTTTTCCCCCATCCCAACCTTCCCCCGCGAGCGGGGGAAGGAGTGTAGTGCAGGGTCTTCGGGCATTTGGTTGTAGCAATCTTTTTGCTGGTCGCCTATCGGATTGAAGCATCTAATCTGCTTTACACTGCCATCTGCTCCCACCCCCGCGAGCGGGGGAAGGGGCGGAGTGTAGGGGCTTCAGCCCCACAGTCGTTGAAAGGCTTGCACTGTGGCGGCGGGGTCGGCGGCTTCGGTGATGGCGCGCACCACGGCCAGCGAAGATACGCCGGTGGCCAATACGGCCTGTGCGTTGTTCAGATCAATGCCGCCGATGGCCACTACCGGCGTGGTGCCGGCCTGGCGCACGTATTCGCGCAGGTTGTCTAGGCCTTGCGGGGCGGTTTTCAATACTTTGGTGGTGGTGGGGAAGATGGCGCCGCTGGCAACGTAGCTGGGGCATACCGATAGGGCGCGATCAAGCTCGGCTACGGAATGGGTGCTTAAGCCCAAGCGCAAGCCTGCGGCGGCAATGGCAGCTAAATCGGCGCTGCTCATGTCTTCCTGCCCCAAATGCACGCCGTAGGCGCCGGCGGCAATGGCTTCTTGCCAGTGGTCGTTGATAAACAGGCTGGTGGCGCTGCTGTCGCAGGCGGCCACGCTGCGGGCGATTTCTGCCTGCAATGCGGCGCCTTGCAGTGTTTTGTTACGAAGCTGTACGGTATCAGCGCCGGCTGCTGCCATGCGCTCCACCCATTCGGCGCTGGGCACCACGGCGTAAAAGCGTAAAGGTTTTTCCAGAGGGGGGAATGCTATCTTATTCATATTTAATCTTTTTTTGGCTATCTGCAAAATTAAGGGCAGGGCGCGGGAAAATAGTTTTAGTCATCGGCGCGGCGTTATTTTATAATAAGGTGTTTATTTTTTAAATTAAGATAAGAGTATTATGCCGCAACGTCAAACCCCGGCTGCCAATATGCGCAAAACCAATATCGCCTTTGCGGTGATGCTGGTTGCGATGGTGGGCTATTTTATTTTCTGGGGGCTGGATTATACCCATCACAATCATACTATATTGTTTTTGCTGGCCACGCTGTTTGGCGTGTTTATGGCGTTTAACATCGGCGGCAACGATGTGGCCAATTCGTTTGGTACCAGTGTGGGCGCCGGCACGCTTACGGTGCCGCAGGCTTTGATTATTGCGGCAATTTTTGAGGTGAGCGGCGCGGTGATTGCCGGCGGCGAGGTTACCAACACCATTCGCAAGGGCATTATTGATCTGGATGCGATGGGGTTGGATCCGATGCAGTTTGTTTATATCATGATGTCGGCGCTGCTGGCCTCTGCGCTGTGGTTGTTGTTTGCCACGAAAAAAGGCTGGCCGGTGTCTACTACCCATGCCATTATCGGCGGTATTGTCGGCAGCGCCCTGTGTTTGGGTTTTGTGGGCGGCGGCGAAACTTTTTCGCTGGTGAAGTGGGGCAAAATGGCGGAAATCGCTATTTCTTGGGTATTGTCGCCGCTTTTGGGCGCTCTGGTGTCTTATGTGCTGTTTTCCCAAGTAAAAAAACATGTTTTAGACTATAACACCGAAGCGGAAAACCGCCTTAAAGCCATTAAGCAGGAAAAAAAGGTTTATAAAGAGCAACACCGCGTCCGTTTTGAGGGTTTGAGTGAAGCGGATAAAATCTCGGCAGCGTCGGCTATGGCGCGCGATGCGCAGATTTATGGCGAAACGGAGTTTGATGCGGCTGAGTTGGAGTCGGAATATTATCGCGGGCTTTATGATATCGACTATCGCAAAAGCAATATCGATGCTTATAAGGCTCTGCATTCGTGGGTGCCGATTATTGCGGCTGCGGGCGGCATGATGATTTCTTCTATGCTCATTTTCAAGGGTTTGAAAAACCTGCATTTGGGCATGAGCAGCCTGGCCAGCTTCCTCACCATTTTCATGATTGGTGCGGCTATCTGGATGGCCACGTTTATTTATGCCAAAACCCTGAAGCGAAAAGATTTGGGCAAATCCACCTTTTTGATGTTCAGCTGGATGCAGGTGTTTACTGCCGCCGGCTTTGCGTTTAGCCACGGCGCCAACGATATTGCCAACGCCATCGGCCCGTTTGCCGCAGTGATGGATGTTTTGCGCACCGGCGATATCGGCAGCGAGGCGCCGATTCCGCCGGTGGCGATGCTCACTTTTGGTATTGCCCTGATTGTGGGTTTGTGGTTTATCGGCAAGGAAGTGATTCAGACTGTGGGCACCAATCTGGCCGCCATGCACCCATCTTCGGGCTTTACCGCAGAGCTTTCTGCCGCCTCAGTGGTGATGATGGCTTCGCTGATGGGTTTGCCGGTATCAAGCACGCACATTTTGGTGGGCGCAGTTTTGGGCATCGGCCTGGTTAACCGCAATGCCAACTGGCAATTGATGAAACCGATTGCGCTGGCTTGGGTGATCACCCTGCCTGCCGCGGCCGTGTTGGCTTCACTCTGCTTCCTGATGTTGCGCAATATTTTTTAAAATAGGTATTGGTTGCATTGAAACAAGGCTACCTGAAATGTTTTCAGGTAGCCTTGTTTCAATGTGTTAAAAGAAATGGATGCTTTATACCAATCCTAAAAGATAATATATAAACAGGCAGCATGTAGGTCGGATTCTTGAATCCGACCCATGTTCGCAGAACAAGGCACGCACATTGCTTTGGCCGATGGCTCAATGTCGGATTCAAGAATCCGACCTACGCGGATGGTACTTTTATTTTGTAAGGTTATTTTTTTAAGATGGGTATTATTTGAATGTATTGCCGGTAAATACAGCAAAGGCTACCTGAAATGTGTTCAGGTAGCCTTTGCTATAAAAAGCGGGTGTTGCTCAATCGTGCACAAACGAAACGCCGGCCATTTGCGAGGCGAGGATGGCCTGGCGGATGGCGGTGAGGGCTTTGGGGCGGACGAAGTTGCGGCGGTAGGCAAGGATAATGCGGCGGCTGGGCGCGTTGCCTTCAAACGGGATGATGCTAAAGAGCATATGGTCGTTTTCAGTGAGCGCGGTGGCGGGGAGGACGCTGATGCCGAGGCCGCTGGCCACCATGTGGCGGATGGTGTTGATGGAGCTGCCTTGCAGCGTGTTGGTGAGGCCGGAGATTTTTTGGCGTGAGGCCAGCTCGGAGCAGCTGTCGAGCACTTGATCGCGCATGCAGTTGCCTTCGGTGAGCAGCAATACTTGCTCTTCTACCAGCAATTGCGGGGTGATGGCGTCGAGCTCTTCAAAGGGGTGGCCTTTGGGAACGATAACAAAAAAGGGTTCATCGTAGAGCGGCTCAGTGATGATGCCGGCTTCTTGAAAAGGTTCGGCGGCCACCAGCGCATCCAGTTCGCCGTGTTTGAGCATGTCAACCAAGCCGTGGGTGTAGTTTTCTTCCAGCATTAACGGCATTTTAGGTGCGTTTTGGCGCAGGGCGACGATAAGCTTGGGCAACAGATAGGGGGCAACGGTGAAAATTAGGCCAAGTTTGAATGCGCCTTCAAGTTCGTTTTGTTCGTTGCTGGCCAGGTGTTTGATGATGTCCGCTTCTTCAATCACTTTTCGGGCCTGGGCGACGATGCGTTTGCCGGCTTCGGTGGTGATGACTTCGTTGCTGCTGCGGTCAAACAGAGAAACAGCCAGCTCCTCTTCCAGCTTTTTGATGGCGATGGAAAGAGTGGGCTGGCTGACGAAGCAGCGTTGGGCGGCGCGACCGAAATGGCGCTCTTGAGCCACGGCAACAATATAGCGTAATTCGGTCAGCGTCATGGCTTAGCCTTTTTTGGGGTTAGTTTCAGGTAGCGTAATATTCAACTCCAACACATCCATGCCGTCTTGCTTTTCCTGTGAAATGCGGATGTCGTCGAGCGATACGTGTACGTATTTCGACAAAACTTCCAGCAGCTCTTTTTGCAGGGTGGGCAGGTAGTCGGGCGCCTGCTCTTTTACGCGTTCTTGGGCGATGATGATTTGCAGGCGGTCGCGGGCAACGTTGGCGCTTTTCTGTTTTTTACCAAACAGCATATCTATTAGAGACATGGCATTAACCTCCGAACAAGCGTTTGAAGAAGCCTTTTTTCTCGGCATCTAGGAAGCGCATTTCGCGGTTTTCGCCCAAGAGGCGCGATACCACGTCTTTATAGGCTTGTGCGGCCACGGCGTCGTCGGCGTGAATCACGGGTGCGCCGGCGTTAGACGATTGCAGCACATTTTGCGATTCGGGAATCACACCGATCAGCGGGATGCGCAGAATGTCTTGAATATCCTGCACGGAGAGCATTTCGCCTTTTTCCACGCGCTCGGGCGAGTAGCGGGTAATCAGCAGATGTTCCTTCACTTGCTCGCCTTGTTCTGATTTGCGGCTCTTGCTTTGTAAGATGCCCAAAATGCGGTCAGAGTCGCGCACGCTGGACACTTCGGGGTTGGTGGTAACGATGGCTTCGTCGGCAAAATAGAGTGCCATCAGTGCGCCTTGTTCGATACCGGCGGGTGAGTCGCAAATTACATATTCGAAACCCATTTCTTCTGTAAGGGTTTTCAATACTTTTTCTACACCTTCGCGGGTGAGTGCATCTTTATCGCGGGTTTGCGAGGCGGGCAGGATAAAGAGGTTGTCGCAGTGTTTGTCTTTAATCATGGCCTGATTCAGCGAGGCTTCTTCTTGAATCACGTTGATTAAATCGTATACCACGCGGCGTTCGCAGCCCATGATTAAGTCGAGATTACGCAGGCCGACGTCGAAGTCGATAACGGCGGTTTTGTGGCCGCGCAAGGCCAGGCCGGTTGCAATGCTGGCGCTGGTGGTGGTTTTACCCACGCCGCCTTTTCCCGAGGTGACTACAATAATTTTTGCCACAATAGTTTCCTTCTGTTCAAAATAAAGTTCAGATTAACGATTTTAGCCGTTTTAATCTGCATCAATGGCGCTGATGACCAAACGGTCGTCTTGCAGGCATACTTGTACTGCTTTGTGATCGAGGTGGTCGGGCAGGTCTTGCTCTAAAATCCGGTAAATTCCGGCCACCGAGACCAATTGCGCCTGCATCGACTGCACGAAAATGCGTGCGCTGTGGTTGCCGTTGGCACCGGCCAGGGCGCGGCCGCGCAGGGGGCCGTAAACATGAATATTGCCGTCGGCAATGATTTCGGCTCCTTCGCTCACCATGCCGGTAACGATTAAATCGGCGTTTTCGGCATAAACCTGCTGACCGGTGCGGATGGGGGTGGATACCAATACGGTGGGGCGGCTCAATACGGTGGCCTGTACCGGTTCGGCAGGCTTGGTTTCTGCTGGCGGCGGTGTTTGCTGGCTTTCGGCCATGGCTTTAATCTGAATTTCGCTGATGCCTTTTTCCAGCGAGCTGAAAGCCAAATGGTGTTTGGCGGCATAGGGCGCCCAAGATTCGTCGTTGTGGCGCAGGCCGACGATTTGCAGGCCGTGGCGCGCAAATAAAGCCGCCACCGAGCCGATATCTAGGCGCTCGGGGCGTTCGAAATCTTGCACGTCCAGCAAAAATGGCATACCGTTCAGCTCTTGATGTTGGCTGATACGCTGTTTCAGTGCCCCGTCGAGGGCCACGAGATTATCCGTGTGTAACTGAATCGCCAGCGCATCAAGCCGGGCAGATTTCACCTCAAAAGCAGATTTCATTCCGTGATTTACCATAAAAAAATTTAATAGCCGAAGTTTACCTTAGTTAAGGCAGACTATTCAATCACTGGAGCTTTGTATCATGCAAAAAAGTATTAACCTGATTGGTGCGGGCCGGGCAGGCGCACCGATTGCGGCAATCTTGCAACAACACGGCGGTTTCCGCGTGCAGGCGGTATTGAGCCGCCGCCCCGAACCGGCAGCGCGGCTGGCCGCCATGCTTGACTGTGTGCCGGTGGCGCAATGGTCGGATTTGCCTGAGGCAGATATTACCCTGATTGCCACGCCGGATGGTGTGATTGCTGAGGCGGCGGCGGCATTGGCGGCGCTGCCCTGGGTGGGCGGGCAGCATGTATTTGTGCATTTGAGTGGCGGGAAAACCATGATAGAGCTGGCAGCACTGGCGGTACGCGGTGCGAAAACAGGCAGCCTGCATCCGGTGTTTGCCTTTGCTGATGCGGCGCAATCGGTGCGACAGCTTTCAGGTAGCCTCTGCGCTTTGGAAGGCGATGCGCACAGTTTGCCAGAGTTGCAGGCATTGGCCGCTGCTTTGGGCTTGCGTGCGTTTACGGTGGCGCCGGAGCAGAAAGCGCGTTATCACGCGGCTTTGTCGGCGGCGGCCAATTTTTCGGTGACATTGGCCGAGTTTGCGCAAAATCTGCTGCTGCCCACGCAGATTCCGCAGGCCATGCGGCGCGAGCTGGTGGCTTCGCTGATGCGGCAGAATGCCGATAATTTGTTGCGGCAAACGCCGGCCGAGGCGCTCACCGGCCCGATTGTGCGCGGCGATGCGGCCACGGTGGCAGCACATCTGGCGGTGATGACGGCCAGCGAACGGGCAGTTTATCAAAGCTGGGCAAAAGAAACATTGGCGCTGGCGCAAGCGCGTGTACCGGCGGATACGGTAGCACGTTTGCAGGCTTTGCTGGCGGATAATTAAGGCTGCCTGAGTGTTCTGAATTTTTCAGGTAGCCTGATTGAGGGGCATTTGTGTTTCAGCCTGCATCGGCTTCAAACCGGTGCAGGCTGGTTTTCATTATTCCGTTAATATTCCGCCGAATGCCAAAACGGCTGGCCGACAGTAGGTGTGCTGGCCTGCGCCTGCTCGCGCGGCTGTACCGGACAGGCTTCGTAGGCGAGGCGCCCGGCGGCGGTGGCTTGGGCGAAGGCCTGCGCCATGACCACGGGGTCGCCGCTGCGGGAAACGGCGGTGTTGAGCAACACCGCATCAAACCCCCATTCCATCACTTGCGCGGCCTGCGAGGGCAGCCCCAAGCCGGCGTCGATAATCAACGGCGTGTCGGGAAGCCGTTCGCGCAACACGCGCAGAGCGTATTCGTGTACCACGCCTAAGCCGGTGCCGATAGGTGCAGCCCAAGGCATCAGTGCCCGGCAGCCCGCATCGAGCAGGCGGCGGCAGGCGATGAGGTCTTCGGTGCAGTATGGCAGCACTTTGAAACCGTCGTTGATGAGGATTTTGGCGGCTTCCACCAGTTGGAACACATCTGGCTGGAGCGTGTCGTCGTCGCCGATGAGTTCGAGTTTGATCCAGTCGGTTTCAAATACTTCGCGCGCCATTTGCGCGGTGGTAACGGCTTCCTGCACGCTTTGGCAGCCGGCGGTGTTGGGCAGCACGGGAATGCGCAAATCTTGCAGCAAATCCCAAAAGCCTTGTCCGTGTGCCGTGCCGTCGGCACTTTGGCGGCGCAGTGACACGGTAATCATGGCGGGCGCGGCGGCCTGCACGGATTGTTGGAGGATGCCCACGGTGGGGTAGGCGGCGGTGCCGAGCAAAAGGCGACCGGCGAAGGTTTGGTCGTAGAGCGTGAGTGCGGTCATGGCGGGCTTTCCGGCGGCCTTTAGCGGGCAGGCGGCCATTCGGGATAATGGGGCAAATTGGGGTGGTCTTGCGTCCAAGCGCAATCGTCTGCTGTCCAGAAATGATTTTCGGGGCGGACTTGCGGGTCTTCGTGCAGTGTGTTCACGCGCAGGGCGATGTGTGGCAGGCTTGCGCGGTCGCTCAGTAAAGGCGTGCCGCACACTGAACAGAAGCGGCGGTGTTTGCCGGGGCTGGATTCGTAGGACGAGATTTTATCTTCGCCTGTAAGCCAGCGGAAATGTTGGCGCAGCACCGCACCGGCAGCAATATAGGGCGCGCCTTGTGCCGTTTGGCAGGTGCGGCAGTGGCAGAAACGGATGTTTTGCAGGTGGTCGATTTCATACGTCACCGCGCCGCAGAGGCAGCTTCCTTGCATGGTAATCACTCCTGAACGGGTTTTTCAGGCGGCTTTAACCGCCAACGATAGGGCGCACGATGTCTACTTGGTCGCCCGCTTGCAAAAGGTGTTCGGCGTATCGGCCTTTGGGCACAAACTCGGTGTTCACGGCCACGGCGAACGGTTGTTGCGGTGTATGTGCAGCGATTAAATCGGCGACGGTTTGGCCGTGAAATTCGGCGCTTTCGCCGTTGAGGCTGATGTTCATGGACACTCCTTTGGGCTGAGGCCGTCTGCAAGGCGTTGGGCTTGTAGACGGTTTCGGTATGGGCGCGATGTTTGTGGGCAAAGCCCATGCTGAGGCGATGACAAAGATTAAAGATAATGAAGGCTACCTGAAAACGTGGGTGTTTTGTTTAATCCGCATCGAAGTCAGTATAAACCAAACCGCTGCTTTTATCCTGTGCGGGCGGGGTGTTGCTGTTGGCCAGTGCGGTAAACAAGCGCACGGCGGCAGCGGTAACGGCGGGGGAAATCATGAAGCCGTGCCGGAACAGGCCGTTGATTTCAATGATTTTCTGCGTGCGGCTGAAGCGGATTTCGGGGGTGTGGTGGCTCAAAGTGGGGCGCAGGCTGCTGGCCAGCTCGAGGATTTTGGCTTCGCCGAATGCAGGGTGCACGGCATACAGGGCAGACAAAAGCTCCAAGCCTGAGCGCACGCTTACTTCGCCGACGTCTTCACTTTCAATTTGCGTGGCGCCTATCACAAACACGTGCTGCTCTTTTGGCGCGATGTAGAGCGGATAGCGAGGATGCAGCAGGCGCACAGGGCGGTTGAGCTGCACTTCCGGCGCATACACGCGAGCCACTTCGCCGCGCACGCCGCGAAGTTTGCTGGCGGTGCGCTTATGCGGCTTATTCCATGTAGATTGCGCGCCGAAACCGCGACAATCCAATACCCAATAATATTGGTTGGTCAAATCGGCGGGATTGACTTCGGTTTGCCAATGGCACGCCACACCATGCTGTTCAAGCGCATCGGCTAGTGCCGCCAGCGTTTGGCGGTTGTCGAGCTGGCCTTCGCCGGGCAGATAAAGCGCCGTTTGGAAGCGCCCTGCCAGTTGTGGTTCGCGTTCGGCGATGTCGGCGGCCTGCCAATGCACGGCGCCATGTTGGGGCGCGGCGCGGCGCAGGTGTTGTTCAAACTGCACCGCCAGCGGTTTGTCCTGCCCATGCCATACGATGAGGCTGCCGTTTTCCTGCATGAACACGGGCGTGTTCAGGCGGCCGACGATATCGCGCCAAAGGGGCAGGCTTTGCCGGCCAAATGCAATCACTTCGGGTGTGGCTTCAACGGATTCGGCCAGCGGTGCGAGCATGGCGGCGGCAATATAGGCGGCGGCAGTATCGCCGGCACGAGAGCCTTTGTCGAACAAGGCTACCTGAAAGCCTTGTTCGGCCAGTTGCAGCGCGGTGAGGCGGCCGGCGAGGCCGCCGCCGAGAATGGCGGTTGTGTGGGGTGTCATGATTGTTCCGGTTTCTGCTGCGTTGAAGCCATGATGTGTTCAGGTAGCCTGATGGTAAAGTTGGGTGAGCAATAGCAGCGGAAAACCGATTTGCCACAATACCAGCAATACACCTTGAACGGCGGTGCCGCTGTCGCGCTGGCGCAAGGCCAGCAAAATAGCGGCCATGGCCAAGAGGGCGCCGGTAAAGAGCAGTAATACTGCCGCCAGTGCGGCGAGGTTTTGGGCAGCATAGTGGCGCCACAGCAGAATAGAGCCGACGATGGCGATAAAAGCGGCTGCGTTGCGGTAGAGTTGTGGGCGCAGATATAGGGGCGTATCGGGCATGATGGAATAAGGCTACCTGAATAATAAGGGTTAAGTAGGTTTGGGTTGGTTAAACAAGGCCAATGCTTTTTCACGTTGAGCAGCATGATCTACCAATGGTGGTGGATAGCCGTGGGTATTGATGCTGGTTTTTGCTTTCCACGGCGCATGAATCACTTCTTTGCTCAGATGCGCCAATTCGGGCACATAGCGCTTGATAAAGGTGCCGTCGGGATCGAACTTTTGCGATTGGGTAACAGGGTTGAAAATGCGGAAATAAGGCTGGGCATCACAGCCCGTGCTGGCTGCCCACTGCCAGCCGCCGTTGTTGGCTGCCAGATCAAAATCAAGCAGTTGTGCGGCAAACCAAGCTTCACCTTGCCGCCAGTCGTTTAAGAGGTCTTTCACCAAAAAGCTGGCCACAATCATGCGCAAACGGTTGTGCATATAGCCGCTGTGTGCGAGCTGGCGCATGGCGGCGTCGACAATGGGGTAGCCGGTTTGACCGGTTTGCCAGCGCTCGAGCCATTCGGGGTTGTTGTGCCAGCCCAAAGTGCGATATTCCGGGCGGAAGCTTTCGTGCACAACATTGGGATGGTGGTAGAGGAATTGCTGGTAAAACTCGCGCCAAATCAGCTCGCTGAGCCAAACTGCGGCTCCTTCGTTGTCGGTCTGCCGTGCCAGATAAACCAAATGGCGCACGGAGAGCGTGCCGAAACGCAGGTGCGCCGCCAGATACGATACCCCTTTTTTTGCAGGGAAATCGCGGGCAATATGATACAGGGGCAGGCGCGGTAAAAAATCGCCGAGCAGCTTTTGTGCCGCTGTTTCGCCACCTTGCTGCATCAGGCTTTGCCGCGTAAAACCGATTGCAGGCAGGTTGGGCAACGGCGGTGTTTGGCAGGCGTTTTCAGGTAGCCTTTGCTGCAATGCGGCCAGTGTGTCCCAATCGTCGTGTGGCTGCCAGCCGGCGTAAAGGCGGGCATAGGTTTGCAGCCAGGCTTTTTTATAAGGGGTAAACACCGTGTAGGGGCGGCCTTGCTGTGTCATCACGCTGGCTTTGGGCAGCAGCACTTGGTCGGTTACGCGCACAAGTGTGCAGCCTTGTGCATCGAGTGTGCGCCAAACATGGTTGTCACGGACGATGGCCTGAGGTTCGTAATCTTCGGCACACACCACGGCGGCAGCGTTGAGGCGTTGGGCCAGTGCGGGAATTTCGATTTCGGCGCGGCCGTGCAGCAGCCACAGCGGTACGTTTTTTTGCTGTAAGGCTGCCTGAAGCTCGGTTAGGCAGTCGTGCATGAACGTGAGGCGGCGATCGTTTTCAGGTAGCCTGTTGAGAATATCGGTATCGAACACAAACACCGCCGCTATCGGCAGGCTGCGGCGGATGGCAGTTTGCAGAGCGGTGTGGTCAAACGTGCGCAGGTCGCGGCGAAACCAAACAAGGGTAATGGGCGTATTCATGGCATGTCGTGAAACAAGATGGCTTTATTGTAGCGCGTTTTCAGCCCGGCGGCATGCGTAGCATTGGCATGGCGGATGGTGTAATATGACCACGCTTTAACGCCAACGCTGGAAACGGTAGACGTAGCATTGGCATGGCGGATGGTGTAAGATGGTGTAATATGACCACCGAACTTCAGGAGAACAATCGCATGAACCCGCTGCTGCAAGCCTATACCCTCAATAACGGCGTTGAAATCCGCAACCGCTTGGTGGTGGCGCCGATGACCCATCTGGCTTCCGATGACAACGGCCAAACCACCGCCGAAGAGCTGGACTTTATCCGTCCGCGCGCTTGCGGCATGGGCATGTTCATCACCGCCGCCACCGCTGTGAGCCAAAACGGCCGCGCTTTCCCCGGCCAGCCCAACGCCATCGGCGCACAAGATCTCGCCAGCCTGAAGCAAGTTGCCGCCGTTATCCGTGCGCAAGGTGCGAAAGCCGTTTTGCAGCTGCATCATGGCGGCGACCAGGCGCAAGCCGCACTCATCGGCAGCGAAGACATCATCACCGCCAGCGCCAGTAAGCGCGGCCGCGAAATGAATACTGCCGAAATTAAAGCCATTGTGGCCGCTTTCGGCAATGCCACCGCATTGGCCATTGCAGCCGGTTTCGACGGCGTGGAAGTGCATGGCGCCAACGGCTATTTACTGCAGCAGTTTTATTCGCCCAAAAGCAACCAGCGCCACGACGAATGGGGCGGTAGCCTCGAAAACCGCCTCCGCTTCCCGCTGGCGGTGGTGAAAGCCATTACCGACACCGTGCAGCAACATCAGCGCCCCGACTTCATCGTCGGCTATCGCTTGTCGCCTGAAGAGCCAAACGAAAAAGGGCTGACCATGGCCGATACTTTTGCATTGGTGGATGCGTTGGCCGCCACGCCGATACAGTATCTACACCTGTCGCAATGGAACTTTTTCCGCCACTCCCGCCGTGGTGCCGATACGGAGCGCAGCCGCCTTGCGCTGCTGCATGAGCACCTGCAAGGCAAGCTGCCGTTGATTGGTGTGGGCAATCTCACCACGCTCGAGCAGGCCGCCGAAGCCCTGCAAAGCGGCTGTGCCGAATTCGTGGCGCTGGGCAAAACACTGCTGCTGAATCCGGATTTGGGCAGGCAACTGCAAAACGGCGAAAGCTTGCCCGTAGAAACCGAAATCGACCCCGAAAAAACCGCCGCCGATTACCAACTGCCCAGCCGCATGTGGGAAGTGAGTATGGAGGGTACAGTGGCATGGCTGCCTCCGGTGAAGGGCAAAGCGTGGACGGGCATTGATGTTTGATGCGGGTTTTTTGTGATATGAATTCAAACAAAACAAAAGGCTATCTGAAAACGTTTCAGGTAGCCTTTTGCCATTTGCGTATATTTTTGATATTTGGCAGATGGCATTCAGAAAACAACCTCAGGCACAGGCGACAAGCATTTTTCTATTCCGTGGGCACGGGCGGAGCTTCATCGGCTTCGCGCCAGCGCAAGGTGTCTAGCACCACACTCAAGGCGTCGGAGGAGCGGCGGCTGGAGTAATAGAGATGATAGCCGGGGTAGTGTGCCGCCCAGTCTTCCAGCACAGTCTCCAAACGACCGTTGTCGAGATGGGGCTGTGCCATGTCGCGCGGAACCCAAGTGAGGCCGAAGCCGTCGAGCGCTGCCTGAAGCGTCATGCTGCTGCTGTTGAAAACAAGGCCGCTGTGGATTTGCACATTGCTGCCACGGCCGTTGTGCATGAATTCCCATACCAGCAAACCGCCGTAAGTGGGCAGGCGCAAGCCGATGCAGTGATATCCGCCCAAATCTTGCGGTATTTTCGGGCGGCCGTGACGGCAGAGATAATCGGGGCTGCCCACCACGGCCATGTGCATGTCGGGTGCAATGCGCACGGCGATCATGTCTTTGGCGATGTCGTCACCGAGGCACACGCCGATGTCGTAGCGTTCGGCCACGATGTCGGTAAAACGGTTGTCGTTGTTCAGCTCGATATGGATATCGGGATAGTTGCGCAACATCACCGCCAGCTTCGGCCAGATAAGGCCGGCGGCATGTTCGCTGGCGGTAATGCGCACGGTGCCGGCCGGTTTGTCGCGCAGTTCGCTCAAGGCGGCCAGCTCGGCTTCGATGTCGTCAAAACGCGGGGCAACGGTTTGATACAGCCGCTCGCCGGCTTCGGTGGGTGATACGCTGCGGGTAGTGCGGTGCAGCAGCTTGATGTCGAGCCGCTGTTCCAGCGTGCGCAGAGTGTGGCTTAAAGCTGATTGTGATACGCCGAGTTGGGCTGCGGCTTTGGTGAAACTGCCTGCGCGCGCCACCGCCACGAAAGCACGCAAATCATTGAAGTTATCATGTGCCATTAATGAATTCTCCTCATGAAGATATGAGGATAGTAGCACTTAATCAGATGAAAGTTTGCAGTTTATACGGTGAGCCGGAAGATAAACAGCAGCAGCAAATGTGGGAAATTCTTTTATAATATGGCGGCAATCCGTTTAACCATTTCATCCGTTCACATCATTACAATATGGTTATGTTGAAAATATTATTCACTTTGCTCAAATGGGTATTGCTCTGTTTCATCGTGTTAGCGGCGGCAGCGGCTGCCTTTGTTTACTTTTCTCCCGTATTTGGCGGCAAGCCCGATGCGGCCAGTTTGGCACGAATTCAAGCATCACCGCAATTTAAAAACGGTGTGTTTACAAACATCGAGCCAACCCAAATCGGCACCGGTGAAGAAGAGCGGCCTTCATTGCTGACGTGGTTGTCTTCCGTGCTCAATCCGCCGCCGGGCAAACATCCGGCTGAGCCGTTGCCCACACACGCTTTTGATAATGCAGCCGTTGCCGACAACAGTTTCACTTGGTTCGGCCATTCTACTGTGTTGTTTCAAACTGCCGGCACCAAGCTGCTTACTGATCCGGTTTTTTACCGTGCCTCCCCAATTTTTATCGGCGGCAAACCGTTTGCCATGACCCATACGCCGCAAACGTCCGAGCTGCCTTTTGTCGACGCAGTTTTGCTTTCGCATGATCATTACGATCATTTGGATGAACGTGCAATCAAAGAAATAAACGCTAAGGTCGGCCATTTTTATGTGCCGCTGGGGGTGAAAGGCCATTTGCAGCGTTGGGGCGTGGCTGGCGATAAAATCACCGAGCTAGACTGGCACGAAAGTGCCAAATTAGGCGATGTGGAGCTGACTCTGACACCCGCCCGCCATTTTAGCGGTCGCAATTTCAACAGTCGCAACCCCTCGCTTTGGGGCTCTTGGGTGGTGAAGTCGCCGCAATTGTCGGTTTATTACAATGGCGACAGCGGTTACGGTGTGCATTTTGCCGACATTGGCCAACAATATGGCCCGTTTGATATGGCGTTGATTGAAAACGGTGCCTACAACCAAGCTTGGGCGCAAATTCATATGATGCCCGAAGAATCGGTACAGGCCGCTTTGGATGTGCGCGCACAAACCGTAATGCCTGTGCACTGGGGAAAATTCGACCTTGCTTATCATCCGTGGAAAGAGCCGGTTGAGCGCTTTTTGGCTGCAGCGGCAGGCCAACCTTTCCGCACCGCCACCCCGCGCATCGGGCAGACATTTATGCTGGATAATCCGCCACAGGAAAAGTGGTGGGAAAACGTGCGCTAAATATGGGTGTATAAATATAAATATGATGTATAGCCGGAAGGCTACCTGAAAACCGGTTTCAGGTAGCCTTCTGCATTAATCCGCCGTGTCTTCCGGCTCGTTAGGGTGTTCTTGCGGCGGCTGGGCGTCAAACCAGTTTTGCACCACAGTGTTGACTTCGTCTATACCTTGTTTTTTCAGGCTGGAGAAAAGTTGTACACTCACTTGTTGGCGTTCGGTAAAAGGTTTTAAGGATTTTTTGACCGCAGACAAAGTTTTAATCTGTTCGCTCTTGGATAATTTATCCGATTTTGACAGTAAAATATGTACCGGCCGGCTGGTGCTGTGAAAAAAATCCAGCATCTGCACATCCAGCGGTTTAAGCGGATGGCGGGCATCCATAATCAATACCAAGCCAATCAGTTGGCGGCGTTTTTGTAGATAGTTGCCTAAAAGTTGCACCCAGTGCGCGCGAATGGCTTCGGGCACTTGGGCGTAGCCGTAGCCGGGCAGGTCGACCATAAAACCGCCGTTCACCAATTCAAAAAAATTGATGTGTTGGGTGCGCCCAGGTGTTTTTGATACATAGGCCAAGCGCACGTGGTTGGTGAGCGTGTTAATGGCACTGGATTTGCCCGCATTGCTGCGCCCGACGAAGGCAATTTCGGCAGGTGTATCGGGCAAATCTTTCAAATGATTGACCGTGGTAAAGAATTTTGCATTTTGAAATAGATTCATGGGTAGTAAAGTTCTGTGAATTTGGTATAGAATAACACGTTTAAAGAATTATCGGTTTGGTCGGGTGGCAATAAATCCGGCGTTGAGTATATAGAAAAAAGGGTATTGCGGCTGCTCGTGGCCGGTAATGCCGTTAATCAGGAGCACTCCATGAAACGTTTTGCCTTATTGACTCTGGCATTGGCGAGCAGCGCGGCGTTTGCTGCCGCCCCGAAGGCGGACATTGCCAAAGGTAAAGAAATCGCCACTTCGGTTTGTGCGTCATGCCATGCGGCAGACGGCAACAGCGGCATTTCCATGTATCCAAAATTGTCTGCACAGCATGCCGGTTATATTTTCCAGCAAACCAAAGACATTAAAGAAGGCAAGCGCACCACCGGCGCATCGGCAGCAATGATGCCGATGGTGCTGGGTTTGTCGGATCAAGATATCGCCGATGTATCGGCCTATTTTTCACAACAGTTTCCGAAGCAGGGCGAAACCAATCCGAAACAAAACCCCGAGCTGGGCGCGCAAATTTTCCGTGGCGGCCTGAAAGCCACCAATCTGCCGGCCTGTATGTCTTGCCACGGCCCCAATGGTGCCGGTATTCCTGCAGGCTCTACGGTGAAAGACGGCAACATCGCCTACCCGCGTTTGGGCGGCCAGCATCAGGCTTATATTGTTGAACAGCTTAAAGCCTACCAGAGCGGGCAGCGCGCCAACCCGGTTATGGTGGATATTGCCAAGCGCATGACCGAAGAAGAGATGAATGCCGTTGGCAACTTTATCCAGGGTTTGCATTAAGCTTAGGCCGAACTGGCTATTTGGTCTCGTTACCATTGCTCAGGCTGCCTGAAAGGGGAAACCGTTTCAGGCAGCCTGAGTTACAGTAGACACACACATTTTAAAATAACGATAAAAATCCGTTCCGGATTATATTTATGAATCAAAAAAACAAATCACTGCCGTTAATCCGCCGCCCCTGGTTTGCATTTTTAAGCTCGATGCGTTTTGCGGTGGCATTATTGAGCGTCCTGGGCGTGGCTTCGGTAATCGGTACGGTATTGCAGCAAAGCAAGCCTATGGCCGATTATCTGGTGAAGTTCGGCCCTTTTTGGACGGAAATTTTCAAGTTTCTCGGTCTGTTTGATGTGTACGCTTCACCGTGGTTTGTGTTGATTATGCTGTTTCTGGTGTTGTCTACCGGCCTGTGTTTGTGGCGCAACATCCCGCCCTTTTTCCGTGAAATGCGCTCGTTCCGTTTAAAGGCAACCCGGCAGTCGTTGAGTTTGATGAAACACAGTGAAGATTTAAACAACCGCATTACACCGGCGGTGGCGGCGCGTTATCTGGACGTGCAGGGTTTTCAGACGCGCACGGTCGAGCGCGAAGACGGCAGCGTGTTGGTGGCAGCCAAAAAAGGCGCAATGAACAAATGGGGCTATATTTGTGCCCATTTGGCGATTATCGTGATTTGTACGGGCGGCTTGATCGATAGCAATTTATTACTGAAAATCGGTATGCTCAGCGGCCGCATCGTGCCCGAACACAACGCTCAGTTTGCTAAGGATTTCAAACCGGAAAGTACTTTGGGTTTGAATAATCCGTCGTTTCGCGGCAACACCTTTATCACCGAAGGGCAAACCGCCTCGGTGGCTTTTCTAGATGTCGACAACGGCGCCTCGTTGATGCAGGATCTGCCATTTACCATCAAGCTCAATCAGTTTAAAGTAGACTTTTACAACACCGGCATGCCGAAAAATTTTGCCAGTGAAGTGACGGTGACCGACAAAGCCACCGGCGAAGTGCAAGACGTTACCATTCGTGTGAACCACCCGTTTACCCTGCATGGCGTTACTGTTTACCAAGCCAGTTTTGAAGACGGCGGCTCGGATGTGAACTTCAATGCGTGGAATTTAAACAGCGGCAATGCCAAATCGGTGCCATTGAGCGCCGTATCGCAAAGTGCTTTTCCCCTGAATATGGGCGATAAAAAATACCAGCTCGAATTCGGCAAATTTACCTCTACCAATGTGGAGCATACCGGTACGGAAGGGCAGCAGGGTCAGGGGTTGGCGGCGACGCTGAACGATGTTCGAGCTGTGCGCCAAGATAAAAAATTCACCAATTTTGGCCCTTCCGTTATTTACCGCGTGCGCGATGAGGCGGGGCAGGCAGTGGAATACCAGCATTTTATGGTGCCGATGAATCAGGGCGGGCGCTATTTTTACGTTACCGGCTGGCGCACAGGCCTAGCAGATGAATATGAATGGATGCGCGTGCCCGCCGACCGCGAAAGCAACCCCAATACCTTTATGGCTTTGCGTGAGGTATTGAAAAATCCGCAGGAGCGCGCCCGCATTGTGGAAGAATCTACCCGCAACGTGCCCGCTGAACAGCAGGCTATTTTCCGCGACGGCCTCAACAAAACCTTTGGTCTGTTTGCCAACGGCGGCTTTATTGCCCTGAACGAATCCATGCAGCGGCCGATAGAAGGTGTGGAGTCGGAAAAAGCCCAAGAATTCATTTACAGCACCTTAATCGGTATGATCAATATGGCACTCGATACCGCGTTGAAAAACGAAGGTGCACCGGTTTGGGCGGCAGACGAAGCGCGCGGCCAGTTTATTATGGACAGTATGGATGCCTACACGCAGATGACCCGCTATCCTGCGCCGGTATTGTTGCAGATGACCGGTTTCACTGAACGGCGCATGTCGGTATTGCAAACCACCAAATCTCCCGGCGCAGCATTGGTGTATTTTGGTTCGGTGTTGCTGGTATTGGGTACGATTTTTATGTTTTACGTGCGCGAAAAGCGCGCATGGGTTTTGTTTGACGGCGGCCGCGTGCGCTTTGCCATGGCAGCCAACCGCCACGAGCGCGACCTACAAAAAGAATTTCCGCAACACACCCAACGTTTGGCACAGCTTGCAGAGGATTTAAACCATGAATAATACCGCCAATACCACCGCACAACATTCCTTGCCGCAGCACGAGCTGCTCACACATAAATCTGTTTTGCGCAGTTTAAAACCGTTCGACTGGCTGTTTGCCGTTGTGATACTTGCCATTGCCGTTTTTGTGCAGATGCAGGCGGCTGCACAGATGGATATTTATGAAACCGTGATTTTATGGTTTAGTGCCGGTGCCGCCGTGGCGCTGGGCTGGTTTTTCAAACCGATGCGCTGGTATATTCCCGGCACGGTGGTGGCGGCCTATCTAGCGATGCAGCTTTACGGCGGCAACATCGCCCACGGCGACGGCTTTTTGCTCAAATATTTTTTAAGCAGCCAATCGGCGATTATGTGGCAGTGCGCTACCGTATTTTTCGCGCTGTTTTGCTATGTTGCCGGCGCACTGCTGGCCAGAAAACAGCACACGTCCACCAATACCCTGCTGGGCATGGGCACCGGTTTGGCTTGGGTATCGGCTTTTATGGGCTTCACCGGCTTGTTGGTGCGCTGGCACGAAAGCTATTTGTTGCGCCCCGATGCCGGGCATATTCCGGTATCGAACCTGTATGAAGTGTTTATCTTGTTTATGGTCATAACCGGCTTGATGTATCTGTATTACGAGAAAAAATTCGCCATGCAGAAGCTGGGTGGCTTTGTATACAGCTTTATGGCGGTAGTGGTATGTTTTGTGTTGTGGTATAGCGTCGACCGCAATGCCCATGAAATCCAGCCGCTCATTCCGGCCTTACAATCTTGGTGGATGAAAATCCATGTGCCGGCCAACTTTATCGGCTACGGCGCATTTTGCATGGCAGCGATGTTTGGCATTGCCGAGCTGCTGGCCTTACGCGGCGCCAAGTGGCTGCCCGATGCGCAGGCGATTGAAGAAGTGATGTACAAAGCCATTGCCGTGGGTTTTCTGTTTTTCACTATAGCCACCATTTTAGGGGCATTGTGGGCGGCCGATGCGTGGGGGCGCTACTGGAGCTGGGACCCGAAAGAAACCTGGGCGTTTATTGTGTGGCTGAACTACGCCGTATGGCTGCATATGCGCTTGGTGGGCGGCTGGCGCGGCAAAGTGCTGGCCTGGTGGGCCATTATCGGCCTATTTATTACCGCCTTTGCTTTTATCGGTGTGAACATGTTTTTAAGCGGCCTGCATTCTTACGGCACTTTGTAAACCGATTTGCAAAGCAAAAGGCTACCTGAAAACATTTTTCAGGTAGCCTTTTGCTTTGCAAGCATGCTTGCGGCAAGCTTGCATTTTTTCTTGGAAATGTTAAACTTAAATCAATATTTTTATTGAAACACACCCTAATTATGAAAGACGCAGAGCAGAGCAGTTTGTTTTTGATACAAACCTTGCGTCGCCGTATTTCAAATTTTGCCGAGCAGCCTGATTTAATCCGGCTGCTTTTTGCCGTTTAAACGGCGTGAACATGTTACAGAGGATGTAAGAATCATGGATTTTAGTTGGCTCGCCGACCCCACCGTATGGATAGGTTTCGCCACACTTTTGGTGCTGGAAGTGGTGCTCGGCATCGACAATCTGGTTTTCGTGGCCATTTTGGCCAATAAAGTCAAACCCGCCCTGCGCGATCGTGCGCGTATTACCGGCTTGGTGATGGCGGTGTGTCTCCGCGTGGTGATGCTGGGTTTTATGGCACACATCATGACGCTCACCTCGCCGTTGTTTGAAATAATGGACTGGCCGGTATCGGGCAAAGACATGATTATGCTCGCCGGCGGCCTGTTTTTGCTCTATAAGGCCACCACCGAGTTGCACGAGCGGCTGGAGGGAGTCAACCATTTTGCCGTGGCGGACACGCATAAAAAACATGCGCCGTTTTGGGGTGTGGTGGCGCAGATTTTAGTGCTCGATGCCGTGTTTTCCATTGACTCGGTGATTACCGCCGTGGCCATGGTAGAGCATATTGTGGTGGCCATGGCTGCCGTGGTGGTGGCGATGGGGATGATGATTTGGGCGAGTAAGCCGCTCACCGAATTTGTCGACCGCCATCCTACCGTGGTGATGTTGTGCTTGGGTTTCTTGCTGATGATAGGTTTCAGCCTGATTGCCGAAGCGTTCCATTTCGAAATTCCGAAAGGCTACCTGTATGCTGCCATCGGCTTCTCTATTTTGATTGAATTTTTTAATCAGGTATCGCAAAAAAACACCAAACACAATGCCTATATCAGCAGTTCTTGGCGTCAGCGCACCGCCGAAAACGTGCTCGGCATGATGGGTTTGCGTGAGAGTGTATTGGCCAGTGCCGGTGATGGAGCGCAAGACGACAGCCATTTCAAAGAAAATGAAAAATCCATGATTCGCAGTGTGCTCACCCTAGCCGAGCGTCCGATTATGGGGGTGATGATACCGCGCCGTGATATTGAAAAGCTGGATATTTCGCAAAGCAAAGAAGAACAGAAGCAGCAGCTGTGCGACACGCCTTATTCGCGCCTGTTGGTGGTTGGCAAGGCCGGGGTTGATGATCCGCTGGGTTATGTCAACAAAAAAGATTTGCTGACACAATTATTGGATGGCGGCGATATGTCTATCCAGTCTGTTCTGCGCCAGCCGCTGATGCTGCCCGACGGCACCACGGCGCTGCATGCGATTGAGCTTTTCCGCGCCAGCAGTGCCGATTATGCACTGGTGTTAGACGAATTTGGCGCCGTATTGGGCATGGTAACCATGAAGGATTTGCTCGAAGCCATTGCCGGCCAGTTCCCCGAAGAATTCGAGCGTGAAGAAGAGCCGATGATTCAGGAGCACACCGAAAACAGCTTCACCGTAGACGGCAGCCTTGAATATGTAGAGCTGGCGCGCCAAATTGCCCTGCCGGCAGATGACGAAGGCGATTTTCATACCGTGGCCGGTTTGATTATGGAAGAGTTGCAAAACATTCCTGATTTGGGCGACAGCATTGATTACCACGGTTGGCGCTTTGAGGTTACCGAAAAAGAAGGCCAGCGTATAGAGCGCGTACAAATCACCCGTTTGCCGGAAGAAGAATAAACCGGCAGCGATATGGTTTGTAATGCAAAAAGGCTACCTGAAACGTTTCAGGTAGCCTTTTGTATGGAGGTTGTTTATTTTACCTGCCACACTTGCAGCATATTGGTGGAGCCGCTTTCTCGCATACGCGAGCCGCTGGTGATGATGTATTTATCGCCGCTTTCCAGCACCTTGCGGTTAACCAGTATCATTTCCACCTCATCAAGCGCCGTATCGTGGTCAGTGCTGGTGGCATGCATCAGCGGGCGCACGCCGCGATACATGGCCATGCGGCGTTGGGCGGATACGCTGGGGGTGAGGGCGTAAATGGGCAGTTGGATGCTGTGGCGGCTGATTTGGAAGGCGGTTGAGCCGCTTTCAGTAAGGGCAACGATGGCTTTGGCTTCCACAGCGCGGGCAACGTGCACGGCGCCGCTGGCAATGGCCAGGTTGGTGCCGTGCTCATGGGCGCATAAATCTTTTTCATCTACACCATTGAGCGAATCCTGTTCAGCTTCGGCAGCCGCACAAATCACCGCCATCTGGCGCACGGTTTCAAACGGATAAGCACCCACGGCGGTTTCGGCACTCAGCATAACTGCATCGGTGCCATCGAGCACAGCATTGGCCACATCGCTCACTTCGGCGCGGGTAGGCACGGGGTTGGTGATCATGCTTTCCATCATTTGCGTGGCAGTGATGGTGAAGCGGCGCATTTCGCGTGCGCGTTTGATCATGCGTTTTTGCAGAGCGGGCACGGCGGCATTGCCCACTTCCACGGCCAAATCGCCGCGTGCCACCATAATGCCGTCGCTGGCTTCGATAATCGAATCTATATTCTTGATGGCTTCCACACGCTCGATTTTAGCCACCAGGCCGGGGCGAACGGTGTTGCCGACCATTTCGGCCTCTACCAGATTGCGGGCGATGTGCATGTCTTCGGCTGATTTTACAAAGCTTACGGCCAGATAATCGCAGCCGATGCTGATGGCGGTTTTGAGGTCGCGGAAGTCTTTTTCGGTGAGCGCGCCGGCAGAAAGGCCGCCGCCTTGTTTATTAATGCCTTTGTTGCTTTTTAGAATATGGCTGTTTTGCACGGTGGTTAGGATTTCACTGCCGTTGACACTGTCTACCACCAGCGTGAGCAGGCCGTCGTAGAGCAGCAGAATATCGCCGCTGCTCACATCGCGGGGCAGATCGCGGTAATCCAGGCCGATGCGTTCGTGGTTGCCTTCACCTTCCAGCGCCGCATCGAGCAGCAGCTTTTCACCGGCCTCAAGTTTCACGCTGCCGCCTTCGAGTTTGCCCACGCGGATTTTCGGGCCCTGCAAATCGGCCATAATCGCCACCTCGCGTTCGGCGCGTTTGGCGGCTTCGCGCACGATGCGGGCGTTTTCCTGATGAAATTCGGCGCTGCCGTGGCTGAAGTTAAAGCGGACAACATTCAGGCCGCCAATGCGTATCATGTCTTCGAGCAGATCAACATTATTGCTGCCGGGGCCGAGTGTAACCACAATTTTGGTATTGTGGCGGATGCGGGTGAGATCACGGGTAGTAGTCATGGTGCGTCCTTTACATTTCAATGGGAGGTAAGCAATATTGTAATACTATTTTTATTGGATTGCGTTTTTATTACGTAATTTAATTACATGTATGATTGACAAGCCGTGCTGCGGTTGTCAGGCAGCGGTTCTGCCGCGCCGATTTTCTCTTTAAGCCTATGAAAGATAATTGGTTTAGGGTGTAGTGAGCTATACATAATATATATCGCCGCAAACACAACCGTTATCTTGATATAGGGTTTTCAGGTAGCCTCTGGCATACCGGCTGCGGTTTTTTGGTAATTTTCGGCCACGCTGATATAGTGTGCCGCTGAATACACCAAAAACGCTTTTTCTTCTTCTGTGAGCGGGCGTACGGCCTTTACTGGTGTGCCTACATATAAATAGCCGCTTTCCAAACGCTTACGTGGCGGCACCAGGCTGCCCGCGCCTATCATCACATCATCTTCAATAATGGCATCGTCGAGAATTTTCGTGCCCATGCCCACCAACACACGGTTGCCGATGGTGCAGCCGTGCAGCACCACCTGATGGCCGATGGTCACATCTTCGCCAATCAGCAGCGGCGAGCCTTCCGGCTTGGCCGCATTTTTGTGCGACACATGCAGCATACTTAAATCTTGCACATTACTGCGCCTGCCGATGCGGATACGGTTTACATCACCGCGAATCACCGCGCAAGGCCACACCGAAACCTGCTCACCCAATATCACATCGCCAATAACCGTGCAGGCCGGGTCGATATACGTGTTTGCAGCAATTTGAGGATAAAAATTTAAATAAGGACGGATATTCATGGCAAATTCCTTGTCTAATATAATTAAGCAGTATGTAAGCAGATGAACCATAGATTACTGGATTAACCCGGTAAAGGCTACCTGAAAACCGTTCAGGTAGCCTGAGCCTTGCCAACAGCGGAAGTGTTTATTGTAGCGGCCACAACAATGGTATATTTAACTAAGCTTCTAAACCAATCAAACGCTGCCTTGAAACCCGCTGTTTGCATGGGCTTTGGGTATATGGTTGGAATATAAATATAGGCTGATTGATTTAGCTGCGTAAATCTTATGCAGAAAAGAAACCGGTGCAGCAAACTGGCATGGAAAATGCTGGAGGATATTCAGGATAAGCGAAAAGGGTTGCGTCTTGAGGCAGGTTTCATTTAATTAAATTTATTATCTTATTATTTGAAAAATAAACCAGTCCACAGCATAATGATGGGTATGAAAGCCATCAAGATGTAACAAAAACAAACAAAAAGTGACATTTTGCGTCACGTTCTGCCGCTCTGTTGACAGACAAGTGAAATAAATGGCTGTATCGGACGGGTTGCTGGCTGCTTAAGAATTCAGACTGTGCCGCATTGCCATGGCACCAATCAATAAAGGAACAGGCTGTGAATAAAATTTATAAAACCGTATGGAACGAAACCACCGGAACATGGATGGCGGTGCAGGAAACCGCCAAAGGCAAAGGCAAATCATCCGGTTCAACCACAACACCTGCTCGCAGCAGCCTGCTGGCACTGGTGCCAACAGGCAGTTTCAGCGCCTTTATTTTAGGCCTGTCGGCCATCGGCGGCTTTACACTCTTGCCCGCCACCAGCGCCGTGGCCGCAGTGTATTGCGTTGACGGCAGCCAAACCGGTGCGGCCAATGCCGTCGTGTGTGGTCGGAGAGCCAGCGCGGCCGGCGGCGGCGCTGTGGCGATTGGCAACAGCGCCAATGCAGCGGGTAGTGCGGCGGTGGCACTGGGCAACAGCAGCAATGCCAGCGCGCAAAATGCAGTGGCTTTCGGCGGCTCCAGCACGGCCAGCGGCGTTAGTGCCGTGGCCATCGGCAGCTTGTCGCGAGCCACCAGCGGTAGCGCTGTAGCCATCGGCACCAACGCCAATGCAACGGATACCAATGCCGTGGCCATCGGCTGGGGCGCACAGGCGCTGGCTTATGAGGGAACAGCAATTGGCCGTGCCAGCATTGCGCAAAGTGGCGGCTTGGCCATAGGCTCTGGTGCCGTTGCCGGCCACAGTCAAAGTGCAGATGGAACGGTGACCACTTATACCAATGCTACTGCGTTGGGTACGCGGGCGCAGGCACTCAACGGCAACGCCACGGCGCTGGGTTATGAAAGCAATGCCTCAGGGGCGAGTGCCACAGCACTTGGTGCCGGAAGCAAGGCTGAGGGTATCGGTGCTACCGCCTTCGGTCTGTCGGCCAGTGCTAGTGGCAACAACAGTGTTGCCGGTGGTCGTCAATCGATTGCAACTACGGGAAACTCAACAGCATTTGGCTATCAAAGCCGGGCTACCGATACAGGTGCCACAGCCATTGGTAACAGCACTACGGCTAGCAATATCTTATCGGTGGCCATCGGTAATGCTTCCCAAGCAGGCGGAGGGGTAGCACGAGCACTTAATGGCGGTAATGTCATCACCGGCAGCGAGAGTGTTGCCATTGGCAGCAGCGCCAGGGCGGGCGGCAATAGCAATTTTTCTCTCGGTACCCGTGCCGGTACTCTGGGTGTGGCTGTTCCTACGGATTACGCCGGTGACAGTGATGTAGCCAGCATCACAAAAGCCGGCTATACCAATGCCGAAGGGTTGGCTGCACTCACCAGCATCGGCAGCGGTGCCGGCAGCAATACCATCAACAACAACTATGGCGTTAATATCGGTTTAAGTGCCGGTTCGGGTTATAACAGTGTGAACGGCGAAGGGGTGGCGATTGGCCGCCAGGCGGGTATGGTTAGCGGCAATGCGCCGCTTATCGGCACCAATGCCAAGTTTGTGACCGGCAATACCAATACCGCCATTTCCAGCATGGCCGGGCAAAATGTTGCCGGGCACAATAATATTGCGGTGGGCATTAATGCCGGCGGCTACAACCAGGGTAGTGCCAACGTGGCCATCGGCCAAGATGCGGGCCGCCGCAAGGCAGACGGCACTAACCGCAATGACAGCACCACTGCCACCGATACCGATAAAACCAACTTCAGCAATACCGTAGCCATTGGCCAGTATTCAACCGTGCTGAATAACAATGCCATTGCCATTGGCAGACTATCCAGAGCTGGTGCTCTGGATACTGTGGCCATTGGTTCTGGTGCCAATGCGT
>RRZU010670319.1_pt1 | contig 28329 bp, 24 predicted proteins | sample 2165561 | NCBI WGS metagenome assembly RRZU01 (sample SAMN10456909, study PRJNA506462) | wastewater metagenome | isolation source: wastewater sludge | place: USA: Moscow, Idaho | reverse complement strand
GCCGGCGGGAAGTTGGCGGTAATGAAGAGGTCCGAGCCATTCTTCTGCGACATCAGGCGCAGAAGGTCGTGCATGAATTTTAGTGCCTGATCGCGTTCCATGATTTACCTCTCTTTGCCGGTGCTTCACGCCCCGGGGAAAGCATCCTTGTTGGCTGCCCGAGCACGCGCTTCGGCCGCGGAAACGATATTGCGGCGAACGAGGTCCAGGAGATTCTGGTCGAGCGTCTGCATACCGAGCTGCGCACCGGTCTGGATCGCCGAATACATCTGCGCCACCTTGTTTTCCCGGATCAGGTTACGGATCGCCGGCGTGCCGATCATGATCTCGTGCGCCGCCGTCCGCCCCGCGCCGTCCTTGGTCTTGAGCAGCGTCTGCGAAATAACCGCGCGCAAGGATTCGGAGAGCATCGAGCGCACCATTTCCTTTTCCGCCGCCGGGAACACGTCGACCACGCGGTCGATCGTCTTCGCCGCACTGGAGGTGTGAAGCGTGCCGAATACCAGGTGGCCGGTTTCAGCCGCCGTCAGCGCCAGACGGATCGTCTCGAGGTCGCGCATTTCGCCGACGAGGATCACGTCCGGGTCTTCGCGCAATGCCGAGCGCAAGGCGTTGGAAAACGACAGCGTGTGCGGCCCGACCTCGCGCTGGTTGATCAGGCACTTCTTCGATTCGTGCACGAATTCGATCGGGTCCTCGACGGTGAGGATGTGCGCGTGGTCGTTCTCGTTGATGTGATTGACCATCGCCGCGAGCGTCGTCGACTTGCCGGAGCCGGTCGGTCCGGTGACCAGCACGACACCACGCGGATACTCGGCGATGTCCTTGAAGATCTTGGGCGCCCCGAGATCCTCGAGCGTCAGCACCTTGGACGGAATCGTCCGGAAGACCGCCGCAGCGCCCCGGTTCTGCACGAAGGCATTGACACGAAAACGCGCGAGATTCGGAATCTCGAACGAGAAGTCGCACTCAAGCGTCTCTTCATAGTGCTTGCGCTGACCGTCGTTCATGATGTCGTAAACCATGGCGTGCACGTCCTTGTGCTCCATGGCCGGCAGATTGATGCGCCGTACGTCGCCATGCACGCGAATCATGGGCGGCAACCCCGACGAGAGGTGCAGGTCAGACGCCTTGTTTTTTACACTGAAGGCAAGGAGTTCGGTTATGTCCATCGGAGTTCATCCTCAGCGGCGGTCAGGGCCGGTGCTATACTTCAAAAGTTATACGAACGGCCGATTATGACTACAATTTCCGCCAACCTGCAAGCCGTCATCGCGCGTATTGAAGCCGCTGCGCGGCAATTCGGGCGGAATCCGGATGACATTTCACTGCTGGCGGTAAGCAAGACCTGGCCGACTGCGGACGTGCGCGAAGCGGCGTTGGCTGGACAAAGATCCTTTGGCGAAAACTACGTCCAGGAGGGCGTAGACAAGGCCAGAACGCTCGTCGCGCTCGATCTCGACTGGCACTTCATCGGGCCACTGCAAAGCAACAAGACGCGCGCGGTCGCCGAGACCTTCGCCTGGGTGCATTCGATCGACCGGCTGAAAGTCGCCGAACGTCTGTCCGGGCAACGACCGAACAGTCTTCCGGCACTTCAAGTCTGTATTCAGGTCAACGTCTCTGGCGAGACATCGAAAAGCGGCGTTTCGCCGGATGAGGCGTCAGCGCTGGCACACGGTGTGGCCGAGTTGCCACATATCCAATTACGCGGGTTGATGACCATTCCCGAACCGGTCGATGACTTTGCCAGGCAGCGAGCAGCGTTTCGTCGCGTACGTGGAGTTTTTGAGAGACTGAACAAGGAAGGTCTGTCGCTGGACACGCTGTCGATGGGCATGTCGCACGACCTCGAAGCGGCGATCGCCGAAGGCGCAACGATGGTGCGCGTGGGCACCGCAATTTTTGGTGAAAGAAACAAGGCATGAAAATTACATTCCTGGGTGGCGGCAACATGGCGAGCGCGCTAATCGGCGGCCTGCAGAACAACGGCATTCCGCCAAGCGAAATCGCCGTCATCGAAATCAACACCGAGAACCGTGCACGCCTCGAACGCGAGTACCGCGTGCGCTGTTACGCCGAGCCGGACCCGGTCTCGATGCATTGCGACGCGTTGGTCCTGGCGGTCAAGCCGCAGCAGATGCGCGACGCCTGCTTGGCGGTCAAGAAGTACCTGAAAACGCAGTTGGTCATCAGCATCGCTGCCGGCCTGCGCCTCGACGCACTGTCGCGCTGGCTGGGCGGCCACGATCGGCTGGTGCGCGCCATGCCGAACACGCCGGCGCTGATCAGTTCGGGCGTCACCGGACTCTATGCGCTGCCGAGCGTCTCCGAAGCCGAACGCCTTGGGGCCGAGCGCGTGTTGAACGCAGTCGGCAGCACCGTCTGGGTCAACCTCGAGTCGCAGATCGACGCGGTGACCGCGATCTCGGGCAGCGGCCCGGCCTACGTCTTCCTCTTCATCGAGGCGCTGCAACAGGCGGCGATGGAACTCGGCTTCACGCCCAAGCAGGCACGTCAGCTGTCGATCGAAACGACGCTCGGCGCCGCCCGTCTGGCCGCGCAGTCCGAGGAGCCGGCCAGCATCCTGCGCGAACGCGTCACTTCCAAAGGTGGCACGACCGAAGCCGCGCTGCGCGCGATGGCCGAATGCATGGTCAAGGAAGGCATCGTCGCCGGTGCGATGGCCGCCAACGCACGCGGTGCCGAGCTGGGCGAGTTGCTGGGCAAGGACGACTGAACGACAACACATCCGATGTTCGACCTTATCAATCAAGCCGGATTCTTCCTGCTGAAATCCCTCGCCGAGTTCCTGTCGATCCTGCTGCTGATGCGCTTCTTCATGCAGCTCTTCCGGGTTTCGTTCAGCAACCAGATCGGCGCCTTCGTCGTGCAGCTGACCAACTGGCTGGTCCTGCCCTTGCGCAAGGTTATTCCCGGCGTTTTCGGTCTCGACCTGTCGAGCCTGCTGCCAGCCTACCTGCTGCAGGTCATCGTTCTGTTTGCCGCCGTCGCCCTGCAGGCGGGGCCGGATGTGCCCGTCGTCGTTATCCTCTTCGGCGCCCTGCGCGCCCTCCTGCGTACCAGCATCTATCTGCTGATCGGCCTCCTGATCGTGCAAGCCGTGCTCTCCTGGGTCAATCCTTACTCGCCCATCGGCCGGCCGATCAGCCAGATCACGCAAGTCTTCCTCGGCCCGATCCGGCGCGTCGTACCGCCGATCGCCAACATCGATCTATCGCCGCTGGTCGCCATCCTGCTGGCGCAGGTCATCCTCATCTTCATTTGACGATGGCGGATTGGCTCAGGGAAAGCGGCGGACGCACGACGCTGACCCTGCACATACAACCCGGTGCCAAGAAAACGGAGGTCGCCGGCCTGCATGGCGACGCGCTGAAGATTCGCCTCGCCGCGCCGCCCGTCGACGGCAAAGCCAACGCGGCCCTGGTCGACTTCGTCGCCGAGCGGCTGGATCTCGCCAAATCGGCGGTTTCGCTCAAGAGCGGCCAGACGTCGCGGCGCAAGGTTCTGGAAATCAGCGCCGCGCCGCGCGATACGGCACAGCGGCTGCTGCCTGACTAACCCTGGCGCGCGAAAACGAGGCGACCACCGACCAGCGTCGCACTGACGCGGCCGGCCATCTCGTAGCCGATGAACGGCGTGTTCTTGCCCTGGCTTTTCAGCGCATCGGGTAGAACGCGCCAAGGTTCGTGTGCATCGAAAACACAAATGTCGGCAGGTTTGCCGACCGTCAACGTCCCGGCGTCGATACCGAGGACGGCCGCAGGGTCGCAGGTCACACGCGCCAGCGCCGCGACCAACGGGATTTTCATTTCCTCGGCGAGTTTCAGGGTCAAGGGCAACAGCAACTCGAGACCGGTCGCCCCGGGGACCGCCTCGGCAAACGGCAGCAGCTTGCCATCCTCGTCGACCGGCGAGTGATCCGAGCAGACCGCGGCCAAGCCCTCGCCGACGGCTTCGCGCAAGGCCGCGCGGTCGGCACCCGAGCGCAGCGGCGGATCGAAGCGCGCGTGGCTGTCGAAATAGCCGATGTCGACCTCCGACAGATGCAGGTGATGAACCGCCACATCACAGCTGACTTTCGCACCCTGCTGCCTGGCCTTGCGCACCAGCGCGACACCGGCCGCCGACGACAGACGCGCAAAGTGCAAGCGCGCGCCGGTTTCGCCGGCGAGTTGCAGCGCGGTGGAGATCGCCACCGTCTCGGCGCAGACCGGAATCCCGGCAAGTCCGAGGCGCGAAGCAACCTCGCCGTCGTGTGCGACGCCGTCGCGCGCGAGGTAGTGATCCTCGGGCTGCAGATGGACCGTGTAGCCGAAGGTCGCTGCATACTGCATGGCACGGAACAGGATCTGCGTGTCGAGGATGGGCTCCTTGGCCTGCGAGAAAGCAAGGCAGCCCGCACGCGCCAGGCTGTTCATCTCGGACAGTTTCTCGCCGGCCAGCTGCTGGGTCAGCGCACCGATCGGAAACACGCGCGCCAGACCGAGCGCTTCGCTGTGCCGCACCAGGCGTTCGACAAGCCCCGGTTCGTCGAGCGGCGGATTGGTGTCCGGCGGACAGGCGACGGCGGTCACGCCACCCGCAACGGCGGCTGCGAGTTCCGAGCCAAGACTGCCAAGGCGAGTGGACAGGTCCACCAAGCCTGGGCAGACGATCCTGCCGCTTGCATCGATGACGGTGTCGGGCTCGAATCCCTCAGGCCGCGCGCCAATGGCAGCGATGAGTCCATCGGCGATATAGAGGTCGGCAAGGGCGTCGAAGCCCGACTTCGGATCGATGACCCGTCCGCCCTGGATATGTACCCTTATTTTCTTCACTTGATCTTGCATTACTCAGTTCCCCGCCAGAATACTCATGACCGCCATGCGCACCGCGATACCGAAGGTGACCTGCGGAAGGATGACGGCCTGCGCGCCATCGGCGACTTCCGAGGCAATCTCGACGCCGCGGTTCATCGGTCCCGGATGCATCACGATGGCGTCCGGCCGGGCCAGCGCCAGCATCTCGGGCGTCAGGCCGTAACACTTGAAGTACTCGCGCGCCGAGGGCAGCAATGCTCCGTTCATCCGCTCGTTCTGCAGGCGCAGCATGATGACCACGTCGCAACCCGCGAGCCCCTCCTTGAGATCGTGGCAGACGCGCACGCCCATTTTCTCGATCGCCGTCGGCAGCAAGGTCTGCGGACCGACGGCGCGCACTTCGGCGGCACCGAGCGTGGTCAGCGCGTGAATGTCGGAACGCGCGACACGTGAATGCAGGATGTCGCCGACGATGGCGACGGTGAGGTTGGCAAAATCCTTCTTGTAGTGACGGATCGTGTACATGTCGAGCAGGCCCTGCGTCGGGTGCGCGTGCCGGCCGTCGCCGGCGTTCACCACGTGCACGTCGGAGCGCCCGAGGCGGCGCAGGTGTTCGACGATCAGGTAGGGCGCGCCGGACGAAGCGTGGCGGACGACGAACATGTCGGCGTGCATGGCGACGAGATTGTCGATGGTGTCGAGCAGCGTCTCGCCCTTGGCCGTCGACGAACGCGCGACGTCGAGGTTGATGACGTCGGCCGAAAGACGCTTGGCAGCGATTTCGAAGGTCGTGCGCGTACGCGTCGAATTCTCGAAGAACAGGTTGAAGACGCTCTTGCCGCGCAGAAGCGGCACCTTCTTCACGTCGCGGTCGGAGACTTCGAGAAAGCTCGACGCCGTATCGAGGATCTGCGTCAGGATCGAGCGCGGCAGGCCGTCGATCGATAGGAGATGCGCCAGTTCGCCGTTGGCGTTGAGTTGCGGGTTATGCATGGCCGTCGCACCTCCATTGCAGCCGGCCATCTTCAGCCGGCACCAGAACAAGCTCCTCGGCGTCGTCCAGTTCAGTCTGCCAGGCGCAGAACTCGGCGCAGATCGGCAGTTCGCGACCACCGCGGTCGGCGAGCACGGCGAGCTTGATGTTGGCGGGGCGTCCGTAATCGAACAACTCGTTGATCGCGGCGCGCGTCGTGCGCCCGGTATAGAGGACGTCGTCGACCAGGATGATCGGCCGATCCTCGACGTCGAAGGGGATCGACGTCGGTTTCACCTGCGGATGCAGCCCCTTTTCACCGAAATCGTCGCGATAGAACGAAACGTCGATCAGCCCGACTTCGCCCTCCAGACCGAGCAGTTCACGCAGCCGGCGTGCGACCCAGGCGCCGCCGCTATGGATGCCGACGAGCACGGTGTTCGGCTGCAGTTGCGGACGAATGAGATTGGCAAGTTCGACGCACTGCGCTTCGGCGTCCGGGAGTTGGTTAGGCAACATGGTAGGCTGGGTTCCTGGATTCTTCGGAAAGTCGTTCAAAAAAACACTGCAAGATGATCTGCGCGGCCAGCGCGTCGACGTGTTCGCGCGCGCTCTTGGCGTTATGGCCGCCGGCGCGCAAACGCCCCTCGGCCTCGACCGAACTGAGGCGCTCTTCGGCGTAATCGACTGGCAGACCGAAGCGGCCGCGCAACTGGTTGGCAAAGCGGGTGGAACGCGCCGTCATCTCGTGCGCACTGCCATCGAGCGCCAGGGGCAGGCCGACGACGAGCGAAACCGGCCGCCATTCCTTGAGCAGGGCCTCGATCGCGGCAAAGCGCACGGCGTTGGCCTCACCGTGAATCGTCGTCAGCGGGTGCGCCTGCGCCAGCGGCCATTCGCCGACCGCGACGCCGATCCGTTTCACCCCGAAATCGAAGGCCAGAATGGTGCCGGCTTGGCGAACAGGCGCCTCAGGCATGCCCAGCCATCCCGGACAGGTTGGCAAAATCGACGCCGAGCGCCTCCAGCGCCGACGGCAAGCGCTCCTCGAAGGGCAACTCGAAGAGAATGTGGAGATTCGCCGGCACCGTCAGCCAGGCGTTCTGCGCCAGCTCGTGCTCGAGCTGCCCTGCCCCCCAACCGGAGTACCCGAGCGTCACCAATATCTCGCCGGGTTCGCCGTCGTGGCCCAGCGCCTGGAGAACGTCGCGCGAACTCGTGAGCCCAAGCTCGGGCGTCACAGCGAGCGTCGATTGCCAGTTGCCGAGCGGGCGATGCAGGACAAAGCCGCGATCGGTCTGCACCGGGCCGCCGAAGTACACCGGGAGCTTGCCAACATCCGCGGCTTCCAGCGCCACGTCGATCTTCTCGAACAGCGCAGCGAGGTTGAGTTCGATCGGACGATTGACGATCAAACCCAATGCGCCCTGATCGTTGTGCTCGGCGATAAAGATCAGCGACTTGGAAAAATAAGGGTCATCCATCGCCGGCATGGCGATGAGAAAATGATTGGTGAGATTCATGCTTTGCATAGCCGACCTATTTTAAACGCCGCATGCGACTCAGACAAAGGTAATCCATGTTCGACTCCGTCCTCGTCTGGTTCCGGCGCGATCTGCGCGACTACGATCATGCCGCGCTCAGCGCGGCCCTGCGCCGAGCGCGTTCGGTGTTTTGCGCGTTCGTTTTCGACCGCGACATTCTCGACGCGTTGCCGAACGCGCATGACCGCCGTGTCGAATTCATTCACAGCTCGCTCGCCGAACTCGACTTGGCTTTTCAGCGACGCGGCGGAGGCCTCATCGTCAGGCACGCACGCGCAGTAGACGCAATCCCCCAACTAGCGCGAGAACTCGGCGTTGACGCCGTGTTCGCCAACCGTGACTACGAGCCGCAGGCAAAAGCCCGCGACGCGCGCGTCTCGGCCGAACTGGAGCGCCACGGCATCGGCTTCGAGTGCTTCAAGGACCAAGTGATCCTTGACGGGCCCGAGGTGTTATCGCTCGCCGGCAATCCCTTCACGGTTTTTACCCCCTACAAGCGCGCCTGGCTGAAGCGCCTCTCCGACGACGATCTGGCGCCCCATCTCTCCGAGCACGGCACACTGGCCAAACCAGCCGGTCTCAACGCACTGCCATCGCTGCGCGAACTCGGTTTCCAGCCGACAAACCTCGGCAGCCTCGGGATCACGCCCGGCATGCGCGGTGCACGCGGTCTGGCCGACGACTTCTTAAGGCGCATCGCGCACTATGCCGAGCGGCGCGACTATCCTGCGATCAAGGGCGTTTCTTATCTCTCAGTGCATCTCCGTTTCGGCACGATCTCGATCCGGGAACTGGTCGCGAAGACGCTCACCCGCGGCGCGGCGCAGAGCGACAATGGTGCAGCCACGTGGCTCTCGGAGCTGGTTTGGCGCGAGTTCTACTTCATGATCCTCGACCACTTTCCGCACGTGGTCGAACGATCATTCAAGCCCGAGCACGATGCGATCGAGTGGGAGCAAGGCGCGCTCGCCGACGCGCAATTCGCCGCCTGGTGCAACGGCGAAACGGGGTATCCGCTGGTCGACGCCGCCATGCGACAGCTGAACAGACGCGGCTACATGCACAACCGCCTGCGCATGGTCGTCGCCTCGTTCCTGACCAAAGATCTTGGCATCGACTGGCGACGCGGCGACGCGTACTTTGCCCAGCACCTCAACGACTTTGACTTGTCGGCCAACAATGGAGGTTGGCAATGGGCCGCATCGAGCGGTTGTGACGCCCAGCCCTACTTCCGCATTTTCAATCCGATAACGCAATCGGAGCGCTTCGACCCGGACGGCCGTTTCATCCGCCGCTACCTGCCCGAACTCGCCAACGCACCGGACCGGTATATCCACGCGCCGTGGATGATGGACGCCAGCCTGCAATCGGCATGCGGCGTGATTGTTGGACGCGACACGCCGCCCCCGATCGTCGAACACGACGCGGCGCGGCGAGCGACACTGGCCCGCTACGCCATCGTCAAACGTGCCGTTGCTTCGTGACGTAGTCCGCGACGAGGCCGAGCAGTTCGTCTTCCTGATACGGCTTGCCGAGGTAGTGATTGACGCCGATCTCGAACGCGTAGGTGCGGTGCTTTTCGGCCGTGCGCGACGTGATCATGATGATCGGTATCGATTTCAGGCGCTCGTCGGCGCGCACGTTGCGGGTTAGATCGAAGCCGTCCATGCGCGGCATCTCGATATCGACGAGCATGACGTCCGGGACGATGTCGAGCAGTTGCTCCAGTGCCTCGACGCCGTCCTTCGCCAGCAGCACCTGATAGCCTTCGCGCGCCAACAAGCGGCCGGTGATCTTGCGCACGGTCAGCGAATCATCAACAACCATGACCGTCGGCAACGTCGAAACCTCGGCAGCCTCCGGCATCGCTGCCAAATGGTCCTGCGGTTCGATGCTCCGTGCACGGCTAGCCAGTGCGACCGGATTGAGGATCAGAACGACCTGACCACCGCTGAGCACCGTGGCACCGTTGATGCCGACCACACGCGCTAGCTGCGGGCCAATGTTCTTGACGACGATTTCCTCGTTGCCCATCAACTCGTCGACCTGGACGGAAATTCTCCGATCGCCGCTGCGCAACAGGAGCGTCCAGTACTGTCGGCGCTGTTCCGGCAACGCCTGCTGCTCGCCGAGGAGATGCGGCAGATAGCTGAACGGATAGTGGTGCCCCATCCATTCGGCGGTTCCCGCTTCGCGAATACGGCTCAACGCAGCTTCCTTCAGATCGAGCACCTGCTCGATCATCACCGACGGAATCGCGTAGCGCTTGCTGCCCGCGCGCACGATCAGCGCCTTGGTTACGGCAAGCGTCAGCGGAATGTAGAGACGAAACTCCGTCCCCCCCCCCTGCGTGGAGAGCGTTTCAATCCGGCCGCCAAGGCTGCCGACCTCGGTTTTCACCACATCCATGCCGACACCGCGGCCGGCAACTTGCGACACCTCTGACGCGGTGGAAAACCCGGGCGTGAAAATCAGGTTCGCCAGGCGTTCGGCATCAACCTCTTCATCGGCCTGCAGCAGGCCCGCTTCGATACCGCGTGCGCGAATCCGCTCGAAATCGAGGCCGGCACCGTCGTCGGCAAAACTGAGGATGATTTCGTTGCCTTCCTGCTTGAGGGCGAGCAAGATTTCGCCGATCTCCGGCTTGCCCTGCTGCACTCGCGTCTCGCGGTCCTCGACACCGTGCACGACGGCATTGCGCAGCAAGTGCTCGAGCGGCGCAGCCATCTTGTCCAGCACGCTGCGGTCGAGTTCGACCTGGCTACCCTTGATTTCAAGATTGACGCGCTTGTTCAGCTCCTTCGAGGTCTGGCGGACGATACGGTAGAGGCGATCGGCAAGGCTGCCGAAAGGGACCATGCGCACGGACATCAATTCCTGCTGAACCTCGCGGTTCAGACGCGCCTGGGCGATGATCGCCGCGTTGGCGTCGTCCAGGTTCTTCAGGAGATTCTGCTGAACGGTCGCCACGTCGTTGACCGACTCGGCCATCATCCGCGTCAATTCCTGGAAGCGGGTGAAGCGGTCGAACTCCAGCGGATCGAAGCCGGCATGATGTTCGTCGGCCTGCGCCGTCCGCGACTGCATCTGCGATTCGGCCTGAATTTCGATCTCGCGCAGTTGGCGACGCAGACGAATGACGTTTTCCGTCAAGTCGAGCAACGACTCTTTCAGGCTGCGCATCTCGCCTTCGATCCGCGAACGCGCAATCGACAACTCGCCAGCCTCATTCACCAAGCGATCAACCAGATCGGAGCGAACACGCAGCGTTGATCGCTGCGCCGTCGGGTCGGCTTCCGCCTCCACTTCCGCGATACGCGCACGATCCGCCCGGCGCTCTGCCTGCGTTGAGACGGCGCCTGATTCGGCAGGCGTCGCCGCGGCGGAGACAGCCGAGGGTACCGGAACTGCGTCCGGCTCGGGCGTGGCAACCAGCGGTTGTGCCAGCGATTCGCCGCTTTGCAGGCGTTCGATGATCTGCTGTACGGCGTCGAGCGACGCGTGAATTTCGTCGATAGTCTCCAGCGTCACAGCGCCGGAGCGGCTCGCTTCGTCTACGCGCGTCTCGATCGCATGCGTAATTTCACCCAGGCGCATTGCGCCGGCCATGCGCGCACTACCTTTGAGCGTATGCAGGAGGCGGGCCAGCGTACGCACCGGCTCGGCACTGGCGGGATCGCTGCGCCACGCGCGCATCTGCGCGGCGATGCTCTGACTGAGGTCGAGCGCTTCCTCGAGGAAGATCGGCAGCAACTGCTCGTCGATTTCGTCGGGCAATTGCGGAATGCTGTCGACCGGTGCCGACGGCGTTGCCGCCTCGGGTTTCGCGGCATCCGGTCCGGCTCCTGCGGCTGCTTCCGCCAGGACTTCCGGTTCGGCCGAATCCGCCGGTGCGGCTGGCGCCGAAAGGGTCACGACCGGATAGAGTGCGTCCAGCGAGCCAACGAGTTCGCCAGCCTCGTCCGGCACCCGCTTGAGGGTCACCGTCTCGAGCATCGCGTTCAGCTCGCCGATCGCGCAGGCGACCGTGGCAATCGCTTCGGCGCTGGCACGCTGCGCCGAGTTGTCACGCCGCAACAAGGCGTGTTCGAGTGCCAGACCAAGACGGTTGATCGGATCCAGGCCAACGGTAGCCGAAATCCCCGCCAGCGTGTGTGCTGCCCGGTACATCGCGTGTGGCGTCGGCAACAGCTCGTTCCGCTCGAGGGCGGCGAGTTCCTTTTGCAACGTCGCAAGATGTCCACTCGCCTCTTCCGAAAAGATTTCGTACAGCACAGGCGAGATGGTGACCGTCTGGTGCGGTCGTACAGGTATGTCCTGCACCTCACCCGCAGGCGATGCGGTCGTCGGCTCGGCCAGCATCTCGGCAATCGGACCGACGCCTTCGATTGCCAGCGATTCTTGTGCGCTCGTTTCAGCGAGCCCACGCTCGTCCGCTTCGGGAATGCCGAAGCCGTCGTCTTCGTTCGCGGCCAGAGGGGCTTCCAGTGGCGAAAAATCAACGGTGATGATCTCGGCGCCTTCCTGCGCAACGATCGTCGCCAAGGTATCGAGATCGTTCTGCGGCGCTTCGCCGAATTCCGGAATCGCGATCTCGCCACCTTGCGTCGGCGCAGGTTCGGGCGCTGCCGGTTGGGCAAGATCCTGGACGACCGGCGGAATCGCCCCCCCCTCTTCGCCACTCAGGCGCAACGACTCGGCAAGGGCAATCAAGGCGGTCGGATCCGGCGCGGCACCTTCCCGGGTTTCGAGTAAACGCACCCAGTTCGAGAACAGCGAGTAGGCGAGGCGAATCATGTCGAGCAACGCCGTACCGACTTCGAGTTCCTTGCGCAGCCACAGGTTGAGCGTCTGTTCCACCGCCCAGGCGGCCTCGCCGACGTCCTTGAGCCCGACCATCCGGCCGCTGCCTTTGAGCGTATGGAAGGAGCGACGAATGGTCGTCAGATACTCGACATTGTGCGTCTGACCCTGCAGCAGCCGGGTGTTTTCGTCGATCGTGGCGAGTACCTCGTTCGCCTCCTCGAGGAAGATATCGAGCAGTTCGGCATCGATTTCCTCGGTGCTTGCCTGCGACAATTCGATCGTCTCGGCCGAAGGCGCTGGCAGGTCGGCCTGCTGCGGTTTGAGCGAAGCCATCGCCAGCTCGAGTTGCGGCGCTGCGGCACCGCCTCTCTCGAGAACGGAAAGCACTGCTTTGGCCTGTTCTGCGAGCGACGAATCAGCCACCAGGTCGGCATCGTTCTTCAGCGCCGTCAGGTTGCTCTTGAGTTCTTCGCGCAGCTGGCTGTCTTCGGGCTGCGCTTTCAAGGCGTCAAGCAATGCGCGCGCCTCGACCTTCTGCTGCTCGACCTCCTGCTCGACCGAAACGCTCACCTCATCGGCGGCGACTTCTTCTGCGTCCTCCGGCTCGTCGGCCAGATGCGCTTGCATTCGCCGCGAGAACTCGGCGAAATCTGCGGCGCCGTGCTGCATGGCATCGATGAAGAAGCCGATCATCGACAGGCGATCGGCGACCTGCTCGAAATCCGCTTCCTGCGGTTCATATCCGGTATCGACAAAACGACGAATCTCGTCGGCGCAGTCGCGCAAGGCAGCAACCGCCGCGTCCTGGCGCATCATCGTCAACGCACCGATCACCTGCTTCAGGGGAACATCGAGCCCCTCAAGCTCGTTTCTCTTGGCCACGTCGCGGAAGAAGCCGTCGAGGACTTGCTCGATCTGAACAAGATTGCTTTGGATTTCCTTGGCGACCTGTCCGATCAGCAGCTTTTCCTGCGCCTGTCGGGACATCTCGTCAAGCAGGGGAATCTCCGAACCGGGTGGCGGCAATTTGCCTGCAATGCAGCCGTGAATGCGTGCAACGGTGACGTCCACCTGATGCGCAAAATCACTGCCGAGCCGCTGAAAGTTTTCCTGCGCGTTCTGCGTCAGCAGGATGGCCGTCGCAATTTCCATGGCCAGCGCTTCGGAATGACGAGATCCGTCTTCCGCCAGCCACTTCGCCGCCGCCGCGATCGCCTGCGCCAGACGGCGGAAATCCGTGTTCCCCAACTGATCGACAAGCGCCGACAAGCCGTTAGCATGCTCCCTGAATAAGGGCAAGGCCTGCGCACTCCCGGCACAGAACTTGTTCCAAGCCTCCTCCGTGCTCGTGATGACCTCGCGCAGCTTCCTGCGTAGCGTCTCTTCCGGAACCGGCGCCTCGGCATCCGCGCCGGGGACCGCTGACTGCAACTGGTAAGCGCTCTTGATCGATTGAACAGCATCGCTGCTGGAATCGGCCGTCGCTACGAAGTAAAGGGCATCGCGCACCAGCCGTTCGGCAACGTTCCTCGAGCCATCGAGCAGTCGGCGGATTTGCAGGTCGATGCGTGCGCAGAGCTGCTTGGCATTGACCTCATCCTGCACCGCGCCCTCTGCAAGCGCCGAGAGGAAGCCTGTCGCCACCCACCAGAATGACCGAGCCGCCGCCGATTCCTGTGTATCTTCAATTCTGCGGACCGCCGCCAGCATATCGGACAGCCCGCTTCGGTCCTTTGGATTACGCAACCAGGCAAGGAATCCCCGCTGGAAACGACCGCGCTCCAGACGCAAGAGTTTGTGGAACCCCTCCTGCGCCAGCTTCGTCGCCGGCGTGTCGCGCCGGGGTGGACGTGCCGACAAGTCGGGGAAGAAGAGATCGGTCGCCGAGATCCGCGACAGACCGCGCGCCGCCTGGATCTCCCGATAGACGGCGAGCAAGCGCAACGGTTGGTTCGGCTGGCCATTGATCAGGCCGTCGAGGTAGTGACCGATCATGGCCAAGGCTCGATGCGCGAGCGCAATGCTCGCGGCATCTCCAGCGAACGCCCGCTCCTCGATCGACAGCAGCATCGCTTCCAGCGCTTCGGCAAACTGCGTGACACCGTCGAGTCCGACGATCGTCAGTGCGCCCTGCACCTGATGCAGGTGCGTACGACTAAAGCGGATTTGCGTCAGGTCGCCCTCACCGGCCTCGAGGCTTTTCGCGTACTGCTCAAGCGCCTGATCGGCGCGCCCCAGAGCAAGATCGATCTCGCTCTTGACCCAGGTCAACGGGCCGACATCAAATTCTGTCGCTGCATTCATGATGGGGCGCTATCTCCGATTTTTACGCAGGGCTATCAGCCCACCTTGAAGCCGGCAACCGAACCCTTTAGTTCAGTCGCCAGACCGGCCAGTTCGCCGACGGCAATCGCTGTTTTTTGCGTACCTGCTGTTGTCTGTTCCGTCACCCGGAGAATGTCCTGCATCTTGCCCGCAACGTTCGTCGCCGAATCAGCCTGCGTCCGTGTTGCGTCCGAAATGCTTTCGATCAATTGCGCAAGGTTTTGCGAAACTTCGCCGATCTCAGCCAGAGCCTGCCCAGCAGCATCCGAGAGCTTGGCCCCTTCGACCACACCGCGCGTCGATTCTTCCATAGCGGAGACCGCGCCCTGCGTGTCGGTCTGAATCGTCTTCACGATGGCCGCGATCTGCTTGGTCGCTTCACCGGAGCGCTCAGCCAGGCGCTGCACTTCTTCAGCAACCACGGTAAAGCCTCGCCCCGCATCGCCCGCGGACGCCGCCTGAATTGCGGCATTGAGTGCCAGCACGTTGGTCTGCTCGGTAATGTCGGAAATCAGTTCAACGATTTCGCCAATCTCTTGCGACGACTCGCCGAGACGCTTGATCCGCTTCGATGTCTCCTGAATCTGTTCGCGAATCTCGTTCATGCCCTTGATCGAGTCCTGCACCGCGACCGTCCCCTTGCCGGCGGCCGCCAGCGATTGGCGCGCCACCTGCGCCGACAGGTTCGCGCTCCCGGACACCTCCGTCATCGAACTCGCCATGGCCAGAACCGAACGGCCGGCATCCTGAATTTCCACCGACTGCCGCTCGGCAGCGGCGAGCAGTTCAGCCGAGGTTTGCTGGGCGATTTCGGTTGCCTGGGTCACGCGACCCGCCGCATCGTTGATTCGCCCGACCAGCACCCGCAGTTCTTCAACCGTGTAGTTGATCGAGTCGGCAATCGCGCCGGTGATGTCTTCCGACACGGTTGCGGTAACGGTCAGGTCGCCGTCGGCCAAGTCACCCAGTTCATTCATCAAGCGCAGAATGGCGTCCTGGTTTTGTCGGTTGACCATTTCGCTGACCAGTCGGCTTTGCTCGGCAACCTCAGCCTGGCGCCGTGTGTCGTCAAGGTAAATCTTGGCCATGAGAATCAGCGTAGCTAGAACCAGAACGACCAGAACGGCCAGTATCACACCATAGGTCGCTCGCTCGGCAATACCGCCCTGATAGGCTTCTGCCAGCACCTTGGACGAGCCAAGCAGTTCTTCGCTATCGCGGAAGATCTTCGATCCGGCGTGCTTTGCTTCGACCAGGCGCTGCATACTGTCCAGAATGCCTTTAACGGACTCCTGGTATTCCTTGTAGCTGATCTCGAGTTGCGTCAGATTGGTGCGCGTCTCCAGGTCATTCGTCGCCGATGTACCGAGAATGTCGCTTCCCTTGATCAGGGCTCCCAACAGATCCTTGAACGTGTTCGTATCCTTCGCCATCTGGAACGGCGTCTGCGGGCTGATTACATCTCCAACCAGCAACGCACTGGCGTTCTTGGCAATACGCTGCGTCAACATCACCATCTGGTTGGCAGCGGCGATTTCTCCAGCACTCGCGCCATTTTGCAGTTTGAGCGCCGCGACTTGCTCGGCCAGAAAAAGCATCTGCGAGTTCTTCTCGACGATGTCCGTCACGTCCTGACCCAACTTGACCAGATAGTTCTCCATGTCAAGCATCTGGGCCGAATCCTTGTCGGTCGCACTCCACGCCTTGGCCAAAGCCTGCAACTGCGGCTGAACATTATCCGGTGATGGCGGCACCGACGTTCCAGCCAGTTCGCCGCCGTTCATCAGCCGGTCAAGGTTCGTGGCGAACTGGCTGTGCGAGTCACGCATCTGCTTGAACGCGATCGAATTTCCTTGCAGCGCAAGACTCGAAGCCTTTGCCAGCCGCTGGGAAAGCATCTGCATTTCGCCCGCCGTTGCCACATATGCCGTGTTGTAAGTCGACTCGCGGCTATCGTGATAGACGATGCCCGCAACGAGGAACATCAAGACAAGAAGTACACCACCGAGGATTTGCAGCTGTTTGGTGACCGAATACTGCCCGAGGAAATTCAAGCCGAATTTCTTCCCTGCACTCGCAGTTGGAGAAGGTTCTTTGCCCACACCCATTGCCGCCGAGACGGTTTGCTCTATTGAACCTTTTCGGCCAGACAAGAACGCAGGTAACTTCAACTCGAACGCCATCAGACTCTCCGATTTCACCGTTTCAAATGGACGGGATATTTATTGGTAATTACGATTTGACGAACTGAAATTCAAGCACAGATATCCATAAACCCTTCGTCAGCGAGCAGTGCGCGAACATCGAGTTTTTTCCACCGACGCCCCTCGCTGTCGGTGAAAGCCCGCGCAGCCCACGCGGGCGCATCGGGCTCGACGGCAACCGGCGTCAAGTTGTCCTCATTGCGCAATCCGAGCATTCGCGTCACCAGCAGCGCAGCATTGTTACCGTGCCGGGTGCCGACGAGGAGAAGGCGTGAGCTTGCATTCTGGGGGGTCGCTTCCTTGCCCTGGAAAACGGAGAAATCAGCGACCGAATACAGGCTTCCGCGGATGTTCGCGATCCCGACAAACCAGTGTTTCGTCAGCGGCACCGACGTTAGCGGCGGCAAGGGAACGATTTCGCCGGAGTCCGTCAAATCGAGCAGCCAGAAGTCATTGCCGGCCTGAACCCCAAGCAAACCTGCCGCACTCTTGTCGCCGACACCGGCCAGCCGCGTCGCCAGGTGCGCCTGAAATTCTCGAAGACTGCCTCGCTTAGCCATACAAAGGCTGACGGCTAGAGCGCAGCGATCTTGGACAGCAGTTCTTCGCCGTTGACCGGCTTCACCAGATAGTCCAGAGCTCCTTGCCGCAAGCCCCATATCTTGTCGGTTTCCTGACCTTTGGACGTACAAACGATGATCGGGATGTGCTTCGTCGTCTCATTCCGTGTCAGCGTCCGGGTTGCCTGATAGCCGTTGAGGCCCGGCATCACGACATCCATCAATACCAGGTCAGGCAATTCGGACTTCGCCTTTTCGATTCCCTCTTCACCGCTCTCCGCGGTGATGACCTGGTAACCATTCCTGGTCAATAGCTCGACCAAAACGTGCCGTTCCGTGGGCGAATCGTCGACAACGAGGACTTTCTTAACGGGCATTTCGATTTCTCCCTGAGTTACTCTCGGATGTTAGCGTGAGTCAGGCCGGTGAAGGCGCGTAGGTTGCGACAGCCTTCAAAAGACTGTCCTTGGTAAACGGTTTGGTCAGGTAGTGATCGGATCCGACCATGCGCCCGCGCGCCCGATCGAACAGACCGTCCTTGGACGACAACATGATCAGCGGGGTGCTGCGGAACCGTTGGTTTTTCTTGATCAGCGCACAGGTCTGATAGCCATCGAGACGCGGCATCATGATGTCGCAGAAGATGACTGCTGGTTGGTGATCTGCAATCTTCGCAAGCGCGTCGAATCCATCTTCCGCCAGCACCACCTGACAACCGGCTTGCACGAGGAATATCTCCGCGCTGCGCCGGATGGTGTTGCTGTCATCGATGATCATCACCTTGATGCCGCTCAGGTTTGCTGCGTCGGACAATTCCTACCTCCAGAAGCCCTTCGGTTGGGTCGCGTACAGAATTCCGATCCGGCCGTTACAACCAGACCCGCACTATACATCAACAGCTTGTTCCTCAAGCAATCTGAGGCACTTATCAACGTACAGGATGCCTTGGTCCGTTCGCTCAGTGCATTGTACCGGCGGAAATTCGAGTTGATTGGAGAACCAGGGCGAGGTCGATTCTAGCCAAAGACGCTCCACCGTGCCAAGCATCTATTGTGCGCCCGCATGGGGACTAATGACGCCAGGCGCGCGTCACGATGTCGCGAATGACGTGTAGCCGCCGGTGGAAAAAGTGGTCCGCGCCGGGGACGACGATGACCGGGAGTTCCAGCGGTTCCGCCCAGGACAGCACGTTGGCGAGCGGCACGGTGTCGTCGCGCGCGCCGTGAATGACGATGGTGTCGCTGGCGACTGCCCTGGTTTCGTACTTGCGCGCCCCCTCGACGTGCCCGGCGGCCGTGCCCACCAGCACCAGCCGCTGCGCCGGATGGCCGGCCTCGGCAAGCGCCTGCGCCACTCGCGTCTGCACATAGGCCCCGAAGGAAAAACCGGCAAGCGCGACCGGCAGGTCGCCAAAACGACGACGTGCCTCGGCGAGCACGGCGAGCATGTCTTCAGTCTCTCCGCGCCCTTCATCGTGTTTTCCGGCACTGCCGCCAACGCCACGAAAATTGGGCCGCAGAGCGACATAGTCCATACGCGTAAACGTGCGCGCCAGCGCGTGCGTCACCTTGTTGGTGTTGGCCCCGCCGAAAAGCGGATGCGGGTGGCAGACGGGCGCGATGGCGCGCGGGGCGCCGGGATTTTCGACCAGTGTTTCGATGGCGCCGACCGGACCGTCGATGAGTATGACTTCCTCGTTGCGATTCATATCTTCAGGCGCTCCACGACACGGCCATTGATCAGATGCTCCTGGATGATCTCCTCGACGTCGTCCTTGTCGACGTAGCGGTACCAGACTTCCTCCGGATAGACGACGATAACCGGCCCGTCGTCGCAGCGATCCATGCATCCGGCCTTGTTGATCCGGATCTTGCCTTTGCCCTTGAGTTCAAGCTGGCCGATGCGGTCCTTGGCGTAGGTCTGCGCCTCGGTGGCGCCAAGGTTGTTGCAGCAATCCTCGCCGTCGCCACGCTGGTTGCAGCAGAAGAAAACGTGATGTTTGAAATAGCTCATGTGTGTATCCGCCTCGTTGTGATCGGGTTTGACTGCTATCAGCACTTACGGTCTCCGCCCATTATGACCGGCACCGGACGGATCGATTCAACCGGCTCAGTTCCGGCGCCCGAGCGTTGTCAGGTAGGCCAGGGCGAAGAAAGGCCAGAGGCTGGCCGACAAGCGCGTCAGACCGTTGAAATTGAGGAAATGCCCCTGTTGCCAGACACTGAAAGCGACGGCGGAATAGGGGTTGGGCGGCGTCAGGTTGACCAGCACAGTCCCGGCCATCAGCGCCAGACCGGCCGCAACGTGGCGCAACCCACCGGGCAGAAGCAGGAAGATGGACAAAACGCCGCCGCCAATCATCAAGCCAAGTCCGGCACCGGGCGTTAGCCAGGCGAGCGCTTCGGCCGGTCCGACAAGGATGGCCGCGGCCAGCGTGCGAATCGCCAGCGCAAAAACAAAGAACGCGAACAGTTCAAGATAAGGCGGCGATGTCCGCGCCAGCAACGTCCGGGCGACGAGGCCGATGGCCAACGTATTGCAGACGATGATTCCGGTTTCGATGGCAAAGAACGACGGCGCGGCGTAGGCAACGGTCGGCCGAATCTCCAGCAACTGGCGCAGGTCGCCGGCACCAAAGAGGATTGTTTCAGGCGACAACTGAGTCAGCAACCAGACACCGATCAGGACCAGACCGGCTTCTGCCTGCCGCGTCGGCGCAAGCGGGTGATGCTGCAACTGCGTCAGGCGGACGAAAAGGCGGTCGCCCTGTATGCAGGCGACGAGCGCGCCAAGTGCGGCACCCAAGGTATTGCAAGCGAGATCGAGATTCGAGGCGACACGCGATGGCAGCCACGTTTGCGAGCTTTCGAGGCCAAGACTCAGCCCGGAACCGAGAAGCAACGCCAGCAGGAATTGCAACCAGCGCCAGGGCAAGCGGCGTAACGAGAGCACCAGCAGGAAACCGAGCGGCGCATAGGCGATGATGTTGACCGCCATGTCGAAACCGGTCCAGTAATGCGGCCAGCCGGCGTCGAGGAAAATCAGCAGAGGGAGCCCGGGATCACGCCACCCCGAAAATGGATGCAGGCTCGCGTAAATGATCAGCGCGGCATAGGCGAGTGCGGCGTAGCGAGGCAAAGCGCTCGATTGCCGCATCGGTGATATGGCCTGAGTCGCTTGCGAATCAGTTCTTGCGCTCTTATCCAAGGGAGAGATCGGGTGGTAACGGGACGATTGATGGAGTCATTCTAGCCTCGCAACGCCATCGGCGCCCGCGCCGCAACGGCGCTTGAACACGGGCGCTTCCGCAAGCGCAGGCAGCGACATTTCCGCGAACGCCAACAGCCCGAATTTTTGGCCTGGTTGACAAACATCAATTTAATCAATAGACTGCGTTTTCCGTTGCAATGCGTTTGATAGCGCATTGCATTTTTTTTGGCTGAAAACCATTCGACCTCTGGCATTTCCCTGGTACCAGAACTTTCAGTTCTTACTCTTTAGCAGCATTCGTAGTCCTCGCCCAGCGGTCTTTTCACCGTCACAAAACTGGGCTCTGCACCCCCCTGAAACCTTTGTCGCCCGGCATGCAGTATTGGTTGCGCGATGACAACAGTGAAGGAGAGAGCATGTCTGCAACGATCTCGCTCAAAAAACCGATGGCGCGCAGCAGTAACGTCGCGCTGGACCTGATTCAAATTTTATTGGTCATTGCCGCTTTCTTGTTTTTCGTCGGCATGACCCACCTCTTCCTCAACAAACAACCTTCTGCCGAAGTGATGGAGCAGGAACTGCAACCCGTCTCCTTGGATGCGGCTGTCACCACCGTGACATTCAGGAAGGAAACCCCGGCGCAAGTCGCTCAACCTGTACTACCGGTACAGGCTGCGCTGAGTCAGGACACGACGCCCCCTCTGCCGGCAGCCCCCGTTCTTTCCCCACAGATGCAGAACGCGCTCGGCTACGTACATCGCCGCTACAAGGTGTCGCCCGAAGCCCTGACACCGGTGTTTGAGGTCGCCCAACTCATCGGCAAGGAGAGACGCATCGATCCCATGCTCATTCTCTCGATCATCGCCATCGAATCGCGCTTCAACCCATTTGCCGAGAGCTCGATGGGTGCCAAGGGATTGATGCAGGTCATTCCGCGATTCCACACCGACAAGTTGCCGGCCGGCGCAAGCGAGCGCTCGCTGCTCGACCCGGTGATCAACGTCCAGGTCGGCGTAAAAGTGCTCGAGGAAGCCATCCGCCGCCAAGGCGGACTGGTCGCCGGTCTGCAGCAATACGCCGGATCTTCCGACCCGGAAGGTGCCTACGCAGCGAAGGTGCTGGCCGAAAAAGAGCGGCTCGAACAGGCCGCTCGGCGCAAGAGCGGCGCCGTGGTCATCCCCGGCGCAGCCTGACCGCCTCTCCCGCAGACTTCAGTCCGGCATCACCAGTCCGGCGCTTGCCATGCGCCGGATGGTTTGCCGCGCTTCGACCGGCAGCACGAGTTCGGCCTGCGCCAGCGGCGTCCCGATTTGCTCGTCGAAGTGCAGGAGCCCGGTTTCGTCCTCGCGCAGCACCTGAGCTTCGATCAGATTCCCGATCAGCGCCGAGAAGGTCGCCTTTTCCGCGAACTCCGGTGTATTGAAGTCATAGAGCAGCGCCAGACGGCCGGCGAGCAGGTGGCAATCGTTCTCCAGGTCACGGCGCGCGCGGCGGCCCGTTCCATAGTGCTGCAGCAGCGAGAGCGTCAGAAAGTGGCGTTCCAGAATCGGCCGTAGCGTCTCTCCCAACAGACGCAGCTCGGCGAATTCCTGACTGCTGGTTTCCGGCGCGAGCAGGCGTCCTGACGCGTTGCGCTGCAACAGGCCGCGGCGGACCAGCACTTCGATCACCGTCGCCGTGACCGCCGGCAACTCATCGGGCGACCAGCGCAGGAACAGTTCGGTAGCCATCAAACCATAGATGCCGACGACGGCTTCATTGACGCGCCGCTCGTCGAGGTGGCGGTTCTGGTTGATCAGGCAGGCGATCAGCGCCGGCAGCGCAAAGACATGCAACACGTTGTTGCGGAAATAGGCGAGCAACGGCGCGTCGCCCTCGGGGATGCGGATCAGGTCGCCGAGCGAGTGCGCGATGCGCTCGATGATACCGAGCCGCTCGACATGGCTGACGATCTGCCGCGGCGCGAGATGGCAGGGAATGATCGTCGTCGAATACGGGGCCTCGGCAACGAGCGCCTGATAGTGCGCCAGCACACGGTCGAGCACCTGTTCGTCGGCCGTGTGGCGCGGCGTGGAAAGGAGCGCCAGGGCGACGAGATTGACCGGGTTGATGACGACCGCGGAATTGATCCGGCGCGCCAGTTCAAGCGCGGCCCCCTGCGTGACTTCGCGCGACCAGCCATCCGCACCGCTGAGGTCTTCGCCGGCCCAGCCCGGGCGGCTGCGTTCGAGGAACTCGGCGAGCGGCAGCGGCTCGCCGAAATTCACGTGCACCTTGCCGAACACCCGCTTGACCTGGCGCGCGCTCTTCAACAGCACCCACAGCGACTCTTTCTGCTTCGGCTTACCGGCCAGTTCACGCACGTAGGTGCGGCCTTCCATCACCTTCTCGTAGCCGATGTAGACGGGGACGAAGACCAGCGGCCGCGTGTGCTCGCGGATGAAGCTGCGCACCGTCATCGCCAGCATGCCGGCCTTGGGGTTCAGTGTCCGGCCGCTGCGGCTGCGCCCGCCCTCGATGAAGTACTCGAGCGGGAAACCGCGCGTCAGGATGAGGTGCAGGTATTCGTGAAAAACCGCCGCGTAAAGCGGCTCGCCCTTGAACGAGCGGCGCAGGAAGAAGGCGCCGCTGTGGCGCAGCAGGCGACCGACGAGCGGCAGGTTGAGATTGGCGCCGGCGGCGATGTGCGGCGGCGTGAAACCGTTGTCGTGCAGCAGGTAGGAAAGCAGCAGGTAGTCGATGTGGCTGCGATGCGCCGGCACATAGACGATTCCCTGCCCGGGCGCGATGCGCGTGAGGACGTCGAGATTGTGCGTTTCGATGCCGTCGTAGAGGCGCGTCCACAGCCAGGAGAGGAACAGCTCGAGGGCGCGCACCGCACCATAGGAATAGTCAGAAGCAATCTCCAGCGCGAAACGGCGCGCGCGCTGCTTCGCCTCATCCGGCTGAATACCGTGCTTTTCTGCCTCGTCGGCAATCGCCTGGCGTACCGTCGGCGCGGCGAGCAAGGTCTCGACTTGCGTGTTGCGGTGTGAAAGATCGGGCCCGATGGCCATTTCGCGCTGGCGGCGGAAATGCACGCGCAGCACGCGCGAGAACTTGCGCAGCGCCTGTTCCTCGTTGAGCCCTTCGCGCGAAATCGAGCTCAACGCAATCGGCGTATTGAAGCGCACGAGCACGTTGCGCCCGTGCAGCAGAATCGTCAGAAAGCGGCGCAACGGCCCCGGCTGGCGCCAGGTTTCCGAGAACAATGCCTTGAGAATCGAGTCCTGCTTGTCGGGACTGCGCCCCCAGAGGATGACGACCGGAACGATCTGCATGTCGAGTTCCGGATTGCCCAGCGCCTCGCGCATCAGCGCCGTCATCAGCGTCGAATGCGCGTAGCGCTGGCGCGCCGTGGCGCTCAACGAGTGTTTGCGGTTGAGGAAGAACGCGGTGTGCGGAAACAGCTTGCTGCCGATGCGTAGCGGCGCGATCGCCGGCGGCAACCCGGCCGACTGCGATTCCTTGAACAGCACGAGCAGGTTCGAGAGATGGTGATCCTGCAGGACGTAGCACACCGGCTTTTCCGGATCGAGCCCCAGTTCCTGCGGGCTTTCCGGAAAAACGGTCGGACGTACCCAGAAATACAAAACCCGGCGGGCCAGCGGCAGAGCCCAGCCGGGCAGATCAAAGAAGCCAGTCATATCGTTGTTCTTGTCTGAGCTTCTTCCGGTTCAGCGGAGGTCAGTCGTCGTCGAGCGCCACCATCTTGAACTGGGAAGCGAGTTGTTGTTGGGTGTTGGCAGGCACCGGGGCGTAGTGCGAAAACGCGATGCTGTAGGAACCCTGCCCTCCCGTCAACGACTTGAGCCGCCCCTGATAATCGTCGAGCTCGGCGAGCGGCACCTTGCCGCCGATCGCCATGCTGCCGGTGCCGCGCGGCTGCGTGCCGGTGACCTGGCCGCGCTTGCTCGAGAGGTCGCCGGCCAGATCGCCGACCGCCTCGTCCGGCGCGAGGATTTCGATCTCGACGACCGGTTCGAGGATGATCGGCGTCGCCGCGCGGATCGCCTCGATTGTCGCCTTGCGGCCGGCGGTATAGAACGCGATGTCCTTGCTGTCGACCGAGTGCGACTTGCCGTCGTGCACGATCACGCGCACGTCGTGCACCGGGAAGCCGCCGACGACGCCGTCTTCCAGCGCCTGGCGCACGCCCTTCTCGACCGCGGCCATGAAGACGCCGGGGATGGTACCGCCCTTGACGATATCGACGAATTCGAAGCCGGCGCCGCGCTCGAGCGGTTCGACGCGCAGCATGACTTCGCCGAACTGGCCGGCGCCGCCGCTCTGCTTCTTGTGCCGGCAGTGGCCCTCGGCCTTGCCGCTGATCGTCTCGCGGTAGGGTATCTGCGGCGGCTTGGTGTCGAGTTCGATCTTGAACTGCTGCGCCATACGCGAAAGCTTTGCGCGCAGGTGCATCTCGCCGAGACCACGGATCACCGTCTCGTTGGTTGTCGGATGGCGCTCGACCTTGAAGCAGGGATCTTCGAGTTCCAATTTGTGCAGCACGTCAAAGAGGCGCTGCTCGTCGGCCTTCTTCTTCGTCTCGACGGCGAGGCCCTGCATCGGCTGCGGGAATTCGAGCGGCTTCAGGTGGATGTGGTCTTCGTCGTGCGAGTCGTGCAGGACGCAGTCGAATTCGATCTCTTCGACCTTGGCGATGGCGCCGATGTCGCCGGGAACCAGCGACTCGACTTCGACGTAGTCCTTGCCCTGCAGGCGATAAAGATGGCCAACCTTGAACGGACGCTTGGCATCGCCGACGAGCAGTTGCGACTCTTTCTTGATCGTGCCCTGATGCACGCGGAACACGCCGAGCTTGCCGACGAACGGGTCGCTGACGACCTTGAACACATGCGCCAGCACGTGCTTCGAGGCATCGGGTTCGGCGTGGAAGGCTTCGGCGTTCGGGTCGTTCAGCGCGCCCTTGTAGAACGGCGGCGGATTGCCTTCGGCCGGGTTCGGCGCCAGCTTGGCGAGCACGTCGAGCAGCTGCGGGATGCCGGCGCCCGTCTTCGCCGAGACGAAGAGGATCGGAATCAGGTGCCCGGCACGCAAGGCCTTCTCGAACGGCGCGTGCAGTTCGTCCGGGCTGGGATCGGCGCCTTCGTCGAGGTAGCGGGCGAGCATGTCCTCGTCTTCCTCGACGATCTGGTCGATCAGCGCGCGATGGTCGTCGGCGACCGAGTCAAAATCGCTCTCGCCACTGTCGTGGGCGAGCAGCTCAATGACGTCGGCGCCGTGATGCGCTGGCAGGTCGAGCAGCATGCATTCGCGGCCGAAGCGCTCGCGGATCTCGCCCACCAGCTTCGGCAGATCAACGTTGTCGGCGTCGATCTTGTTGATGACGATCATGCGGCAGACGTTGCACGCGGCGGCAAAACGCATCATGCGCTCGGTCGACAGTTCGATGCCGGTCTGCGCGTTGATGACGACCAGCGCCGTATCGACGGCGGCCAGCGCGCCGATGGCCTGGCCGGCAAAGTCGGGGTATCCGGGGGTATCGAGCAGGTGTATCTGGGAGCCCTGCCAGGAGAAGCTGCAAATGGCGGAATTGAGCGAGTGACCGAGTTCTTTTTCCTGCGGATCGAAATCGCAGACGGTGTTGCCCTTTTCAACTGAACCGCGGGTGGTGATCGCGCCGGAAGCGGCGAGCAGCGTTTCCGCCAGCGTCGTCTTTCCGGCGGCACCGTGGCCTACGAGTGCGACAGTACGAAGACTTGCAGTGTTCTGACCCATGATTTCTCCCAGTGATGTGTAAGCACTCAACATGGGGCGAGAAACCAGCAACTGCCCCTAGAAGAGCAACTGACTACTCAAGATTGATCGGAAAGCCGCATTCATTCTACGCCTTGTCATGAATTAGCAAAGTGGGCGTGACGCATCTTTTCTTGGGCATTTCCGTGTCGGGAAACCATGTTCAGGTCATAGGAGGGCGGCACAACGCCGCCGATGAGGGCCCACCGCGCGATCCCGCTAGTTGCTTGCGCCCGCCTTTAGCCGCGGCCGGCAGTAGATGAACCAGTAGAACGCCCCGACGAGCAAACCACCGCCCACCCAGTTGCCCAAGGTCACCGCCGCGAGGTTGATCCCGAACTGATCGAGCGGAATGTTCATTGCCGCAACACGCTGGCCGGCCTCGGTCGCCCAGAAGGCTTCGGATGCGCCGAACTTGATCAGCAGACCGTAGGGGATGAAGAACATGTTGGCGACGCAGTGTTCGAAGCCGGCGGCGATGAAGGCGCTGATCGGGAAGATGATGGCCAGTACCTTGTCGGTCAGCGTGCGTCCGGCAAGTGCGAGGTAGGCTGCCAAGCTGACAAGAACGTTACAGAGGATACCCATGAAGAAGGCCTTGCCCACTGGCAGGCTGGCCTTGTAGGACGCGAAATAGAGCGCCGTGGCGCCAACCTCGCCCTTGCCCGACATGTAGTTCCCGGCAAGAAAGAGGAGCAACGCAAAGGCGATGCCGCCCACCAGATTGCCGAGCCAGACCGTCGACCAGACACGCATCACACGCCCGAAACCAAGGCGCCCCCCAGCCCAGCCCATGACCATCAGGCAGTCGCTGGTAAACAGTTGCGCGCCGGCAAGGACGACGAGCAAAAGGCCGAGCGAGAACGCGATGCCCATCAGCATGCGGGCGACACCGTAGGCCACCACGCCTTCGGAGCCGGCCACGGTGATCATGGCGAACATCCCGCCAATCCCGATGAAAGCACCGCCGAGGATGCCGAGCATGAACTGCAGCGACAAGGGCTGGAGTGCCTTCTTGGTGCCGGCTTTTTCCCAAGCCTGCGCCAGCGCATCGGGCATCAGCGGGGCAACCAACGAGACCGTCGGCGCCGTGCCGTAGTCGGCCAGGGGCTGGTCTTCACGCGCGCTCGCGTGCGCGTCAGGGGTGTTTTTTGCAACCTTTTTCAACATGTTCGGGTAGTTCCAGATAGATATACGGCGACACGGCCAGAAGCGGCCTTCGCCTAAAGAAACACTTAGCTCACCAGCAATCCCGCCGCACGGAAGGTCTTGCGCACCCTGTCAACTGCTTCGGGCGTCGGCGTTGGTTTGCCGGCAAGTTTGTAGTTGAGGCCGAGTTCGCGCCATTTGTGCTCGCCCATCTGGTGAAATGGCAGCACGTCGACACGGTCGATGTTGCCGAGGCTCGCGGCAAAGGTGGCCATCGACTCGACGTCGTCAAGGTTGTCAGTCAGGCCGGGAACGAGAACATAGCGCAGCCAAACGCGCTGGTCGCGGTGCGCCAGGCGCTCGGCAAAACGCACCGTTGGGTCAAGCGCGACGCCGGTCAGCGCCTTGTATTTGCTCTTGCGTGCGGCCTTGGCGTCGAGCAGCACGAGATCGACATCGTCGAGCAGGGCGTCGTCGGCCTTGTCGCCGAGGTAGCCGGAGGTGTCGAGAGCGGTGTGCAGGCCCATCTCCTTGCAGCCGCGCAGGATGGCCTTGCAGAAATCCGGCTGAACCAGCGGTTCACCGCCGCTCAGGGTGACTCCGCCGCGACCACGGGCGAAGAAGTGACGGTACTTGGCGATGTCGGCGAGGATGTCGTCAACAGTGGTCAGCGTGCCGTCTTTCCGGTGCCAGGTGTCCGGGTTGTGGCAATACTGGCAGCGTAGCGGGCAGCCGGACAGGAAGAGGATGTAGCGGATGCCCGGCCCGTCGGTGGTGCCGAAGGTTTCGGTCGAATGCACCCAGCCTTCGGAAACGGCTAAATCCCGCGCCGCCTTTGCGGCGGTGCGGGACGGACATGCAGCAACTGTTGCTGTATCAGTGTCCGGCATGGAAGGTGCGGTTGATCACATCCAGCTGTTGCTCACGCGTCAGCTT
>RRZU011282778.1_pt1 | contig 28358 bp, 21 predicted proteins | sample 2165561 | NCBI WGS metagenome assembly RRZU01 (sample SAMN10456909, study PRJNA506462) | wastewater metagenome | isolation source: wastewater sludge | place: USA: Moscow, Idaho | reverse complement strand
CGACGAGCGCGACCGCGGCGATGTGCTCGATGCCTTCGTCGAGGTGCTGCCGGGGCTGCCGGCCGACTGGCTGCCCTTGCTCGAGACCGCGGTCGATGCCTCGCCGCGCGACGCACATCTGGCCTATGTCGCCGGCCGGGCGATGGCCGAGCGTCAGCTCTGGGGGAGGGCGCACCGCCTGCTGGAGTCGGCGGCTTGCGCGACCGATGCGGCACCGGCGCTGCGGCTGAAGGCCTGGCGCGCGCTGGCCGAGATCGCCGAGAGCGAAGGCGACGAGGCCTTGGCGCAGCGCTGCTATCGCGAGGCCGCACGCAGCCTCTGATCCGTGTCCAAAAAATAATTGCCGGAAGGGCTTGCGGAAATTTTCAGGCGCATGCCATAATTCATCTCTCAGCGAAATTCGCTTGGCGGCTGTAGCTCAGTTGGATAGAGTACTTGGCTACGAACCAAGGGGTCGTGGGTTCGAATCCTGCCAGCCGCGCCAACAAAATCAAGGACTTAGCTTCGCAAGGGGCTAAGTCCTTGTCCTTTTCTGGCCTATGTGCCCAACAAAGTGCCCAACAGGTCGGGACGGTAGGGGTCGGGTCGGGTGCCTGTCCTTGTCTCGGGCGTCCCGTGTCCCTGTCGGTGGGGCTCGGTCAGTCGCTGGGGGTGTCCCATCCGCTAGAGGTGTTGGGCACAAGGCCCCGCGATGTTGGGCACATGCCCGCGTGCCTTCGCACGGTGTAAGGTGTTGGCATGAAAACACGCCCACTTCTGGCGCTGCCCGACTATCAGCGCATCTATCAGGTCATCTACAGCGTTCTTGAGGCAAGCGAAGTTGCCCGCACGCATCGGGCCTGTATCCTGTTCACCATCGCGGGGACGTTGATCCTTCGGGAGCATTACAAGCTGCCCGCCACGATCAGCGCCGGATTCATGGGGATGATGGTTGACGAGAAAAGCTCAACCGTCGCCATGTATGGCCGCATGGGTGACGGGCCAGAAAGTGACGGGCAGGCGTTTCATGCGTGGGTCGAGTGCCAAGGGTGGCTGATTGACTTCATGGCCCCCATCATGGGCATGGCCTTCAAGGAAGACGGGCACCCGTTGGACTTGCCGCGCTGGATGCTTCAGAAGCCATTGGCGGAACGGAAGTCCGATATCAACGAACTACAGCGGGTCGGGGACTTCTACCTTGAGCATGATTCCGCGCTTGCTGAATCGCTGATTGACTCCCAATCGGCGGGCTCGATAGACCTAGCGAATGTCTGCCTTGCTTGGTTCCGGCGTCCCCCATCGGCCTTGAAGGAACTGGCGCTAGGTGACAGTCACGGCAAGCCCAAGAAACTTGTGTTGCGTGCCCCGTCGATTGAGGGCGTTTGGTGATCGTCACCCGGTGCAGCAGGCAGGCGTGAGGGGAAAGCCTGCAATCAGTTGCACGACACAGGCGGCGGTCAATCCGTCGCAGTGGTGGCGCGGCCCTTCGCCTGCACTCGCATTCGGCGTTCTACGTCCTTGAGCATGTCCGAGGGTGTGATGTCCAGGGCATCGCAAAGCCTGAAGACCATCCGCACGCTTGGACTGTTGCGGCCAAGCTCGATCAAGGACACATAGTTGCGGTCAACGTCTGCCCGCAACGCCAAGTCCGTTTGCGTCCACTTCCGTTTTGTGCGCAGGTTGCGCAGTGCCTGCCCGAATGCTTGGTCTGGTTCTATCAAAGCCTTGCCCAATAAATTGAGCAAGGGTCACGGGCTGCACCCCTCTGAATTCCGTATATATGCTGCAAAATGCGGCATTGAAAGGAATCTCAAAAGATGGCGCTTACAACATGCAGGGAGTGCGGGAAGCAGGTCAGCACGGACGCGAAGGCTTGCCCCCACTGCGGAACTTCGGAACCCGCCAAGAAGAAGGCAAAGGGCGGCATTGGCAAGTGGTTGCTGATCGTCTTTGCAATCGGTCTGGTGGCAATGGTGCTGCCCAAGAAGGACAAGGCCACGGCGGCGGCGAAGCCACCAGTGCAAGCGGCCCCGGCTCAGGTCACAAAGCCAGCGAACAAGCCGGACATTGAACAGTGCTTCGCGGCGGGCACGGCCTTGGCAAAGGTGTTTTTGGCGAACTTCTCACAAGCTGCGGATGCGGGCTTGATGGCATCCGACACGATGAAGCAGGGATGCGAAAAGCAAGTGGGCGACAAGGGCGGCGACTGCGTGCGCCAGTGCGAAACCGCCTTCCGTGTCGAAGCAAAGGGCGCTGTGCAGGGGCTGAAGTAGCCCGCGCCGTGCAATCAATTGCAGCGGGTCGAGGCGTCAGGCAGTCGCCACACGGCGGGCCAGCGGAAACGCGATGTCCCGCAACACTTCACCCATGAGGGGGCCAAAGATCGCGGCCCCGAGTTCGATTGCATCTTTCCCCGTGGGCAAGGTCGGGGCTTGCTTCTTCAGGCCCCAGGCAAGGGCGATGCGTTCGCCCCTCGTGAGTGCTGCCGTGATCGTGTCGGGCAAGGCATCCAACACGGCGGGGTCGGCTTCATATGCCGCAAGCCCCAGGCCCCACAAGCGATGATCCGGGAAGGTCAGCAAGTCGCGGGCCTTCACATGGGGCAGCAGACGGCAAACCATGTTGATGAGTGCGGCCCGGATGCCGTCGCTGTATCCGTCGCATTGCTCGCTGCCCAGGCGCATGAAGTCGCGCCATCGTTGAATGTGCGTGGCTTCGTCTTCGGCGGGGTTGCGGATCGGGTGCGGGGCGTGGGCGAGGTTCACGGCTTGATTCCTTGCAGTAGGGCTAGAACGGCGTGGAAGTGCTGTCCATCATCAGCGGGCGGGGTCGGTGTGCCCGTGGCTTCCAGCACAAGGCGCACGGCCTGCAATCGCGTTGCGGGCGGGCCGGATTCCATGAGGTGCGCCAGCACTTCAACGGCTCGCAGTCGGTGGGCTGTCAGGCTCAGGGCGGTTTCCTCATGCACGGTGCTTAGAAGCCCTTGCACGTAGGCGGTGAAGGCGGGCAGGCGTGCCCATCCGCACATGGTCTGAGGCGACACGCCCACGGTCTTTGCTGCCTGCCGCTGTGACTGCCCGGAAGCAATCAGGGAAGCGGCGTGCAATTGCTTGGGCGTGAGGCTTGCCATGTTCGGAATCCTTCGCCTTCGTTCAACCCTTCAGGGCTGCCCCCGTCATGGGTCGCCATGCGCTGGAAGTCGGCAGGGCTTGCCCTTCACCCTTGCGGGCAGTCAGCCCCAGGGCAGCGGCTGCCATGCGGCCCCCGATGTTGCGAAGGCCCCAGGCGTTGCCCGCACCTTGCGGCTTGCCGTCGCTCTTGGTTGCGCTCAAGCGATTGAAGGCGCTTCGCTTCGCGTTGAAGGCTTCCATTGCAAGGGCTTCGCGCTGGGTCTTCTCCCGTTGGGCGATGGCTGCATCAATGGCTTCGGCCAAGTGCTCGCCCATCGTTTGATAGTTCTCAGGCGTTAGGGTGGAAGCGGGGCGCGAGTTGATCGGCTGTTTCGGGGTGTTGCCCGCACGGCCCAAGGTGGTGGGGGTGCCCACGTTGGAAAAGTTGCTCGGGGCCGTGGTGCGGGTCAGGGTGGCATCCGTGGGGGCCGTGCTTGCTGCGGGTGCCTTCGGGATGGCCGGGGCAGCGTCCCCCAGGTCGCGGGCGCTGGGGCCTGCCAGGATTTGGGCAAAGGGAATCACAAGCCCTTTGCGGGCCGTGGATTGGCGGGCGATGTTCTCGCCCCGGTACACCTTGCGCACGGTCACACGTTCGGCAAAGCCGGGGACGTTCTCGCAAAGGTCAGCAAGGACATTCAGGGGGATGGTTTGGGCGGTCATGTTGCGTTCTCCGGGTTGGAAAATAGGTTTCAGCTATGAGTATCATTCTACCAATAGTCAAGTGCAATTGAAAGGGTATGAGGGGATTACCAAAGCCCAAGCTCTGTCATTGCCTTGTCCACGTCTTCAGCGGTTGCAATCGCCTTTCCCTTTATTTCCGTGGGTTTTGGTGCCCCTTCGAACTTCGGTTTGTTGGGGGGGATTCCTGCAATTGATTGCACGGCCTTCGCGTGGTGGTGGAATCCAGCGGGTTCCAGGTGGTGCGCCTTGTCCGGGTTTGCTGATATGTTCAAGTCGCATAGGTAAGCGGCTTGCTTTGTCACCATGTCCCGGATTCGGTCGCGTACCTTTCGGATAAAGGCTTGCACTTCCTGAAGCTGAGTTTCTAGCCTGTCTTTGTAGCCGGATGCTTCCTTGCCCATGCGGGCCAGCGTCTTGGAGTAATCGGCTTCCAGTTCTAGGGCCACTTTCCTTTGCACTTCCAGCGGGGCCAATCTCAGGGCCTTGTGTACCTTCAAAATGCCTTCCCATTGGTGGCGGGGGTAGATTCCTTCCATCAAGGGGGCGTCCCCCAGGAAGTCGGGCAGGTGTTTGAAGGGCTTTGCCTGCCCAGCATCGAAGGCCCCCCACTTCTTCAGCATTGCATCGTGAAGGGTGTCCAAGTCGGGGTACTTTTCCCGGTGATTCTTGCGGAATTGCTTTATTGCCTCTTGGGACTTGTTCTTGATTCCCAATTCCTTGAGTTTTTCAACTAGCTGGCGGTCAGTGATGTATCGGCCTTGCCACTTGACCTTGCACCCGATACCGGGCTTGTCCGCTGCCTTTTCGGTGGCTTGAACTTGCTTGTCTGCCCACTCCAATGAACCCCAGGGCTGTTCACTTCTGATTCGCTGATGCCCCAAACTACAGGGCGGAACGAAGCAGAAGGAGCGAGAGCGGGATGACGACGATGCTGAAACGCAGTCTGGCGCAGGTCAGTGATCCGCGCCGAGCGCAGGGGCGGCGCTACGACCTGCCACACGTGCTGCTGTACAGCGTGCTGGCGGTAGCGTCGGGGGCGACGTCGTACCGCAAGATCGAGCAGTTCATGCAGACGCACTGGGAGCGGCTCAACGAGGCGTTCGGCAGCCGCTGGAAGCGCGCGCCGGCGTACACGGGGCTGCGCAAGATCCTGCAAGGGCTCGATGCGCGAGAGGTGGAGGCGGCGCTGCGGCGCGTGGCGAGCGAGCAGGTCGAGCAGATGGCCGACGAGGCGGGCCGAGCGGTGATCGCGCTGGATGGCAAGGTGCTGCGCGGCAGCCTGGATCGGTTCGAGGATCGGCGAGCGGCGCAGGTGCTCAGCGCGCTGGCGGTGTCGCAGCGGGTGGTGCTGGGGCACGTGCTGATCGAGGATGGCAGCAAGGATCACGAGATCGCGGCGGCCCAGCGCCTGATCGAGGAGCTGGGGCTGGGCGGGTGCCTGTACACGCTCGACGCGCTGCACTTGCAAAAAACACGGTCGAGCTGATCGTCGCCTCGGGCGGCGACATGCTGGTGCAGCTCAAGGCCAACCAGCCCGGGCTGCTGGCGCGCATGCGCGAGCACATCCGGCGGCGCCCCGCCGGCGACACGCACTACAGCGCCACGCTGGGCCGGCGCAATCGCATCGAGCAGCGCCGCGTGCGCGTGTGGCTCCTCAACCCCGGCAGCGGTCATGCGCCCTGGCACGATCACTTCCAGTGCCTCGTCGAGGTCACCCGCTCCACCGAGATCTTCGATCCCGCCCGCAAGGCCTTCGCCCCTCGCGCCGAAGCACCGGCCCTTTACCTGTGCACCACCCGGGCCAGCGCCGACGACTTCGCCCTCGCCATCCGCGGCCACTGGCGCATCGAGAACCAGCTCCACCACGTCCTCGATACCGCCTTGGCCGAGGACGCCTGTCGCATCCGGCGCAATCCCGGTGTCTTTGCAGCGCTGCGCCATCTCGCCCTCAATCTGCTGCGCGCCAATGGCGAGGTCCACATCGCTCAAGCCCTCTATCGCAATGCCCTGTGCCTTGAGCGGATCCTGGGCTATGCGGGCGTCCGGGAGAAGTGAACAGCCCTGGGTCATGAGCAGGAATGCAAGGCGGTGTGCCCCGTGCCTGCCCTTGTGGGTGCGAATGATTCGATACCCGCTTGCGTTGATATGTCCCGCTTCCTGCCCCGCTTTGGCAGTTCCACGGCGGTTGACCTTCCATCGAAAGGCCCCGGTGTCGGGGTCATATTCCAGCAGTTTGGCGAGTTCATCCCTTGTCATGGCCTGCCCCCTCCAATTCGGCAACGTAGGCGGGCAGGTCTGGAATCAGCGTCCAATCGTCCCCGGAATCCTCTTCCAAGTAATACCGCTGCCCCGCTGGGGTGGTTTCGGTGCCCCAATCGCGCAAGACAAGGCCGGAACCCTTCAGAATCCGATTGCCCTTTGCCAAAAGCTGGGTGGCGTGTTTCGGCTTGGTGGGTGGCTCGGTCGGTGGGGCGGGGACGTGCGGGCGCTTGCCGTCCCGGATGTGGTGAATCGTGACGGTCATTGCTGCCCCTCCTTCGCGCTGGTGAAGTACGGGCGCACGGTGGCGGAATGCCAGTAGGGGCGGCGTCCAAAGATGCCATCCGGGGGCGGGAAGTCACCCGCTGCAATGCGGCGCTTCAGCGTGCTATCGCTGGTCTTCAGCAGCGTGAGAACGTGCCCCAGCAAGACACGTTGGGGCGTGCTCAGGTCAAGGCCCGACACTGCCAGCTTCCGGGCGTGGCCCTTGTTGGGCTTGGGTGCTGGCTTGGCTTTGGGGGGAAGTTCTGCAACTGGCTGCAAGGCCAGGGCAGCGGGGGCCGGGGTGGCGTGTGCCGCACTGGTGGCGGCTTTCTTGATGAACTGAATCGGCATAGGACAGGCTTTCCGGCGCAAGAATGCAAAAAGCCGTGGTGTGGTGCGCCAAAAAGCCAGCACGGCTAATTTGCGCAACACATTCACGGCTTGCCGGAATGCCCGATGTCCTACGGGTCAGTTACTACCCGCCCAATGGTGCAGGGCGGGTGCGGTTATTCTCTTATAACCCCCTAGTAATCGTCAAGAGTAATCAAGCGGCTTTTGTTGGCAGTGCCACCACGTTGGATTTCTTCCCATTCAGTGCCCATTCCAGATGTTGCCCCAAGCGGTTCCATGCGTCTTGAAGCTCCGGCCATCGGTCGGACTTCTGATAGGTGCGGGTCAGCTTGTCCGGGACGTGGTTCAAGGCCCGTTCGATGATTTCCACCGACACGCCACGGTCACCCATGATCGTTGCAGCGGTGCGGCGCAGGTCGTGGGGTGTCCACTCGCCCCCGGACAAAAGAAGCGTGGCGGTCGCCTTGCTACGGCCCTTCATGGGCGTGGTGCGCTGCCTGTCCTTCACTTGCTTGGCAATGCTCTTCACGCAAACGTGTTCGGTCGGGTTGCCTTCGGCGTCCCGCTTGTTGTCGGCGGGGTAACACCAGGGCGTGCCCCCGGTCAGGGTGTGCAGTTCCTTGAAGAGGGTCAGGGCGAAGTCCGACAAGTGAACGTGGTGCTCTTCCCCGTTCTTGGCGTTCTCCGAGGGGATGCGCCACGTTCTCTTGTCGAGGTTGACGTGTTCCCACTTGGCGCGGCTCACTTCCCCGACACGGGCAGCGGTGCCCAGCATGATCCACAGTGCAAGCTCGGTCGTGCGTTGCAGCTTCGCGGCGGGCAGCTTGTCCCGAAGCTCCAACAGTTCGGACTCGGGCTTGTCGGTCTTGGTCACCCACAGCACGCGCTCACGCTCTTTGTAGGCCGGGGCAATGTCGGACTTCTTCAGCTTGTGCAGCGGGGAAACTTCGATGTAGTCCCGGCGCACGGCCCATTCAAGGAACTGGCTCAGGTCAGCGAACAAGCGGCCCGCCATGCGTGGGGCGCGTTCCTTGATGCCATCGAACAGGCCCGCCCAAGTACTCTTGGGGATGACGGACAGGGGGCGATTGCCCAGCGTGGGGAACACGTCCCGCTCGAAACTGCGGATGACTTCGGCCCCATCGTCCTTGCGGCCCTTGTCGCCTTGCTTCTTCAGTTCCAGGGCCTGCCACTTGAGGGCAAGGGCCTTCACGGTTTCTTCCTCATGAACCCGCTTCACTTCGGCTTGGGTGTGGGCGGCTTGTACCTTGGACAGTTGCCGCTCGGTGCTGGGGTTCTTGCCCGCCTTGTGCTGTTCGATTGCCCAGGCGTGGGCGTCCCGGATGTCCTTCAGGCTGTCACCCGGCCACGTTCCGGCTGTGAAGTCGCACAGCTTGCCAGCGTGGCGGAAGCGCCAGCGGAAGAGAACGGACGCGGTGCCGTCCTTGGTGCGCCTCACCACGCCATAGAGGCCCCCGGCTTCGGTCACGCGGGTAACGGTCGGGGACTTCACGGCGGCTTGAAGTTCAAGGTGTTGCCAGCGTGTGCCCTTCGGCTTGGCTGTCGTGCCCGTAGAGGCTTCGGCGGTGTCGGTGGTGGTCTCGGTCGTGTCGGTCATTGTTCGCCCCTTGTGCGGCCCGCTGGGGGCCTTGCTGCGCCTGTTGCTGGGGCGGGGCACATTCATTTGTGCCCAACAGTGTGCCCAACAAGTTATTGGGCTAGAGTGTATCAGGTTGGGGGGAACAAAGGGGTAGCAATTACCAAGTTCACTAGGTTTGTCAAATACTTAGCGCGGTCTGTCGGTTCGCTTCATTCGGGGCACTTTTGCTTCGTACCTTCCTACGAACCAAGGGGTAGTGGGTTCGAATCCTGCCAGCCGCGCCAACCAAATCAACGGGTTAGCTCTCACAAGGGGCTGACCCGTTTGTCTTTCCTGGGCTCGGGGGTCCACCCAGGGGTCCACCGGTGGTGGGATCGCGGAGGACGCTGCGGGATGGCACTGGACGGCTCCTGCGTCGCAAGCGCGAGCACCAGCGTATCGGGGGACACCTTCAACGGGCGACTGCCAGCAGAAGACTGGGGACGGTCATTCAGTTCGCGACGGCCAATGTCGGCGGCCGCCGGAAGCGGCCGCTCGACTTCTGCAGCGGCCTGTGACCGCAGTGCCCAGAAAGCTGCCTTCGACCTTGTTTGCCCGGTCCGCGCGGGCGCCTTCGCTCAGGTGCTTGGCTACGTCAGCTCTCTTTGAGCGCCATGTGGCGATGCCGACCCTGAAGAGACATGGGCCGTCCCGATCTCGCCGCCCTGAAGCTGCCGGTCGGGCAACCTCGCTGTCACCCGTAGTAGGCCCCGTGACGGAGGGCACACGTCGGCGGGCAGCCATCAAGGCGATTGAGGCACGGAGCACGGCTTGAGACCGTGCGGGCTCACCCCACCGGGAGCCCAACGTGCGAGCCACGGCGCAGCAACCCCAGCGGGCGCCGGATGTCGCGCCGCTGCACTACGAGCGCCACCGTCCCGAGCAGACCACGCTGTACCGCCTGGTGCAGCAGCACGCGGCCAGCTTCATCGCGCACACCGAGGCCAGCACAGGCGCCGAGTTGCCGAGGTTCATCAAGGACGAGTTCGACGCGTTCCTCGAGTGCGGCATCCTGGCCCACGGCTTCTTGCGCCTGCGCTGCGGCGAGTGCGGCCACGACAAGCTGCTGGCCTTCAGCTGCAAGCGGCGGGGGTTCTGCCCGTCATGCGGTGCGCGGCGGATGTCGCAGACCGCGGCGCACCTGGTGGACCACGTCATCCCCCATGTGCCGGTGCGGCAGTGGGTGCTGTCGCTGCCGATCCCGCTGCGCGTGCTGCTGGCCGCACAGCCCGAACTGGTCACGCCGGTGCTGCAGGTGGTGCAGCGCGTGCTCACGCGACATCTGCTGGACGCTGCCGGGCTCCAGGCCGACGAAGGCCATGGCGGCGCGGTCACGCTGATGCAACGCTTTGGGTCGGCCGCCAACCTGAACATCCACCTCCACTGCCTGGTCCTGGACGGGGTGTACCGCTGCGACGCCGATGGCGTGCCCGGTTTCATCGAGGCGGGTGCGCCGACCGACGACGAGCTCGGTGCACTGCTGCACACCATCATTGCCCGGCTCATGAAGATGCTCACGCGCCGGGGCGTGCTGGTCGAGGACATGGGCCAGACCTACCTGGCCGAGCCGGATGCCGACGCTGGCACCCAACGCCGAGTTGCGCCAGCTGGTGGTGCCACAAGGGCCCGAGGCGCAAGAGCAGGCCACCGATGCCACAGCTGCCGCCGAGTGCGAGGTCGAGACCATCCAGGCAGGGCCGCACCGCATCAGCTGGGCGCGGCTGCTCAAGCGCGTCTTTGACATCGACATGCAGCACTGCCCGAACTGCGGCGGGGGCGAGCTGAAGATCATTGCGGCCATCCTCGAGCGGCCGGTCATCCAGAAGATCCTGACTCACCTGGGGCTGGACCCGCAGCCACCGCCTCGGGGGCGTGCGCGCGAGGCAGGGCAAGACTTCGCTGCCTGAGCCGCGCCGGCCATCACAAAGACTTCGCCCGGGCCCTCAGGCTGCGTTGCCAGCGGCAGCCAGGATGGCCCTGCGCCGCATGCTGGCTCGATACCTACGGATTCAGGGTCAACCCTGATATCGAGGCCCAGCGAGCCCCAAGCGATGCGTCAGGGGCTGGCCGGATCACGACAAGACGACGTCGCAGCCGTCAGTTCCAAGCCATCCAGACCGGTATCGGCCGGCCATCTATGCGTCTCTCGGGCTTGCCGGGCTTGCCAGAGACCGTTTGAATTTCCTATGCGCCCGGCAATGAGCACGCGCGCCTCGGGCTGGAACAGCATCACGGCCTCGGGGTCGTGCCCCGGCGCGGCCACGATGTCGCAGTTCGCCTCGCCCAGGCGCAGCGCCTGGCCGGGCACCAGGGCGGCATCGGTGTGGAAGCGGCGGCAGCGTTGGTCCAGTTCCTGGAAGGTGAGTGCTTCTTCGTCCCACTGGCGCACGGCCTCGAAGCTGGGCTCGGGCACGAAGGTGGCGCAGCGGTGCGCTTCCTGCAGCCAGGCGTTGCCGCCGCAGTGGTCGGAATGCATGTGGGTGTTGAGCACCCGGCCCAGGCGTTCGCCCTTCAAAGCGTGGGCCAGCAGCTGCAGGGTGAGCGGGGCATGGCTGTCGAAGCCGGTGTCCACCACGGCGGCACCCTCGCCGCCGGCATGGCCGGCAAAGACGATGTGGTTGGAGCTGAGCCAGTCGCGCTGCAGCACGGTGGCGCCCAGTTCGGCCAGGGCCTGGGCGGCGTTCACGCCCGGCGTGGGGTGCGGGGAGGTCATGCCGTGCCCCCCGCGCGTCCAGGTGCCGGGCCAGCGCGGTTTCGCGCTGCGCCACCAGGGCCAGGAAGTCCTCGGCGCCCTTCATCGCGGCAAAGGTGTCGAAGCCGGTCTCCAGGAAGTGCTGCAGTTCGCCCAGGCCGGCGGCAGCGGCGGGGCGGCGCATCAGGTGCAGGGCCTGGCGCAGGCCGGGCTTGCGGGTGTAGCGGTCCAGCGTGCGGCCCACGTCGAGCATGAGCTCGATCTGCCGCTGCCTGCTCGCCGGCTGGCCCACCTGGGTGGCCAGGCCAGCGCCGGGTGGCCGCTGTGGCTGGGCCTGGCGCTGCTTCACCCGGCGGTGCTGGGCCTGCAGTTCGTGCTGCAGGCCCGTCACGCCGTGGGCGACCCGGCCCCGCCGGCCACGCCGGCGCAGCGCCTGCGCGCCTGGGCGGCGGAATGGTGGGTGTCGACCCAGGTCTTCGGCTGGTGGCAGCCCTGGCGCACCGATGCTGAAGCCGACTTCCTGCCCCCCGGCCCCAAGCGCCGCGGCGTGGTGCTGGTGCATGGCTACTTCTGCAACCGCGGCCTGTGGCTGGACTGGATGGCCAAGCTGCGCCTGCATGGCGTGCCCTTCTTGGCGGTGACGCTGGAGCCGCACTTCGGCAGCATCGATGCCACCGTGCCCACCCTGGAAGCGGCCGTGCAGGCGCTGGAAGAACACACCGGCCTGCCGCCGCTGCTGGTGGGCCACAGCATGGGCGGCCTGGCCATCCGCGCCTGGCTGCGCGCCACGCCCGGGGCCCTGCAGCGCTGCCACCACGTGGTGACGGTGGGCACCCCGCACCGCGGCACCTGGCTGGCAAGGTTTGCGCACACTTACAACGGGAAGCAGATGCGGCTTGAAAGCCGCTGGCTGCGCAGCCTGGCTGCGGCGGAACCTGCCGGGCTCGCGCAGCACTTCAGCTGCCTGTACAGCCACTGCGACAACATCGTCTTCCCGGTCAGCAGTGCCGTGCTTCCGGGCGCTGCCGAGGTGCGGCACCTGCCGGGCCGGGCGCATGTGGAGCTGCTGCGCGACCCCGAGGTGTGGGCCCTGGTGATGCGCTGCCTGCAGGAACGCAGCCAGCCCGGCGCCTTGCCGGGCTGAACACCGCAGCGGCGGGAAACTGGCCGGCGGGTGCCGGTCAATTTCCGCCGCTGCCCGCCGTCGGTGCTTTGTAAAGTCGCCAGGCGGCCTTTCCTGACGACCTGCTGGTCTGGGTGAGCCGCCTTCGCGGGCCGGGTAACTGGCGCCGCGCATGCCTGAATCACCCCCCCGGCTGGCGGCTTGACCGCCGGCACGGGCCAAGGAGAAGCTGTTGAACGGCTCCTGCGTGCTGACCGCCCTGTCTTCCTTCACCCGCCGTGCCCTGGCCGTGCTGGCCCTGGCCCTGCCCGTGGCCGCGCTGGCGGCCGACCCGCAGATTGCCTCGGTGGTGGACAACCCCGACCCGGTGCCCGCCGGCGGGCAGGTGACCTACACCGTCACGGTGGACAACAACGCCGCCGATGCGGCGCTGAACACGCGGCTGCAATTCAGCATGCCCAGCGGCGCCGCGTTCGTTTCCGCCGGGCCGCTTTCGCAGAACTGCGCGCCGCAAAGCGCCACGCTGGTGGAGTGCAACCTGGGCAGCGTGGCCGGCTCAGGCGCCGACACCCGCACCCTCACCTTCGTGTGGCGCGCCACCGTGGCCGGCCCGGCCACGCTGAACCCCACGCTCACGCTGCTGGCCGACAACGACGTCAACCCCGGCAACAACGTTCAGACCGCCACCACCACGGTGATTGCCGGTGCCAACCTGGCCCTGGCCAAGATCGCCACGCCCGAGCCCGTGGTGGGCGGTGCCAACGTCACCTATACGCTGACGGCCAGCAACCCTGGCCCCAACGATTCCGCCGGAATCGTCATCACCGACACCTTGTCGCCTTCCAGCACCTATGTCTCGGCCAGCGGCAGCGGCTGGAGCTGCAGCCACAGCGCCGGCGTTGTCACCTGCAGCCGCAGCGGCCCGCACGTGGCCGGCGCGGCGATTCCGTCGGTCACCCTCGTGGCCACCGTCAACGCCAGCGGCGGCACCATCACCAACACCGCCACCGTGGCCCCGGCCAGCGGCGGCACGGCCGACCCCGACAACAGCAACAACACCGCCATCGCCAACAGCACCGTGCTGCCCGGGGCGGACGTGCGCATCGCGCAGAAGATCGTCACCTCCACCGTGCCAGCCATCGCCGGGCAGAACGCCACCTTCCAGATCCAGCCGCGCAACAGCGGCCCCAGCGCCGGCAGCAATGTCGTCGTCACCGACACCCTGCCCGCGGGCTGGACGTATGTCTCCGGCACCGGCACCAACTGGAGCTGCAGCGCCGCCGGCCAGGTGGTGAGCTGCACGCGCGCGGCCATGCCCGTGGGCGCCACCGACAACATCAACATCGTGGCCACCGCGCCTTCCAGCGTGGCGCCCACCGGCACCACCTTCACCAACAACTCCAGCATCAGCGCCGCCAGCACCGACCCGGTGGCCGGCAACAACAACGCTGCGGTGAACATCCTGGTGCTGCCCGACGGCGCCGACCTGCGCCTGGCCAAGACCAAGACCCCGAACCCCGTGGCCCAGGGCAGCAGCCTGACGACCACCCTCACCGTCACCAACAACGGCCCGCGCGTGGCCACCGGCCCCTTGAAGGTGGTGGACGTGCTCAGCGGCGAAACCTTCGTCAGCAGCAGCCCGGCAGCCTGGAGCTGCAGCGCCACCGGCAGCGTGGTGGAGTGCACCCACGCCAACGGCTCCGGCCTGGCCGTGGGGGCTTCCCTGCCCGCCTTGGTGCTCACCACCACCGCCACCGGCAGTGGCACGCTCACCAACCAGGCCTGCACCGGCAGCAGCCTGCCGCCGGGCAGCGGCGCGGCCACGGCCTCACCGCCGTTGGAGGGCGACGCCAACAACTCCAACGATTGCACCTCGGCCGGCGCGGTGTCCACCACCGTGCAGCCGGATCTGGCCATCACCAAGACCACCACCACGCCCAGCGGCGGCGACAAGGTTGTCTCTTCCAGCGAAGCCAGCGTCACCTACACCCTGGTGGTGACGAACGCCTCGGCCACGCCGCAGAACGCCACCGGCGTGCGCATCACCGACACCGTGCCCGCCTTCATCAGCGGCCGCACCACGATCAACGCCGTTACCGCCACCGTTTCCGGCGGCAGCACCGCCACCTTCAGCTGCAGCATTGCCACGGCCACCGTCACCTGCACCCAGACCGGCGGCGTGCTCGCCCAGGGCGAGACGGTGACGGTGCCCATCACCGTGAACCGCGCCATGAGCGACGGCAGCTTCACCAACACCGCCACCGTCACGAACACTGCCGAGGGCGACCCGACCCCGGGCAACAACTCGGCCAGCGATACGGTGACCATCGAGCCCATTGCCGACGTGGAAGTGACCGGCAAGACGGTGAGCCCGGCCAGCGTGCGCGCCGGTGAAACGGCCACCTACGTCATCAGCTACCGCAACAACGGCCCGAGCACGGCTGCCAGCGTGCTGGTAAGCGACACCTTCACCTTCGGCGTGGGCGACACCGGCCTGACGGTGGTGTCCATCGCCTCCAACAAGCCCGGCTCCACCTGCACCGTCGGCGCCGGCAGCGTGCTCAACCCCGGTGCGCCGGCCTACAGCTGCACCATCGGCAGCCTCACCAACGGCGAGACGCGCACCATCACCCTGGTGGTGCGCCCCAACTTCATGGCCGGCGACCCGGCCCGCACCTTCAACAACACGGCGGCCATCACCACCACCACGGTGGAAAACCCCGCCGGCGGCGACAACGGCAACAACAGCCGCAGTGCGGTGCTGAACATCACCGCCTCCGGCATCGACCTGCTCGTCAACACCACCGATGTGACGGACCCGGTGCCCTACACCGCCGGCAACACCTTTCTGAACTACCGCGTGCGCGTCACCAGCAACGGGCCGAGCTACGGCACCAATGTGCACGTGACCAACACCATGGCGCCGCCGGCGGGAAAGCGCGTGCGCTTCGTCTGCGACACCACCACCCTGGGCGGCAGCACCTGCAACCCCGTGGCGCTGTGCTCGGTGAGCAACGTCACCTCGGGCGTGGGCACGCCGATTCCGGCCGTCACCTGCTCCGTGCCAGCAGGCAATGCCACCACGGGCCTCGCGGTGGGCGACCTGGCCAGCGGCCAGAGCAAGGACATCTTCCTGCGCTTCGAGGTGCTGGACCAGCCGGCAGTGAACGGCGACGTGTTCAACAACACCGCCGTCGTCAGCGCCAACGAGGCCGACAGCTTCAACGCCAACGACACCGAGGCCGAAACCACCACCGTGCGCCAGCGCGTGGACCTGCGCGTGACCAAGGCCGCCAGCGCCAGCCCGGTGAGCCTGAACCAGCCCTTCAACTGGACGATCACCGTGGTGAACAACGGCCCGGGCAATTCGGCCCAGACCGACCTGACCGACACCCTGCCTGCAGGCGTGCAGGTCACCGGCGCCATCAACTTCAGCAAGACCTTGCCCGCCGGCAGCGGCAGTTGCAGCCTGGCCGGCCAGGCCGTCACCTGCGCACTCGGGGCGTTGGATGCCACGGGCACGGCCACCATCACCGTGCCGGTGCGCTTCACCAGCTACCCCACCGGCGGCACCGCCACCAACACGGCCACGGTGGACACCGACCCGGCCAAGACGGGCGGCATCAACACCCCCGGGGGCAACAACACCGGAACCTCGGTGGTGAGCGTGACCAAGTCGTCCATCAGCGGCCTGGTGTTTGAAGACCGCCTGCGCGACGGCGCCAACGCCGGCACGCCGCAGTCCGCGGCGCTGGAGCCGCGCGTGGCCGGGGTGACCATCACCCTGACCGGCACCGACGCCTACGGCAACCCCATCAGCCGCAGCACCACCACCGCCAGCGACGGCACCTACCTCTTCGACAACCTGCCACCTTCGGACGGCACCGGCTACACCATCACCCAGACCCAGCCCGTGGGCCTGCAGAACTGCCCCGAGACGCCGCCCATGGGCAGCGTGGGCGGCAGCTACAACTGCGGCGGCACCTTCGGCGATTCCGTCTACAGCCTGGTGGTGCTGCCGGCCAACACCCCCGGCATCAACTACAACTTCCCGGAAATCCGCCGCGTTTCCCTGAGCGGCTTCGTCTACATCGACAGCAATGCCAACGGCGTGCGCAACGCCGGGGTGGATGCGCCCATCCAGGGCGCCACGGTGCGCCTGCTCGACGCCAACACCCTGGCCGTGCTGGCCACCACCACCACCGCGGCCGACGGCAGCTACAGCTTCACCAACCTCGACCCCCTGGTGTGGTACGCGGTGGAAGAGGTGCAGCCCACCACGCCGGCCGGCCTGGTGCAAGGCCCGGTGAACCTGGGGCTGGTGAACGGCGTGAGCTGCGCCGGAACCTGCTTGCCCTACCGCGACCAGCCCAGCCCCGGCTCCGACCTCATCCGCTACATCGACCTGACCACCGGCGTGGACGGCACGCAGTTCAACTTCGGTGAACTGCAGGTGGCCACGATCAGCGGCACGGTCTACATCGACCGCAACCGCAACGGCACGATGGACGCCACGCCCACCGACGCCCGTGCGAACAACGTCACCCTGCGCCTGGTGCAGGGGGCCGACTGCAGCAGCGGCACCACCCTGCAAACCACCACCACGGCGGCCGATGGCAGCTACAGCTTCGCCAACGTCACGGCCGGCCCGGCCTACCTCGTGTGCGAAACCCTGCCGGCCGGCCATGGCCATGGCAGCACCAACCCGGGCAGCGGCAACAGCACGCCCGGCGCGGGGGTCATCAGCATTCCGGCGCTGTCGCCTTCGGGTTCCACGGCCAATAACTTCGGCCTGCTGCTGGCCAGCCTGGCCGGCTCGGTGTACGCCGATGTATCCCCCGCCCTGCCGGCCAACACCAACAACGGCGTGCGCGATGCGGGCGAAGCCGGCATTGCCAACGTTCCTGTCACGCTGACCGGCGTGGACGCCCTGGGCAACCCGGTGAACCTTTCCACCACCACCGACGCCACGGGCAACTACCGCTTCGACGACCTGCTGGCCAGCAATGGCGCCGGCTACACAGTGACCGAAGGCGCCATCCCGCCTGCGGCCGGCAACTTCAACGACGGCCTGGAACATGTGGGCAGCAGCGGCGGCAACGCGGCGGTGAACGACACCGTCTCGGGCATCGTGCTGGCCGCCGGCGTGCAGGCCACGGCCTACGACTTCGGCGAACTGCCGCAGGCCTCCATCGGCGGCACGGTGTACGTCGACCGCAACCGCAACAACCTGCCCGACGCCAGCCCCACCGATGCCCCCTTGGCCGGCGTGACCCTGCGCCGGGTGCAGGGCGCCGACTGCGGCAGCGGCACCGTGCTGCAGACCGTGACCACCGACGCCACCGGCGCCTGGCTGTTCACCGCCGTGAGTGCGGGCAACAACTACCTGGTGTGCGAAACCCAGCCGGTGGGCGTGCTCAATGGCGTGGAAAACCCCGGCAGCGGCAACACCAGCCCGGGCGCCAACGTCATCGCCATCACCAACCTGCCCGCAGGCGGCAGCAGCGGCAACCACTTCGGTGAACGCCTGGGCTCCGTCGCTGGCAGCGTGTTCCTCGACACCGACAACAACGGCGCCCGCAATGGTGCGGACACCGGCATCGCGGGCGTCACCCTCACCCTCACCGGCACAGATGTCTCCGGCAACCCGGTGAACCGCAGCACCACCACGGATGCTTCGGGCAACTACCGCTTTGACGACCTGCTGGCCGCTGGAGCCGGCGGCTACACGCTCACCGAACAGGCGGCGCAACCCGTGGTGGGCGGCACCGCCACCCTGAATGGCCGCACCACTGCCGGCACCGTGGCCGCCGCCACCGTGGGCACGGCCACTGCCGTGGCCAGCACGCCCAGCGCCGTTTCCGCCATCACCCTGGCGGCCGGTGCCGATTCCGTCGCCAATGATTTTGCCGAAGTCTTGCCCGTGCGCTTGAGCGGCGCGGTCTTCATCGACGCCGCCAACAACGGCACGCGCGAGCTGCCGGGTGACCTGGGGCTGGCCGGCGTGACGGTGCAGATCACCGGCACCGACGACCTGGGCAACCCGGTGTCGCGCACCCTCACCACCGCGGCCGACGGCAGCTTCGTGGCCAGTGACCTGCGCCCCGGCACCTACACCCTGACCGAACCCACGCAGCCGCCCGGCACCAGCAACGGCATCACCACGCCCGGCAGCGCGGGCGGCAACGCCACCAACCCTGCCACCGTGCCGAGCCAGGTCAGCAACATCGTGCTCACCACGCCGGGCGCCAGTTCGCTGAACAACCTGTTCGGCGAAGTCGCCAGCAGCGGCGTCATCAGCGGCACCGTGTGGCTGGACCAGGATGCCAGCGGCACGCGCAATGGCACGGAGGCCGGCATCGCCGGCGTCACGCTCACGCTCACCGGCACCGACCTGGGCGGCAACCCGGTGAACCGCAGTACCACCACCGATGCCTCGGGCAACTACAGCTTCACCGGCCTGTCGCCGGGCAGCTATGTCGTGACCGAACCCACCCAGCCCACGGGCACGGTCAATGGCGTCACGCTGGCGGGCAGCCGCGGCGGCAGCGCCACCGCGCCTGCCACCCTGCCCAGCGCCATCAATGCCATCACCCTGGGCGTGGGCGAAAGCGGCACCGGCTACGACTTCCTGGAAGTGCCGGCCGGCCAGATCGGCGGCCGCGTGTTCCTGGACGCCGAAGACAACGGCGTGCAGGACGCGGGCGATGCAGGCATTCCCGGCGTCACCGTCACGCTCACCGGCGCCGACGACCTCGGCCAGCCCGTGAGCCAGACCACCACCACCGCGCCAGATGGCAGCTACAGCTTCGCCAACCTGCGCCCCGGCACCTATGCGGTGAGCGAACCCACGCAACCGCCGGGCACTGTGAACGGCCAGACCGTCGCCGGCAACCTGGGCGGCAATGCCACCCCGGTGGCCACCGTGCCCAGCCAGATCGGCGGCATCGTGCTGCCCGTGGGCGGCAGCGGCACGGCCTACAACTTCGCCGAGATCGGCCATTCGCCGGACCTGCGCGTGAGCAAGCGCAGCGGCAGCGAGCGCTTCACCGTCGGCCACCTGGGCAGCTATGTACTGAGCGTGCGCAACGCCGGCGAGGTGCCCAGCAGCGGCGAGGTGGTGGTGAGCGACCGCCTGCCCGCTGGCATCACCCTGGCGGCCACGCCCAGCGGCACCGATTGGCTGTGCACGGGCGCGGCCGGCGACAGCAGCTTCACCTGCCGCAGCAGCAGCGTGCTGGCCGCTGGCGCCACGCACCCGGGCGAGATCACGGCCCGCGTGCAGGTGGCCGTGGCGGCCCAGGCTGCGTCCCCCGCCATCAACGCCGTGATGGTGGAAGGCGGCGGCGAGCCGCCCCTGCGCGCGCCCACCCCGGCCGAACGCAGCGCCTTCGCCGGCACCCCAGGCAACCTGCCAGCCTGCGCGGCCACGCCCAGCCACAACGCCTGCCGCCTGGCCACGCCGGTGCAACTGGCCGCCGCCGTGAGTGGCACCGCCTGGATGGACACCGGCAGCCGCAGCCGTGTGCTCGATGCCGCCGACCGCCGCCTGCCCAACTGGCAGGTGGAGGTGCTGGACGTGGCCACCGGCCTGCCCATGGGCAGCGCCGTCACCGCCGCCGATGGCAGCTACCGCATTGGCAACCTGCTGCCTGGCGTGGAGCTGGCCATCCGCTTCCGCGACCCGGTGTCCAACGTGGTCTTCGGTTATCCCGTCAACGGCGAGGCCGCGCCCGGCTCTTCCGGCGCCGGCTGCGACAGCGCCACCGCCCGCAGCAACGGCAGCGCCAGTTCCTGCGTGGAAACCGGCGTGGCGCCGCAGCTCACCGTGGTGCTGGCCCCGGGGCAGGAACTGCCGCAGCAAAGCCTGCCGGTGGACCCCAGCGGCGTGGTGTACGACGCCGTCATCCGCCAGCCGGTGCCCGGCGCGGTGGTCACGCTCAGCCCGGTGGGCGTGTGCGCGGGCTATGACCCAGCGACGCAGATCGTCGGCGCCGGCCTGGGCGGCTACACGCTGAACGGCCAGGCCATTGCCATGACGACCGGGGCCGATGGCTTCTACCAGTTCCTCTTCGGCACCAATGCGCCCGCCAGTTGCACCTTTGCGCTGAGCGTGGCGCCGCCGTCGGGCTACCGCTTCGTGTCCACCCTCATCGCCCCCACGGCCGGGCCCCTGGTGCCCCCGGGCGGACCGGGCAGCACCTTCCTCGTGCAGCCGCAGGCCGCCGCGCCCAGCGGCGCGGTGGGCAGCGCCACCACCTATTACCTGAGCGTGGTCAGCGGCTCGGGCGGTGCCAACATCATCCACAACCACCTGCCGCTGGACCCGGCCGTACCCACGGCGCTGACGCTTTCCAAGAGCGGCGACAAGGCCGTGGCCGAAACCGGCGACACCGTGCGCTACACCCTCACGGTGCAGCTCACGGCGGGTGCGCGCCCGGCCATGGTGAGCGTGCTCGACCGCCTACCCGCCGGCTTCACCTACGTGCCCGGCACGGCCATGCTGGGCAGTGCACGCCTGGCCGACCCTGCCGGCGCGCCGGGCCCGCAACTGGCCTTCAACCTGGGCGCCATGCCGGCCAGCGGCCAGCTGGTGCTGCACTACCGTGCCCGCGTGAATGTGGGCAGCGCGCAGGGCGACGGCATCAACCGTGCCCGGGCGCACGCCTGCGGCGCGCCCGCGGGCTGTTACGCGGCCAGCGGCAGCGGCGGCGGCGCGGCCTTCACGCCCGTGCCCGGCAGCGTGCCCACCAACGAGGCTGTGCACCGCGTGCGTGTGCAAGGCGGCGTGTTCGGCACCGCGGCCTGCTTCGCCGGCAAGGTGTTCGTGGACTGCAACCACAACCACGTGCAGGACGCTGAGGAACTCGGCATCCCCGGCGTGCGCCTGGTGCTGCAGGACGGCACCACCCTCATCAGCGACGTGGAAGGCAAGTACTCCATGTGCGGCCTGCCGCCGAAGAGTCATATGCTCAAGGTGGACAGCCTCACCCTGCCGCGCGGCAGCCGCCTGACGACCAGTTCCAACCGCAATCTGGGCGACGCGGGCAGCCTGTGGCTGGACCTGAAGAACGGCGAACTGCACCGCGCAGACTTCGTGGAAGGCTCGTGCTCCAACACCGTGCTGGAACAGGTGAAGGCGCGCCGCGCGCAAGGCGAGGTGCGTGCACCCGAGACCGAGAAGAAGGGCGGCCCGGCGCTGCGCTTCGACAGCAAGGCGCACCAGCTGAACACGCTGAGCTCGCCCCAGCAGGGCACCGATGGCGCCAACCAGCTCGCGCCGAAGGCGCGCGAAGGCACCGGCCCGGCCAGGCAGTCTTCGCTGCAGCAGAACACTCCCACGATCTCGATGCCGATGAACCGACCACCGCCCACCGGGCGAAGTTCGGCCGACGCGCCCGACAGTGCCGCCAGCGCAGGAGGTTCCGATGCGTCGCGCTGAACAGAACCAGACCATGAAGCCGCAACCCAAGATGCCGCGCCTGAGCCTGCTGGCCGCCGCCTGCCTGCTGGCCGGCCCGGCCTGGGCCGACAGCACGCCGCCGCGCGGCAGCCCGCGCGACGTGGCCTACACCGCGCTGGATGTGGTGGGTGGCCAGCCGCTGTACCCTCAAGTGGCCGGTGAGGCCGCGCCGCCGCAGGTGCTGCGTGCCGGCGGCGTGGTGGCTGCAGCCAACACCAGCTACGGCGCCAATGCCGCCGTGGCCCGCCTGGTGGTGGAGGTGGCGCGCAATGGCGTGCCGGCCGATGGCCAGAGCGAGGTGCCCATCACCCTGCGCCTGTTTGGCACCGATGGCCAGCCCCTGGCCGGCGAGGCCTTCGTCACCGTGGAACACAGCGGCGGGCGCATCCGCCTGCCCGGGGCGCGCACCGATGAACTGGGGCCCATGGCGCGCGACGCCGACCGCGCCACGCCGGGCATTCAACTGCCCGTGCGCGGCGGCGTGGCCCAGCTGCTGCTGCTGGCCCCGGCCGAGGCGCAGGACGTGCGCCTGCGTGTCACCGCCGGCAGCCAAGAAGCGGCCGGTAGCATCCGCTTCGTGCCGGAGATGCGCGACATGATCGCCGCCGGCCTGGTGGAAGGCATCGTCGGCCTGAACCGGCGCGTGAGCATCAGCCCGGCGCGCCAGGGCGACGGCTTCGAGCAGGAGATCACCGCCTGGTCGCGCGAATTCAACCAGGGCAAGGCCAACGTGGCCGCGCGCGCCGCCTTCTACCTGAAGGGCACGGTGCGTGGCGACGTGCTGCTCACCGCCGCCTACGACAGCGACAAGGACACCCGCGCCCGCCTGCTGCGCGACATCCGCCCCGACGAGCAGTACCCGGTGTATGGCGATGCCTCGCTGCGCAGCTTCGACGCCCGTTCCGCCCAGCGCCTGTACCTGCGCCTGGACAAAGGCCGCAGCTACGTGCTGTATGGCGATTTCGCCACCGGCGATGGCTTCAGCCAGCCGCTGGGCCAGGGGGCGGTGGCCTCGCTCAAGCAGCGCAGCTTGGGGCAATACAACCGCACCGCCACCGGCGCGCGCGTGCACCACGAGACGGAGCGGCTGGCGGCCAACCTCTTCGTCATCAACGACAGCCTGCGCCAGGTGGTGCAGGAATTCGCCTCGCAGGGCAGCGGGCCCTACGGCCTGCGCCATAACGCGGTGCTGGAAGGCAGCGAGAAGGTGGAAGTGCTGGTGCGCGACCGCGCGCAGCCTTCTCGCATCCTCGCCGTGCGGCCGCTGGTGCGGCTGGTGGACTACAGCTTCGAGCCCTTCAGCGGGCGCATCGTGCTGGCCACCTTCCTACCGGCGGTGGATGATTCGCTCAACCCGATGAGCCTGCGTGTGAGCTACGAGGTCGGCCAGGGCGGCGACGCGTTCTGGCTGGCCGGTGGCGATGCGCAATACCGCTTGACTGACCGCCTGGAAATCGGCGGCTCGGCGGTGCACGACCGCAATGGCCTGAGTCCGTATGACCTGGCCAGCGCCAACCTCACCTGGAAGCCGGGCGAACGCACCGCCGTGGTGGCCGAGGTGGCGCGCAGCAAGAGCACGGTGAACACCAACGCGGCTAACCAGAACGTGAGCCCCGGGCTGGCGGGCAAGAGCGGCGAACTCAGCGGCCAGGCCTGGCGCGTGGAAGCGGTGCATGAAGGCGAGCGGCTGGAGGCCCGCGCCTTCGTGGGCCGCAGCGCGCCCGAGTTCAACAACCCCGCCGCGCCGCTGGCTGGTGGCCGGCAGGAGGCGCATGCCAAGGCCGGCTTCAAGCTCACCCAGAGCCTGAAGCTGGTGGGCGACTACCTGGCCAGCGACGACCTCACCCCCGGCGGCGGCGAACGCCAGGCGGCCGCCCTGGGCGTGCAATGGGCCGCCACCCGCAGCCTCACCCTGGAACTGGGGGTGCGCCAGCAGCGCGAAACCGTGGGCACGCAGGGCAACGGCGTTGTCTTCTCGCCCTTCGGCATGACCGATGGCTTGACAGGCAGCCTGGCCACCGGCTCCGGCGGCGGCGCCTTGGGGTTTGGCAGCGCGCAGCTGGATCCAGCCACCGGCCTGCCGCTCATCACCCAGGGCGGGCTGCCCCAGGCCGCCAGCAGCCTGCCCGCCGGCACGCAGCTGGAAGCCACCACCGTGCGCCTGGGCGCCGGCTGGCGCGCCAGCGAGCGCGTTCGCCTGGGCGCTGAGGTGGAGCATGAACTCGATGGCGACGTGCGCCGCCGCGCCGCCGCCGGGTTGGACTACCAACTGGCCGAACGCACTCGGCTCTATGGCCGCTTCGAGCGGCAGTCCGGCTGGGTGCAGGCCGCGGGCCTGACGGATGCCGGCACCCGCGCCGAGCACCTGGCCTTCGGCATCGACACCAGCTATTTGCGCGACACCCAGGTGTTCAGCGAATACCGCCTGCGCGATGCGATGAGCGCGCGCGATGCGGTGCTAGCCAGCGGCGCGCGCCAGGTGTGGGATTGGGCCCCGGGCGTGCGCGTGAACCTGGGCCTGGAACGCCATGTGGTGCTGCACGGCAGCACGGCGCCGGTGCAGGCGGTGCATGGGGGGCTGGACTACACCGCCCACCCGCTGTGGCGCGCCGGCACCAAGCTGGAATGGCGCCGCTCGGGCGACCAGCCCGGCACGGCCGAGAACGAACAGTTCGACACCGTGCTGTGGCAGGGCATGGCCGCGCGCAAGCTCAGCCGCGACTGGACAGCCCTGGCGCGCAACTACCTGCTTGTCACCCGCTACGCCGCGCGTGGCGACGTGGCGCAGAACCGCGCCCAGCTGGGCCTGGCCTGGCGCCCGGTGGACGACAACCGCCTCAACGCCCTGGCCAAGCTGGAACACAAGCTGGAGCGCGACGCCAGCAACGCCGCCGTGGGCGAGCTGAGCACGCGCGCCTGGATCGGCTCGGCCCACGCCGATTTCCACCCCAGCCGGCCCTGGTGGTTCACCGGCCGCGTGGCCGCCAAGTGGCAGGCCGACCAGTTCGAAGGCGGCGTGCCCAGCCGCTTCCGCGCCGGCCTGGTGGCCGGGCGCATGGTCTACGACATCACCGAGAACTGGGACCTCGGCCTGCTCGCGGCCGTGCAGCTGGGCCAGGGTGGGGCGCGCCAGCACGCCTTCGGGCTGGAGGCGGGCTACCTGCTGGCGCAGAACCTGTGGCTTTCGGCCGGCTTCAATGCCGCCGGCTTCCACGGCGACCGCGACCTCACTGGCTATGAGTACACCCGCTCCGGCGTGTATGTGCGCCTGCGCTTCAAGTTCGACGAGACCCTTTTGTCAGGCAAGGACCGTGAAGTCAACCGCGCCCTGCCGCGCTGATGGAAAGCAATTCAGGCACCGACATGAAGAACACCCCCCTCGCCTTCGCTCCCACCCTGCTGTTGCTGGCGACCCTGGCCGCCAACGCGCAGACTGCGCAGCTCCAGCCGCAGGCCCAGCGCATCAGCGACCGCGCCATCCAGGCCGACATGGCCACCTATGAGGCCACGCAAAAGCGCATCAAGGCGCTGAACGACCAAGGCCGCCCGGTGCGCGACTACCACCTGGCCAAGGCCCAGTGCTGGCTGGACGTGAGCTTCCACGAGTACACCCGGAACGACCGCAGCACCTTCCCGCAAGAGGCCCTGCGTGAAAGCGAGAAGCTCATCCTCGGCATGGAGCGCGGCGCGAGCCCGTTGCCCATGGACACGCCCCTGGTGAACGGCGCCGACCGCCTGCGCGACGACCTGTGGGCGCGCAGCGAGGCCCTGAAGCGCCACCCCGGCTTCCAATGCGCGGCGGCGAAGATCGGCTGCGCCGAGGTGGAACTGGTGCATTCCGGCAACGAGCACAAGCAGCAGGGCTGGCGCCATGCCATGCCCTATGTGCAGATCGCCGAAGACCTGTTCGCCGAGGGCGAGCGCCTGGCCGCGGCCTGCATGCCGCCGCAGCCGGCCGACCCGGCCCCCGCCCCGGCCCCTGCCGTGGTGGCCGTGACCCCGCCACCGCCACCGTCGGCTGCGGCCCCCGCGCCGGCTGCGCCGCCCAAGGCGCGCGTGCTGTTCAACTTCGACCGCCACACGGCCAAGGAAATCCGCCGCGGCGTGGACGAGATCGATGCCCTGGTGCAGCGCATGAATGCCGAGCCCGGGCTGGTGAAGGACATGGTGCTGGTGGGCCATGCCGATCGTTTGAACAGCACCGGCCAGAAGGACTACAACGTGCGCCTGGCCGAAAAGCGGGTGCAGACGGTGCGTGGCCTGCTGCTGCAGCGCGGCGTGCCCGCCCGCATGATCCGCACCGAATCGCGTGCCGACACCGAACAGGTGCTGGGCTGCGAAGCACGCTTCACCAACGTGACCGAGCTGCGGGAGTGCCTGCTGCCGAACCGGCGCGTGGAAGTGATCCTGGAACTCAAGCGCTGAATCGCTGTGGCGCCGGGCCACACGGCCCGGCCCGGGGCGCACGGGCCCGCCGTGCGTGCCTTCAGCGCTGGTCGATTTCCAGCAGCAGGCGCTGCGCCGGGGCCGGCCCCAGGTTCAGCAGTTGGGCCACGTCGGCCACGTCGTCGGGCAGGGCGGGGTTGTCCCAGCCGCGGGCGCTGTGCCGGGCCACGCGCGCGGCCAGTTGCACGGTGCGCACCTGGGGCGTGTCGGCATGGTGGTCGTCCATGGTGCGGGCCAGCAGCTCGCTCAGGCCCCAGGCCTTGAGCAGGGCCTGCTGCAGGTCGGCCAGCTCGATGCCCAGCACATCCTTCTGCGCCAGGGCGGAACGCAGCGTCGGGTCCTTCGCTTGCGCCTGGGCGATCTGCAGCGCCAGCGCGGGGGCATGCACCCACAACAGCATCTCGGCGAAGTCGTGCAGCAGCGCGGCTTCGTGGATGCGCATAGTGTTTTCAAACGCCTTCGAGGTCGGACTTAGAGCGGCTAACAAAACGCTGTCAGCGCCAAGTGCCTGGAAATCGTTGATGGCCGATGGGAAACAAGGAAGTCAGCGCCACGCTGTGGAAGAAGTTGAAGCCCCTGGTGCCGCAGCCACCGCCGCGCTCGGCCAAGGGTGGGCGGCCCCGGGTGGATGACCAGCGGGCCTTGAGCGGCATTTTGTTCGTCTTGCGCACGGGCATTGCATGGGAGGACTTGCCGCAGGAACTGGGCTACGGCAGTGGCATGACGTGCTGGCGACGACTGCGCGATTGGCAAGCTGCGGGGGTGTGGCACCGACTGCACCTGGCCTTGCTGGCCGAGTTGCGAAGCGTGGGCCAGCTCGACTTGAGCCGAGCGTGTGTGGATGGTGCCAGCGTGGCCAGTGTCGTGGTTCAATGAAATCGGACAGCTCAATGAGGGCTTGTAGCCCCCGAGACCGGGATGAGCATGACAAACAAGACACCACGCAGAGAACGCCGCACGATGGAGCCCGCGTTCAAGCTTCAAGTAGTGAAGATGATCCGAGAACAGGGGCTGAGCGTTTCGCAGGTCTGCAAGGATCTGGATCTGACCGACAGCGCCGTGCGCAAGTGGTTGAAGCAGGTCAGCGATGAGAGCGCGGGTCGCCCCGGAGCGGGCAAGCCGCTGACGCCGGAGCAGCAGCGCATACGGCAGCTGGAAGTCGAGAACCAGCAATTGAAGTCGGACAACGCCCTGTTAAAAAAAGCCTCGGCCTTCTTCGCCCGAGAGATGAAGTGATTCATCAATTGACCGAATGCCTGGTCGATGCGAAGAAGGCCCCGGTGAGCCAGTGGTGCCGGTTGCTGGGCATGAGCAGGTCGGGCTTCTACGCGGCCCGCCAGCGGCGCAAGGAGCCCAAGCCTGTGAGCCCGTTGGCGGTGCATGCGAAGGCCGCGTTCGAGGCCAGCGGGCGCAACTACGGTAGCCGGCGATTGAGCGCCGCCTTGCGAGCCAACGGGCTGGCGGTGAGCCGATACCGAGCACGGCAGTTGATGCGCAGCAACGGGCTGCAGGCGCGTTGGCGACGCAAGTTCGTTCACACGACAGACAGCCATCACGAGTGGCCCGTGGCGGGCAACGTGTTGGCCCGCCGCTTCAAGCCCGCGCGCCCGAATGAAGCGTGGGCCAGCGACATCACCTACATCCGCACGCGCAGTGGCTGGTTGTATCTGGCGGTCGTGCTGGACCTGTTCTCACGCAAGATCGTGGGCTGGGCCATGGCAGCGAGCATGCCGTCGGAGTTGGTCTGCACGGCCTTGAACCTGGCCATCGTCAGTCGACGGCCTGCGCCCGGGATGCTGGTTCATTCAGACCGCGGCAGCCAGTACGCAAGCCAAGCTCACGCCGCGCTGCTCGCGCGCCACGGCCTCGTGTGCAGCATGAGCCGCAAGGGAAATTGCTGGGACAACGCCGTCATGGAACGCTTCTTCCTGAACCTGAAAATGGAACGGGTCTGGCAACGCGACTACGCCAATCACGCCGAGGCACAGGCCGACATCGCCGACTACATCACCAGCTTCTACAACCCGGTGCGACTGCACTCAACGCTGGGATATCGATCGCCGAGCAGCTACGAGCAGCAGCACGCACCCGCCCACTGAAATTCACAACCCACCCCTTATCGGACTGTCCGAAAAAACTTGACCACGACATACACACCTTCGTCGGCCAGGGCCGGCACGATGCGCGCGGCAGGCATGTCGGCGAAGCGCGGCTCGTTGGCGACCTGCACGATCTGCTCGCGTTCGGCCACGCTCAGTGCGTGTGCGGGTGTGGGCCGCTCGGCCAGCGGG